>Ga0315281_10000148_pt1 | contig 87864 bp, 77 predicted proteins | sample YL17G07_0_MG_FD_204540 | JGI IMG/M metagenome (GOLD analysis project Ga0315281, IMG submission 204540) | Sediment microbial communities from Yellowstone Lake, YNP, Wyoming, USA - YL17G07_0 | ecosystem: Environmental > Aquatic > Freshwater > Lake > Sediment | place: USA: Wyoming | collected... | reverse complement strand
CAAAGCAAAATTGACAATGAGAAAAGCGTATGGTTTTAGGAACGTAGAAACACTGCAAACGGCCTTATATCATACGCTTGGTAAACTACCCGAACCAAAAATCAACCACAGATTCTGCTGAGGAACCCAAATTTCAAAGTCATAGAAAAATGTGATAGATGCGGCTATAGAAAAGGGATTGTTCAAGCGCATGATGACAGTTCCGTAGCGATAAATGAAACGCCCCCGGATCTCAAGGACGAGATTGGCCTATACAAAGATATGGGTTTATATAGTCCGGTACCCAAAGAGGTAGTCAGGGCATTAAAACTTGCGGCCGACGAACGAGTATTAATAGCTGCAAAAAGTCCAAGCATTTTTTATTTCATCGGAGTAACTAAAAACGGCGTGCGAATGAAGCCCGGCTGGTTTATTCTGACCAACAGAAAGGTCGTTTGCTATTATGGTTGGATTGGCTGGACAGAAATCGACTTCATTCCATATCAAGACATAAAGAATGCGATTATCGTAGAGGATTGGATGGCATACAAGAGGAAGAAATTTCTTGAAATAAATACGCAATCCGATTCATTTCGGTTTGCATTCGGAACCACTACTAAAAATTTATGTAAAAGAATTATATCTATGGATGTGTCTAATAAATCAGTTTTAGATAATATACTGGCAAGCATTAAAAAAAGACTCATTTTGAGACCAGTATCTGGTTTAAATCAAGCGATTTGACACAATAAATAGAATCTATATTGTCGATCAGCTCTTCTGGTTGAGAACCGTAATAAAGAACGCCGTTGCTAGTGTTGTGTCTCGGAAATACGTTGACAAAGTCGTTTGATCTTTTCCAAAATTGAATCAGCTGTTGCCGTCCATACAAATGGACAGGCAGAAATGGATAAGAATATGGTCAAAAAGTTAAGTATCAAATATGCCGCGGCTGCATTCATTATTCTTTTAATGATACCGTCCGTTTTCTATGTCTTTTTTGCCTATCATGGCATGTTACATACCTGGCCGCTATTTCACTCAGTAGGAACGTGGTGCGCTGCTGCTGTTCTCTCATGGCTAATTGGAGTATATTTCATGCTAATGGTCGCCAATTGGAATACAAAGATGGACCAGACGTTTCAAACAATAACAAGAGGATTCACTGCCGTTCAGCGAGTAAAAAATGTATGGGCATTGGCACTTTTACCTCCCATTATTGGTTGTCTTTTTGCTAATTATACTTTTTTGGAACAACCTGACCCAGGAGAAGAATACAGTAAGGTTAGACTGCTTATACTTTTAATCGGCTTCATCCCGATTACGATTTATAGTATAGCGAGAGCAAAACAAATAACAGAAGATATCATCGACGAAAAAATAATGAATTTTCATGAAAAATCACCGGATTTTTATTGGGAGAAGTTTTCGCTTTTAGCTGTAATGATATTTACATTTGCCACGACGCCTTTTTTTGGCGCTGTTTTTGCCGGGGTTACCGTACGGCACTTCATACCTCGTCGTGGAGGTTTGTATTTTATTATAATTGTTCTTTCAGGGTTTCTTATAACGGAAATAATCTTGCCACAGGCAAAAATACTGGGAAGAATCAAGCAAGGCGACCTCTTAGCATTACAAGCAGGTGCAATATATTCGACAGTTGCTCTGTTTACGGGGGTAGCGTATATCCTTCTCATCAAACTTGCTAGTCATTTTAAAAGACGAAAAGAATGATGACGGAAAGAAGCTACTGTTTCAACAACTTGAATGGTCAACAAGAATCATTCAACTTGAATCAAAGTAAACAATAGACAGTTCATAATGTATTACGGACAACAAATATCAATCATAAAGTTTGTTCAATGATGGAACGCTTCGCATGTTTAGTTTGAATTAAAGATATTTTACAAGGTCGTTGGATCAGATTTGTCATTGGAGGCAATATGATAAAAAGAGCATTTTGTGTGACAATGTTTATTGTCGTATTCCTATTATTGACTTTGCCCGCCAGTGCTCAGTCGCCACAAATTATTAGCGGCCTCTCCTGGCTCACTTCTGCTCAAACGACTACCGGTTATTGGACGCAAGTGGAGACCACGGAGTATTATTCTACCGTATCTGCTCTTGACGCACTGTTTGTTCTTGATCCGACAAGTTCGTCATACACTGTAGGACTCCAATGGCTTAGTAGCCAAATCGTCTCGCCAACGGATTACCTTGCGCGACAGATCATAGCGCAAAAAAATGCGGGACAGGACACTTCAATTGATTTGGCCAGCTTGCTCCTCTATCGCAATGCAGACGGAGGATGGGGTGAGGAATCTGACTACTCGAGCAATGTCCTCGACACCTCACTTGCCCTGCAGTCCCTTAAGGCTGCGAATTACTCCGACCTCTCCATTATCAACGCTGGCCTTGCCTATCTCACCGGCAGCCAGAACGTTGACGGCGGATGGGGGTCCTACTCCGGCGATGACAGCAACGTATACATGACAGCACTCGTCTCTTTCTCCCTCCAGCAGTTCACACAGACCACAACTCTTGCCACTGCCGTAAATAAGGCCACGTCGTATCTTAAAGTCCATCAAAACACCGACGGCGGCTTCGGCACCCCTTCGACAGGCTCAGGGCAGGGTTCGTCATCAACGGTATATGAAACCGCCCTTGCTTACGAAGCAGTGGCCAATGTGATCACTGATGCCACAGTGCTTGGTAATGCGGTCAACTATCTCACCACGACCCAGTCTTCCGATGGTTCCTGGGGCCAGGATCCTTACAGCACAGCCCTGGCATTAAAGGCCCTGTACCTGTCTGAAAACAAGCCTGCGCCGCCTTCCGTTCCCACGACAGGCACAGTAACGGGAACGGTAGTTGACAGCTCAACCAATCAGTCTTTAAGCGGTGTAACTGTAACCCTCGCGAGTGATCCCTCCATTGCCACTATATCAGGTGGTAATGGTTCTTTCAGCCTTACCAATGTCCCGCAGGGTTCAGGCCAGATAACTTTTTCTTTAAGCGGTTATGCCACATCTACGGCAACGGTAACTATGACCGCGGGTTCTATAATCAACATCGGCAGCATTTCTCTTATGGTAAACTCGGCCTCAGGTATTATTCAAGGTTCGGTTACGGACGCATCCACCGGTACTCCAATCGCAGGTGTAACGATATCGGTAATAGGAACTGTTACGCGGGCTGCCACTACATCCACAGACGGTTCATACAGGATAACCGACATCGCTCCGGGAAGTGTTTCCATTTCTGCGGGCAAGACCGGCTATTATACGGTCTCCGGCGCGGGCACGGTTACGGCAGGGAATACACTGGTTTTCAGTCCCTCGCTCTCTACAACGCCATCCACTGCAACTACAGGGGATTTGAAAGGTACGGTTCTGGATTCTTTAACAGGCCTTCCAATTCAAGGGGCAACTACTACGATTACGCCTCTTCCGTCGGGAATCGTCCCCGCAACATCGAACGCTTCAGGCGTCTTCGCTCTAAACAGCATCGCTCCAGGGAGCTATAGCGTTTCCATTACAACCCCTAACTATACAGGCCAGACTTACATCGTCACTATCATCGCCGGAGTTGTAACAGACTTAGGGGCTATACGCTTAACCCCATCGTCGTCGACAAGCACGACGCTGACGGTTTTCGGCACCGTCTGGGACGCGGAAACCAACGGCCCGCTGGCGGGAGCCGGAGTTTCCGTATGGGGTACAAATAAATCAGCGCTGACCGACTCCAGCGGCAAATACACGTTGAGTGGAATAACCGAGATGGAGATGAACCTTAAGGCGTCCGCCGTGGGGTATAACAGTAAACTTGTTCCTTTGACAGTAGGCGCCTTCGGCGAGTATGAGGTTTCCTTTGCTCTGGACAAAAGCAGCGTGAGCACCGTTGTCATCAAGTCGCTCTCGACGGACAAACCGGAGTATCCTGCGAACACTCCTGTCAACATACTCTCCGATATCGAGAATATCGGAGACGCAACTGCTGAAATAACCGTCAGAGCTCAGATTGCCGATCAGTACGGGAATATCCTGGGTGTGGTGTCATACGCCGGAAATCCGATGATCGTGGATCCTCATGCCGCACAGACAATAACGTTGCAGTGGAACCCGGAGCAGAACATTCCGGGGCCTTACCAGATCACTCTCAGCATTTTCGACCACGCTCAGGGCGGACTGCTTGCAGAGAGCGCTGCAATCATTACGATCACCTCCACGGTGAATGTGGACGGCCTGGTTTCCCTCATCTCTCCCAGGTTCGTCAACGTCAAGGCGACCGAAACGATCAGTATCTCGGCATACCTCGTGAACAGGTCGAATGTGGGCGCCTCGTTCTCTGCACAGTATGAGATCAAAGACCCGGCGGGCGTTGTAATCAAAGACGGCACGATAGATTTCCCCCTCTCGAATTCAGAGGCATTCAAGGTCATATCGCTCACTGATTTCACGAATACCTTTACCAAAAGCGGACAATACCCGGTGAGCGTAAAGATACTCTCCGGAGGCGAGGTCCTTGGCCAGGTAGCCGATGCCATCTATGTGGCCCCGGCGATAAGGCTCGAGCCGACCAAGAATCTGGCTCCCACCACTGTGGTTCCCGACGGGGACAAGGAAATACGAATAAACATTCAGATAAAGGGTGTGGAGGACCTGCAATGAGAACAGATAGCATACAAATACCGTTGTCGATATTTCTGACCGCTGTTTTCTGTCTCATGCTCGGAATTGACCCGGTTCTCGGCGCCCCGATACCGGGAAGCGACGTCACTTACACGTCCGATGCGGATTTCGACAAAGGTACCCTTATGAACCTGAACCACAATGACGTTCATGACCAGTTGCAATTGAGTCAAATGACCACTCCTTTCCCCTTCATCAATATTGCGAATTCCGGACGGGGGACGATTGTGAGGGTCGATGTAAACACCGGTACGATCCTGGGCGAGTACTATACTTCGCCGGACGGGATGGGAAAGGATCCGTCGCGTACTACAGTAGATCAGTTCGGTAATGTCTGGGTATCGAATCGCGCTGAGAGCGGTGTTTCGGGAGGGGTAAACAAGGGTTCCATAACGAGGGTGGGTCTTATCATCGGCGGGACGAGGGCAAACGCGGACGGCTCAGAGAATCCCACGGGACAGTATCTGAAACCCCCATTTCAATACAACACCTGCATAGACCGCGATGGAGACGGGCTCATCAAGACCTCTCGCGCTGCCGATAACATGCTTTCCTGGAGCAATGCGGGAGGTGCCGATACGAACGGCGGAGTCTCCACCGCTGAGGATGAATGTGTCATTAATTACACGAGAGTCGTCGCGACAAACACCCGGACCATAGCTGTCGATACAAACAACGATGTCTGGGTCGGCGGTGCGAATACAGCCCACGAGAAAGTGAACGGGGTCACGGGCGAGCCGGTGCCGGGGACCCAGTTCAATCTAGGATGCGGGGGCTACGGCGGACTCATAGACAAAAACGGGGTATTGTGGTCGGCGCGTTTCGGATCGGGCCTGCTGAGATTTGATACGAAAACGATGACAGGCGCATGTCTGGGGAACGGCATGGGCGATTACGGTCTGGGTATAGATCCGAATACAGGGGAGATATGGCACGTCTTCCTGGAAGGAAACAGAGTGGCTAAATTGGCCGCAGATGGGACATTGCTCGGGATCTACAACCATGGCGAATATTACGCTCAAGGAGTTGTTGTGGATAAAAGCGGCAACGTGTGGGTGGCACACTCGGTTTTGGGACCTTCCAGTTCGGTGGGGCACTTGAGAACAGACGGTACGTTCGTCGGAAACGTTTCAGTTGGATCAGGCCCCACAGGCGTATCGGTCGATGCGAATGGGAAGGTGTGGTCTAGCAATTATTACTCATGGAACGCAAGCAGGATTGACCCTAATGCAGGCGCGGTTGGAGGGGGCGGATTCAAAATAGGGGCCGTGGATATGACGGTAAGTCTCGGTTCCAACGCGTACCCCTATAATTACAGTGATATGACGGGTTACGTGGCGATCGGCGGTACTTCGCCCCAGGGGGCCTGGACGGTGGTACAGGACAGCGGGGTTGCGGGGAATACGTGGGGCACGATTACCTGGAATAAGGAATCCCAGGGGAGCATGCCGTCCGGCACGATCATTCTCGTCGAGGCGCGTACGGCTGATGCCGAAGCGAGCCTGAGCAGCAAAAACTTTATCGCCGTGTCCAATAACCTGGGTTTTTCTCTTGCCGGCAGGTATATAGAGGTGAGGGTAACGCTCAAGCCGAACAGCAGCGGTGATAAACCAGTGCTTTCAGATCTGAGGATTAGAGTTGCGCCCCTAAGCAACGTCAGTGTCATAGATACGATCTCATCGGAGGACATCGTTATCAATACGGGCTCATTCACCTATCAACCCTATAGTATTACTTACGGCAGCACCACATCGGTGATTGAATGGCGGTTCGATGCCTTCTCGATCGGACAGATGAACGACCTTTCCTACACTGTGACGATGAAGAACCCGGTCCCCGGCGAGGACCGTCTGGTGGATCACAAGCTTGAGATAATCTACACGGACAGCAACGGTAATTCCGTCAGGAACGAGATCGGCCCTCTTTCCGTTCATGTCTTGAGCTCCGTTCTTGATACCGCGCTCTTTATCGACAAGTCACAGTATCAGGCTCAGTCCGATGTAGGGATCAATGTTCTCATGGAAAACAGGGGTGGCGCCGTGTGGTCCGGGACTGTCGAGATTCTGATTGAAGATGCGACAGAAAATGTGATATCCCATGTTTCAACTACGGCTGTAAATGAGCTGAAACCGCTGGGGCTTTACGGATGGGGCTATCGCATACCTATTTCGGTCACCGCGTCCCAGGTTATGAGGGACGCAGTGGTGAAAGCGACTGCGGATTTTGCATCGATCATGCAGACCCTCGGAATAGCGGACAAAACGGTTGACAAAAACTCCATCAGGGTCCTGGAAATCGACGCCTTGGGCGACGTTCTTTCGGAATCACAGGCGCAAGCTACGTTCACCTCCGATACTCTCGCGACAATTGCCTGGCTTCTAAAAGGAACCACTGCACAAGAGACAACGAGGTACTTCTTCATCTATTTCGATATGACGGATCATAACCCCAAAGCGCCTTCACTCAACACGACGCTGCCGCTGACACCAGTCAGGCTCATCGCGTATAGTTATGACGTCGGCAGAGTGTTTGTCGCTGTGAGCAATGGTGATGGCACCTTCGGAACGGCACGCCAGATCAGCGACATTACATTGGCAAATGCATGGACCTGGGGTGTTGTGCTCGATGATTTTAATAATGACGGATTTCCAGATATCATTACTGGTTCCGGCGCGACCGGAGACATTTATTATTTACAAAATAAAGCGGACGGGAGCAATACCTTTAATTCTGGGGTTAAAATAGGCACGATTAATGCGTCAGGATATATTATGGGCATTGCTGCCGCGGATTTCGATAATGATGGAAACAAAGATTTTGTCGTAAGCGGGAACAACAACACCCTGTACTTGTTTAAAGGGATAGGAGACGGTACTTTTACCCAAACGATCCTCGTTTCACCTCCCGGCGCGACCCTACTGCGAGGCAAAGCGATTGGGGATGTGGATAAAGATGGTAAGCTTGATTTGGTTGTTACAGGCGACGATTACGGAGGGATATACCTTTATAAAGGCAACGGAGATGCTACCTTTGCGTCGCCAATCCAAATTGGCGCAAATGGTGTAGATCCCTATGGTCTTATTATGGGAGACTTTGATGAGGATGGAGTAATAGATATCATCCAGAGTGCGGACAATAATGGCAACGCATATCTGTTTAAAGGAAACGGAGACGGGACGTTTAAAGCCCCTGTTCTGGTCCCGTCGCTTAATCCGAATAACTACACCGCCTTTACAACGGGGGACTTCAATAATGATGGCCACCTGGATGTAATCGCCGTTACTTTATACAATCATACGGTTGAATTCTATCCTGGCAATGGAGACGGAACATTTGGACCTAAGACCACGATTGGTGCAACCCTGAGCTACACCCTAGGCATCAGTTCCTCACCCGCTTTACCGGAAGTACTGCCAGTCATGGGCGTGCCCGAGACAGTCCCATCTCAGACGTTTAATTTTATTTGGAACACAGGAAGCACAATGGCAGGCTCTTATCAGGTCCATGCCATCTGGTCCGACGGAACAAAGACGGTTTCTGAAAACCGGGCTTCTTTTGCTATCCTACCGGATACGACTACAGCTGCAACGCTCGTTACCGATAAGGTGAGTTACAACCCCAATGAAACCGCTACATTGACCTCGACGGTTACGAGCAAGAGCGTGAACTATGTCATGGAGAATCTGACGGCGAAGGTCAGCATCCAAAATTCAGTAGACAGCAGTCAGCTCTATACGGAAACGAAACCCATCCTTACCCTCATGCTTGGTGCGTCATTTACCTTTAAAAGCTATTGGAACACCGGAACGTATCCACCAGGAGCCTATCCCGTCACGCTTGAAGTCAGAGACGCATCGGGTGCTGTGCTCACTATGGCTACGCAAAATCTTATTATTACCAGCAGCACAATGAATCCGTCAACCGCGTTAAGGGGCCAGATCACTGTTGACAAGCAGAGCGTGCTTCAGGGTGAACCGATAGCGGTCGCATACAGTGTTACGAACTCAGGCAATATGGATCTCACCGGAATTGCCCTAACGATCCACACAGTCCATGTGGTGGAGCAAACCGTGTATGACACAATCATGGATCAGACCAGTCTCCTTACGGGAGAAACTTTTACGAACACGGGTCAGATCAACACACAGACCTACAGCGCTAAGGATTATCTTGTTGTGCTCCGTGCCAATATTAACGGGACTGAGAACACCCTTGCAGGGACCTATTTCCGAATCGAAGGCGCACCCTCTGTGCCGTCACTCTCCTTGCCGGCCGCCGGCTCGGACATTGAAACCTTTACGCCGACTCTGGTTGTTAACAACGCTTCAGATCCGAATGATGATAAGCTCACCTATGAGTACGAAGTCTATGATGAAAGCGGACTCACAAACCTCATCGTAGCATCGGGTCCAATTCCAGAAATGAACGGTGTCACCTCATGGACTGTATCGCTGCCGCTTACAGAAAACCATACTTATTACTGGCGTTGCCGCGCTTATGACGGCAAGCTCTACAGCGTCTGGATGGTCCCGGCATCCTTCCGGGTGAATACCGTCAATGACCCGCCAACAGCGCCGGTTCCGACGAGTCCCGCGGACAATGGAGTGGTGGATACAATGACTCCTGTGCTTGTCGTCAACAATGCATCCGATCCGGACAGTGTTAGCATTACATACAACTTCGACATTGCCTTTGATACGGACTTTACTCAGATCGTTGCTTCGACAACAGGCGTCTTTGAAGGTACGGGCATAACCTCATGGCAGGTACCGGCTAACCTGAATGAAAATACGACGTATTACTGGCGGGCACAGGCTGACGACTGGTTCATCACAGGCTCGTGGTCAGCTATAGCGTCCTTCTTTGTAAATACAGCCAATGATGCCCCCACTGTGCCGACTATTATCACGCCGGAGAATAATGCCGAGGTCACGACACTTTCGACGGATATTGTGCTCCTCAATAGCACGGATCCTGACTCCCCGGTACTTACCTACTTCTTTGAAGTGGATACCGTGAAGAGCTTTGATTCGACAGGCGTCATACGGTCTGCCGGTATCGCTGCAGGGCAGGGGACAACAACCTGGATTGTAACCGGTCTTCGGGACAACACCTTGTACTATGTTCGTGCCAAGGCGAGCGATGGACAGACTGACAGCGGCTGGTCGGAAATCTCGGCCTTCTTTGTCAACACCGTGAATGATGCGCCGACCGCACCGGTCCTTGCCAATCCCTCCAACGGCGCAGGGGTGAGCACGTTCACGCCGGTTCTCTCAGTCCATAACTCAACAGATCCGGATCGTGACGTTCTCTCCTATGAATTTGAACTGTTTGGCGATGCAGCAATGACGAATCTCCTGACAAGTGCTGCAGGGATTATTGAAACACCACAGATCACCTCCTGGACCGTGCCGGTGACACTTGAGGAAAACCGGACATACTATTGGCAGTCACGGGCCTTTGATGGAGAAGCGAACAGCGGTTGGATGCCTTCCGCCTCATTCATGGTCAATACCGCCAATGATGCCCCCGGCGCACCGACATTGTATGCGCCTACTGAAGGGAGCAGCGTGGCCACGCTTGTACCAATGCTTGCAATCACGAATGCGGTTGATCCTGACAGCGACAGCATTTCATATGATTTTGAGGTATATGCCGGAGATGTTCTCGTGCAGTCGATAACCAATATTCCCCAGAATGGCTCAGGTATTACATCCATTACCCTCATCTCACCTCTTCCCGATAATACGACGTACCGGTGGAGGGCGCGGGCATACGATGGTGATCGGTATGGTGCCTGGATGGCAATGGCGACATTCTCAATCCATATCCCGGTAAATACCATTAATGCGACGATCAATTTCGATCCCAATACGCTTAATAAGAAGAGCAACGGAAACTGGGTGACTGTTTACATCGAACTCCCCGCTGGATACAACATCACGGACATCAGCATACCCTCTCTCCGGATTGAGGGAACAATTTCCGCTGAATTGCGACCCTATGCAATCGGCGACCAGGACAAGGATGGCATACCTGACCTTATGGTGAAGTTCAAACGGGCAGACGCGATTAACCTGCTGCCGAACGGAGAGCAGGTCACCGTTAAAGTAACAGGGAAGGTAGGAACAGTGACATTTGATGGCGTGGATGTCATCAGGGTGCTGAAGTGATGCATCAGGAGACAGGGAAAGACAATAATTAACTCGCGATTTTCAACCTACATTTATTGTAAATCCCCCTTGGTCCCCCTTTTTCAAAGGGGGAAAGTTTAAGTTCCCCTCTTTGGCAAAGAGGGGTTAGGGGAGATTTTCAAATGAAACCTTCCTAATCTCAGCCCATTCTCGATAACCGGGAATAGGCTGTTTTATTTCCATCATACCGTATAATCGCTTGCCGAAAATTCTTTTGCAAAAAGATCACCTCTGTGATAAAGTAACTGAAAACCACCTGAAAACACGGTAGATTTATTGAAGTGACGGGCAAAAAAGTCTTATTTTGCAGCCGTTCAGAAGACACGCCTGAATGTATTCGTCATGCATATGCATACGGACGAGCGGAGGGAAAGTAATGTTTATTCCCGGGCACCAGGGTAAGTTCATCGGGATGAAGATCGGAGGATCGACTATGATGGACCCCATTATGTGCCCGTTCTGCGGAGGGACCAATCTTTTTCAGGAGGATGACGTTGCCCTTGAAATGGATTTTGAATACTGGACCATTCACCATTGGTCGTGCCTGGACTGCGCTCGGTCTTTCGATAAGATAGAAATATTGCCCGCGTCGAACAAGTTCGAGGAGATCAATGAGAGCACCATCCACTGAAAGCGGGCCTCAACGATCGGCCACGACAACGTTCCCGTCGGACCGGCCTACGCTCGCATGGATCGACATGGATGCTCTTGACCATAATTTCAGGGAAGTCGCCCGTTGCGCGGAGGGGCAACAGATCCTGGCCGTGGTCAAGGCCAGGGCCTATGGCCATGGGGCCGTGGAGATCTCAAAGCGCCTCCTGAGGCTTGGCGCGGACATGCTCGGCGTTGCCCTGGTCGAAGAGGGCAGGGAACTCCGCGGGGCCGGCATTGATGCGCCGATCCTGGTCATGGGCGCGACGTTTCCGGAACAGGCCGAGGCGATGGTGTCGCTGAAACTAACGCCCGCGGTCTTCAGTCTCGCTGTTGCGCAGGCGCTGTCAGAGGCGGCGCACAAACGCGGGACAACGATCAACATCCATGTAAAGATCGATACGGGTATGGGCAGGATCGGCATTGCTCCCGAGGACGCGCCTCAACTGATTGCGGCGCTTGGGAAACTCGGCGGCATTTCCGTGCAGGGTCTGATGACGCACTTTGCCGATGCGGACCTGCGGGACAAGGGGTTCGCTTCGAAACAGATGGACCGTTTCGAGGCCCTCCTTAAGGCGCTCGAAGCAAAGAAGATCAAAGTGCCTGTGCGCCACGCGGCAAACAGCGCCGCGGTGCTTGATTTCCGTCGCGCGTTCTTCACCATGGTCAGGCCCGGGTTGATGCTGTATGGCTACAATCCCCTCGAAGAGGGGGCGCCTGGCGCGGAGCTGCGGCCGGCGCTGTCGCTCGTAACGCGCGTCGCGTTCATCAAGAAGGTCCCAACGGGCGTGCCGATCAGTTACGGCCGCACGTTTACGACGAAACGGGAAAGCGCCATCGCGACCCTGCCGATAGGATATGCCGACGGGTATTCCCGCGGTCTCTCGAACAAGGGAGAGGCGCTGGTCCGCGGCATCCGCGTCCCCGTGGTCGGCAGGGTGTGCATGGACATGTGCATGATCGATGTGACGGACGTCCCCGAGGCGCGCGAGGGCGACGACGTCGTGTTGCTCGGCAGTCAGGGCAACGAACGGATCACGGCGGACGATATCGCCGCGAAGACCGGGACAATAGCATACGAGGTGCTTTGTGGAATCAGCAACCGCGTCCCCCGGATATATCAATAAGTTCCTTGAGTCGGTGGGCCGCAGGACTTCGGGTTTTCTCACCGAGGTCGGCAGTGTGCTCATCTTCCTCATTCAGACGCTCCGCTGGACCTTCAGCCATCCTTTTTACGCGAAGAGCGTGCTGAAACAGATGGAACTGATCGGGTTCAACTCCATTCCGGTGGTGATCACCACGGCGCTCTCGACCGGCATGGTGCTTGCGCTCCAGAGCTATACCGGGTTCAAGCGTTTCGGGGCGGAAACGCTCATCGGCACGGTCGTTTCGCTTTCCATGACCAGGGAACTCGGGCCGGTGCTCACCGGCCTCATGGTGGCGGGCAGGGCGGGAGCCGCCATGGCCGCGGAACTCGGCACCATGCGGGTCACCGAACAGATCGACGCCCTGTCAACGCTGGCCACGAACCCGATGAAGTACCTGGTGGTGCCGCGCTTCATCGCAAGCACGGTGATGATGTTTTTCCTCACGGTCCTCGGCATGATCATCGGCATTACGGGCGGGTATTTCGTGGGGGTGAAGGTGCTCGGGACGAACCCCGTGATTTATAGAGAAAACAGCATCAACTTCACCGAGGTCACTGACATCTGGTACGGATTGATCAAGGCGCTGGTGTTCGGCGCGGTCGTCGGGCTGATCGGCTGTTATAAGGGATTTCATACCGAAGGCGGAGCGGAGGGGGTAGGGAAGGCGACTACCGGCGCCGTCGTGATGTCCTGCATGTTGATCCTCATCCTTGATTATTTCCTTTCCGCGTTGTTATGGTGATGCCATGGCGATGATCGAGCTCATCGACGTGCATAAGAGCTTCGGCAGCCTTGACGTGCTTCGCGGGGTGAACCTCACCGTCGAAAAGGGCGAGAGCATGACCGTGATCGGCGGCAGCGGCAGCGGCAAGAGCGTACTGATCAAGCATATCATCGGGCTGCTGTTCCCGGACAAGGGCAGGGTCATCGTGGACGGGCAGGTCATGAACGATCTCGATGAGTTCGGCTTGAATGAGCTGCGGAAAAAATTCGGGATGCTGTTCCAGCTGTCCGCGCTCTTTGATTCGCTCACGGTCTGGGAGAACGTGGGGTTCTCGCTCAAACAGCATACGAAGTTTTCCGACAAGGAGATTCGGGAGGTCGCGACGCAAAAGCTCGCCCTCGTCGGACTGAAGGACGTTGAGGACAAGATGCCGTCAGAGCTTTCCGGCGGCATGAAAAAGCGGGTGGGGCTCGCGCGGGCGATTGCCATAGACCCGTCCATCATCCTGTACGATGAGCCCACGACCGGTCTGGACCCGATCGCGGCCGACGCCATCAACGACCTGATCGTGGACCTCCGGAAAAAACTCGGTGTGACGTCCGTGACCATCACGCACGATATGCACAGCGCGTACAAGATCTCGGACCGGATCGCCATGCTGTACAAGGGTGAGATTCTGGAGATCGGCACGCCGGACCAGATCAGGAGCACCAAGAACCCCATCGTGCATCAGTTCATCACCGGCAGCGCGGTGGGGCCGATAACAGCGGAATGATTCGAAAATTCGCAAAGGGCATAGCACAAAGTGCATAGCGTTTTAATTATTTGCGCCATGCTCTATGCGCCATGCGCAGTCGGTACTCTAGGGAGTTCTTATGGCTAATTTGAACGCAGAGGCTAAGGTGGGTTTACTGGTTATTGTGGGATCGGTAATTCTTCTGTATATGACCTTTGCTGTAGGCAAATACCAGTTTGGCGAAAAAAAGGGGTACACCCTGCAGGCGGCATTTGACTCCGTGGCGGGACTCGACACGAAATCAGCGGTAAGAATGGCCGGGGTGAAAATCGGATTGGTGGAGAAAGTGGAACTCGAGGACAGTCGCGCCAAAGTGACGGTGCGTATTTATCCGGAGGTGAAGATAGCGCGCGGGACCGAGGCCATGGTCAAGACCATGGGTCTGCTTGGCGAGAAGTACGTGGAATTCGTGCCCGTCAAGAAGGGCAAGCCGCGGCAGCCTTCGACTGCCGGCGATTTCACGTATCATGACGGCGAGCGGGTACAGGTAACGGTATCGCCGAGCGACGTGGACAAACTCATCAACCAGCTTTCGTCGATCTCCGATGACATCAAACAGGTGACGGCGTCGCTCAGTCAGGTCTTCGGGACCGAGCGGGGCGCGCGGTCCATGGAAGATATCCTCGGTGACCTGCGTCAGACCACGGCGAATATCAAGGATTTTTCCACTACGCTCCAGAGCGACGGCAGTGAAATGGTGATGCGGCTGAACGAACTGGTCGCCGGCCTCAACGGAGTCGTAGGCGAGAACCGTGACAGCATCAAGGTGACGATGGAGAACATCAAAGAAGCTTCGAAGAGCGCCGAACTGGCGCTCGCTTCCATTGACAACGCCGCTCGGAAGATCGACCGCGGAGAGGGCACGATCGGCAAGCTGGTGAATGATGAGAGCGTGTACAACAACATCGACAGCGCGGCAAAGGGCATCAGCGATTATACCACGCGGGTCGAGCGGATGAAGACGATTGTCGCATTCCGGAGCGAATATATGTTCCCCGAGGCCAAGAGCTACGCAACGCTCGAGCTCAAACCCAGGATGGACCAATATTATATTTTTGAAATAGTTTCAGATCCCTTCTCGAACTATAACCGGACGACGACAACGACCACGCCCGGCGGTACGGTCGTAACGGAGACCTACGAAGACAAATTCAAGTTCAGCCTCGAGTTCGCCAGGCGCTGGGGGAATCTTGCGCTTCGTCTCGGCCTGATAGAGTCCACGGGCGGCGCCGGCGCGGATTATTATGTATTTGACGACCGGATCAAATTCAGCGTGGATTCCTGGAACTACGGCGGCAAGGAGCCTGATAATGACAGGGCGCACGTGAAGGCGACCGCCGCCGTCGGACTCGGTAAGACGGTCTTCATGAATGCAGGATATGACAACTTCCTGAACTCCCGTCGGGCGTCGGCCTTCGTCGGGCTTGGATTGCGGTTTGACGATAATGACCTGAAATATCTCATGGGAAGCGTGCCCATCCCGAAGTAGCGGAATCGCAGAGAGCAGAGAGACTCTATCTTGACATTTGACGGATAGTTACTTAGAATTACGCTGAGGAGAAGGATAGTATGCTGAGTAAGCCAATTACAAAAGCTGTTTTTCCCGCTGCCGGACTGGGGACCAGGTTTTTACCGGCGACCAAGGCCTCTCCGAAAGAGATGATGCCTCTTGTGGACAAGCCGCTTATCCAGTATGTGGTGGAAGAGGCCGTGGCGTCAGGCATCGAAGAAGTGGTGATGATCACCGGGAGGGGCAAGAGGTCGATTGAAGACCATTTTGACGTGGCCTTCGAACTCGAAGAGGACCTCAAGGCAAAGGGCAAGCACAAACTGCTTTCCGAGGTGCAGCGGATCGCTGACCTGGTGACGTTCTGCTATATTCGGCAGAAAAAAGCGCTTGGCCTCGGCCACGCCGTGCTGACAGCCAAGAGGATCATAGAGGATGAACCCTTCGCGGTGCTGCTCGGCGACGACATCATCGATGCCAGGGTCCCGGCGCTTAAACAGATGATGAACGTCTACAAACGGTACCCTTCAACGATCCTGGCGATCCAGAAAGTGCCGAAGTCGCAGACGCGGAACTACGGGATCATTGATGCGAAAAGGATCGAGGACAGGATATACCTCGTGAACGATCTGGTGGAGAAGCCTTCCCCGGACGAGGCCCCCTCCAATCTCGCGATCATAGGCCGTTATATCCTCATGCCGGAGATTTTCACCACCCTTGAGCATACGAAACCCGGTAAAGGCGGCGAGATACAGCTTACGGACGGGATCAGGCTGCTTATGGAAGAACAGCCGGTCTACGCTTATGAGTTTGAGGGAGTACGTCACGATGCGGGTGATAAACTGGGATTTTTGAAGGCCACGGTCCAGTTTGGACTTAAGAACCCGGAGTTCGGCCAGGAGTTCAGAAGTTATCTCCAGAAGCTTAAACTCGGAGCCGGGTTGACGAAGGACGAGAGACGAGAGACGAGAGACGTGGGACGAAGGACGAGAGACGAAGGACGAGAGACGAAGGACGAGAGACGTGGGACGAAGGACGAGAGACGAAGGACGAGAGACTAAGGAACGAAAGACGAAGGACGAAAAAGCGTCAGTCGTCCATCAGAGTTGAAAACAGGAGGCCGGTTTGGCAAAGACCGAAACAAAAAACATAGATCTTCAGCAATCCATAGAAATTCCCAAAAAAATACCCTTGCTCCCGATAAGGGATATCGTGGTCTTCCCGTATATGGTGCTCCCGCTTTTTGTGGGAAGAGAGATGTCCATCAAGGCGATCGAAGTGGCGCTTGAGGGCAACCGCATGATCTTCCTGACCTCACAGAAGGACATCAACGTGGAGAACCCTTCTCCATCGGACCTCTATTCCGTCGGGACGGTCGGTGTGATCATGCGTATGCTGAAGCTGCCGGATGGGCGCATCAAGATACTCGTCCAGGGCGTTGCGCGGGCAAAGACGGTAAAGTTCCTCCAGAAGGAGCCCTTTTACCAGGTTGAGATCAGGACGTTCCCCGATGTTCCCGTGGCGGTGAATATCGAGATCGAGGCATTGATGCGGAACGTGAAGGAGCAGATCGAGCGGCTGGTGTCCTTCGGCAAGGTGATCCTCCCCGATATCATGGTGGTCATCGAAAACGTGGATGATCCCGGCAAGCTTGCCGACCTTGCCATCGCGAACATGGGTCTGAAGGTAGAGCAGGCCCAGGAAATCCTTGAGATCACGGATCCCCTGCAACGGATCAAGCGCATCAACGAGGCGCTCGGCAAGGAGATCGAGCTTCTCTCGATGCAGCAGAAGATCCAGGCCGATGTTCGCGGCGAGATCGACAAGACCCAGCGCGAGTACTTTCTGCGGGAGCAGCTGAAGGCGATCCAGCGCGAACTCGGCGAGACCGACGACCGCTCAGAGGATATAAGGGAGTTGCGCGAGAAGATCAAAGAGGCGATGATGCCGGAGAAGGGCGCGAAAGAGGCCGAGAAGCAGCTCCGAAGGCTCGAGCGCATGCATCCCGATGCGGCCGAGGCCTCCATGACCCGCACCTATATCGAATGGCTTGCGGAGCTTCCCTGGAGCAAGTTCACAAAGGACAACCTCGACCTCAAAGCGGCGCATAAAGTGCTCGAAGAAGACCACTATGATCTTGAGAAGGTAAAGGAACGCATCATTGAATACCTGGCCGTGCGCAAACTGAAAGAGAAGATGAAGGGCCCGATCCTGTGTTTCGTCGGACCGCCGGGCGTGGGCAAGACCTCGCTCGGGAAATCGATCGCCCGCGCCCTGGGCCGCGAGTTCGTGCGCATTTCGCTCGGCGGAGTGCGCGACGAAGCCGAGATCCGCGGCCATCGGAGGACATACGTCGGCGCGCTTCCCGGCAGGATCATCCAGGGCATCAAGACCGCGGGAAACAACAATCCGGTCTTCATGCTCGATGAGATCGACAAGATCGGCGCCGACTTCCGGGGCGACCCGTCGGCGGCCCTGCTGGAAGTGCTCGATCCCGAGCAGAACAACTCCTTCAGCGACCACTATATAGGCATACCCTTTGATCTGTCACGCGTCATGTTCATCACCACCGCGAACATGACCGATCCGATCCCGGGTCCGCTCAAGGACAGAATGGAGATCATCCGACTTTCAGGCTACACGGAGCAGGAAAAGCTCGGCATCGCAAAGAGCTACTTAGTCCCGAGACAACTGGCGGAGCACGGCATCACGGACAAGCAGATCAGCATTCCGGACAAGACGATGATCCAGGTGATCGCTCAGTACACGCGCGAGGCCGGGGTGCGGAACCTGGAGCGGGAAATCGGCCATCTCTGCCGCAAGGTAGCGCGGAAGGTTGCCGAGGGTGAAGACCAGCTCTATACGATCACCCCGCAGAACCTGCATACCTATCTTGGGGTGGAGAAGTTCATGCCCGAGGTTGAGCGCGAACAGGACGAGATCGGCGTGGTGACCGGTCTGGCCTGGACCGAGACGGGCGGCGATATCCTCTATATTGAAGCAACGACCATGCGGGGGAAGGGACAGCTCACGCTCACCGGGCATTTGGGCGATGTGATGAAGGAGTCGGCCCATGCGGCGCTCACGTATGTGCGCTCCCGCGCCGAGAAGCTCGGCATCAATCCCGAGGTGTTCGCCAAGACGGATGTGCATATCCATGTGCCGGCGGGCGCGATCCCCAAGGACGGCCCGTCAGCCGGCGTGACCATGGCCACGGCACTGGCGTCGGTCTTTACGAATTCACCGGTGCGGAGGGACATTGCCATGACCGGTGAAGTCACGCTTCGCGGCCGGGTCATGCCGATCGGGGGGCTCAAGGAAAAGACGCTCGCCGCGCGCAGGGCCGGGATCAAGACCGTGATCCTCCCGAAGGAGAACGAGAAGGACCTCGAAGACCTGCCGAAGTACCTGCGCAAGGACATGCATTTTATCTTCGCCACGATCGTGGACGATGTGCTCGCCGCGGCGCTCCGCAAGAAGCTGCCGCGTACGAGCGTGAAGAAAAAAGTGTCCGCGAGGTCCCGCGCGAAGCATTGAAAGGGCGGGAGTGAGGGGCCAGGAGTCGGATAAGGTCCTCTCTCTGCATTATTGCTCCGCGTTTTCCGCTGGTAGGGCTGATTGATACCATGAAACTTTCAAACATCGGCGAGTTCGGCCTGATCCATGCTGTTCAGAAGCTGTCTTTCCAGAGCTCGCCCGACACGATGATCGGCATCGGGGACGATGCCGCTGTTCTAAAGATCGCTCCCGCGACCGTGCTTCTGGCCACGACCGATATGCTGATAGAGGGCGTGCATTTTGACCTCACCTACACGGATTTTTATTCACTGGGATGGAAATCAGCGGCAGTAAATCTGAGCGACATAGCGGCGATGGGGGGCAAACCCAGGTTTTGTCTCACCTCGCTCGCCCTCCCGGCGCGCATTCCGGTGGAGGCGGTGCTGGATTTTTACCAGGGGTTCACCGCGCTCGCACGGAAGCATAAGACAATTCTTGTGGGTGGAGACACCTGCTCTTCGAAAGATGGTCTTGTGATCAGCGTTACCCTGCTCGGCGAGGCGAAAAAACAAACGGTTGTCCCCCGAACCGGGGCGAAGCGAGGAGACCGGATATTCGTTACCGGAACGCTCGGGGACGCGGGGGCGGGGCTGGAACTTCTGAAGTCAGGGGTCAGGGGTCGGGGTTCAGGGTCCAGGGGTCAAGGGCCAGGAGACAGAAGTCAGAAACCAGGAGTCAGAAGAATAGCTTTTCACTCCGCACTCCGCACTCCGCGCTCCGCGCTTATTCAGCGCCATCTTCGTCCCGTGCCTCGTGTGGAGTGGGGGAGGCGGCTCGCGCTTTCCGGGTGCGCAAGTTCGATGATCGATGTCAGCGACGGCCTTTCGTCCGATTTGTTCCACCTTTGCGAGGAGAGCGGCGTAGGCGCTGTCCTCCTGTCAGAGGCAATACCTCTTTCCAGATCGCTCCTGAAATCAGCGGACTTCCTCAACGAACCGCCTCTTCACTATGCCTTGTCCGGGGGGGAGGACTACGAACTCTTGTTCACGGTGCCGTTGTCGCGGATGAAAAGATTGGAGGCGCTGCATATTCCTGTAACAGAGATCGGGAGAATCACGGCCGGAAATGAAATGTTTTTAATGAATACGGTCGGAAGAAAAACCGCGGTACGGCCGACGGGATATAATCATTTCAAAAGGACCAGGAATTGCGCGAAACGTCCGACATAACCCCTCTGCGCATTATGCTCGCATGATATCTATCAGGGACCGCGTCAGAGGTCTTTTCCAGTTGAATGACTCACCGAACAGGCTTGCGCTTGCTTTTGCTTTGGGCGTGTTCATTGCATTCTCACCGACCATTGGATTGCATACGATCAGCTGTCTTTTTTTTGCATGGATGTTTCGCTTAAACAAGCTTGTCGTCTTCACGGCGGCATTCTTAAATAATCCCTGGACCATGGTTCCCTTGTATGGTTTTTGCCTGTGGTTCGGCATTGAAATGACCGGTCTCAGCGTTGATACACCCGACATCGCATGGCGGGCGCTCACCTTTTCCAACGCGTACGACATTTTGAGGCCCTATCTTTGGTCATTCATCGCGGGGACGGTGGTGGCTGGGGCTGTTGCGGCGGTTTTTTCTTATTTCTTCATACACTGGGCAGTGCTCCGGTATCGGCGGGAAAGGGACAGTGAAAAATCCTGTTAATCAATTGACGCACTCACTTATCTCGGTGGTCATTGTTAATTGGAATGGGAAGCATCTCCTGGGAGAGTGTCTTGATTCGCTGTTTGCGCAGAGCGTCGGAGGGGTCGAGATCATCCTGGTTGACAACGGTTCACAAGATGGTTCTGTGGGGTATGTGCTGGAGCGGTACCGCGACGTCAGGGTGGTCAGCCTGCCGGAAAACATTGGTTTTGCCGGGGGCAACAACGCGGGTATCCGGATCGCTTCCGGCAAGTACATTGCGCTCCTGAATAATGACACCAAGGTTGATCATGAATGGATCCCAAGTCTGTTAAAGGAAGCAGAATCAAGCCCTGCTCACGTCGGTATGTGGGCCTCCAAGATACTTTCCTATGATAATCCCGATATCATTGATAACGTCGGGCTCCTTATGTATCCGGATGGACTGGGGAGGGGAAAGGGGCGGATGGAGAAAGACGAAGGGCAATATGACCAAACGGGAGAGGCGTTCTTTCCCAGCGGATGCGCAGGCCTCTACCGGCGGAAGATGCTGGATGAGATCGGTCTGTTCGACGAAGAGTTCTTTGCTTATGCCGATGATGTCGATCTCGGTCTCCGCGCCAGACTGGCCGGGTGGCAATGCCTCTATGTTCCCTCGGCAAAAGTATATCACAAATATTCGGCCTCATCATCCGCCCATTCTCCGTTCAAAGCTTTTCTGGTTGAGCGAAACCGGATATGGGTGCTGCTGAAATATTATCCAGTGGAAATGATCCTGATCAGTCCCTTCGGGACGGTTGCGCGGCTTCTCTTCCACCTATACGGCGCGCTGGCCGGCAAAGGGGCAAGCGGCAGATTTAGAGAGCAGCAGTCAATTTTCCACGCCATGGCGGTTCTGCTCAGGGCATGGTATTCGGCCTTCTCGGCGCTGCCGAACATTATCAGGCAGCGGCGGGCGTTTTCAAAATTGAGAAGGATCGGGCGATGCGAACTGTACCGCCTGTTCCGCGAGTTCCGTATATCGGCATACGAGATAGCGCTGAAAGAATAGCCCATGAAAACATTGGTCATCGTACCCGCATACAATGAAGAAGCGAGCCTTCCCGGAGTGATCCGGGATCTCAGGGAGCACATACCCTCAGCGGATGTGCTCGTGGTTAACGATGGATCTTTCGACGATACAGCGCAGGTCGCGCGTAAATTTGATGTTAAGGTATTGGATTTGCCTTTCAACCTCGGGATCGGCGGCGCGGTCCAGGCAGGGTATCTGTATGCGGAACGGAATGCCTATGATATCGCGATACAGTTCGACGGCGATGGGCAACACCTGGCCAGCGAGATAAAAAGATTGTTGGAGCCGCTTGAGGCGAAACGGGCGGATCTCGTAGTCGGATCGAGATTTATGAGCATCGGGGGATATAAAACGTCTGTTTTCAGAAAGATTGGGATAGGGATATTCTCGTTTGTCCTCTCCCGTATTCTGGGAATAACGGTGACGGATAGCACATCCGGATTCCGGGCAGCGAATCGGCGGGTCATTGAGTTCTTTGCACATACCTACCCCGATGACTATCCTGAGGTCGAAGCCCTCGTCCTTCTGCACAAGGCGGGACTGCGGATGGCGGAGGTTCCCGCTGCCATGCGGGAACGCACCAGCGGAAGGTCATCGATAACACCGATACGTTCTCTGTATTACATGACGAAAGTGCTCATGGCTATTTTTATCGATCTGATGAAAAAAGTGAGGTGAACCATGGACGTTTTGAAAATAATGGCTATCGTGGGTTGCGGATCGGGTTTGATCTTGATCGTTGAATTGATCAGGAGAGGGCGGCTAAAAGAAAAATATTCCCTGCTTTGGCTTTTTGCCGGGACGGTTCTGCTGGTCTTCTCTTCTTCAAGAGGTCTGCTGGAATATGTATCGTCCCTCGTGGGTATCTATTACCCGCCCTCGTTTCTCTTTCTTCTGGCCTTTCTGTTCCTTTTGCTGATCACCCTGCACTTTTCCTCGGTTATCTCGGGATTGTCCGAAAAGAATAAACAACTGGCCCAGGAACTGGCACTGTTGCGACAGGAGATAGTGGAGGGAAAGCCTCCTCTTGTGGGCAAGGATCGTGCAAGAAAATAATTCCGGGAAATATTCTTTACATCAGACCGTATCCATGTTAAATTTTATTCTACGCTCGTAGGGACAATAAGGAGGAACATGGCAGCTATACCGGCGTTGACTGAAAAACTGAACACGGTGTTCGCGAGCAGGAGATTCAACCTTATTGCCTTTGTTATCATCGCGGGCCTGGTCCTGATCGTATATTCCAACACCTTCACCGCAAGTTTCCATTTTGACGACAACCCGTCCATTGTTGAAAATCCGAATATCAAGCGTGTGACCTCGGATAATGTAGGCGCCCTGCTTCGCGGCGTTCGACCGGTTGTGTATCTGAGTTTAATGCTCAATTACGCGCTGGGCGGACTGAACGTCGTGGGATATCATATTTTCAATATCGCAGTGCACATCGCGAACAGCATGTTCGTTTATCTGCTTATGATCTGGACACTGAAGCTGCCGGCATTAGAAGCGAAATATTCCGGAAAGGCCACAAGGATGGCCTTGTTCGGCGCCCTCTTGTTTGCCGTGCATCCCGTTCAGACCGAGGCGGTAACCTATATCATTACCCGTACCGAGCTTCTTGCAACCTTCTTCTACCTCGGAACATTTCTCCTGTTCATAAAAGGCGCGAGGACCAATAGGGCCTCCTACTATGTCGGCGCATTCTTTACCGCAGCCCTCTCCATGGGATCAAAGGAATGGGCGGTGACCCTGCCGGCGCTCCTGATGATCTATGATTATCTGTTCATTGCCGAAGGCAAGGTGAGCGCCGTCGCCTCCAGATGGACGGCATATATAGCGGTGACCATCCCGTGGGTGATCGTCTTGCGCAATCTTGACCTTTTTGCCGGCGCGGGCTCGGGCGCCGGGATAGGATTTAACGTGTCAACAACGTCAGGTATCACGGCGAACACCTTTTGGCTCACCTCCCTCAACGTTATCTGGACCTATATCAGACTGTTGTTCCTTCCGATCCGCCAGAACCTTGATTATGATTATCCCATTGCCAAGACATTATTCGAGTTCCCGACACTCCTGTCCCTGGCCGGTCATGCTGCCGTTGTGAGCGCGGCATTCTGGCTCTATAAAAAGAAGGGATGGCTCTTGATACCCTTTGGCGTGGCGTGGTTCTACATCGGCCTGTCGCCTGTCCAGAGCTTCGTGCCGATCATCGACGTTATCTTTGAACATCGCGCATACATGCCTTCGATAGGGTTTTTCATTGCATTTGTTGTCGCGTATGAGGGACTCTTTGAGTGGTGGGAGGCAAGGCAACTGCTGAAAAAAAGTTCAATGGTTTGAAGAAGAAGTGGAACCTAAGACAGTTTCGCAGTTTTTCTGCGGGGCATGTTCGTGCTTAAAAAAGCCAGGGTTTTGATCGCGGTCCTTTTCCAGGTAAATGTCTTTGCCCTTAGAATGCCTGCCTCAATGAGCTTTATCCGTAAGGCCTTGTCCCTGAAAACAGATAAAATACCCCTCGCAATATCAGATTGATCACCGGGATCTATCAGGAGGGCGGCGTTCCCTGCAATCTCAACAAGTGGTTCTATTTGAGAACACACGACAGGCACGCCGCTGGCCATTGCTTCCAGAATGGGAAGGCCAAACCCTTCATGAAGAGAGGGGAATACAAATATCTCTGCTCCTCGATACAGGAAAGGAATATCCTCAAAAGGAAGCCAGCCAAGCATGATGACGTCTTTTTGCAAGCCTAGTGTTGAGATCATGCTGACCAACTTATCGTGCCCTTTATCCCAGGCCCCGGTAAATACCAACTTACACCCCGGCATTTCTTCCCTTATCTCTTTGAATGCTTTTAAAAGCCGTTCATGGTTCTTATGGGGCAACAATGCGGCAGCATAAAGGAGATAGTGTTCAGGCAGATTATATTTATTTCTGAGGGACGCCATGTTGCCGCTGCTCATGGGGAAGAACAGTTCATGGTTAACAGCCAGGTGAGCGACGGTTATTTTCTCGGCCCCGATCTTATAGTATTTTATAATATCCTTTTTTACCTGCTCGGATATCGTTATGATCCCATCTGAAGTTTTAGCGCTTAGATAGATGATGGTCTTGAGAAAGAAGAGATAAAGACGGGAGAAATTCTGAGGCTGATTAACATGTTGCAGGTCAAAGATAACGAGCAATGAGCGTGCCGGGCAGAGAAAGGGGGCTGTCATCCCGGCTGAGAGGAGAACATCGATCTTGTGGCTCCTGATCTGGAACGGCAAAATGAGTTGCTCCCAGAGAATTCGTAACGGACGGTTGGTCGCCTGTATGGGACAGAGTACGATATTCAGCCGAGGGACTGATTCTTGAAATATCCCTACGCTCTCCTTGTTAATGAAGATGAAATAGACGTTGTCCCTGTCAATCTCCGAGAGGTGCTTTACAAGATTTCTGATATATGTTTCGGATCCGCCCACGTTGCCAGGCAGTAAGTAAAGTGCATTGATACCGACTCGCACATTCGCCTCCTGTTTAGGTGTTATTGAAAAGTAATCTTCGAATGGCCACCCTGATGCGCCGGGCTGATAACACAAGGAGCCTCGAGGACCCGAGCATTCGGACCGACCGCAATTCTGTTCGTGAATACCCAAAGGACAGTAACCTGCGTTCGATCGCGCTCCATTCACTGCTGTCAACATCATGACGCAAACCGGCGAAGATATACCATTTAAATTCCCTGCGTATAACGGCATGAAAGGCCCGCAGGGTTTCATCATCGTGAAAGAGATGGGAGCCCAGGACCTGATATCCCTCCAGGTCGATCAAGAACCTGTGGGCGGCGCCTTTCTGCAGAAAGCTGTCATTCTCACCCCTGCAGAGCACAAGCGGGTCTTTGATGTATTTCAATTGGCCGCCCCTTATCAGCAGCGTAAACAGACGGAATGCATGAGCGTAGTGCGTACCCGTAAAACGTTCGTCATACCCTGTTGAATTCCACTTGTTACGGAGAACAACAATGGAACTCATATAGCTGAAGAGCGCCCCTATCGAAATTGCCCGGCTGAAATAGCGCAGGAGTTCGGATTTGCTGGAAAGGTTAAAGACCGTATCTTCCGTATTTAGCGAAAGCCATGACCGGTTGTAAACCGGGTTCAGGTTTATGTCGCATTCGGTCCGATTGCATAAATAAACGTCATTACCCGAGGCTGTCTCGCGCAGGACCCTGCCTATCGCGCCGCTTTTAAGGGCGTCGTCGCTCGACAGGAGCCAGCAGTAATCGCCCTGCGCCAGCTCCACCGCTTTGGCCATATCCTTATCGATGCCGCCTTTTTTGTCGAGGAGATGGTACTGCAGCCGGGGATAACGTTTCTGAAAATCACGGACAACCTCCGCGGTGTTGTCCGTGGAAGCGCCATCGACAACAATGATTTCAACGTCATCACCTGCCTGATCGATGACGCTTTTCAGCGTCTCGCCGATGAACCCGCCGAAATTGTACGTTGGTATACAGACAGACAGTCGAATACTACTCATATTGCCCTCGGGAAACGAGCCTGGATGAATGCGTATAGAGGCTTCGCGATCTTGAGCAGCGCGATCGGCGCGTGCCGGTACGCGCAGAGCTTGAAGCGGTTCGAGAGCGACGGATAACCGTACTGCACCTTTGCCAGTTGATCAAGGGTCGCCAGGTCGTCCCGCAGGCGCTGGTCATGGCAGAGCAGCTTTGCGTCCAGCAGTCCTTTCAGGTTGTGCTCCGCATTCATCGCACGGCGGATATGGAAATCCTCAGGACTCCCTTGGGGAAAGAACGCCCGGGACAGCCGGTCAAAACCTTCGATCGTGATCCGGTAGCGGTTGACGAGCCCCCGGTCGAGGAACGAGTCGTTCTCACCGCGTTTGTACAGGTGAGGCTTGGGGAGGTATTTGACCCGCAGACCGTCGGGGATCATCCGGAACAACCGCGCAACGTGGTCCCAGTACGACCCCACGAACTGGTTGTCCATCGCTACTGCTTCCCAACGCGCTTTCTTGACGACCAGCGAACTGCAGAAGCTGAAGAATGCCGCGGTGTTCCTGGCCCGACTGAAGTAGTCCACACGAACGACAGGGTCCCTCAGGTCAAAGACCTGTTCGTGATCAGCAGCAAGGAGATTATGCTTTCCGACCGGGGTCATGTCGGCGCGGCAGAGGATCGATTCGCAGAGATAGAGGTCGTGTCCTTCCGCGATTTGATCCAGGATGTCGGCCACCGCGCCAGGCATCATAATGTCGTCGCCGCCGAAGAGCCAGCAGTACTCGCCATGCGCCAGCTCCACGGACCGCGCCATGTCGCGGTCGATGCCGCCTTTCTTTTCGAGGCGGTGGTAGCGCAGCCTCGGGTATGTCCGCTGGATGGACGCGATCACCCCGGCGGTGTTGTCCGTCGAAGCCCCGTCAGCGACCACGACCTCGACCTCATCCGTTACCTGGGGGATGATGCTCGCCAGCGTCTCGCCGATGAAGGCGCCGAAATTGTAAACGGGTATGCAGATGGAGAGTTTTATCTGGCTCATATGAAAAGTTATTTTATTTCGGCCCGAATTCTTTTATAGGTATCCATAAGCAGCTTCACGAATCTGAGGATGGATACTGGTGTATATCTGTAAATGATGAATCCGAGACGATTTAATATTGATTGTTCAGAAAAGAGTTTTAGCGCGAGACTGTCAAAGATCTCGCGCTGTATCAACTGTCCTGAAGAGTCGACTATGATTTTCAAACTTAAAAAGGCGCCAAGCGGCCATTCATTCCTGAGGGCTCTTCGTATATGAAAAGCCTCGCCGCTGTCATGGGCAAAATAGGTGTCGGCAATTTTGGTATAGCCATCTATTGCAATACTACAGCGATGAATGAGACCCTTATCCATAAAGGAATCATTTTCTCCGCGTTTAAGAAGGAGTGGTTCGGAAAGATATTTAATGACAAGACCATTCTTCATCATGCCGAAAATCCTGGCTGCGTGCGCCCAGCAGGTAGTGTAAAAAGAATCGTCTATAACGATGGGATCCCATCTCGATTTCCCGATAATAAGAGCGCTGCAAAAACTGAAGAACGCGGCCGAGTTGTTTGCGAGCGAAAAATAAGCCTTGCGGTCGACATCGTTGCTTAGATTGAAAATCCTTTCCGTTTTTGAGTTCAAAATATTGTGTTTCATGATCGGGGACATGTCCTTATTGCAAAGAATGGACTCGCAGAGATATATATCACAGGAGTGCTTTATCTCGGCCAGGACACGTTGAATAGACCCGTCCCTCATGATATCATCGCCGCCAAACAGCCAGCAGTATTCACCTTGCGCGAACTCAACGGTTTTTGCCATATCTCGATCGATGCCGCCTTTTTTGGGTAGACGGAAATAATTCAATCGCGGGAACTTCTGTTGCAGGCCATGAATCACCTCGGGGGTGTTGTCGGTTGATGCGCCATCAACAACGACGATTTCTACTTCATCTGACGCTTGCGGGATGATGCTTTCGAGCGTCTCTCCGATGAAGGCGCCGAAATTATAAACTGGGATGCAGATAGAAAGCTTAATGGTATTCATTATTATTCTCAGGCTGGCATGGGGTTTATTTCTGCCACTGTGCTCATGATTTTATCTTAAAAAAGATATCTCGTTTGGATTTTGCGATCACAAGTTAATTGCATTTGTTTTTCTTTTGAAAGACGAAGAGCCCAAATGTATAGCTTATCGAGAGATCGGGTGAATGATATATATCGTTAATTACCGGTGTTCCTAAGGACCAGTCAATATCGTCGACGAGATAAAGGTCGACTCTCTTGAACTCGTTTATGAGATTTTCAGCATCAATTCTGTCGAGGATTTTCCATTCCTTATCGAATATTCTTATGGATGGCTTAACTTTTGGATTCCAATAATCGAAGGTTAAATATAATCTACCTTCCTGTGTTAAGAGTCGAGACACTTCTCGCGCGAACTGAGCAAAGTCTATTTCGTGCTCAATAACAGATAGACATGTAATATTTTGAAAGAAATTATCCTGGAACGGTGTGCTGAGACAATTCCCTTTTATAAATTTGACGCCTTCAATCTGTCGAGTCGGCTCCTGTAGATCAATGCCAATTTTTTCACCATGCAATCCCTTCAATAGTGCATTTTCAAGAATATAAGAATCCCAACTGCCCATGTCCAGTAAATTGCCATCTGTTAAATCTTTAGCGATATTTGCCAAGTCCCAATCTTTACAGCTAAGTCGATGTGATCTGTAGCCGTGCCGTCTAAGATATCGAGTGCATTTAGGAATCTCACCGCGTGATTTAAGGAATTTACATAATGTTTTTCTCTCTGGTATGAATACCGATTCAATTTGAGCAATAATAGCCTGTGTCTTTATTCTGAAAAATTGTCTAAGATGGCTAAGTACCGAAGTCTGCTGCTGCATGATATGATATATATCCTTTCTTGATTAAACTCTTTTGGCTAATCTTATGTTACATAGATGTGCCATAACGCCTCAAGTATATTCTCAATTACTTAGACATGAGCAATCCTTGTTTTTAATTGTATCAACAGCCATGCTCTTATGTGTGGTGTAACTAAAACGGCTGCAGCGAGCGCTCCGAACGAAACAACTATCAGATTTATGAGCGACATCATTGGCAACATCGGACTCGTAATCAGCCATCTTCCCGCCCCTGTCACCAAGAGTGCAGCTGTGAGCGGCGGGACGATATCTTCGATGAACCAGCGCCGCATTTCACCTTGTAACAAACGGCGGTGCGTGAACGGAACGCCGATCAGCATGTAGATGCTGTTCAGCACCACCCACACTGCAGCTGCTCCCATAGCGCCGTAGCGTGTGGCCATAAAATATATCGCCGGAACAAGGGTGATGATCAACAAAGTGTTGATGCGCAGCCCTATGCTGGTCCAGCCATGCGACAATTGCAGCGCATAGGGTAAGTTCATGAGAGCATTTAAGGCCATACCGATCACGAGCACGCTGACAATGGGAGAGGCTATTTGCGCCGTTTTTGCGTTACCCGTCCATAACAGGAGGATATCAAAAGAAAAGAACGCCAGCACCGCGGCAACAGGCAAAACAATCACTGCCATAAGCTGGGAACTCTGGTGATATAAGAGTTTAATCGCCGATTCATCATTCATGGTCGCGAGCGAAGTTAAACGCGGAAACAGCGCACTGAAGATCGGCCCGACCAGCGCAACTGGTATGATGCTGCTCGCCACGCCCGCGAGCGTATAATAGCCGAACATTTCCAAACTGAGCAGCTTGCTCAAAATCACCTTGTCGAGCTGCGTCAATATGATGGCGGAGAGAGTAATGCCGCTTATACCGGCGGCAAAGCGCCAGATATTGCGAAGCAGTTTCGGATTGAAGCTTGGAGGACGATCAGCAAACGGCAGACTGCGCCAAAGAAAGACTGCAAACAGGGTAACATAGATGACACTCACAATAATTTGCCATGTGAAGAATGCGGTAATGGTTGGAGACACTCGCCAGAGGATGAAAACCGATCCACAACTGCTGAGCGTGGCCATAACGATCTTAATACTGTTGGACAGCACTTGACGCTGCAAGCCCATCAGCCCGCCTTCATAAAAACTGAGCGGCCACTGGAGCGCGGCCACCACACCCATGATCATCACAGCCTGCTGAACGGTTTTAATGGGTATTGCAGTGGATTTGACCCAGTGCCCGGCAATGAACGGTGAAGCGGTCATTACACCGACACCGATAACAATCCCGATCGCCCAGTACCCGAGTTCCAAAGTTCTCACAAGGTCACGAGCCTCGCCAGCTTTATCAGGAAAAGCAGCATAACGGGCCATTTCCCGATTCATGGTCTGACTCAGACCGAAATCAAGCATCTGGAATGCGCCCTGAAGCATTGCAAAAAAACCGATCAAACCATAAGCTTCGATGCCGAGGAACTTGATATAAAACGGAACAAACGCCAGGGCCATCAATGCTGCCCAGCCTTGCGCCGCGAAGTTGGCAATAATATTTCGCTTTACAAGGGTCACGCAACTGCCTCTATAGATATGTATCGCCTTTGCAAACCACACGAGCCTGAAAACAATATAGTATTCATGATGAGTCGTTGTTTCTTTTTCTTCCTAAGATTACAATGCTTACCATTTACCGTGTAAATAGATTTTTTACACGGCCCACGTTATACGATCTCAATTTCCGGGAACGGAAATATCATCTTCCCGCCGCTCGTCAAATACTCCTTCTCCCGCCGAAGAATCCCGTCCTTGAAGTGCCAGGGAAGAACCAGGAAATAATCCGGTTTCATTGCCCGGGCCTCCTGCTCGGGAATAATGGGAATGTGCGTCCCGGGTGTAAAGCAGCCGAATTTTTCGGGATTGACTTCAGCGATCGCGGGGATGTCTTTATTCGTTAAGCCGCAGAACTGGAGAACCACGTTGCCCTTTGTTGAAGCGCCGTATCCGAGGATCTTTTTCCCGTCCGCGTTCAGCGCCCTGATCAACCGGGTCAGATCATCCCGATGGCGGAAGACGCGCTCTTCGAAGTCACGATAGGGGCGGGGAGTATTCAGTCCCATCCGGTGCTCCTGCTCAAGAAGCCAGTTGATGACCGCAAGATTCTGCGTTATGCTCCTATTCCCGGCCTTGGCCGCGGTGACGGCGAAACTGCCGCCGTTGATCGCATTCATTACAACATCCACGATCTTGAGGCCGGCTTTCTCCAGTATGGTTTTGACCACGCCGAGCGAATAGTACTCGAGGTGTTCATGACAGATGGTGTCATAAGAATTCATGCGGAGCATCGAAGGCATGTAGCTCTGTTCGAAATGCCATATGCCGTCATCGGCAAGGATCGATTCTATCTGCTTCGCAAATTCGACCGGCGAATCAAGGTCATAAAACATCGCGATGGAGGTGACGACGCGCGCAGGCTGGGTTTCAGCGGAGCGATAGAGGGCCGCGGAAAAAAAGTCGGGGATCAGTTTGATGTCGTCCGTGTAGTATTGGGCGAACTTCGTTCCCGTCGGATCAATACCGATCCTCTTAATCCCGGAGGTTTTATAGGCCTTCAAGGTGGTCGCATCGTTGCTGCCGATGTCGACAACCCGGTCGCCGGGTTTCAGGTCCGCTAACAGCTCCAGAAAACGCACCTTTTCAGTAAGATGGTTTACCATCGATTGGTTGAGTCCCGATCGGTATCCATAATTCAGGCCGTACATTTCACCCGGATCATACGAGTGGCGGAGTTGAAGCAGGCCGCCATCAGGACACCAGACGAGCTCAAGAGGGCCGGAGGTAATTTTTTCGGATGTGCTTTTCGGAAATACCCCGGTCAAGACCTGATGCCCGAGGTTCAGGACCGAAACCAAATTTTTGCTTCCGCTCATGCGGCATTTGTCGATTTCTTTGTATGCAGTCATGATATTTTCTCCTGTCGAAATTTAATTATGCAAATTAAGTCAATAAAAGAACGGCCATTGAAGAAACGCGCCACAGCCTTCAGCTGGGGAAGATAGCCCGTATATTTTTTTTTGTCGCACCATGCTGCAGAAGTTCCTTGTGGATTGCGGCTCTTTTCAAATACGAAGTTATGACGACGCAATCGTATTCCATGTCCTCAAGGACGTTCATCGGTTTTATCTCTTTACCGAAAAAATCTCCGCCTGCAAACTCTCCATCCAGAACGCCTGTCAGCTTCAGGCCGGTCTCCTGGAGTGAAATATAGGCGATTTCGGCGACCTCATCGGCGCCCGCAAAGACCACTCTGCGTATGCCCTCATCCTGCATTTCTTTGAACAGGATTTTCAGATTTTTCCGGGCCTCGCGATAAATCCTTGTGTAATCGTGGAGAAGGTCGTACGTTAGCCGTGTCTTTTCCGTAAACCCCTTGGGCGTCAGGTAGTAGGCGTAGCGTTTCGACGGTATCGTTTTTACCGTTATAAAGCCTTTTTTTACGAGGTTCTTGATGTAGGAGTTTACGAGTCCGAGGGCGATGCCGAGACGGCTGCTGAGGTCTCGCTGGGTGAGGGAATCATTATTGGAAAGCTCGTCCAGTATCTGGAGAGAACGGTACGGCTCAGTTCCGAATGGGGATGGTCGTTCGGCGTTCATAATGTGAACATACCATGGACCCCTTGTTTAGTCAATACATAATTTAAAAATAATCTTTACTCTCCTCCGGTATGATGCTATCATTGCTCACTGGATATCAGCGATACCGATGCTGTCTTGCGCGGGAGCGTCCGATCTATGGAACCGAAGATTTGTCTGGCATTGGGTGGAGGAGCGGCGAGGGGCCTTGCCCACCTCGGCGTGCTCAAGGTGTTCGAAGACGCAGAGGTCCCCATCCACATGATCGCCGGCACCAGCCTTGGCGCAATGATGGGAGGACTTTATGCCACCAGGCCCGAGGCCTCCTACTGGATGAAACGGGTGGAGCAGTTCCTCCACAGTTTCGTTTCCCGCAAAACGCGTCTCGAGTTCATCCGAAAGCTGGAACAGCCGAGCAACAAAAACCGCGGCTTCTTCAGCGACATGTCTTTCCTGATCCGCAAGGGCTATTTCTGGGGCGTTACCGCGACGCAGTCCGCGTTTATCGCCGAGCAGGAATACCGCGACCTCATCGATCCTCTGATCCCCGATATCTCTATCGAACAGACCAGGATCCCCTTTGCCTGCGTGGCCACGGACATCCGGAACGGCAAGCGCGTCATGTATACGAAGGGGTCGCTCCGCACCGCCATCAGCGCGAGTTGCGCGCTTCCCGGCATCTTCCCCCCGGTCAAGGACAACGGCATGCTGCTCGTGGACGGCGGCTGGGTGGAGCGCGTCCCCGTGCTGTGCGCCCGGGACATGGGCGCCGACATCATCATTGCCGTGGACGTATCGAGCGATGTCGCGCTGTTTGAGGAAAAATCCGGTCTTGACATTGTCCTCCGCGCTGATGCGGTGACGCGGATCTATTTGAACGAAATCCTGGTTCGAGACGCCGATATCGTTATTCACCCCGCAGTGGGCGATACGCATTGGGCTGACTTCAGCAACCCGAAGAGGTTGTACAAACAGGGCGAGACCGCCGCGCTGGAAAAGCTAATAAGCGTACGAACGGTCATTCACCGCGCGCTGGTTCCGCAGAAAGGCCTTGTGGACCAGATACGGACGATCAAGGACAAGATCGTGGAGAAGGTGACGGGCGGGAGCTGACAGGAGACAGGAGTTTCATCCCCTCAATAACTTGTATGTATTAAATCCGAATGTATCCGTGTTAATCCATGGCTGACTGGATTTTTGTTATACTATCATCATGCATATTCCCCTCGTGATCGCCCACCGCGGAGATTCCTCAAACGCCCTCGAAAATTCTCTTGAATCCGTACACCGCGCATTATCCCTGCCGGTGGACATGATCGAGCTCGACATCCGCAGGAGCCGTGACAACTGTCTCTTTGTGATGCACGATGCATTGACCGGCAGGACAGCCGGGAACAATATCAATATCGAACGGGCGACGTCCGATACGATCGGCAGGATACGGCTTAAAAACGGCGAACCTGTTCCGACCCTTACCGACGTGATCAAGACAGTTGGGGGTTCAGCAGGGCTTAACCTTGAGCTCAAGAGCGCCGGCGCGGGACTTTTGACGGCGGAGTACTTTGCCTCGTCCGATTACGACGGGTATGTTTTACTATCTTCATTCAAGGAAGAAGAGGTCCTTGCCGTCCGCCGGGCGTTGCCGTCGATGCCGACGTCAATTATCTTTGACGTCTTCACCGCTCAGGATATTACTTCATACAAGGAACAAGGCTATAGGATCATCAGCTTAAGGAAAAAGACGGTGAGCGAAAAACTGGTCGCAGCCTGTCATGAGCAGGGGATCGATGTATATGTCTGGACCGTTGATGAAGAGGACGAGATGCGGAAGTTCATCACCTGGGGAGTGGACGGGATCTATTCCAACAAGCCGGGGGTGTTGAAAAGAATACTCCAAGGCGCGGAGTGCGGAGTGCGGAGTGCGGAGTAAAAGATCAGAGTACAGGTGATTGGCTTGATGGTAAGTTCGTGGTCACGGCAGAATGAAATCTTCGACCTCATCGTCATCGGCGGGGGCATCACCGGCGCGGGCGTGGCGCGGGACGCGGCGCTGCGGGGGCTTTCGTGCCTGTTGCTCGAAAAAGGAGACTTCGCGTCAGGAGTGACTTCCAAGTCCACCCGCCTGATCCACGGCGGGCTCCGGTATCTTGCCAACTTCGAGATTGACCTGGTGGCCGAGTCCCTTCGCGAGCGCGCTATTCTTCGCAAACAGGCCCCCTACCTTATTCACCCCATGCCGATCCTCATTCCCATCTACCAGGGAGACCCGCACGGAAGGGCGGCGCTCTCCCTGGGCATTCATCTCTATGATCTTCTGTCCCATGAAAAGGACATCCCGCGCTATTTCACCTCCAACAGGGAAAAGACCCTGAAATTTGAGCCGCGTCTGAACCAGAATGGGCTCGTCGGCAGCGCGTTGTTCTACGACCACCAGCTCATCATGCCCGAGCGGCTGGTGCTCGAGAACATCATCTCCGCGCGCGCGGCAGGGGCCAGGCCCTTGAATTATGTCCGGGCTGAAACGATCGAGGAGACGATCAATGGCGTTGTGGTTGCCGCGAAGGACACGCTTACAGGAACACCGTATACGTTCCGTTCCAAAGTTCTGATTAATGCCGCGGGACCATGGATCGACAGGGTAAGGCGCTCAGGGAATATTGATCGCACAAAGATCATCTTTCCCACAAAGGGGGTCCATCTCGTGCTCCCAAAGCTCTCTGACCAGGCGCTCTTCGTGACATCACGGGACGGGAGGATGTTCTTCATCATCCCGCTCGGCGCGCACTCGCTCATCGGCACCACGGACACAAAATACAGCGATGACCTTGACGAGGTGCATGCCGACCAGGATGACGTGGAGTATCTGCTCACCGAGAGCGGACGTATCCTGCCGAAGATGGGCCTGACGAAAGAGTCGATCCTTTATTCTTACGCGGGCATCCGGCCGCTCGCATTCTCGGGGGCAAGCGAATCAAAAATATCGCGCAAACACCGGGTGATTACGGAAGGACGGAACAACAGGATCATCACGATCGCCGGCGGCAAGCTCACCACCTATCGTAATATGGCTAAGGACGCGGTCGACGCGGCATGCGGGGCGCTTGGAATCAGGATCCGCTGCAGTACGGACAAAAACCCACTCCCCGGCGGCCTGCCCGTGGACTACGAGCAGTATCTGCGCGAAGCAGTGCCTGAAATGGCATCACGTCACAAGGTTGCGCCCGAGCTGGCGCGCCATCTCGTCGGTTTTTACGGCGCAAACGCGGAAAAGGTTTTGGGACTTGCGGAAACGGAGCCCATTCTGCGCGAGTCGATCTCTTCAGCGAGCGGCGATATCTATGCCCAGGTCCTGTACAGCGTGATGGAGGAAGGGGCGCGGATGCTTTCAGACATTGTTCTCCGCAGAATGCATCTTGGCATCACTGCTTCGCGCGGTATACAGCAGGCGGAGAAAATAGCGGATATCGCGGGCAGGGAACTCATGTGGAGCGATGATGAAAAGCGGCATCAGATCAATGAATTTAAAAATGCATTGAATAAGGAAACAGCCTGTTTGCGCGGGCCGGAGGGAAAGGGGAACGTATGATAAACGGAGCGCATCCGCATCTTGTGGAGGTCGTATGGCGCGGCTGATGCGGGGAGGCGAACTTTCCTCAAAAATTGTTCTGTCAGTCAAGGAGGAGACCGGTGACCATCGCCATTCTGCTCAAGAATACCGTGATTTCGGCAAAGAGAATGGTGGGGGGTGGGGTGATAAAAGTTCGGAGTTTGGAGTGCGGAGTTCGGAATAAAAACCCTTCTGGCTCCTGACTTCTGACCCCTGTTGTATCTGCTATTTCGGAGTCACTTTCAGCTCCAGCGCATTGGCCGTCGAGCCCACGACTTCCACGGAGAAGGCGCCGAAGTTCCTCAGGAGGATCTCATCCGAGAGCGTCTGCGCGCTGTTCTTCGAGTCCACCGATATCTTTGCCTTTGTCCCGTCGAAGCTCCTTTCATGCAGGTCCTTGATGCCGCGGACCTGGTCCAGGAGCGCGTCCTTGAACTTCGCGAACCGGGCCTTGTTCAGGCCGGTGATGGTGATGTTGATGGACCGGAGTTTCTGTGCGCGGCTCAGATGGATGCCGAGGCCCGAGAGGTCGTCGCTCAGCCGGACGAGGGCGACTTCCGCGTCGATGCGGACGCGCAGCAGGCCGCTGTCAACGGTCTCACTCGTGATATTGTGCCGCTTGATGTACCCCCTGGCCCGCGATAGGACCTTGTCGCCGATGAGCTGGTAGTTCTCGACCTGGGTCTGCGCGTCGACAAGGAAGCCGATCGCCTGTTCCACTGCCCGCTTCCGGGCATCCTCGAGCGCGGCGTCGCGGGCAATGTCGCGGGCGTCGCCCTGGATCGCGGCCACGCCTTCGGCGGCAACGGTCCTTGATTCCTGGGCGAGCACCGGGAGTGCCGGCGCCGCGGCAACGAGAACCACCATGCACAACGGTTTCACGAAACGAATCATGCTGTCCACCTCACGGGATTTTTTCGATACAGCAAATATACCAGAGGCGCGGGTCAGGGTCAAGGCCCTGGTCCATCGCCTTCGCATGCTCGAACGGTCCAGGTGTAACCAAATTTTATGGATATTTGAATAGAGAGATGTTAGAATCAAATCACAAGGGAGCTCATTCAGGAGGTAGTGCCGCGTGCCCAGATTGTCCGTAAACATAGACCACATTGCCACGATCCGTCAGGCGCGAAAAGGCATCGAACCAGATCCGATTGCCGCGGCCGTGCTCGCGGAACTGGCGGGAGCGGAAGGCATCATCGCGCACCTGCGCGAGGACCGGCGGCATGTTCAGGACCGGGACTTGCGGCTGCTGCGCGAGATCGTGCAGACAAAGCTGAACCTCGAGATGGCGGCGATCGAAGAGATGCAGCGCATCGCGCTCGAGGTAAAACCGGACATTACCACGCTGGTGCCGGAGAAGCGGGAAGAGCTTACGACCGAAGGCGGTCTTGATGTGGCGCAACGGACCGATTTCATGAAATCCTATATAAGCCGGCTCCAGCAGGGCGGCATTATGGTAAGCCTCTTTGTCGATCCCGATGCCAGCCAGATCGCGGCTGCCAGGAAGTCCGGCGCGGACTGGGTGGAGCTCCACACCGGAGCGTATGCGAACGCGAAGACCGAAAAAGCCCGCGGGCGTGAGTTGGAGAAGATCATCGAGGCGGCGAAGCTCGCCGGAAGCCTGGGGCTCCGCGTGGGCGCGGGACACGGGCTGAACTATGTGAATGTCCGGGAGATCGCGGGCATCTCCGAGGTGGAAGAACTGAACATCGGCCACAGCGTCATCTCCCGGGCCGCGCTCGTTGGGATGGAGCGGGCGGTTCGGGAAATGAAGGCACTACTTCATAATGCAGAGAGATAGCATAGGTAGAGGGCATAGGGCATAGGGCATAGGGCATAGGGCGTAGAGCATAGGGCGTAGAGCATGGGTCATAAGATACTCTATGCACTCTGCGCTCTGCTCTTTGCGTTGTATTTTATTTTGGGGGAAAACGTGATAGTCGGCATTGGAATTGACCTGGTGAAGATCGACCGCATTGACAAGGCGGGGAAGGACCATCCCGGTTTTCTCGAGCGGGTATTTACGGTACGCGAGCGGGAATACTGCGCGCGCCAGAAATATCCCGCCCAGCACTACGCCGGGAGGTTCGCCGCCAAGGAAGCGGTGCTCAAGGCCATCGGCACCGGATGGAGCGCGGGTGTAAAGTGGACGGACATAGAAGTGCTTCACGGCGAAGGCGGCGGCCCGATCGTGAACCTTTCCGGAAGGGTGAAGGACCTCATGGATCTCAGGGGGGTGAAACAGACGCTCCTCAGCTACTCGCACGATGAAGGCTATGCGGTGGCGCAGGTGGTGCTGGTGGGTACGGTATTCGCCGGCGCCGGTGAAAATGGCTGAGCATAACGCCGTAATAATCTTTCCATGAAAATTGTCACCGCACAACAAATGAAGAACATCGACCGCAGGGCGATCAGGGACTTCGGCATCCCCGGCGTGGTCCTGATGGAGAACGCGGCGGCGGCCGTCATGATTGCCATGGAGAAGTTCTTCGACGGCCTTGAAGGGGTGCGGGTCGGCATTCTCTGCGGCAAGGGGAATAACGGCGGCGATGGCCTCGCGCTCGCGCGGCGGCTCAGGACCAGCGGCGTGCCGGTGCGGGTCGCGCTGCTGGCATCTTTTGGAACGGTAAAAGGGGAAGCAAAGGTCAATCTCTCCATTCTCCGCAAGATGGATGTTGAACTCCTGCAGAATGTGTCTCCTCGCGCGCTTGCCGAGGTTATTGCCTGGTCGGATGTCCTTGTCGACGCTCTGCTTGGCGTCGGGTTGTCGTCTCCCCTGAAAGGCGCGTATGCTCAGGCCGTGGAGATGATCAATATTTCAGGCAAGCCCGTTGTCTCCATCGACCTTCCCACGGGGATCAATGCCGATACCGGAGCGGTCATGGGCGCGGCGGTCAGGGCCGATCTTACCGTGACCATGGCGTTCCTGAAGCGAGGACTCGCGCTCTATCCGGGCGCGGAATATGCCGGCGCGGTGCGGGTCGCGGACCTCGGCATTCCCTCGGAGGTCGCGGAAAAAGAACATATATCCGTGGGCCTGCTGGACAAGGCTTCCGTCCGGGGCGTCATCAGCGGCAGATTGCCTGAGGCGCACAAAGGGGACTTCGGACACCTCATGGTCGTCGCCGGATCGCCGGGCAAGGCCGGGGCGGCAATCATGGCCGCCAAAGGGGCGCTCAGAACGGGCGCGGGACTCGTGAGCGTGGCAACGCCGAACAATCTTGTCCCGAGCATCCAGGCGCAGGTCGCGGAGGCCATGTGCGTACCGTCAGCGGAAAGCATCGAAGGGACGCTGGGGATAGGATCGGAAGAAGAACTGCTCAAGGCCATGGGGAAAATGAGCGCTTGCTCGATCGGTCCGGGGCTTTCAACCCACCACGAAACAATCCAGGCCGTGCGGAATCTTATTCAACGACTCACGGTCCCCGCGGTGATCGACGCGGACGGGCTGAATGCGCTTGCCGGATTCACGGATGTTCTCAAAAGAGTAAAGGCGCCTGTTGTCCTGACCCCGCACCCGGGAGAAATGGGGAGGCTGCTGGGCATATCATCCGAGGACGTACAGAGGGACAGGGTCGCTATAGCTTCGGAATTTGCCGGGAAGCATAACGTTACTGTCGTACTCAAGGGAGCCGCCACAGTGGTCGCGACCCCTCATGGATGGGTGTACATCAACTCCACGGGAAATCCGGGCATGGCCTCAGGCGGGACCGGTGATGTGCTCACCGGCATGATCGGCAGCCTCCTTGCCCAGGGATACAGCGCAAGTCAGGCCGCCTGTCTCGGCGTGTATCTGCACGGGCTGGCAGGGGACCTTGCGGCCAGGGAAAAAGGCGAAGCTTCAATGATCGCGGGAGACCTGATCGAAAAAATCCCTCAAGCGATGATGTCTCTGCGGAACGAAGCGATGAATGAGTGAAGCAGTAAAGGGGTGAATCGGTGAGCATGCTTTTTTTGTCACCGTAATCCGACCGACAAGGAGGACCTATGCTGACCGCGAAAGACATCATGACCAAAGACGTAATAACCGTCAGGCCCGACACTTCCATCGAGGCGCTTTCTTCGCTCCTCGTGAAGTACGAGATCGGCGGCGCGCCGGTGGTTGACGACTCGGGCGCGCTGTACGGCATCGTGACCGAGAACGACCTCATCAGCCGGAACAAACGGCTCCACATCCCCACGGTGGTGAGTTTTCTGGACGCCGCAATCTATCTTGAAAGCTCAAAAAAGTTCGAGCAGGAAGTGAAACGCCTGACAGCCACGCGCGTGGGGGACATTTGCGTCCGCAAGGTGGTCACGATCGGTGAAGACGCCACGATCGAGGACATTGCCACGATCATGACGGAGAAAAAGACGCATCTGCTGCCGGTGCTCAAGGCAGGCAAGCTTATAGGCATCGTGGGCAAGCGTGATATGGTGAAGGCCGCCGCCCGGCAGTCAGAGTAATGTTCAGCGTGAGCACGTCCGGCCCGGAGCGGACCTGGCGGATAGGACGGCTGCTTGGGGAACTGCTCGACGCAGGCGATACAGTCTGTCTGTACGGGGACCTCGGCGCCGGGAAGACGAATTTCACCTATGGCATTGCCCAAGGGCTGGACGTGCGGGAGCAGTACATCACGAGCCCGACCTTCACTTTCGTGAACGAGTACCAGGGGCGCGTGCCGCTCTATCATATAGACCTCTATCGGCTCAAAGATACTGATGAACTGGAGAATATCGGGTTCGAGGAATACCTTGAATCCGATGGGGTGACGGTGATAGAATGGGCGGAACGGGCCGAGGATGCATTGCCCGTGGAGGGTTTGAGCGTCTACCTCACGTACGTTGACGACAATAGCCGTGAGCTCGGGTTCCTTGGGGAAGGGGAACGGTACGAGAAGCTGGTGGAGGCGTTGAAGCAGGGCCTCTCGGTATGACGCAATTCCGCGTCAACGCCCGTATCGTGGCATGGGCCCGGCTATAAAAAAACGAATGACGAAACGGGTATTGTCACCCTGATCGAAAGGCCGGTAGTCGTGATATGAAAAAGATCGGCATCATAGCCAAGGATATTCCCGCGGCGCAGAAGGCGGCAAAGAAGCTGGCCTCGTGGCTTGAGGCGCGGGGCAAGAAGGTCTTCATCGACAACAAGACGGCCATGGCCGTCAAAATGGAGGGCTGCGAACCGTCTGAAATCCCGGCGCACGCCGAGATGATCATCGTGCTTGGAGGCGATGGGACCCTTCTGTCCGCGGCCCACCTTGTTGCCGATGCGCACACTGATGTGCCTATCTTCGGCGTGAACCTCGGCAGCCTCGGCTTCATGGCGGAACTTTCCTTTGATGAGTTGTACGACCACCTCGAAAAAGCGCTAGCCGGCAAGCTTGAGACCGAGGACCGGATGATGCTGGCCGCGAGCGTGGTCCGCGAGGGAAAGAGTATTGCCCGGTACCGGGTGCTGAACGATGCGGTGATCAACAAGGGCGCGCTTGCGCGCATGATGGAGCTCAAGGTGTCGGTGAACGATGGTCACCTGACCACCCTCAGGGCCGACGGATTGATCGTGGCAACTCCTACGGGTTCCACGGCTTACTCGCTCTCCGCGGGCGGGCCGATCATTCATCCGACGATCCACTGCTTCGTGCTTACTCCGATCTGCCCGCATACCTTGTCGAACCGGCCTATCGCACTGCCCGATACGGTCGTGGTCACGGTATGCCTTACCTCCGCGAGCGAGGATGTTTCCCTTACCCTTGACGGACAGATCGGGTTTCCGCTCGAATGGAACGATATTGTCGAGCTCAAAAAATCGCGGTACAGGATGAAGCTCATCAAACACCCCGCAAAGAGCTATTACGAGATTCTCAGGACCAAGTTGAAATGGGGGAATTAAGAGTACGTTCAACGTTCAAGGCCGATACGGCAAGGGTTATTTTTCATGGATGAGGTTCAGCGGGAATTTCTGGATATCGTAACGCAGGTGAAAGCGCACCTTGAGTATCAACGGGCGCTGGGCATGAGCTTCGTCGAGATGTCGTCACGGGGAGGTCCCCGGGCGGCAGCGCCCGTTGCTTCAAAGACGGGACCTGTAAAAACAGTGTCCTTATCAGGAGAAAAACCTTTCGTATCGCAGTCCGGCGGACTTGCGGCTGTCCGCGAGGAGCTTGGAGCCTGCACCCGCTGCAAACTGCACAAGGGCCGGAAGAACATTGTTTTTGGAGAAGGCAACCCGAACGCGGCGCTTGTTTTTGTGGGCGAGGGGCCGGGGCAGGACGAGGACGAGCAGGGAAGGCCCTTTGTCGGCGCAGCCGGACAACTGCTGACGGACATCATAGTCAAGGGCATGCAGCTCAAGCGCGAGGATGTCTACATCTGCAATATCGTGAAATGCAGGCCGCCGGGCAACCGGAACCCCGAGCCGGACGAGATCATGGCCTGTGAACCGTTCCTCATCAAACAGCTTCAGGCGATCAGACCAAAAATCATCATCGGGCTGGGCAATGTGGCCGTCAAAACCCTGCTAAAGACAAAAGAGGGGATCACGTCGCTGCGCGGCGCCTGGAAAAGCTATCAAGGCATACCTCTCATGCCTACATTCCACCCCGCATACCTGCTCAGAACTCCATCTGACAAAAGACTTGTTTGGGATGATATTAAAAAAGTTCTTGCCGAGTTGGAAAAAATTAAGACGGGGTGAAAGGGTGAATCGGTGAAGGGGTGAATGAGTTAGAGGATAGTATTGAGCAGCGCTCCTGACTTCCGGCTCCTGACTCCTGAATTCGTAAGCGTATGGACAGACTTTGGGCGCCGTGGCGTATGAAATATATTCTCGGTTCTAAAAAACCCGCGGGGTGCGTTCTCTGCGAGGAAATGAAGAAGAAGGACGACCGCAAGAACTATGTCCTGTATCGCGGGAAGCATTCTTTTGTGATCATGAACATCTATCCTTACAACAACGGCCATCTCCTTATTGTTCCCTATACGCATGAATCCGAGGTTGACAGGCTGCCCGAGGCGGAACTCACTGACCTGATGAAAACGACGCAGGCATCGGTGAAGATCCTGAAGCAGGCCATGCATCCCGAGGGGTTCAATATCGGCATCAATATCGGAAAGTCCGCTGGAGCGGGGATCCCCGAACACCTCCATGTACAGATCGTTCCGCGCTGGACCGGCGATTCCAGCTATATCACGGTTTTTGACGAAACGCGCGTGATGCCGGAGCTGCTCGATGGGACGTATGACAGGCTGAGACCGTATTTTGAGAGACTCAAGGACTGATGGTTCGTAAAGTCCATAATCTACCGCGGAGACGCTGAGACGCTGAGAAATGCATATTTAACATACTAAGGGTTTTCTCTGCGCCTGCGGTTAAATTCGATTTATTGCAAGTCCCTCAATCTTGATGTGTTCGTAAAAAGTCCTTTAAGCCGTCTTTGCGAGCAAAGCGAAGCAATCTCGCAGTTCGTAACCGCCTGAAAAAACGAGATTGCCGCGTCGCTCCGCTCCTCGCAATGACGGCAGAGGAGACTTCTTACGAGACCATCAATCTTTGTTCCGGGAAATCCATGACCGACCTTACCCCTCTCATGAAACAATACCGCGAGCTCAAGCGTCAGCACCTTGACGCGATCCTGCTTTTCCGCATGGGCGATTTTTACGAGATGTTCGACCAGGACGCGGTGACCGCTTCGAAGGTCCTTGAGATCACGCTTACGGCGAGGAACAAGTCCAAGGGCATCGAGACGCCGCTCTGTGGGTTCCCGTACCACGCCGTGGACGGCTATATCGCCAAACTGATCCGGCGCGGCTTCAAGGTCGCGGTCTGCGAACAGGTGGAAGATCCGAAGCTCGCGAAAGGAATTGTGAAACGCGAGGTGATACGGGTGGTGACGCCGGGAACGGTGCTCGATTCCAATCTGCTCGAAGCCAAGGACAACAACTACCTTGCTTCCCTGTATCCGGCGAAGGACGGTTTCGGTCTTTCCTTTCTCGATATTTCAACGGGCGATTTCTTCATGGCCGAGGTCGCGGGCGCGGACAACCTTGCCGAACTCGACACGCTTCTTGCGCGGTTTACGCCCCGCGAGCTCGTGCTGCCCAGGGACCATGCGCCTGGTCCCGCTCTTTCCGCGCTGCTTCGGCAGTACACGCAGGCGATCAATGCCTGCGACGACTGGACGTTCGACATCGCCACGGCCCTGCGAACGCTGCTCGACCACTTCAAGGTCGCCTCGCTCGAGGGTTTCGGCTGCGGCGGCATGAAGGCCGGCATTTCCGCCGCGGGCGCGGCGCTCCGCTATATCGAAGAGACGCAGAAGACCGGCCTCGCGAACATACGCCGCATCAGGCCGGTTCTCGTCCGGGAACACCTGGTCCTCGACGCCTCATGCCAGCGCAATCTTGAGCTCGTCAGAAACATCTATGACGGTTCATCGAAAGGCACCCTTCTGGCCGTGCTCGATTTCACCGTTACGTCCATGGGCGGCAGAAAACTCCGCGAATGGCTGCTGAACCCGCTCATGAACGCGGTCGAAATCGAACAACGGCTCGATGCGGTGGCGGAATTCAAGGACGACCATCAGCTTCGCTCCAGGCTCATGACGGAGCTTGGCGCGGTCTATGACCTCGAGCGGCTCATCAGCCGCGTTTCTCTCGGCGCGGCAAATGCGCGGGACCTGCTCGCGCTCAAACAGTCGTTTAGCGCTTTGCCCCGGCTCCGTGACATTCTGGCCCGGTGCAATGCCCGATTGCTCTATGATATGGCCCAGGAATGGGATGACCTCGAGGAAGCCCATCAGCTTATCGAGGGCGCCATCAACGACGACGCTCCGTATACGCTGCGCGAGGGAAAACTGATCAAAAAAGGGCACAATGCCGAGCTCGACGAGCTGCGCTCCATCAGCTCGGAAGGCAAGGGCCGGATCGCGGGCATCGAGCTGCGCGAGCGCGAGCGCACGGGCATCAGCTCGCTCAAGGTAAGTTACAACAGGGTCTTTGGGTATTATATAGAAGTAACGAAGACCAATCTCGCGAACGTGCCTCGGGATTTTATCCGCAAGCAGACGCTCGCGAACGCTGAACGCTTCATCACGCCCGAGCTCAAGGAATATGAGGACAAGGTCCTTGGCGCGGAGGAAAAGATCCTCGACCTGGAGTACCGGCTGTTTCAGCAGGTGCGGGAAGCGGTTGCCGACTCGACCGTCAGGATCCAGGACATGGCAAGAAAGCTCGCGGTCCTCGATTGTCTGGTCTCGCTCGCCGAGGCCGCGGCAAAGAACAATTACACGCGACCCGTGGTCCTCGACAACGACGCGCTCAAAATAACTGAAGGCAGACATCCGGTCGTCGAACGGCTCGCGCCCGAAGAGCGGTTCATTCCGAACGACACGCTTCTGGACTGCGAGGACAACCAGCTGATCATCCTGACCGGGCCGAACATGGCGGGCAAGTCCACCTACATGCGTCAGGTGGCGCTCATCACGATCATGGCGCAGATGGGCGGGTTTGTTCCGGCCCGCGAGGCGCGGATCGGCATCGTGGACCGGGTCTTTACGCGCATCGGGGCGTCGGACTTCATCACGCGGGGCCAGAGCACCTTCATGGTCGAGATGAACGAGACCGCCAATATTCTGAACAACGCCACGGACCGGAGCCTCATCATCCTCGATGAGATCGGCAGGGGCACGAGCACCTTTGACGGCATCAGCATTGCATGGGCGGTAGCCGAGTACATTCACAATAAACTTCGGTCCAGGACCCTGTTCGCCACCCACTACCATGAGCTGACCGAGCTCGCGCTCACCATGGACCGGGTGAAGAACTATACCGTTGCGATCAAGGAATGGAACGACCAGATCATCTTTCTCCGGCGCGTAGTGGAAGGAGGGGCGGACAAGTCCTACGGCATCCAGGTGGCGCGCCTCGCCGGGCTTCCGCAGGCAGTGATCCAGCGCGCCAGGGAGGTGCTCGCAAACCTTGAAAAGGCCGAGTTCAACGACTTGGGTGAGCCGGTGGCGGCGTCAAAACTCGGACAAAGAGAAGGGGCGAACGGCGGCCGCCGGGGGGGGGAAGCAAAAGCCGGAAAAACGGCGACGGTGGAACCGCAGCTCGGGTTGTTCGCAACCGAGGCCGGCCTCCTCTTTAAAGAACTCCAGGACCTGGACCTCGACGCCATGACTCCTCTCGACGCGATGAATACGCTGCATGAACTGAAGAAAAAAGCGGGCAGGAGCTGACATGGCGGGGCTGAAAGAAAAAAATATCTATACAACATTCATCCTTTCAACAAGCCTGGTCATTGCGCTGGTCCTGTCAGGGATATTCTTTGATATGGCCGTACGTACCAGGCAACTGCTCAATGAAGAGAACATCCTTCAGGCCCGGAACATTTTTGACACCATCGTTTTGGCGAGGAAGTGGAACGCGAATTACGGCGGGGTGTATGTAGAAAAGAAAGATAGTGTTGAATCCGATTCGCATTTCGTTTATCTTTATCCGGACATCAGGACCGTGGACGGAAGAGCATTTACTTTGAAAAACCATGCGCTCATGACCCGCGAGATATCGGAATATGCCGGGGAAAAGGGGCAGCTCAATTTCCGTATCACAAGCCTGAAACTCATGAATCCTCTCAACAAACCCGATGAGTTTGAAGAAAAGGCGCTCCGGCGGCTTGCAACAGGCGCAGTGAAGGAAGTGTCGCGGACGGAGCTGGTCAACAAGAGAAGGTATTTCAGGTATATGGCGCCGCTTTATGTCGAGAATGAATGTTTGCAATGTCATAAAAACCAGGACTACGCCCTCGGAGACGTGCGGGGAGGCATCAGCGTAAGCTTCGATATCGAGGAACGCCAGGACAAGATCAGGCGCAATACCATTACCATTGTCGTATTCGGCATCATCATCTCCCTGCTCCTGTTGGGGCTGATCTATTTTTTTACGTCACGGTTGATAAAGAGACTTGAAGAGGTGAAGAGCATTTCCATAACCGATCCATTGACGGAACTGTTTAACCGGCGTCAGATTACGCTGCGTTTTGAGGAAGAGTTTGAAAAATACAAACGGCTGAAAACGAGCGTGAGCTGCATTATGGCGGACGTCGATGATTTCAAGGCCATCAACGATTCCTACGGGCACCTGGTCGGCGATCAGGCCCTGAAGATCATTTCCCGGCGCATCCAGAACATCGTCCGCGCCTACGACATCCTCGGCCGTTACGGGGGAGAGGAATTTCTCATCATCCTGCCGGACACCGGGCTGGAAGAGGCCAGGGGCCTTGCCGAGAGGATCCGCACTCATGTCAGGGAAGAACAGATCGGTAATGTCGCCGTTACCCTGAGCCTTGGGGTCGTGTGTGTCGAGGAGAGCGACCGGTCGGTTGACGACATCATCAGAAGAGCGGATGAAAATTTATATAAGGCAAAAAAGGGCGGCAAAGACCGGGTCGCCTCTTAGGGCGGCTTAACAAAGCGGCTGCGCGGCGGGAGCAAATGCGGGAGCAGTTCCCTGTTGACACCTTGCCCCGGTTTCTGGTAATATCCGGGCACTAACTTTTGAAAGGAGCAGTATCGGCAATGCAGGTAATTTTACGGGAAGATATCGACAAATTGGGGAAAATAGGCGACCTCGTCAAGGTCGCGGACGGCTATGCCAGAAATTTTCTGGTGCCGAACAGGAAGGCCATTGTGGCAACGCCTGATAACCTGAACGCCATGAATCACGCGAAAAAGATGGTTTCCGACCGCCTCCGCAGGATAAAAAAAGACGCCACGGCGGAAGCCGACCAGCTCAGAGGACTTGCCGTCATTATCAAGGCCAAGGCCGGCGAAGAGGGCAAGCTCTTCGGGGCCGTGACCTCCATGGACATCGCTGATGCCGTGAAGGCCGGGGGCGTTGAGCTCGATAAACGGAAGATCGTCCTTGACGATCCGATCAAGCGTCTCGGCGACTATACTGTCTCCGTGAAGGTGCATGGCGACATCCATGCCGACCTTAAGGTGTCGGTGATCGCCGAGGAGTAGTCCAACAACCGGCGGGATTCAGGAGCCAGGAGACAGAAGTCAGGAGATCCATTCCGGGTTCTGGACTTCTGGCTTATTTTTTCTTCATTTCGGTCGTGAGGTTTTATCATGTCTGTTCAGACCGATACTTCTCTTCAAAAACTTCCCCCGCAAAATATCGAAGCCGAACAGATGGTGCTCGGCGCCATTCTGATCGAGAACGACTCCATCAACAAGGTCATCGAAACGCTCTCGTCTGACGATTTTTACAGGGACACCCATCGCAGGATATTCAAGGTCATGCTCGACATGCTCGAGACGGGGGACGCGATCGACCTCGTGACGCTGTCTGATGCGCTCCGCGGCAAGACCGGGCTTGAGGCCGTTGGGGGGGCATCCTACCTCGCGACACTTGTAAGCCTCGTGCCCACCGCGGCGAACATCAAGCACCACGCGCGGATCGTGCGCGAGAAGGCCGTGCTCCGCAAGCTTATCCACTCCGCCACCGATATCATCACCCAGAGCTATGAAGACTCGCGGACCGTGGTCAACATCGACGAACTCCTGGACCGCGCCGAGAAATCGATCTTCGAGATCGCCCAGGGCAAGATCAAGGATGCCTTTGTTTCCATGAAAAGCATCGTCGGGGACAGCTTCGCGATCGTGGAACGGCTCTATGAGAAAAAAGAGATGGTCACCGGCCTTGCGACCGGTTTTCTGGACCTTGACGAGAGGACCTCGGGCTTTCAGCAGAGCGACCTGATCATCATTGCGGGCAGGCCGTCCATGGGCAAGACGGCGTTCTGTCTGAACATCGCGGCCTACGCCGCCATTGAAAAAGGAAAATCGGTGGCCATCTTCAGCCTTGAAATGTCCAAGGAGCAGTTGGTGCTGCGTATGCTGGGTTCAGAGTCGCGGGTGGACGCGCACAAACTGCGGACCGGTCACCTGTCGGACCGTGACTGGACCCCGCTCTCCACCGCCGCGGGCAGACTCGCGGAAGCGCCGATCTTTATTGATGATACCGCCGCGATCTCGGTGCTCGAGACGCGGGCCAAGGCCCGCAGGCTGAAGGCGGACCAGGGCCTTGACCTTATCATTGTCGACTATCTGCAGCTTATGCGCGGCAGGGGCGATGAGGGCAGCCGCGAGCAGGAAATTTCAAATATCTCACGCTCGCTCAAGGCGCTCGCCAAAGAGCTCCAGGTCCCGGTCATTGCGCTTTCGCAGCTGAACCGGGCGGTGGAGACGCGGCCCGGCAAGGAAAAAAGACCGATGCTCGCCGACCTTCGTGAATCCGGCGCCATTGAACAGGACGCGGATGTGATATTATTCATTTATCGTGATGAGGTCTATAACAAGTGTGAATGCCCGTACGACGGCGAATGCCTGTGTGGCCAGAGGGGAAAGGCCGAGGTGATCATCGGGAAGCAGAGAAACGGTCCGATCGGCAAAGTGGATCTGACGTTCGTCAACCGGTACACGAGGTTCGAAAACGCGGAGAAAAGGGCTTTTTAAATCCCGCGGCGTATTGATGCCATCTCATTCAACCGGGGGGGGCCGTGGCTTCAGATAAGGCAACGATCAGCGAAAACGTACAAAAATTTCTCGGGAAGTCCGACTGGAAATCAGCTATCGCGGAAATGGAAAGGCTTTTCGTTATTGACCCCGATCCCATGATACGGGTGCGGATCGGCAACGCGCGCCAGAAACTCGGCCGGAAATCGGAGGCTGTCAAAGAGTACATCCATGCCGCGGACATGTACGCGGACGTCGGGTTCGTGGTCAAGGCCCTTGCCCAATACAAGGTGGCGCTCAGGCTTGATCCGACAAACAAGGACGCCCTAAGCAAGATGGAATTGCTCCATTCCAATAAAACGATCACCGAGTTGAAGCTCGAACCGAGCGAGGACGGGGCGCAGGGGCCGACCAGGAGCGTTATCCCGCTTTTCTCCGATTTTACCCAGGAAGAGTTCAACGAGTTCACCAAGCGCATGAGCATCCATACCCTGACTCCCGGAAAGACCATCATCAAAGAAGGGGACACGGGAAGATCGGTCTTTATCCTTACCCGCGGGTCCGTAAAGGTCTTTTCCACAATCATGGGGAAGAATATGGAACTTGCGGCCCTCCATGCAGGCGATTTCTTCGGCGAGATCGCTTTCCTCACGGGCAGGCCAAGGACCGCGACCGTTGAAACGCTCGAGGAATCGGATGTGCTGGAGGTGTCCGAAGAAAATCTCAAGCAAATGATCAGCAAAGGCCCCCGGATCAGGGAAGTCCTGCATAACTACCACGAGCAGCGCGCCAAAAGCACGATCGAGAAAGTCAAAGTTGCGTTATAATAGCGCAGGACATCTGAGCTGCGAGGGACGAGAGACGAAGGACGAGAGGCCCGCTGCGTCCGTTGTCCATCGGTAGTGAGTCGTCTGTCAACTCATGGGAGGCGCCTATGCTTCGTCATCCGGCTGTAGTGGGACAGTTTTACAAGGGCTCCGCCGAGTCGCTCAGGAAGCAGGTGCGGGAATTCATCGTACCGGGTGTTGTAAAAACAAAAGCCCTCGGCATCGTAGTTCCCCATGCGGGTCTGGTCTATTCCGGACCGGTGGCCGGGGCAGTCTACTCGCGCATCGAACTGCCGGACACCATCGTTCTCATCGGGCCGAACCACACCGGTCTCGGCACGCCGGTTTCACTCATGGCCAGGGGCCAATGGGAGACACCGCTCGGCCTGGTCGAGATCGACGAGGGCCTGGCCGCTTCTATTCTTTCAAAGTCCCCGCGTATCCAGGAAGATTCCCTTGCCCATCTCCGCGAACACTCCCTTGAGGTGCAGCTCCCCTTTATTCAGCATTTTAAGAAGGAGTTCAGGATCGTCCCGATCCAGATGCTCGACACGAGGCTCGAGACGTGCAAAGAGGTGGGGAGAGCGGTGGGGGAGGCGATAAAGGAACGAGGAGAGCAGAGAGCAGAGGGCAGAGGGAAAACCGACGACAAATCCGAACTCCGAACTTCTCGGGACGTACTCATCATTGCGAGTTCCGACATGAGCCACTATGAGCCGGCTGCTATAGCAAAAGAAAAGGATTTTAAAGCGATTCAACAATTGCTGGACCTCAACCCCGAAGGTCTTTTCCGAACGGTCAAGGAGTATGACATCACGATGTGCGGGTATGGTCCGGCTGTGGCCATGCTTGTTGCCTGCAAGATGCTCGGTGCGACAAAGACCGAACTTGTCAAGTACGCCAATTCCGGCGACGTGAGCGGTGATTACGAGCAGGTGGTCGGATATGCGGGGGTCGTGGTGTGGTGAGGGATTGCAAAACAGGTTTTGCCCCTTGCCGTACATGATAAATACGTTGCCAACATTCCTCTTCATGCTTTTTTCCCGAAATACATTTCAAACCTGAACAGGATCCCGGGAATGCCGTCGAAGTTTCCGGACCGGGGGAACCGTAACTGAGGGACCACCTCGAAGATGAACCAGTCCCTCCAGAGATTCTGGCGGTATCGGACGCTAAAGAGGATTTCCGTCAGTTCGTAGACCGGTCTTGTTTGATAGCTGTTGAGCCACGCATAATCCAGAGCGTGCTTCGGATCAATCATCTGGCGCAGCGAGAAACCGAGGCTGTAGAAATACCCGTTTGTGCCATCTATCCAGCTTCCGCCAAGGCTCGAGCGAAAAAAAAGCCCGTACGGGAGCGGCCGCTCGAGATCGAAGAGGGTGTCCACCTGCCACCTGGTGTCTGTTTTCCAAACAGCCTCCTGGGTGAACCGGAAGTCCCACGTGGTGAGCGGGATAAAATGCCGGTACCGGGGCGCTATGAACAGTACGGGCGACCCATGGCTGAACTGAGCGCCGGTCCTCACAATGGTGCTCTCCTCCTCAGTGGCCCGGAGAATGTAATTGAGCGAGGTGGTCACATTCCGCTCATCTGTCGGCGAAATCCGGGTGCTGCTGATGGTACCCGCCGGAGCAATGGTGGTTGTGGCAGGTTCGGGCGACTCGGCCGAGACGACGAGGTGCGCTTTCTTCTCTAATTGCGGGAGTGACAGGCGTACGTTGAAGGTCGGCCTGTATGTCGCCCCGGCCCTCTCTTCCTGAAAAACATCATAGCGGGCCCGTATGTACGAACGGTTGTCCTCTTTCACCACCCGTTCGTCCTCGAAAAACGAGTCAAGCCAGACCGCTGTCGTCAGAAGTCTCTGGGAAATTTCATGGTGCAGCATATCCACCAAGCCCAATTCCTGACCGACTGCTTGCGGGATCGACGATGTATCTGTTTGCGATGATCGTATCTCATCGATACGCGGCTGCGCCCCATTTTGCCGAGGGGGCGTCGAGGGTGGGGAAGTATCTTCACCTTCCGCCCAGGCAACCGGGGACTGGTGAAGGGCGATCAATATGATAATCGCGGGTATGTGTTTAATGATCGGCATCGTTATCGGATAGCTTCACGGAGCACGGAGAATAGGCAAAGAAGCGCTGAAAGTCAAGAGTCCAGGGGAAAGAAATACGCGGTCCGAAGTTCAGGAATCATGATCGCGGGAAGGAGAAGATGCGATCTATTGTGTATGGTGCGGGAAGGGAGGCTTCCTTTTGGCCTGCTTGTTGTACTGAACACTGACCTCATAAGCGAGGCTCGCATGACCGTGTCGTACATCCTCATTTTCCCCGCTGCAAACGATCTTTCCTGATACAGATTTCTTGTTGTGTTTAACCAGCCCTGCAACCACCGGCGCCAGATCAAAACCACCGTCAGTGCATTCTTCCCGCATGCATTCCAGGTGAAAACAGGCGTAACTACTGGGAGAGAAGCTTATGGTGCGGGTCATCAGGATCGGGTCCGCTGTTTTCTGATAATAGGTCATGCGAAACATGATATTTGAAACCCCGGGAAAGCGTTCGGAAATCAGGCCGGCAGCGATCATGGCGTTTTTTTTCAGTTCCAATTTATCTTTGTAATTTTGCTTGAGCGACATAATGTCCCTTTCCGAAGGCCGAATGTATACTTCTGAAAAAAGGCCTAAAGACGCTTGTTTTTGCGCCTTTCTCGTTAATCCAGTGAGCTTTAATATTGTTATTATTGCATTTTTATTTAATAAAAGCAACCTTTGTTTGGGCCTTGGGGCCTCATGCAAATATATCGTTAATAGCCGAAAACTGTACCCTGCTTCAGTAGCGCATATGCTCCGCGGCGATGTCGAGCACGGCGACAGCATGGGGAACAAGGGCGTCATCTCGTTGGGCGACACGCAATGGATGACTGCGGGAAGCGGCGTCATCCACATCCATCTATTCCATAAATCTCCCGCATTTCTTCCGTATAGCCGCCACTATTATCATGAACGATCAGCGGCGGCAGGATATCGAGACCAACCCCTTTGGTTTTTATTGCCTCCATCAGCACGAGTGAGGCAGGTTTGTTCTGAAAGGGATGCACAGTTCGAAGGCGCTTTGGTTCCAGGCCTCTTTCCCGCAATAAAGACATCAATTCCGCTGAGCGGCTTGCGGGAAAAACGAGGAAGTATTTGCCCTTGTTCTTTAACAAGGTCTGGAGGTCGAGCCAGCAAGGCAGAGATGCGGCCTGGTCCTGCCGCGCGGTTTGTCGTTCAAGGGATGGGCTTTTTCTGCCGGTCCCTCCTTTGGTGTAGGGCGGGTTGGCGATGAGGACATCGAAGGAGTCCGGCGCGATCGATCGGCCCAGAGATTGGATGTCCCGGTCAAGGGGCGTGACAGCTTCCACAAGCAAATTTTGTTCGATATTTTGGCAGAGGAGGGTGAATGCCTGCGATTCGACTTCATCGGCAACGAACCGCGCTTCTGGAAATTTTCGTGCAAGCAAAATTGAGATGATCCCGGTCCCCGCGCCCGGTTCGAGTATACGGTCGCGTGGTTTAATGCGGCAAAAATCCGCGAGGAGGAGGCTGTCCAGCGTAAAGCGGAAGCCTTTTCCTGGCTGGGTGATGCTCACGACGCCGGCATTACGGAGCGAAATGCTGTCAAGGGTTACGGAGGTCACGTTAACTTTTCCACATACGCTTCAGGCAGGCGCCTGGGTCTGCCGTTGGGGTCTACGTAGACAAGCTTGGCCATGCACTCAACGAAAACCTTGCCCGATGTTTTTCCCTTCATGGTATGATGAAAAACCATGGTGACGCGGGAGACGTCCGACACCCAGGTCTCGATCTCGAGCGTATCCCCGTACCGTGCCGGAGCCTTATAATCGATCTCGACACGGAGCACCATGAAGATCGTGCCCTCGACCATCAGCTTTTTGACCTCGCAGCCCCTGGACGCCAGATACTCGGTCCGCGCCCGTTCCATGTAGCGAAGATAGTTGGCGTAATACACCACTCCGCCGCAATCCGTGTCCTCGTAATAGATCTTAACGTCCATGACATGGTTCATACCTGAACTCCTTATGCGGAAACAGTTTAAATGATTTTTACTATTTTGTCGAGAGGGAGATTGTGCGCGATAGGGAAGATTTCCGTGCCCTGGGGGTTGATTGAAGAGGAAACAGCGAGAAATAAAAAAGGCGTTGCCTGCGGACCGTTACTGATATTCCGTTGAGCCGGGAGTCTCCGCGGGGATTCCAATGGTTGCTTCTATGGCTCTGCTTGGCAGACCCTGTGAAGCTCATTGTACCTTTCTTCCCGCCGTCTCCTTCGGCTTCGGGGCTTTCGGCTCTTCCGTACTTTATGGCAACCTATGAAACAGCCAGTGAATGACCGCGCAACTTGCAGCCTTCCTTCTGGTCTCGATTGTCCATCCAGCATGGTGCTTGAGTCCCCCATGAACGGGTTATCATCTCTACACCTAGTCGGTGGTGGTCCGGCAACGCCCAACGAACCTTTTGGTTTGTTTAGAAAGACCAATATTTCTTTATTCATTTATAGTATACCACTTTCCTTGCTGCTGTGCGGTTTTTTTTCGAGAATTATCTTGACCCGCGTCGGAATTGCCTTTAGAATTTCCCCACCTTTCCATGGATACTATCAGGCCCTCAAAAAATGAATTCCTCGATGCCCTTGGATCCGGGAAGATGCTGCCCCTTTCCTCCGAGCTCGACCTGCCTGGGCTCACTCCGCTTTCGGCGCTTGAAGCGCTCAGGGGGAAAGGCTATCCCGTGCTTCTCGAAAGCGCCCGGAAGAACGACAAGATCGGACGGTATTCGTTTGTTACGGCGGACCCCTACCTTATTTTCAAGTCCCGCGGGGATGTCGTGGAACTCAGCCTGCCGGCCACACCAGCAGGCAAATACGGCAGGCGGGCGTCCATGAACCGGAAGCCGCTCGTGAAGCTGCGTGAGCTTCTCTCCAATTACCGGACGGCGCGGGTCGACGGTCTGCCGCCTTTCACCGGAGGGGCTGTGGGGTTCTTTTCCTACGATTTCGCGCGCCAGATCGAGAAACTTCCGCGCCGAGCGCTGGTCGAGCTTGATATCCCCGAGGCGTATTTCGTGTTCGTGGATATGGTTGTCGCTTTTGATCATATCCGGGATAAGATGTGGGTGATCATCAATCCGGGCGCCCGCGAGCAAGAGATTGGTTTCCGGAGACCGGAGTGCGCCCAGTGGGACAGGCTCTATGATGAGGCCGCGGACAGGCTTTTGGCCCTGAGCTCGAAACTCGCGGCAAAGGACACTACGAACGACGTTCCGTTCTCAGAAAAAAGCGCTCAGCAGCATTTCAGCCTCACACCGAACATGACGAAAGACGAGTTCGAGTCAATGGTCGTGAAATGCAAGGAATATATCGCGGCAGGGGACATCTATCAGGCGAACCTGTCCCAGCGGCTCTCGGCATCGATAAACAATGCGGACCCGTTTCGTTTATATAAGATCCTGCGAACCGTCAATCCGTCGCCGTTTTCAGCGTACCTTGATTTCGGCGACCTGCAGCTCGTGAGTTCTTCCCCCGAGCGTCTGGTCCGCCTGCATGAAGGCATCGCCGATACCAGGCCGATCGCGGGCACGCGTAGGAGAGGAAGGGACGGCGCGGAAGAGAAAACGCTTTCCGCGGAGCTCCTGACAAACGAAAAGGAGCGGGCGGAGCACATCATGCTGCTCGATCTCGAGCGGAACGACCTCGGCAGGGTGTGCGAGTATGGCACGGTCCGGGTCGACGAAATGATGGTAGTGGAGGATTACTCCCACGTTATTCATATAGTCTCGAATGTCCGGGGAGCGCTGGCGCCGGGGCGGGACGCCTTCGACCTGGTGCGCGCCGTTTTTCCGGGTGGGACGATAACAGGCGTTCCCAAGGTCCGGTGCATGGAGCTCATCGACGAGCTTGAACCCGTGGCCCGCGGACCCTATACCGGTTCCATCGGATACCTGTCGAACGCCGGCGACATGGACCTTAACATCATCATCAGGACGTTCGTGGTAAAGGACGGGATTGCGCACATTCAGGTAGGCGCCGGGATCGTTGCGGATTCCGTACCCGAGCATGAATACTACGAGACCCTCCAGAAGGCCGAGGCGCTCAAGAAGGCGCTGGAGATGCTGTGATGGATCAGTTTTCCCTGTTGCAACTTTGGCCCACTTGCGTTATAGTACGAAATTATTTGAGGAAAGGGGCCTTTTTATGTTTCTGGTGGAGCTTGTGCTTCAGGGAGTACGGGGAATTCGAGAACTTGCCCGATTGAAATTCAAGGGCGGTTTCAACGTCGTCGCAGCCGGCAATGAATCGGGCAAGACCACGGCAGCAGACTCCTTACAGCGCCTTCTTTTCCCAAGAAACCAGACAGAACTTATTGAAGCGCTGATATCAAAACGGGCGCCCGATGCCTCGCGCGCGGCACTCGTCATGTGTTCAGACGACGGGGCCTACTACCGCATCATCCAGGATTTTTTAAAACGCGCCGTGAACCTTTCCAAATACAACGCGACGAGCAGGGATTTCGGTCTTCTGCACAAGGACTGGGACAGCGCGGCGCAGTTTATGGCCGGAATGGCCGCCGGTATGTCCGAAGAGGACTTTGCCGGAATTTTTATATTACAGAGGGAGCGCCATGCGGCCCAACCGGGAACGCTTGCATCAGCCGCGGCGCCGCGGCCGGCGCCGAGTACGCCTGGTCCGGCTGCGGGGGTGAAGCCCTCCGCGGACAGGAAGCGGCTTGCCGAACTCCATGAAGCCCTTCGTAAGGCGGAAGAGGCCGCGGACGCCGATTACAAGCATCAGTCAGCCAAACTCACGCTGGAAGAGGCCGAAAAAAAAATTAACTCACTCGAAGATATCGAGAGAAAGAAGGCTGAGATAGAGTCAACGCTTGTCTCGCTCAAGGGATACGAGGGGCTGCCCGAGGACCTTTCGGGGCTTATCAATGACTATGAGCGGCGTCAAGACCAGAAGTCGGTCGATGCCGATGAACTCAACAAACAGATTGAAGGGGCCAGAATGCAGCTTGCGGCGATACCGGACGTGGAATTGGTTGCCGACAAGTTATTCATCGCCGGAGTCGCGGTGGGGGCCATCGCGATCCTGGCCGGTGTGTTCGTGCTCACGGAGGACCTGAAACTTCTCTTGCCCCTCGGCGTTCTCATTTCGCTTATACTCATGGCGGCAGCGTGGTACAACGGTTCTCGGAAGACCGCGCTGCGTAATAATTTGTTGCGGGAAGAGAAAGACCTGAAGAAGGAGCTTGCTGAACTTGAAAAGCGTTTTCAGCGGGAAGGGGCTTCCATCACGGCCGCGCTGCGCTCGACAGGCGCCTCATCACCGGCTGAGCTCAAAGAAAAGGCCGAAAATTACCGCTATTTTCTCTCCCTTGGGGCCGATCTTGAAGAGCAACGACATCGGAGCCTTGGAGACCTGACAATGGAAATGCTGCGGCAGCAGCATAAGCAACAGCGGCAGGAAGTAGCGGAGCTGGAAAAAGCCGCGCAGGCTGTCGCCCAGAACAATATAGACACGTACAGTATCCGGCAGGAAATCGAACGGCTGGACTCCGAAGCATCGACTGCGTCAGCCGGGGTGTCGACGGATTTCGGCGCTGAGCCGCGGGAACTGCCGGCTTTTTCCCCGGACCCTGTTACGAGCGGCGGCAGGGGCGGGTTCCTTGAAGAGCTCGGCGTTGCGAGCAGGATCGGAGGGATCGATTTGGAGACGCTGGTTCCGGCGGTTGAGGCGGCGGCCCAGAGGAACCTCTCTGCAATTACCGCGGACAAATATATAAGGATCGAGGCCGGCCATGAAGGCGGGCTCGTCGTGTATGCCAAAGACAACTCGGCGGTGGACTACTCGGGGCTGAGCCACGGCGCCAGGAGCCTGATCTACTTTTGTCTCAGGACTGGACTGGTCGAGGCTCTTGCCGGCAAACGCCGCTTTCCGTTCATATTAGACGACCCCCTCGCGGACTTGGATCCAGCGAGGCAGAAGGCCGCATGCCAGGTGCTTCGCGCCCTTGGTACGAAGACCCAGGTCATCCTGTTCACCTCCAACCCTGCGCTCAGCGCGGAGGGTGATGCCGCGGTGGAGCTTAAATAAATGACGGAAACGTTCATTACCTTCGAGGGTATCGAAGGTTCCGGCAAGTCCACCCAGATCGCGCTGCTCGCGCACTATCTTACCGCCAGTGGAATACGGAACGTGCTTACCCGGGAGCCGGGCGGGACGTCGATCGGCGACCAGGTAAGGAAGATACTGCTTGACCCGGCCAACCGGTCGCTCGATCCCGCAGCGGAACTCCTCCTGTACGCCGCGAGCAGGGCCCAGCACCTGCGAGAGATCATCCTGCCCGCGCTTGCGGACGGCGCCACGGTCCTCTGCGATCGGTTCTCGGACGCCACACTTGCCTATCAAGGGTACGGGAGGGGTCTGGATATTGAGATGATCCGCTCCCTTGACCGGATCGTGACCGAGGGGAAGCGACCCGACCTTACCCTCCTGTTTGATATCGAAGCTGCTCCGGGGCTCGCGCGCGCGCGCGGGAGGAACAACAGCCGCGGACTTGAAAAAGAGGCGCGGTTCGAGAACGAGGAGCTTGCCTTTCACGAGCGGGTGAGGCGGGGATATTTGACGCTGGCGGCGCGGGAACCGGACCGTATCAGGGTTGTGGACGCGTCGGGGCCCCCCGAGGCAGTGCAGGATAAGGTCAGGAAGATCGTTGATGAGAGGCTGCGCGCCGGAAAATAAAAATTTTAAAAGTGACGGAATCATGAACATATGAAATTTTCGACGATAGAAGGACACGAACAGTCCATTCGAGTATTGCAAAGGGCGCTCGCGAACAACACCCTTGCCCATGCCTACCTGTTCTCGGGCCAGGCGGGAATCGGCAAAAAGAAGACGGCCTTTGCCCTTGCCGCAGCGGTGAACTGCGTGGATGCGCGACCGGAGGGCGGGTGCGGCGAGTGCCCATCATGCCGCAAGGTTGATACGCTCGGCCATCCGGATGTGCGTGTCCTGGTTCCGGACGGCGATGAGATAAAGATCGACCAGATCAGGCAGGTGCAGTCCGACCTCTCGCTGAAGCCGTTCGAGGGAACGAAAAAGGTGCTGATCGTTGACAATGCCGAGAGCATGAATGCGGCAGCGTCGAACGCGTTCCTGAAAACACTCGAGGAGCCGCCTGGCGACGCTCTGATTATTCTGATAACCGCGATGCCGCAGGGCCTTCTTTCCACCATCCGCTCGCGGTGCCGGGAGGTCGCGTTCCATCCGCTCCCTCGCAACACGCTTGCCCGGGCGCTCATGCGCAAGCGCGGACTCACGGAAGAGGACGCGTGGTTTATCGCGGCGCTTGCGCAGGGAAGCCTGGGTCGCGGTCTTGAGATGGACAGTGCACAGGAAAAGGCCTCCCGGGATGAGGTTGCGACGCTCTGGTCCGGGCTGGCACAGATGGATCCAGGCGAGGCGCTTGCGTTGGCGGAGACGCTTGCGAAGGACCGCGAACGGTTCGAGCGGCTGATCGAGCTCGGCGTCGAATGGCTCCGTGACGCGCTGGTATACCGTGAGACCGGGGAAGAGCGCCTGCTCGTTTATGCACGGGCACAGCGGCAATACCGTCAGTTTGCCGACGGGCATTCGCTTCCCGGTCTTCTCGCGGACATGGAACTTTTCGTGATGGGCCGGAAACTGCTGGACCGAAGGGTGAGCGCCCAGCTCGTGGCGGACAACCTGTTCCTGAAGTTCGGGAGAGGATGACTCAATTGAGGGATGCGGATTTCGGCCCGCGGAATATCAAAGCGGAACAGCCAAGACAGGACAGAGAAAACCGATGACGGATACTATGATAAAAATAGCCGGTGTGCGTTTTCACGCCAATTGGAAGGTGTACGATTTTGATGCAACGGACATTGATGTTGCCGTGGGTGACAAGGTGATCATCGACTCCGACCGTGGCCTGGATGTTGCTCAGGTGGTCCGCCTGCGGAGGTTGCAGGGGCCGCCCACGGTGGAGCGGGCAGGGCTGGAAGAAGAATTGTCGATGGACGGAGAGAAGAACACCGCGCCGGCTGAAGCCCCTTCTCCAGAGGCATTCAGGCCGTCTCGAGGGATTCGAAATATCTTTCGCAAGGCCACGGAAGATGACCTTTCTCGAGATAAAAAAAACCGCGCCCGCGAGGCCGAGGCGTTCAGCGTTGCCCAGGCCATGATCGCCGAGCGTGAACTGCAGATGAGGCTTATTCGCTCGGAATATTCCTTTGATGCATCGCGTGTCACCTTTTTCTTTTTCTCAGAGACCAGGGTGGATTTCCGGGAGCTGGTCAAGGACCTGGCGCACAAGCTCAAGAGCAGGATCGAGATGCGCCAGGTGGGCGTCCGGGACGTTGCGCGCATGATCGGCGGGTTCGGCCCCTGCGGCCGGGAGCTCTGCTGTTCGTCGTTTCTGAAGAACTTCGAACCGGTCTCCATCCGGATGGCAAAAAAACAGGAAATGGCATTGAATCCGTCCAAGATCTCCGGAGTCTGCGGCAGGCTGCTCTGCTGCCTTTCCTATGAGTTTGAGATGTACGATGAGAACAAGAAGGACCTCGCGGCCATGCGCGAGGCTGTGTTGAAAGACAAGAAGGCCGAAGAGGAGCTGCGGACCATCGAGGAACGGAAAGCGGGGGACGAAAACCGGTCTGCCGAGGACAAAAGACGCCAGGAGGACCGCAGGCAGCAGGGCCAGCGGCGTGACAGGCGGAGCGAAGGCGGCCAGAAAGTCGGTGGCGGGCCCGAAAAGAAGAAAGACCAGATGCAGGAGAAGAAAGTGCAGCAGCCAATGCCGGAGCGACCCGGAGAACGTCAGCAGCCGAAGATGGATAAGCAGCAGCAAAGGTCGGAGCAGCCCGGAGAACATCAGCAGCCGAAGCCCGAAAAACAGCAGCCGATGGAACAGGTCCAGAAGACGCAGCAGCAGGATCGGGAAGTGTCCGCAAGGAAGAAAAAGCGCAAGTTCCGGCGCAGAAAAAAGAAGGGACCTCCGCAGGGCGAGAACAAACCACAGGGTCCGGGGGGCGCTTGAGGCGGGGAGAGTAAGAAGTAGAGAAGGAAGAAAAGTGCCTAAAATTCATAAAGTGACTAAAATGCCTAAAGTTGGAAGGATCGCTTCATTCACTTTAGCTCACTTTAGTCACTTTAATGTACAGCGAGACCATGCCGAGGAAATTCTACATCACCACCCCCATCTACTACGTGAACGACGTGCCGCATATCGGGCACGCTTACACGACGATCGCGGCAGACACGCTTGCGCGCTACCACCGGCTCAGAGGAGATGCCGTGTTCTTTCTCACGGGCACTGACGAGCATGGCCAGAAGGTGGAAAAGGCCGCGCAAGAGCGCGGGCTCACGCCCAAGGCGCACGCGGACAGCATGACCGTGAACTTCCAACGACTCTGGGAAAAGCTTGAGATCTCGAACGACGCCTTTATCCGAACGACGGACAAAGAGCACATCGCCGTTGTGCAAGAGCTGCTGCAGACACTGTATGTTAACGGTGAGATTGTGCGCCGGACGTACGAAGGCTGGTACTGTACGCCTGATGAGCGGTTCTGGACCGAGAAGGAGATTGTGGAAGGGAAATGCCCGGACTGCGGCAGGCCCGTGGAGCGCATCTCGGAAAGCAACTATTTTTTTTTGATGAGCAGGTATCAGCAGCGGCTCATTGATCATATCGATAATAACTTAAATTATATTCAGCCAGAAAGTAGACGCAATGAAGTATTGGGATTCTTGCAATCCCAGAAGCTTGGCGATCTCTGCATATCTCGTCCCAAGGCGCGACTTTCCTGGGGCATTGAGCTTCCCTTTGATGAGAACTTCGTGACCTATGTCTGGTTTGATGCTTTGGTGAATTATTATTCAGCAACAAAATACCTTGCGCCTGAAGGAACGGCGTGGTGGCCAGCGGAACATCACCTAGTTGGAAAAGATATTTTAACAACACATAGCGTTTACTGGTCTACGATGCTGATGGCGCTTGACCTCCCGCTACCGAAAAACATCTTTGCGCACGGCTGGTGGACACGCGATGGAAAAAAGATGTCGAAATCGATCGGGAACGTGATCGACCCGAACGCAGTTGTTGATGAATATGGAGCAGATGCATTTCGTTACTTTGTTCTGCGCGAGATGCCCTTTGGCGCTGACGGTAATTATTCCGAACAGGCAATCACAAGGCGCTACAACACAGAACTTGCCAACGATTTAGGTAATCTTTTGTCTCGCGTCTTAACTATGATCGGCAAGTTCTTCGATGGGAAAATACCGCCCCGAGGGGATGAAAACGGCCACGACAAGAAATTGCGCCTTTCCGCAGAAGCGGTCCGTGCAAACATTGAGGAAGCTCTTTTGCCGACGCCAGATGAAAATGAATTAACATACCTTTCATTCATGTCGTATCTTCAGGATGTGTGGTTGCATATAACTTTCGCTAACCGCTATGTCGAACAGAACGCGCCCTGGACCCTTGCAAAGAACAAGGACATGGAGCGGCTTGGTGCCGTACTTTATAATTTGTCTGAGTCGCTCAGGCTGATTGCGCTATACCTTTATCCGGTAATGCCTTCGACGAGTCAGAAAATATGGGATGCCATAGGAATTGAAAAGAAGATCGCTGCCTGCCGCATGGATGAAGAACAACCGTGGGGGACATTACCGGCAGGCGCTGCCATCCGGTCAGGCACGCAATTATTCCCCCGGATAGACCAGAAGACGAATACGGAGAAGAAGATGGAAAAAATAGAAGAGCCTCAAAAACCGGCTTCCGCGCCGGTTGTTGCAGGCGGACCGGAGCTTATCGGGATCGAGGATTTCATGAAGGTCGACCTCAGGGTCGGCAAGATTGTTTCGGCGGAGCGAGTGGAGAAGTCCGAGAAGCTGGTAAAACTCAAGGTGGACCTCGGCACAGAGACACGCCAGGTGGTTGCCGGCATCGGGAAGAGCTATTCGCCCGAGGAGCTCATGGGCAAGTCCATCGTGATCGTGGCGAACCTGAAGCCCGCCAAACTCATGGGCATAGAGTCCCAGGGCATGCTGCTCGCCGCCAGCAGCGGGGACCTGCTCGCAGTTGCGACTTTCGACCGGGAGACGAAACAGGGGAGCAGGGTGAAGTGAACCGAGTACGGAATTCGGAATGCGGAGTGCGGAAGAGCAAAAAACAATTAGAGAAAAGTCCAAATATTTGACGCGAATTGCACGAATTTTACGAATAAGACAAAAGGATTTCGTAGGGGCAGCCCTCTGTGGCTGCCCATTTTAAGTAGAAAAGGGTTTAATCATGCTGATCGACACCCACGCGCATCTTGAGATGCGCGAGTTCAATGGCGACCGCGAAGACGTGATCAAGCGTGCGCGCGAGGCGGGCGTTGAATATATCATCACCATCGGCACGACAATCGAGTCCTGCCGTGACGCGGTGATGCTTGCGGACAAGCATGATTCCATCTATGCCGCCATCGGCATCCACCCCCACGAGGTGAAGGACATCCTTCATCCCGCCTATGAGATCATCAGGCATTTCGCGCAGCACAAGAAGGTCGTGGCCTACGGCGAGATCGGGCTCGACTATCACTACGAGCATTCGTCCCGTACGGACCAGAAAAGAAAATTTCGCGACATGCTGCACGAGGCGCGCGAGCTCAAGCTCCCGATCATTGTGCATGACCGCGAAGCCCATGAAGACATGCTCCAGATCCTGTCCGAGGAATGGTCGCCTGAATTAGGCGGCGTGATGCATTGCTTCTCAGGTGATGCGGACATGGCGAAACGGCTGATCGAGATGGGGTTCCTTCTCTCCATTGCGGGGCCGGTCACGTACCCCAAAGCCGAGGCCTTGCGCGACGTGGTGCGTCAGATCCCGATCGATCATCTGCTGGTCGAGACGGACGCGCCGTATCTTTCGCCCGTGCCGATGCGCGGCAAACGGAATGAGCCCGCCTTCGTGCGCCATACGGCCGAGGCCGTGGCAAAGGTCAAGGGCCTTACCCTGGACGATGTTGCCAGGATCACGAGCTTTAACGCCATGCAGCTTTTCCGAATGGGCACGATGCCCGAGCGCGGCCAGATCACCTATCCCATACGGAATTCGCTTTATCTGAACATCACGAACCGGTGCACCTCGGCCTGCGCGTTTTGCGTCCGCTATTACACCGACTATGTGAAGGGGCACAACCTTCGTCTGCGGGCAGAGCCGACAGCCGCGGAGCTCATCAGGGAAATCGGAGACCCGAAGCGATACGACGAGATTGTGTTCTGCGGATTTGGCGAGCCGCTGGTCCGGCTCGATGTGGTCAAGGCAGTGGCTACCGAGGTGAAGCGGCTGGGCGGTACGGTGCGCATCGACACGAACGGCCATGCGAATCTTATCCATAAGCGGAATGTGCTGCCGGAATTGGCCGGTCTTGTGGACGCCGTGAGCGTGAGCCTGAATGCCCAGAACGCCGAGGTCTACGAGAAGCTTTCCCATCCCCAGTTCGGCGCCCCTGCCTATGAAGCGGTCATAGACTTTATCCGCGAGGCGAAGAAGTATATCCCCGACGTGACGGCTACCGTGGTAACCGCGCCGGGCGTGGATGTCGAGGCCTGCCAAAAGATCGTTGATGAGCTTGGCGCCCGGTTCCGCGTGCGCGAGCTTGATGTGGTGGGATGAAACGGAAAGCCGGGCGTCCTGAACTGGGGGCGCATCAAGGCTTCGTAATGAACAACACCGTAGCGAAAGCAAGCCGCAATCTATGATCACGGCACTCATCATTTTTATCATTACCTACTTGTTCATCGGTCTGCGCCAGATCCCGCGCCTGCAGATCGACCGGCCCGCGGGCGCGCTCGTGGGCGCGGTGCTGATGATCGTCCTCGGCGTGCTCACCCTCGACCAGGCCTTCAGCGCCATCGACATGCACACGCTCCTGCTGCTCCTCGGGATGATGATCATCACGGTCTATCTCCGGACAGCGGGGTTCTTTGAACTTATGGCGGACAGGATGCTCTCGTTTTCAAAGACGCCGCTCCAGCTCCTCATCCTGGTGGTGATATCGTCAGGCCTGCTGTCCGCCCTGTTCGTGAACGATACGATCTGTCTGCTGTATACCCCGATCATACTCGAAATAACCATCCAGCTGGGAATAAATCCCATGCCCTATCTGCTCGCGCTGGCAACGTCGTCGAACATCGGAAGTGTCATGACCGTGACCGGCAACCCGCAGAACATGCTCATCGGCATCTATTCAAAAATACCCTATCTGTCCTTCCTTGGGGCGCTCTTCCCGATCGCCATTGCAGGCCTCGCCGTGAGCATCGCGGTCATCTGGTTTGTGTACGGGAAAGAAATGAAGGCGGGCGCGTTTCCCTCGCGGCCCCGGATGCCGGAGTATCGCGTGAACAAGCCGCTGCTCGTGAAGGCGCTTCTGGTCTGCGGCGCGGTCCTCGTTTCGTTCTCGCTGGGATATCCCTATGCGCTCGTTGCCGCAGCCGGTGCGGTAGCGCTCCTGGTGATCGGAGGAGTGAGCACCGAGCGGGTCCTCGAAGGCGTGGACTGGACGCTTCTTCTGTTCTTTTCCGGCTTGTTTGTCGTGATGCACGGGGTGGAGGTCTCGGGTCTTGCCGCGGCGATGATCGAAAAGGCAGGTGATCTTACGGCGCTCTCGCCTGTAGGCAGGATCGCGGGGTTGTCCGCGGTGTCCGTCATTCTCTCGAATCTCGTGAGCAACGTACCCGCCGTGATGCTGCTGAAACCGCTTGTCCAAACGCTCGGCAGCGGACAGTCCGTATGGCTCGCACTCGCCATGAGCAGCACCCTGGCAGGGAACCTGACGCTCATCGGCTCCGTTGCCAACCTGATTGTGGCGCAGCAGGCGAGAAAACGGGTGGAGATCGGGTTTATTGAGTATCTCCGTGTGGGTGCGCTGATCACGGCCGTGACGATGGCGATCGGCATCCTGGTGCTCGCACTTGAAGTAAAACCGGCAAACGGCGCTGAAGCCGTTGCAATGGAGAGGTCGGGAAAAAAGTTGACGGCGACCATTGTGCCGCTGGATAGCCATGTCGCTTCACGGGTATTCAACATCGTGCTGGTCTGCGATACCGAGGAAACCAGGTCCAAAGGGCTGCAGGGTTTTCGTCGGTTGCGGACCAACGAGGCCGCGCTCTTTCTGTTCGAGATACCCGAGGCCGTCACGTTCTGGATAGGAAGCGTCGCCTACCCGATCGATATCGTATTTATCGCTCCCGATAAAAAGGTTGTCCGGGCTTATCCGAACCGCAGGCCGGGGAGCCGGGATATTTATCCTTCTGTTGAGCCTGCTGCCTGGGTGATCGAGACCGCGGCAGGCTCGGGGATCAGAGCGGGGGACAGGGTGAGAATCGAAGGTACAGGGCTGCCAGGTCCAGGAGTGAAGCCGTAAGCATGGGGAAGGGGTCGTGAATGATAAAGAGTGTAAACATTGAAACATCATGCTGAACAATGCGAATGTCCGGGTTAGGCTATTTATTGTCGGAAAAATTTACACAATAATTTAATACTAAGTCTAAAGAATTATATATATTGATACTATAAATAATTAGTGCATTGATTTTTATATTTTTTATTAGAATAAGATGGATGTCGGTAAATCAAACACTTTCTATTGCAATAAAATAAAACAGTTAATTTACAATATGTTATGACATGGCAATATTATTGCATTAAGTTGCTTAAAATATAAAAAATTAAACTATACAACTTTTGACATAATCGGGTCGATTTATAATTGTCCTCCATAGTTATAATAATCAGAATGCATTGAACATTGATTTCTTCATAAAAAAGTCGGATTTTTCTTTTTCAGCTTGATATGCGGCAACTCAATTCCAAACAAGTGGTGCGCTGACGACCGGAGGGCTTACTCAATATGAGTGATGATAGGGGAGAAGACGCCAAGGTGTTATGCTTGCATGGCAAGATGATGTTGTGCGTTCTCTATCGGGACGACCGAAATCATCATGGTCTGTCGCCCGCGCTTCTCGACGCACAGCCTGTGGGGAGCCGTCTTGCCGGGTGGTTAGGATTGGTGGACATTGTGATGCCGGCTGGCGCCCTCGCGCGCTACCTGCAGACGCCCGACGGAAAGCTTCACGTCGGGTTCATTACGCCTATTTCACAGCATTTCCGCCTCAGTTGTAATCGCGTGCTCCTGTCCGTGGACGGCATAGTTTTTATCTGTCTGGAGCAGGAGGCGCATGTTGAGGATCATCACCCTGTTGCGCACGAACGCCGATGCGGCAAAATTGGAAAAGGTCAATCGCAAGGCTATCGCAATCAAGCCAGAGCGCCATGAATTCCGCGAAGAGCCGAGCACGGCTCTGCGTTTCATGTCAGCCCGCGGGCGGGCAGGGACACGGATGTTGTTCAGAAATTTTCCCTGTGCGGGGCGGCATAATGAGCTGCTTATGTTTATAAAAAAGTCATTATGCCGTGATAGTTTCCCACACACTTTATTAGATGTTTTTAACCATTATTCCACTATAGGAGAGACTGATGAAAACATTACTTCGAACCACACTTATTGTTTGCTTGGTTCTCGGCTTTGCCGGTGCGGCACAGGCGAAAGATTTGGGCATGGAGATGTATTTCAAGGGCACGATGAATATGTATGCCCCGGATGGGACTGAGGTCATGGCGGATCCGGCCGTTACCGGCACGATGGTCGTGGATATGTTTACCATGGGCGGCACCGGCACCATGCAAAGCCCGAATCCGTTTTTTGGCTACGTATGGACGGTGAGCGACATACAGTTTTCCATGCATATGCTCGATATGTCAGTCGACATGAAATGTCTGATGCATTGGGCTGGGAATGAAATCCCTGTACGGATGACCATGCAGATGGGCCTTAATCTCCTCAAAACCTCTTGGGTGGTAATGAAAACCCTTGATGCCGACAAAGACGGAGTTCCCGGCACGGCCATGTCGGCGGCCGCCGGCCAGTTCGAAGGTTTCTCCCCCACCATGACCGGCCTAGCAAAAGTTACCAAAATGCTGACTTGGGTCGACCGGATTACTAATCCGAAGCTGACGCATGATTAAAAAACGGTCACAAAGTTTGTAATCAGAGGGGCGCCCAGAGGGCGCCCCTTTTTTGTGTGCTGAGCATGTTCGACAGCCTGGAGGCGCAAGTCCTTCTATAAGGAATTGCAAGTTCAATAGGGTAGGTATAGGGTGACGCATTCAGGGGCCGGCATCTGCCCTGTCCACAAAAACGCTTGTTTTTATAGGCTCCATTGTTTATAATGCACATTGAATTCTTACACAGTATGGAGGTGTAGTATTATGCCGGTTTATGAATACGAATGTGGAAGCTGTGGAGGCCGCTTTGAGGCGGTCAGGAAATTCAGCGATCCCGACCTGTCCGTATGCATGTTGTGCAATGCCAAGAATATCCGCAAGGTGCTTTCCGCGCCGGCGTTCGTGCTGAAAGGGAGCGGCTGGTATGCGTCGGATTACCCATCGAACGACCGAAAAGCGGGAAATGCTTCGGAAAAACCCAAAGAGGAGCCAAAGCCGGCAACCGGCTGTGCCGCGGGCGCCTGCCCGGGTGCGTGTCCGTCCAAAGGCTGAGCCCTGATGGAGCCTATACACGTCCACATTCCTTATCCAAAGCTGAAGGATTATCTCGACATGCTGCGCAAGCGCCGCTATGACCTCGAGATATATCTTTCCGCCGCGGTCCTCGACCAGATCGAGAAGCAGGACCTCGAGAAGTTGATCGAACTTCTTGACTGGGACCCAAAATTGACGCTCCACGCGCCGTTCATGGACATGAACCCCGGCGCCATGGACCCCATGGTGCGGTCGGCGACGGAGGTGCGTTTCCGACAACTCCTGAACGTCGCGGCCATTCTCAAACCGCGCGCCGCCGTGTTCCATGCCGCCTACGACCGCTGGCGTTACAGCGGAAGGAAGGATATCTGGCTCGAGAACAGCATTGATGTCTGGCGGAAGGTCATGGAAACGGCCTCCAAAATCGGACTGCGCGTCGCTGTCGAGAACGTGTTCGATGAAGATCCGGAGGCGCTTCAGATGCTCATCGAGAAGCTCGACAACCCGGACTTCGGGTTCTGTTTCGACACGGGCCATTTCAATCTATTTTCCAAGGTCACGATGGAGCAATGGTTTGAGTCCCTTGGACGCCATCTGGTGGAGGTCCATTTGCATGATAACGATGGGAAGGCAGACTCGCATTGGGCCCTGGGGCGCGGCACCATTAATTTTGAAAAATTTTTCAGCTTGATGAACGCCCATGACCCGGCGCCGGTCTTTACTATTGAAGCGCACGATAAAGAGGATATTGCGACAAGCCTGGAGCGCGTGAAGCAGCTCATGGCGAATAACAGACAACAGGCCCAAATAGACTTGCCATCATGAAAAAAATCTTATTGATTGTTTCCTTGTCCCTTTTTGTTTCTTCCTGCGCCACGCTTTCCGGCAGGATGCCTGAAACCGCGTTCTCCAGGATGAGTTCCGACGAACGCGCCCAGGCCGATGCCTATTACCATTTTATGCTCGGCAGCATCGCCGAAGAGGGTGGTGCGTTCGATGCCGCCATGAAGGAATACGAAGAAGCGTTCCGGTTGGATTCGACCGCGGCTGAAGTCGCGGTCTCTCTCGCGTCCCTCTATCTCCGCAAGGGGGAGCTCGACCAGGCAACCCGTTTTGCGCAGCAGGCGGCGGAGCTCCAGCCGGACAACCCGCAGCCGCTCATGGTCCTTGCCACCATTTATGCGGGCAAAAAGAAATATGGAGATGCGGTGAATGCCTACCGTAAGGTCATCGCGGCCAATCCGAAGCAGGAGGAAGCCTATTTGTACCTTGGTTCACTGTACGCATCTCTAAAGCGGTACGATGAAGCCGTGGAGACGTTCCATGCCCTCGATAAGATCAATCCCGCCTTGCTCATGTCGCCCTATTACCTCGGTCGGATCTACACGGAGCGGCAGATGTATAAGGAAGCGCTGGCCGAATATAAGCGCGCGATCTCCATCCGGGACGACTTCGAGCCGGCATACATCGGCATGGCGTTCGTCTACGAACTGATGGACAATGCGGGGGACGCCATCGTGGCATTAAAAAAAGCCATCGGGCTCAATCCCCACAACGCCGAGATCCAGCAGCACCTCGCCCAGCTCTATATTCAGCAGAATGCGCTTCCTGATGCGCTGGAACAGTTGAAACGCGTGATTGCCATGGACCCCGATAACCATGACGCCTTTGTCAAGATGGGCCTCATTTATGCCGAGCAGAAGAAGTATGAAGAGGCCGTGGAGGCATTCCGGGCCGTTTCGCGCGCTTTGCCAAAGGACCTGAGGGTCAAGCGTTACCTTGCCTCAACTCTGGTGGCCGTGGAACGGTATGATGAGGCCCTTGCGGAATATCGGGCCCTCCTGTCAGCCGCGCCCGAGGACACCGACCTGGTCCTCCAGATCGCGTACCTGTATGCGCAGATGGGCAGGACCGCGGATGCCGTACCGCTCCTGGAGAAGGCCCTCGCCGAACAGCCCGGGAAACCGGAGCTGTACCTGTACCTTGCCAACGCGTATAAGGACGTTGAAAAATACCAGCAGGCCGTTGATATCTTGATCAGGGGATTCGAGATGGCGCCGGACCGGGACGACCTGCTGTTCAATCTGGCCATTGTCTACGAAAAGCAGGGCAAGCGCGACGAGATGCTCGCGACGCTCAAAAAGACGATCGAGCTCAAGCCGGACAACGCGGACGCCTTGAACTACCTGGGCTATTCCTATGCCGAACGGGGAGAGAACCTTGACGAGTCGATACGGCTCATCAAGCGTGCGCTCCTGACCAAGCCGGATAACGGCTACATCCTCGACAGCCTTGCCTGGGCCTACTATCAGAAAGGCATGCTGAACGAGGCGCTCGAGGCCATGAAAAAGGCGGTCGCGAAGGTGGACGAGGACCCCGTGATGCGCGAACACCTCGGAGACATTTACCTGAAGCTTTCCCAAAAGGACAATGCCAGAAAGCAGTGGCTCAAGTCCCTGAAGCTCGATCCCACGAACCAGAAGCTCCGCCGGAAGTTCAAGGAGGCGAGGTTCGGGAATCCCGATGACCTGCTCAAGGAAGTGAAACCGAGGGAAAAAGGAAAGAAGTGAAGGCCCGCCGACTCATCGCCCTCATTGCGGTTTTGTTCCTGTTCTCGTGTCTCCCTAAAAAAACCGAGCTCCCCGGGACCGAGGTCCCCGCCGGTCCGCTCGTCCAGGCGTTGGAAGAGCGGCGTCGGTCCTTCACCGGGCTTAGGGCGATTGCGAGCGTTGAGGTGGTCAGGCGGGGTAAAAAACGCTTTTTCGATACCGTGGGTATCGTCCTCGACGCCCAGAGGAGGCTCCGGGTGGAAGTCTTTGGGCCCCTGGGCCAGTCCCTCATCGCGCTCGTATGGGACGGCAACGACGTCTTGCTGCGCATGCAGGACGACGACAGGATCATGAGACCCGGGCAGGCCGGGATCGAGAAACTTCTCGGCATGAGCGTGGAGGCAAAGGACCTCTTCGCCATCTTCTCCGGCACTATCACCGAGATCACCCGGCCTTTGGACACACGGGTGTTCTGCACGCGGAACAACGCCTGCGTGATCGAACTGTCTGAGGCGGACACGGCGCGGCGCATTCGTGTGCTGCCTGCCGCATCAGGTCCGGCGGCGGTCAGGATCGATGTTCAGGAGCTCTACCGGTCAAACACACTGGTGTACCGGGCACGGTATGAACGCATGCAGGAAGTATCGCATGTTCTCCTGCCCAGGACAATCGTCATAGAGAATCCCGGGAAGGGCGTGACAATCACGATCGAGTACGCCGAGGCGGACGTGAATGTGAACGTGAGTGACGATGCGTTTACGCTTTCTGATCAGGGGGTGGAGAGACATGGGAAGTAGTACGTGGGATGTGGGACGGAAGGAGTATAGAGAAGACGCATGGACACAATGAACACAATAACGCTCCGTTCACCGGCGAAGATCAATCTCTGTTTGTCCGTGCTCGGCAGGAGATCTGACGGATACCACGACGTGGAAATGCTGATGCAGATGGTAGGGCTCTTCGACGAGGTGACCGTGTCGATCGGCGAAACGGGCATCAGCGTGCGATGTGACAGCCTTGCCGTACCTTCCGGGGAGGGGAACATTGCATGGAAAGCGGCAGCGGAAATGCTCAGGATCTCCGGCAAGAAGGCCGGCCTGGCGGTCGAGATCAAAAAAAATATTCCGGTCGCGGCGGGGCTCGGTGGAGGGAGCGGCAATGCCGCGGCCGTGCTCGTGGCAGCAAACAGGCTGCTGGGTATGGACCTTGACCGTGACCGGCTGGCTGATATCGGCGCCCGCATAGGCATGGATGTGCCCTTTTTCTTCTATGGGCCTACGGCCCTTGCCCGGGGGAGGGGAGAAATCCTCACGGAACTGCCTCCGTTGACGCAATTCCGGGTTTTACTCGTCAACCCGGGGTTTGAGACCTCCACGGCCTGGGTATACAATAATGTAAATTTGAGGTTGACAAAAAAAGCCGGCTGTAATAAAATCTCAAGCCTCAATCTCCGAAATATCGCCATTGGGCTCCATAACGATCTTGAGTCCGTTACCGCGGCCGCTCACCCGGTGATCAACAGGATCAAATCCGCGCTTTTAGACCGGGAGGCCGTGGGCGCCCTCATGAGCGGGAGCGGACCGACGGTCTTCGGTATATTTGAGACCGAGACCGCATGCCGGGCCGCCGCGGATGGCCTTTCCCCTGAGGGATGGAGGCTTTATCCTGTGGAAACATTGACCGAATCACCGCTTGCGGAGTTTCGTGCGCCATAGCAGTATATCGTTCCGGGACATTCAGGGCGCACCATAATAAGACCTTACTGATATATATTTTGCCGATTCTGCATCTGACACGAGAGGATAGGCGCCTGCCTATCCTTTGATGTTTACTCCGTTCGAGAAGGCGGCCCGCTTTCATCTCGGTTGAGCGACTCTTTGAACGGAAAGTTTTTGCCGGCAAAAAAACTTGTTTCATTTCGCCGTTGTTCTCTAACGGGGGTTATCCTGCCCCGTGGCCGGATCCGGAGCCGGCCTTTGATCGGGGATCGTCTAATGGTAGGACAGAGGCCTTTGAAGCCTTTTATCGGGGTTCGAATCCCTGTCCCCGAACCAGTATACGGAAAAGAGGAAGAATGAGGTGATGGTGAGAACAGGTGAAATAAAGATTTTTTCGGGCAACGCAAACCAGGCGCTGGCAAAGGAAATCTGCCTGAAGATGGGCATCCCGCTTGGGAACGCGCTGGTAGGCCGGTTCAGCGATGGCGAGATCAACGTTCAGATCGTGGACAACGTGCGCGGCATGGACGTCTTCGTCGTGCAGCCCACGGCGAGCCCGGTGAACCGGAATCTCATGGAGCTGCTGATCATGATTGATGCGCTCAAGAGGGCGTCGGCGACCCGCATCACGGCGGTGCTCCCTTATTACGGGTACAGCCGGCAGGACCGGAAAGTGCAGCCGCGTGTCCCGATTACGTCCAAGCTCGTGGCCGATCTGATCACGACCGCGGGCGCAAACCGGGTACTTACCGTGGACCTGCATGCCGGCCAGATACAGGGGTTCTTCAATATCCCGGTGGACAACCTGTTTGCCGCCCCGGTGCTCCTCGAGTATCTTCGGTCGAAGAAGTTCAACAACCTGACCGTCGTTTCGCCCGACGCCGGCGGCGTGGAGCGGGCGCGGGCATTCGCCAAGCGGCTCAATGCGGCGCTTGCGATCATCGACAAGCGCCGGGACAAGCCGAACGAGGCGCAGGTCATGCACATTATCGGCGATGTGAACGGGCGCGATTGCCTGCTGCTGGACGACATGGTGGACACCGCCGGAACGCTGACCGAAGGCGCCGCCGCGCTCAAGGCGAACGGGGCGGGCACGATCAGCGCGGCCTGTTCGCACGCGGTGCTCTCGGGCCCGGCGATCAAGCGCATTAATGAATCATCGCTCGAGGAACTGATCGCGACGAACACGATCGCCCTGGACACTAAACAGCGGGAATGCAGGAAGCTGACGGTGCTCTCGGTGGCGCAGCTTCTCGCCGATGCGATCACGAGGATCCACGAGGAAACATCGCTCAGCTCATTGTTCGTGTAAGACAAAAAACAGTTTAAACTGTATGAACCGTGCAAGCGGATTAAGCAGAGTTACCTGAATGGAGGAAACATGAAAAGGATAGCATTGACAGCTCAAGTCAGACAAAAGGTGGGCAAGGGAGTTGCCCGGGGATTGCGGAGGGAGGCGCAGGTTCCGGCGGTCCTCTACAGTCACGGCAAGTCCACGCCCATCGCGATGGTCAATAAGGACATCTCGAAGGTCCTTAACGCCGAGGGCGGAGAGCATGCGCTCATCAACCTCAAGCTCGAGGGAGGAAAAGGCGCGGGAGACAAGCTTGCATTGATCAAGGACTACCAAGTGGACCCCATCAGCGGCAAACTGATCCATCTTGATCTCATGGAAGTCGCCATGGACGAGAAGGTCAAGCTCCAGGTGGCGGTCCACATCAGCGGTACTGCCGTAGGTGTGAAGGAGGGCGGTATTTTCCAGTATGGGCAGCGTAATCTCGAGATCGAGTGTCTCCCGGCCCATATACCCGATTTCATCGATGTCAATATCGAGCATCTCAAGGTGAACGAGTCTCTTCATGTGCGGGACATCACGGCGCCTGAAGGGGTCAAGATCCTGACCGAGGGCGATAATACGGTTGCAACGATCCAGCCGCCGATCTCCGATGCCGAGCTTGAGGCCATGCTTACAGCTGTTCCGGCCGCGGCGACCGAGGGCGGGGAGCCTGAGCTCGTTAAGAAACCGAAGGCCGAGGGCGAAGCTGCCGCGCCTGCTGCCGAAGCAAAGGGCAAAGAAGGGGCCAAGGAAGCTGCTCCGAAGGCCGGCGCTCCGAAGGCTGCTCCGAAGAAGTAAAAAATCCGGCGTATTTCTCCGGGGATTGCATGAAGATCATCGTCGGGCTCGGCAACCCGGGCAGAAAGTACGAACGTACGCGCCACAACGCAGGCTTCATGGCTGTGAACGAGCTTGCTGACAGTCTGCATGTTGATGTTGCGCAGGATAAATTCCACGCTCTGATCGGGAAAACCCGGATTGCCGCCGAGGCGGCGATTCTGGTCAAGCCGCAGACGTATATGAACGACAGCGGCAGGGCCGTGGCAGCGGTCCTGAAGGATGCCTACGGGACAGTGGCCGAGCTCATCGTGGTCCACGACGAACTGGACCTGTCACTCGGGACCGTGCGCGTGAAGCTCGGAGGCGGCCACGGAGGCCACAACGGGCTCCGCTCCCTCATCGAGTATCTTGGATCACCCGACTTCATCCGGGTCCGCATCGGGATCGGCAGGCCCGCGTTGAATAGGGACCCGGCGGATTACGTGCTCAGCCCGTTCCTTGCCGAAGAACATCCGGCCGCTTCAGGGGCCGTTGCCAGGGCCGCGGAAGCAGTCAGGCTCATTGTCGCGGAAGGCGTCACACGGGCAATGAATATCGTTAATCAGCAGTAAGTATTCAGAAACCCGGACCTGAAGGATCATTCCGACAGCTCCGGGTTTTTTATGTTTGGAAAGGAGCTTGTATGGGTTTCAACTGCGGCATCGTCGGCCTGCCGAACGTAGGCAAGTCCACTATCTTTAACGCACTCACCTCCGCGGGCGCTCAGGCCTCGAACTATCCCTTCACCACCATTGATCCGAACGTGGGCGTGGTGAACATGCCTGATGAGCGGATCGACAAGCTCGTCCAGATTTATAAACCGAAAAAAATCACGCCTACGACCATGGAATTCGTGGACATTGCCGGCCTTGTGAAGGGCGCGGCCCAGGGAGAGGGGCTGGGGAACAAGTTCCTCGCAAACATCCGCGAGGTGGACGCCATCGCGCACGTGGTGCGATGTTTCGAGGACCCGAATGTCATTCACGTGGCAGGGAAGGTGGACCCCAAAGAGGACATCGAGGTGATCGAGGCGGAGCTCATGCTTGCGGACCTCGACGCGCTCGAGAAGCGGCTTTACAAGGCCGAGAAGACGGTCAGGACCGGGGACAAAAAGACCGTCGATGAAGTGGAATTCATGCGGCGGCTCAAAGACATGCTCGCGAAGGGCGAGCCCATCCGTCGCGCGACCCATTCCGAAGAGGAGACCCTGTGGCTCAAGAGCTACGCTCTTTTATCCGCAAAGCCGGTGCTCTTTGTGGCGAACGTGGCCGAGGACATGGCGAACAAACCAAACCCATACGTGGATGCCGTCAGGAAGATCGCCGCGGAAGAAGACGCGAAGGTCGTGGTCATCTCGGGCCAGGTGGAGGGTGAGATCGCCCAGCTCCCGAAGGAAGAGAGATCGGAATACCTCCAGGGCATGGGGCTTAAGGAGTCGGGTCTCGACCGCATGATCCGGGCGGGCTATGAGCTTCTTGGACTCATCACCTACCTCACGGCGGGCGAGAAAGAGGTGCGGGCCTGGACCATCACCAGGGGCACCAAAGCGCCGCAGGCCGCCGGCAAGATACATTCGGACTTCGAGAAGGGTTTTATCCGCGCCGAGGTGTTTCACTTTGACGATCTGATGGAGCTCGGTTCAGAAAAAGCGGTGAAAGAGGCCGGTTTGCTTCGTTCCGAAGGCAAGGACTATGTGGTTAAGGACGGAGACATCATGCTGTTCAGGTTCAACGTCTGAAGCTGCGCTCCGCACCTGCGCTGAGAAACGCGCGGGTCAACGTATCGCTGAGCGGACATCGTGAATAAGGATATCTCATGAGACCTGTTGTAACGCTATTGCTTCTTTTCACCATCGCCACCCTCGGTTGTCACAATGAGACCGAGCAGGACAAGGTCAGGAAGGTCATTACCGACATTCAGAAGGCGGCTGAAGAGAAGAATGTCAAAAAGATCATCAACAATCTCTCGAAGACCTACATGGATCCGCAGGGGTTCAACTACGACACGATCAAAGGGCTCCTGCTCGGCTATTTCTTCCAGCACCCAAAGATCTCGGCCTATATCACCGGGCTCGAGATCTCCGTTGACAACACCTTTGCCAAGGCTGTTTTTCAGGTCGTCCTGACCGGCGGCGGCAAGACCGGGTCCGCGGCGGATATGGTCCCGGAGTCGCTCGGCATCTATGCCTTCGTTGTTGAGATGAAGAAAGAACCGGATGGCTGGAAGGTCGCCTCGGCCACATGGGAGCGGGTGGGGGATGGTAAGAATAAAGGAGGCCCATGAGTCAGGTCCTGATATCCGGGAATTGACAAACAGCATGAATGCTGGTATGTTTATTTACGGTAAAATTAATGTTAAAAAAGGAGAACAAATGAAATCACGTCTCGTCATTATCGTATGCATCGCGCTGGCGGCAAGTCCCGCCATGTCGGGGGAAAAGAAGGAACTGAAGACCCAGAAGGACAAAATGAGTTATGCGATCGGCCTGGACATGGGCAACAACCTGAAAAAAAATGAGCTCGAGGTTGACCCCGAGGTCCTCGCAAGGGCGATCAAGGACGTCATGTCCGACGGCAAACCCCTGATGACCGATCAGGAGGCAAAAGACACCCTCCTGGCCTTGCAGAAGGACCTCCAGGCAAAACAGCTGGAGAAGAACAAAGTGCTCGGAGAGAAAAACAAGAAAGAAGGGGAGGCCTTCCTCGCAAAGAACAAGAAAAAGGAAGGGGTCAAGACGCTGCCGAGCGGACTGCAATACAAGGTCATAACGGAGGGCAAAGGCAATTCTCCCAAGGCAAGCGATACGGTGACGGTGAATTACGCCGGCACGCTGATCGACGGGACCGAGTTCGACAGCTCATTCAAGCGCGGACAACCCGCGACGTTCCCCGTGGGCGGCGTGATCAAGGGATGGACCGAGGCGCTCCAGCTCATGAAGGAAGGCTCCAGGTGGCAGCTCGTAATTCCGGCGGACCTTGCATACGGTGAACAAGGCAGGCCGGGAATCCCCCCGTCCTCGGTATTGATCTTCGAGGTCGAGTTGGTCTCGATCAAGGCAAAATAAATTAATAAACGAAAGAGGTGATGGATCATGGCGAAATCACAACAGGGTCCAAAGAAAGAAGTCAAGAAGCCGAAGAGCAAAAAGAAGTAAACGCCTCATAAAACACAGGAGGTAGTGACTGTGAAACTCAGAACCATCATGATTGTCATCATGCTCCTTTTCATATCATATGTCTCATCAGAAGCAGGGCCTTCCGCTCCTCTGAACTATGAAAAGATCAAGACCCTGAGAGGTTATTCAGGAGAGGCGCTCTCCATCGCGTTCAGCCCGTCAGGTAACGTGATGGCCGTCGGCACCTCGGACAAAGAGGTCCTTATTTGGGACAGTGCAAATTGGCAGATCATCAACAAGCTCAAGGAAAACGGTGGAGACGTCAGTGCCCTGGCGTTCAGTCGTGACGGGAAATATCTGGCCTCGGGAGATCGTGATAAAAAAGTGATTTTATGGGATACACAGACATGGAAGAAGATCGCCAGGATAAAGGCCTTCAACGACGTGAACGCGCTTTCGTTCAATCAGGACGGCAGTCTTTTGGCGATTGGGTGCGACGACAAGAAGGCCATGTTGTGGAATATTAAAAAAGACGAATTGTTCAAGAAATTAAGCGGCCACGATAGTGATGTAAAAGGAATAGCGTTCAGCCCCGACGGGTCACGGGTGGCCACGGGCAGCAGGGACAACTTTGCAATTATCTGGGACGCGGCCACCGGGGATAAAATCAAAGCTCTGAACGGCCATTCAAATAATGTCAATACCGTTGCCTACAGTCCCGACGGGAAGCATCTCGTCACCGGCAGCGAGGACAACACGATCGTGATTTGGGATGCGGCAACGGGGAACTCGGGCAACTCTCTGAACGGGCATTCAGACAAGATGTCCATTCTGACATTTATCCCCGGCGGCAATGTTCTGACGTCCGGCGATTCAATATCCTCTGCAGCCGTCGTGAGAGGCCCCTGGGGCATTCCCGTAGCGGGAGTCGGCTCGGAGAGCGCCTGCAAGTTGATCTTTTGGAACATCAGCACCGCCGCCCAGCTGAAAGCGATAGACAGCGATTGCGGTCTCAGCGGCCTTGCCTACAGCCCGGATGGTAAATATCTTGCAGCCGGCTACGCGGTAAATAACAGCTTCATCACGGTTTATGAGCGCAAATAGGGCCCGTTGACATTGCCTGATTATGGTGACAAGCGAACTTTAGGCGATATCCTATAGTGTCCCCTTTTCATTGCATTACCTTGAATGCCGGACCGTGAGAAGAGGTATTTGTCCATGACTGACCAGAGTGATTCCCATCGCGGAACGCGCATACTCGTCATCGTGGCAGCGCTCGCAATCATCACGGGGAGCATACATCAGGCACAATCGGTCCTGGTATCGTTTCTCGTCGCTGTTTTCCTGGCTGCCATCGGCACGCCGTCGCTCCTCTGGCTTGAGCGGAAACGCATTCCTCATGTGGTCGCGGTGTTGCTCGTGGTGGCCGGCATGGCCGCAATTATCGTGGTTATCGGCGTACTCGTCGGCACGTCCCTTAATAGTTTTTACGCTGACCTTCCGTCTTATCAGATGCGCTTACAGAAGCATCTTTATACACTCCAGACGTTTTTGGCAACCAAGGGCATCCGGTTCACGGATTCATTTCTGTTCGATCAGGTCACTCCGGAAGCGGTGAGGAGCCTGAGCGCAAATCTGCTGGCGGGGCTGGGCTCAGTGCTGTTCGAAATCGTCGTGATTCTGCTCATCGTAACCTTCATTCTCCTTGAAGCTTCAAGCTTTCCCGTCAAACTCCGCGCTATTCTCGGTGATCCTCAGAAGGACTTTCACCCGTTTATGAGGTTCGTCTATGACATCAACCGCTATATGATCATTAAGACGGCGATTAGTCTGGCTGTGGGTGTTCTGATCGGGATATGGCTGTCAATCCTTGACGTGGATTTTCCCATTCTCTGGGGTTTCCTGGCATTTTTACTCCACTATGTGCCGAATGTCGGCGCCCTTATCGCCGCTGTTCCCGCGGTTTTTCTCACCCTTATCCAACTCGGGCCAGGTCGTGCCGCGCTCGCGGCTGCCGGATATCTGGCCGTTGATTTCATTCTCGGCAATGTGGTTGAGCCGAGGCTCATGGGTCGGAGGCTTGGCCTTTCCACGCTGGTCGTATTTCTCTCGTTGATCTTTTGGGGAGGCCTGCTCGGACTTATCGGCGTGGTTCTGTGCATACCGTTGACCATGACCCTGAAGTTTGCATGCGAGAATAACAAAAGCACACGATGGGTCGCGGTATTGCTCGGGCCCGAGATGTCCCCGGCGCAGGTCCCACCGGCGTCGATACCGTGAACCGATCCTGTGACCTGAAATACACGGACCTTTAGGGACTTCCTATAGTTCTCCTTGGGGCAGTAAGCAGCCTCGATGACTGCCCGGTCGTTGTTCCCTTTGTAGAACGATCCGCGAAGAGGGGTCTTTCGATGAAAAATGGGAATTAATGAATTGCATGAATTTTGTCTTTGTGCCGAAGGGAATAGGATCAAAAGAGAAGATGGAGAAACTTCACCGGCAGGCCATTAAGAGGTTTTACACCGGGAAGAACTGGATGAAGAAATTCTGGCCTTTGATGTTCAAATGTCCTGACAGCACGTTCAGGATTATAAAGGACCTTCCCACGTTTGTAAGGATAAGGAGCCAGTTCGGATAAAGTCTTTAATTTACTTGAGCGCATTAGAATAGGCATGCATTAAAAAGGGGGAGAGATGAATCAATCGCATTCACACAACCATGCCGACGCCGACCTCCTCGAAGCTAACCGCCGGTTCTACGACCCGCTGTGGAGAGAGGCCCATCTGGTGGAGCCTGAGCGTTTTAACACCTGGCCGCTCGTATGCTCACTTATCTCTCCGTCCCGGCCGAGGCTCGAAGTCGCACCGGGGTTGAGGCCCCGACTACCTCTCACAGAGACCTACTTCGTGGACAGCAGCGAACCTGCAATTGCCAAACTCCGCGCTCGTGGAGCAAACGCAGTTCTTGGCCTCGTGTCCTCGCTGCCGTTTCCTGACGGGGAGTTCGATCTCGTTTGCGCCCTCGATATTGTCGAGCATGTTGACGATGACGACGGAGTGTTTTCCGAACTGTCGCGCGTGGCCGCACCTGGCGCGGCGTTTCTCCTCTCCGTGCCGCTTCATCCGTCGCAGTGGACGCCTTTCGATGACTTTGTGGGGCACCGGCGCCGTTATGAGCCGGAGCATCTGCTCGCCAAGCTCACGGAGTACGGGTACACCGTGGAAAAGAGCGCTATTTACGGGATGAAACCGAAATCGTCGCGTTTGCTCGATCTCGGCATGTGGTCCCTTACACACCGGCGCGAGAAGGCGCTGTGGTGGTACAATCATGTATTCATGCCGCTTGGAGTGCGCTTTCAAAAAAAGCTTGCCCTCTCACCCCATATGATCGACACCGAGTCGGTGAGCGAGGTACTGCTCGTCTGCCGGAAAGATGGAAAGAATAAAAAGGCCGAGCTCTTTGCGCCGAATGGCGCGTAGTGGGATGGACCGCATCAATCATCTCCGGACGATTCAACACATCCATATCGCTTTATGAAATATGCGCCCTGTGCAGAGATGATGAACAGCTCTTTTACGATTTTCGCGCCTGCTCTTCCGCCTCCCACTCCTTCAGTTTTCCCGATATGAACTCGATGATCTGCTGATGCTCTTCGGTCCCGCGGTCCTTGATCCAGAGGGGTTTGCCGAAGGCGAAGTGAACTTTCTTCGACGGGTCGATCCTGCCATAGTCCTTGAGGAACGCGCCGTTGTCCCAGGCATCGGTCTTAAGCGCGATCGGGACCGCCGGCACCCCGGCCTTTTTAGCGAGTTTTATCCCGATGGTGTTGAACTGTTCCGGGTGAAAAACCGGCGTCCGAGTGGTCTGGGGGAAGAGGATGATCGACATGCCATCCTTCAGCCTCTCGGCGCCTCCCTCGAGCACGGCCTTCAGGTCCTCGCGGGGGTTCGTGCGGCCCACGGTAATGGGGTTCCGCGCGCGCATGATGTGCTTGAAGATCGGGTAGTTGACAAGGCCCTGTTTGACGACAAAGGTCGCGTCCTTGAAAGGGGCTATGAGCGTGGGGAGGATGAAGGTCTCGAGTGTGCTTATATGATTGGCGATGAAGACGCAGGGGCCTTCGACGGCCTTGAAGTCGTCGGCGCCGATGATCTCGAACTTCACCCCGGCGGCTTCCAGCGCGCGGAGCGTTGCGAGGCTGTTTTCACACCATTCGGAAGTGCCGTACCTGCCGCGTTTTGCCTGTGCGCTTCCCCGGACGACGATGGAGACGAGGCGGGTGTAAAAGGTGAACGAGGTCAGTGCCCGCGCCATGAAGGAAATGCGGACGGGACCTGTCCGGTAGGAGCCATGTTCATATTTTAGCTCTTCCAAACAAGGACTCCTTGCAGCCAGAGTGTAGGGATGCCCTGTGAAACGACGCCCAGTATACCATGCGGGGGATAAAGAGTGAAGCGGGAAAAATCTCCCATATAGGGGCAAAAACAAACAGGCATAAACAAAATGCTTGCAATACCTTTGCAAAAAGACGAAAATAAATGCCATGCAAACCCCTTCACTCAGGCGGGAAGTCGCCCAGATGGTCATGCCCCGGCTCGAGGGCGCGAGACTCGGTGATCCCCGGTACCTCGAGCATATCTATGCGCTCATTCGGGAAGGCCTCGGCGGTTTCATCCTCTTTGGGGGAACGGTCGAGCATACCCCGCTGCAGCTGCGGGAACTCCAGACCTTTGCGGGGATCCCGCTGTTGATCACCTCCGATGTGGAGCGCGGCCTTGGTCAGCAGCTTGCCGGAGGGACGCGCTTCCCCAGCCAGCGCGCCGTTGCGTCGGCGGTTGACCGCCGGTCGAAAAAAGATGTCGAACTGCTTGACAAGATGCTCAATGCCGTGCGGCTCGAGACGCGAGCAGCGGGAATTCATGCCGTCTTCTCTCCGGTCGTCGACGTGAACAACAATCCCGACAATCCCATCATCTGCACCCGCGCCTTCGGCGATGAACCCGGGCTCGTCGAATGGTTCGGTTCTCGATACATCTCGCGCTTGCAGAAAGCGCGCGGCACGCGGGACAGGCTGGAGCTCCTGGCCTGCGCCAAGCATTTTCCGGGGCACGGGGACACGGACCAGGACTCGCATTCCGTTCTGCCGGTGATCCACGCCACCCGGACGCGGCTGAACCGCGTCGAACTCCCGCCTTTCCGCGAGGCGGTGAAGGACGGAGTAGCCATGGTCATGGCGGCGCACCTGCTTGTGCCGGCGTTGGATCCGGAAGGACCCACGACGTTTTCGAAAAAGACGATTACCGCGCTCTTGCGGGAGGGTATGGAATTCGATGGACTGATCGTATCCGATGCCCTTGACATGGGCGCACTCGCCGCCACCTACACTCCGGAAGACATCGCTGTCCGCGCCGTGGATGCCGGGATGGATATATTACTTCACCCGCGGGACGCGAACGTGACCATCGACGCGATCGTGTCCGCCGTGGAGCAGGGCAGGCTGACTATCCAGCGGATAAGTGAATCCGTGGGGCGGATCATGGCCGCAAAAACGCGGCTGGGTCTGTTCGATGCCGCCGCACGGAAGACCGTTAAGATCGATTACGAAAAACACCGGCGCATTGCCCGGGAGCTCGGGCGAAAGGCGCTTCGGGTCGCATTCGGAGAAAAAAAGTTGTCCCCCCTGCCTCATGACGGCGGAGTGGCATGCTTCATTCTCGATGACGACAACAACAGGGAATCAGGCGACGTCTTCGTCCGCGCGATGAGAGAGCGATGCAGGAACCTTCTGGCCGTGGTCCTGACCCCGGGCTCGGAAATACCTGAATCCCTGGTGCTTGACAGTGTCAGGGCCTCGGAGTTTGTGATCATAGCGGTTTATTCGAGGATCTCCGCTTCGAAAGGGCATTCCGGGCTCGACGACACCCTACGGGACATTGCCGTAAAAATATTAAAGACCGTCAAATCGGAAAAGGGAAAATCGATAATGATCTCCTTCGACAGCCCTTATCTTCTCGACCGTTTCAAGGACGCCGATGTGCGCATCGCGGCCTATGACCGGATGGATGAGATCCAGCGGGCCGCCGCGGAGCTGCTGGGGGGGAAATAGAAAGGCCGGGCGCCGTACTCCTTACCCCGATCCATCATGATGCAAGTCATCCTCATTTTTCTTCTCTTCGCGTTCATCCACAGCATGACCGTATCAAGCTGGTTCAAGCAAATATGCGGCAAGGCCCTCGGTGATACCTTCATGCGGGCGGGGTACCGCTTTCTGTACAACACCATAAGTATTGTTACTGTTGTCATTGCAATCCAGCTCATAGCGAAGGTCCCTGATCGCGAGCTTTGGACCGCCCCGCCGTGGCTGAAATGGGTGATGCATGGAATCCAGTTCGCTGGTCTCGCCTTCGGCGCCCTTGCATTCGAACATATGGACTCCAGGGAGTTCATGGGGTTCAGACAGGTCTGGCGCTACATCACTCGCCGAGAAACGGCGGGAAACCTCGAGGCGCTTGACGAGAAAGAACTTGTCAGGACCGGCGTCTACGGCATAGTGCGTCATCCCATGTATTTGGCGGGTTTGATCATCTTCACCTTCAGTCCGATCATCACGGTCAATGGCCTTACCGTAACAGTCCTGGCGGACTTCTATTTTCTGTTCGGCGTATTCATTGAAGAACGGCGGTTTCTCAGATCATTCGGGGACGAGTACCGGGAGTATATGAGACAGGTGCCGAGGCTGCTGCCGAAGTTGTTTTATCGCGGAGGACGCAGAGGAAAGCCATGACAATAAAAAAAGGGCGACAATCCATCGCTCTCCCTATCTCCTGAGCTTTTAACGAAGGCAATGAAAATATCCGTTGACAAGCATGGTGAGTCGTATTAATATTCACCTGAATATTGGAATTACTGTTTTTGGCCCATCAAGGTGACCAATGTCATATGCCTCGACAAGAAGTGACAGGCGTTTTGATTACCCTTCAACGATTCAGTATGTCGTGGAGTCTCAAGCGGACGGCGAGGCGGCCCGCAAAGGGATTACCATTGACCTTAGCGCCACCGGCTTTTGCATGTATGTATTCGACCCTCTCCCGCAAGGGCAGAAGATCATCATCAGGACCGCCCTCCCTGTCGATCGCCGAACAGCTGTGAACCGCTGGACCAGAAAAGAGAGCAGCTTATACCGCTCGGGCTTCAAGTTCATATAACATCTGACGCTATCCTGTCCATCCTGGAAAAATATTGATTCACTATTGGGCATAAAGTAAAAACATCGTCTTCCGTCAGCCGAACAGAAGGTATTTGTCCCGCCGATAAAGTCCTTGACTCTTTCCCTGTGTATTTCTACAATAATGAAACTTTTTCACGGTGCACGCAAACGATGCGTACCAGTCTGACATATGACGAAGCTTTCGCGAAGCTCGAGAAGGTGCTGATCAAGGGGCGATTCACCAAGGCGGATGTGTTTATCACCCGCTTCGAGGGGCGCCGCTTTGTGGTGAAGGACTATTCGCAAAAAGGTTTCTGGGAACGGAATCTCGTCGGCCGCATTGTGATCGGTCGAGAGTCGGGGGCCTACAAGGCGCTCAGCGGGGTAGAAGGGCTGCCGCCGCGTGTCAAGCGGCTTTCACCCTATGCTCTTGCCGTCGAGTATCTTGAGGGCAAGGACCTCGGTGGTTTTGAGCGGGGCGAACTCGGGCCGGAGGTCATACGCCAGTTCGAACGGATCGTAGGTGAACTGCATAAGCGGGGCTGGGTGCATCTCGATCTGCACCGTAGGACGAATATTCTACTTGTTGACGGGAAAGTATTCGTGGTGGATCTGGCTTCGGCGCTCCATACGGGCGGCATCCCTCTGATCGGTCGATACATCACCGGCCTCGTCGGTCTTGCCGATCGCCTGTCCCTCATAAAAATGAAGAAAATCTTCAGTCCGGAGCTATTGATGGAGAATGAGCGTCGATGGCTCAAACTTCGGAATATGTTCATGCCGAAAAAGTGGGATGATAAGTGAATCTCTACGCAACGGGTGCAACAACTGCCCCCTACGGCCCATCAGGTCTCTTTTCTGGACAATTGCAGCCACTTGTAGTAGAGTTTTCGAGAATAAATTAAGTCCGAAGCATACAGGGATGTGATCCACGAAGACGCGATCAAGATCGGCGGCGCAACATCCGCAAAAAGCAAGAGGACGTTTATGCAGCTCGTAGCAAAACACGCATTCAAGCTTCCCGACGGGTACAAGTTCAACAGGGACGAAATTTATGAGCGATAAGGTCTTTCTCGATACAAACCTCTGGAGCATTTCTTCGGGACTGGAAAACGACTGCAAACTATTGTACTCCGAAGACCTGCAAGGCGACCACGTTATTGAGGGCAAGCTCAAGATCGTAAATCCACTGTAAATTCATTTTCCCTTACACCCCTCCCGCCGCCCGGTTTTCCCTATCAGAGAATTTGCGGAGCAGGGCAAGCATGACCCGGCCAGCCTGCCCCGCTGTTTGCCATTTACTCCATTACATAGAAAGCCCCGGACCATTCCGGGGCTCTGCCCCCGCTGCCCGCCAGCAATTCCGCAACAAAATATTATCTGCCATAGAAATCCGTTAGTTATGCCCCATCTGCGCCCTTAAGCAAATTCGCATTCAAAAAAAGCTTGACTTTTCCCCTGCAATCTTATATATAAAT
>Ga0315281_10000146_pt1 | contig 88358 bp, 80 predicted proteins | sample YL17G07_0_MG_FD_204540 | JGI IMG/M metagenome (GOLD analysis project Ga0315281, IMG submission 204540) | Sediment microbial communities from Yellowstone Lake, YNP, Wyoming, USA - YL17G07_0 | ecosystem: Environmental > Aquatic > Freshwater > Lake > Sediment | place: USA: Wyoming | collected... | reverse complement strand
CTCGAGATTTCGACAACCCGGCTGAATCGCAGCCGGCCTTCGTGAATCAGCAGATCTTTGGATCGCAGCCCTTCGGCGGACGCCGATCCCACATGAAGGTGATCGCAGGGACAAGAAACGCCGCGGCCTGAGGCGTTCTGGCCAGGGCGGCCGACGGCGGAAAGACGATCGCGGTCACGGCGGAACCGGCGATCTTCGTGCCGGGAAGCGCCGGGATGTCCGGCTTTTCCGTCCCAACGCAGAGGAGGTTCGAGCAAGATGCAACAAAACCCGGGAGAGCCACCGCGTCCGCAAACAGGTTGGCGCCACCGCCCGCAGGCTGCACGTTGTACCGAATCGTATCCGGTGCCACCAGCGCGTACGTCGACACACTGTAGGCCGGCACAGCCGCCCACGTCGGGGCTGCTGCTAGTGCAGCCGCGAGGCCACCAACACCGTACTGCCTGACGTCGATCGGGCTCGCGGTCGCATTGATAACGCGAATCGCCACCTGCAGAACCGGATCCGGCACCGTCTCGTCGAAGAACTTGAGCTGCATCTTGTCCACGCCAGCCGATCGGGAATTGCCCATCAGTATGGCGGTATAGTTGTGAGCTTCGGTCAGAGTCACCGTGGTGTCCTTCACCACGAACTGCGCGATTGTCTGGAGCGTGTCGTCAAAGAAAATCCGGAACTTGCGAGCGCCAGCGCGCGCACCCTTGAACTGGGTCTGCGTCGAGACGAATGGCGACCCCGCAGACGGACCGTTTCGATAGGTGATTCGGAAGTGGGCGTTGCTCTCAAAAATGTCCACAAACCGAAGGTCCATTCCAAAAGCGCCCCCGGTGTCCGGAACGGCGTTGATGAAGCGAACGCCCGCCGTGGGGATGTTCTCGGTTGCCACGACTAAGTCGGACTGACACGCGCTCACAACGCCCCCTACAAGGCAAAGCAGCGTGAGATGGAAAATGCGTCGCATGAATAGCTCCGTAAGGTTAGGGCGTCCTAAGGGGGGGAAATGGAAAGTGCATGCTGCGCGGCGGAAGCGATCTTGGCCGCGGTACTCGTCTGCCAACCCCGGTGTCTGGCAGTGGCGGATCAGGGTCGAGCCCTCCGCTGCCAAGAATCGAGGCACTGGCGAGAATCGCGACTGCTCCGATCCCCGCTGCACTCAAGGCTATCGTGCGCCCTCGCGAGTAGCGGCGCAAATAGATCTTTGTTACGTACTCGGACTTGATATGAATCTGCTCGCCACGCCAGACCTGTTCGCCACCGCGCAGCAACCGAACCGCAGAAACGGCGACGAGATAGTCCGCGCCGTCCCCCTCTTTCGAAATCAACCGCCCCTCGATCTGAGCGATTTCCGGTCCCATTGCCCCACCGAGCGCAACGCGACCAACATCATTTACATCAAATGCCACGTTCGTCCCGAGCTCGGGAGCGACTCCCGCGGCAGGCTCAAGTGTGTAGCAGCCCGCCACGGAAAAGCCGATCACCACGAGTCCGAAAAAGCGCCCAATCTGCAACGTCAAATCACCAACCGTATGTGCTCGCTCCTGCGACCGAACCGGCCGCATTACCAGTGCCAGGGCCAGCGCCGTAGATAGCGCTGGTCGGCCGACCACGGGACTGGAGATCCTGATACGGGACCGCCCAGAACAGCGGCGTATCCTTGGGCAGCTCGCCCCATCCGCGCCCGTCGAGAAACCACGGAGCGTAGTGCGTATAAGCAGTCTCGATGCGCTTTTCATACTTCAGCGCTTCCCACAAGTTGCCGCAGCCAACCTTGGTGAAATCACCAAGCGGCGTGCCGAACCCCGGCACCTGCGGCACGCAGTTCGCGCCGCCAGGGACCACTGTTGTAGCATCGAACGCAGTGATGGCCGGGAGACCACCGCCCTTCGCAACTAGCGGGGTGCCGCCCATTGGGGCAGTACGGGTCTTGTTGACGAGTGCTGCCGCGCCCGCATAGTTGCCTTGGCGATACAGACCCTCGGCCTGGAGCATATCAAGCTCGGCGATCGTGAAGAACGGCGTGTTGCCGTTCTGCGCCGTGCCATCTCCAGCCCTGGTCCAGGAATAGAACCGAATGTGGTCGTAGTTCGAGAAGCCCCAGCTATTTCCAGAGAAATCATCATTGCCAGCGGCTCTGTTGACCCAATACCGCTTGCACGGCGTCGACGCCGTCTGGCACGACACCTTGTCCAAGTCGGCAATCTGCGCGGCGCGCGTGGCACCCTGCGGAAAGCGCAGGTCTGGCGTCTGCATGAAGAAGCCGGTGTTACCCGCACCCCGTTGGCCAACCGGCAAGGCAATCCAGCTCGCGTAGCTGCCAGACACGTCGGCCATTCCAATATAGAACGCCGGCATCTGGTGCCAGGTTGTAAACGTCAGGTACTGACCGCGCCAGGAGTTGCCGGGACCCTGCGTCGTGCTGGTGGTGATCAAGTGGTCGCTCGTGATGCCGGCCTGCGCGTCAGCCACGATTTTTGTCCAATCCGCCGCCGCCCGTTGCGCCGGTGTGCGGGCAACGTTGGCGCGGAACCGCGCTTTGTACGTTCTGATCAGCTTCACAAATTCCACTGGCGTCCAGACCGTCGGTGATGGGAGCCACGATACCGGAATCGGAAAGCCACCGGTGCCGGTCGGGGTCGTGTTGGAATACACGATCGCCCGGTCAAACGCGGCGTACGCAGAATCCATGACCTGCACGTACCCGACGAGCTTACCAGGATCTTGTCCGTCCATGCCCGGGGCGATGACAGCCCCGGAGTCATGCATCAGCGCGATGTAGCCAAGCGAAAGTCCGCGGAGAAACTCGGCGAATGCCCTTGCCCGAAGGTTCCGCGCGTCCGTCGCGGCGGCCGACGTACCGAGGGTCAGGGGATTCGTCGTCGCGTCCATCGCCGTCAGCAGGTTGGACGCAACGCGGTCTACTTCGCCGAGCACCGAGTACAAACGGTATTGCTCGCCCGCGCATACGTTACCGGGCGCGTTTCCGTTCGAAACGTTGCCGAACGGCCAGCGTGCGTTCTGGCAGTTGTTCGCCAGGCTGGAGTAGTTCATCAAGGACATGACGTTCGCCATGCCCTCAATGTCCGTCGTGCTGCCGTACACGCCGGAGGACCACCGCTTGTAGTACGTCGAGATCAACGCCTCAGCGTCGTTCGGAGTGCCGAGCACCTTCTTCGTGTCGCCCGAAACCTCGTTCTCTGTAACGAGGTTCTTTTCGCAAGCGCCAAGGCCGACGACGGTCGCCAGCGCGGCATATTGGATCAGTTTTCGAATCATTAGCCAATGCTCCTAGTAACGCGTGGAGAAGCTGACGGTGTAGCTGCGGAGCGTTGGGAATCCAAACGCATCCGTCTGATTTTGCAGTGACCCGGCCCCGGTTTCTGGATCGTAGCCAGAGTACTTCGTAAAGGTGTGCAGGTTGCGGCCAATGACGCCGATGGTCCAATCGCCGCCGATCGCTGCAACGCGGCCGAACCGGTAGGTCACACTTGCTTCGCGGATCTTTGCGTACGAGCCCTTTTCGACGTTGTACGTGTTCGGACCGAGGATGTCATAGAAGCCACCGACACCCGCGCCCTCACCCGGGCCAGCGCGCCAGCCGTAACCGACCGGCTTCGCCAACTCGACCGACTTACCAGCCTGGTCGAAGTACGCCGAGCTCAGGTCGAGCAGGCCCCAACCCTCGCCCTGGTTGTTGATCGAGTGTCCAACCGTGGCGTCCAACAGACCGTACACGGTGAGCTTCTTGTACTGCATGGTGTTGCCGAACGTGACGCGGAAATCCGGCAGCGTGTTGCCAAGGATGTGGTTGATGCCCACGCCTTCACCCGGCTGTCCCTTCAACGGGCGGTCGATGATCGGGAGACCGTAGCCCAGCGCGTAGTTCCACGGTGAATTCGCGGCCGACAACTTGGTCTGCCAGAGGTTCTTCGTGATGCCTTCGGTGTAGGTGTTGCCCGCCCCGACCCAGACCACCCAGCCCTGGTCGTTGACCTGGTACGCCGAGGTCGGAGTACCGCACTGCGACTGAACGGAGGCCGGCAAGTCGGAGCAAGTCTTGTAAAACTTGCGGCCCCAGATGTTGCCGAAGCGATTCACCTGGTACCCGTCATGCACGGTGTCAGACGCCGTAATCAGGAAGAAGCTACCCGTACCCTGACCCGTTCCGCCGTCCGTGAAGTAGTCCGGCATGAACAGTTCGGTGATGTGCGTCCGGGTGCGATCCCATGTGCCGCGAAGGCTCCAGTTGAAGTCCTTCTTCGTGACGATCGGCAGGTTGAGCGCAACTTCAAATGTCTTGTTCGACAACGTACCGGCATTTTGCCACTGGCTGGTGAAGCCCAGCGAAGCCGGGGTCGGAACGTTCAGGATCTGCTGCTTGGTGAGGCCAGAGACGTAGGTGAACTCAACGCCGAGTTTGTTGAACAGCGTGAAGTCGGTGCCCATCTCGGTTTCGGTGGTTGTCTCCGGCTTCAGGTCCTTGTTCCCGGCCTGGCCGAGCGAGCAACCAGCGGTACCGCAGGAATACGTTTCGTACTGGGCGCTGAAGCTCGGCGGGTTACCGGCTGAGCCCTGTGAAGCGCGGAGCCGGAAATCGGTCAAGCCTGGGACGTTCCAGAACGACTCCTCGGACACACGCCACACGCCCGAGACGCGCGCGAACGGCGACCAGCGCTTGCCGGCGCCAAAGCGCGAATTGCCGTCATACCGAACGGCGCCTTCGACGATGTAGCGGTCCTTGAAGTCGAGGTTTGCCGCCGCGCTGACGCCCATGTTCTTGTCAGTCTGCAGGCCCGATGACGCCGTCTTGTTCGTGCTCGTGTTGCTGAGCGTATAGATGTCCTTGACGATGAAGATCGTGCCACTGCCGCTCTGGTTGTTGCTCTTGACCTGATCGTACACGCCCTGGAACGACAGCTTTCCATTCAGCTCGCCCGTCAGCGCATGCCGAAAGCTGGCGTTGAGAATTCCGTTCATCGCCTCGGCCTGTGAGTTGCCGATCGACATGCTCCCGCCCTGCGTGTTCGTGCTCGGCGTCTGCGTGCGATAGCCCTTCTTGGTGGCGCCAACCCCTTGGGACGTCCGGTTGTCGTACCCGTACGTCGTCGAGAACGTCGCCCAATCGGTCGGAATGTAGGTCGAAGTGATCGTGCCGGTGAAACGGTTGGATCCGGTGTAGTTGACCGTGTTCGGAATGTCGTAGAAGAAGCTGCCGTCATTGTTGCCGGTCGGGCGGAAACCGGTGCCGCCAACCTTGATGTGGTAGCGTCCCAACGTGTCCTGCGCCAGCGGGTCCACACCGGGGAGGAAGCCGCGCAGCAGCACGCCGAAGTTTCCACCGTGATCGTCGGTGTACGCCTTGTCGTACAGCGTGCTGACCGAGATCATGAGATCGCTGCGGGCATCATAGTCGAGGTTGACGCGCCCGCGCGTCTGCTTGTTGCCCTTGATCAGCTTGAGCGCGCCCGAATTGTCGGTGTACCCGCCGCTGACGAAAAAGCGAACGCCGCCGACATGGCCGCTCGCGTCGATCGAGTTGATCATCGACAACTGGTGAGTTGCGACGTTCGCAAACGTTTTGTAGTAGCTGCCCGGCCAGATCTGCGCCTGAAAGACGTTCAAGAGATCGCTGCCTGACGGCGCCGCCCACTGAGTGGTCTGGGTTGCGCGAACCGAATCGGGGGCGGAGACCCCGTTGATCCGCTGGAACTCCTTCAGGAACTCGAACGTCTTTGTGCACGGCGACGTGTTCGCGGTGCCCGCGACGCAGAACCGCTTACCGGTTTCGTCAAGCTGCAGCGGATGGTTGATCGGCTGCCCGTACTCCAGACTATTTGGATCCTGGACGCCAATCTCGCTGCGGATGTTGAACGTGATGCCTTCCGACGAGTTGCCGCGCTTCGTCTTGATGTTGATGACGCCTTTCGCCGCGGTCGACCCGTAGAGCGACGCACCAGCTGCGCCCTTGATGATTTCGACCGACTCGATGTCCAAGCCGCCCAGATCACCGATGCCGCCAACGCGCTGAATGACGCCGTCAACGACGATCAGCGGCTGCTGACTCCGGCCGGCCGTGTTGATCGATGTCGGGCCACGAATCTGGACCTGGGGCGTAGTACCCGGACGACCGCTCGTCGAAGCGATTCGAACGCCGGCCACCTTTCCCTGCAATGCGGTGACCGGGTCGAGCGCCGGGATCGGAATGTCCGCCGAGCTGAGGCGAGCCATCGCGAACGGCACCTTGGCCTTTTCCACGGCTTCGCCAACGACGCCAGTGACGACGACTTCTGAGAGGCGGTTGATGTCTGCCTTCAGGGTGAAGTCAAAGGTCTGCGATCCCGGCGTGAGCCGGATCAATTTCAATTCCGGCGTATAGCTGATCGCGCGGATCTTGATCGTCACCTGCTGGCCATTTACACGGGCCGACGGGATAGTCAGCGTGTAGACACCCTTCGAGTTTGTCCCGACCGATGCCGAGACGTCGGCGATGAGAACCTGGGCGCCCTCCAGGGGCAGTCCTGATTCGGCGACCACCTTTCCGGTGATCACAGCGTTCTGTGCTTTTGCCGTTGACCCTGAAAGGGCCAGCACCAGTCCGACCGCCGCCGTGGCAGACAGTCTCACGCGATTTACGATACTCATTGTCATGGGTGTCTCAACTCCGCAGCTGAGAAAGGGGGACCTGCAGGAAGTGCGGCCTGCAACTGAGGCCAAAGCAAAAAGAGTCACGCACAGTGCACTAACTCCGACAAACGGGAACAAAGTTCCCGATCCGGAGCGCATGAGCTGACGTGGGCCTAGCTGCCTTTCAGGGCCACAACGTAAAGCTTGGGTTGCGGACCTGCAAGGCTGGATCACAGGTAACTCGGGCGGGGCCAGATCGGGTCACATCGGGTCCCGACCCGCGTAGGGGCCCCACCAGGCCGGCCCCGGACCCCCTGCCCGCCTGGCTCCGGCTACTTCCGGCTCCGGCCGTGACCCCGCACGAACCGCTCGATGATGTCCACCGTTCGCAGTCGGGTCAGTGACAATGGCTTGGTCCCGGCGATCCTCTGGGCCGTGGTGGCCATATGCGAGGGCGACGCGAATCCGAGCACCGCCGAGACATCCCGAAGGTCCAAACCGGGGTTTTTAGCCAGCTCGGCAGCGGCAATCACACGAACCAGGTCGATGACCCGTTTCAGGTTCGGCGACCCGTTTGCCGCGAATGACCTGCTGAGGTGTTCTCGGGTCACGGAGAGCTCGGCCGCGAGTGTTGACGTACGCACAGGGCGCCCGCCGTGAGCCACAACGAGCGCCCAGACATGGTGCTGGATCGATGAACTGAGCAATAGTGACTGCGGCGCGTGGGCAAGCGCGTTCGCGAACCGAGCGGAAAACGATGCGCGTAGAACGATGTCCCGAGCCACAACGTCATCGATGCCCTCGACCAGAACCCCAGCGAACTCACGCTGCACGCAGTCCGCAACGGAGGCTGCGTCACCAACGCGTAGCGGAGTGACGCCGAAAAACGCCGTCGTTGGATGGTCGGCAGCGAGCGACGTCGCCTTCCACGTCTCCTCCTGCGCTCCCGCGATGTCGACTACCACCGCATCGACCAGCGACGTGCGCAGCGCCTCTCGCACTTCGTCGACGTTCCGCGCAAAGACCAGCCGACCTTTGCGACGGGGAAATGCGCCGCGGAGCATCGTCCGCGCCCGCTCCCGCTTAGCGTGCGCAACCACAAGGGGGATTGCTCCCCGCCAGTCGTGCGGCCCCGCGCTCATTCCGCAGCGACCGACTGGATGACCCGGGTCCTCACCCAACGCAGGACCGCATGCGAGCCGCAGCCCATCAGCCGACGGCGCCGTCGAGGCTCGGGCGCCCTTCGATGAATTGCCGGACGACTGGATCGGCTGTCTGGCGAATCTCATCCACGGTCCCCACCTGACGCACACTGCCGTCATAGAGCATTGCGATGCGCGATCCGACGCTGAAGGCACTTTTCATGTCGTGGGTAATAACGATGCTCGTGACGCCGAGCTTCTCGCGCATCCGAATCATGAGCTCGTTGATCACCGCGCTGGTGACCGGGTCGAGCCCGGTGGTCGGCTCATCATATAGTATGTACTTCGGCCTCAGGGCGATCGCCCGGGCAATACCGACCCGTTTTCGCATGCCACCGGAGAGCTCAGCGGGAAACTGGTTTTCGACGTCTGGTAGATCCACGAGATCCAGCGCCTCCAGGGTGCGGTCGTGGACCTCCTTTTCGCTCAGTTCGGTCCGCTTGCGGAGGCCCATGGCGACGTTTTGTCCAATCGTCAGCGAATCGAAGAGAGCCGCGAACTGAAAGACATAGCCGATTCGCGCGCGCAGCTCGTACAGGTCGGCGCGCGCGAGCTGATCGACGCGCAGACCGTCAACCCAGACTTCGCCCGCGTCCGGGTCGAGGAGGCCGACGATGTGCTTGATCGCCACCGATTTTCCGGTTCCGGAAAACCCGATGATGACCATCGTCTCGCCCTCGACCACCTCGAGGGAGAACCCGGCGAGCACTTCCTTTTGCCCAAACGATTTGTAGACGTCGACGAGTTTGATCATCGAAGGAAAGGTGACCAGAAGTGGCGGAAGGGGAAGGACACAGACCTGCTTCGGCTCTCGGCTGTTGGCTATCGTGCTACGGCTACTCGGCGATCGGCGCGGCTCACGGCTGACCGCTGACACGCTACGGCTACTCGGCGATCGGCGCGGCTGACTGCTGGCGGACTTGCTATCGGCCAGCCGTGATCCGCGCCAATTGCCTGTAGCGGGGACCGATAGCCGCTAACGGTAGCGCGATAGCCAACAGCCGAGGGCCGGGCAGGAAAAGGAAACAGCCGCCCTCTCGGGCGGCCGTTCCCAACCCGCAACCGCTCAGTTACGCGGCGAAACTGCCCAGTGCGCGGCCGACATCGCCCTCGCGGAGGCGCTTGAGTGCCCGATCGCGGAGCTGGCGAACCCGCTCGCGTGTGACACCCAGCATCGAACCGATCTCCTCGAGCGTGTGTTCGCGCCCGCCCTCGAGACCAAAATAGAGACGGAGGACCTTTGCGTCGCGCGGCGGCAGCGTGCCGAGCGCCTGCTCGATCTCGTCGGTGAGGAAGCGATTCATCGCCTCTTCTTCGGTGTCAGGCATTTCGTCGGCGACGAAACGTTCGAGCAAGGAGCGGTCGCCATCGGGATCCATGGGCGCGTCGAGCCGGACGTCGCTCGTATTGAGCGCCGCCAGGGACTGCACCACGTCTACCGAAAGTCCGGTCAGCTGCGAAAGTTCTTCTGGGCTCGGCTCCCGGTTCAGCTTCTGACGCAGGATTTCCGACGCCTTGATGATCCGGGACAGATCGGCCGTGCGGTTGAGCGGAACACGAACCGTGCGACCCTGACGCGCGAGCGCGGAAAGAATCGCCTGACGGATCCACCACACCGCGTACGAGATGAACTTGACGCCTTGATCGGGGTCGAATTTCCGGGCCGCGGTCAGCAAGCCGACGTTGCCCTCGCCGATGAGATCGATCAGTGGGAGACCCCGGTTCTGATACTTCTTGGCAACCGAGATGACAAAGCGAAGATTGCGTTTCACGAGCTCCTGCAACGCATCCGGGTCACCGGCACGGATCTTCCGCGCAAGATCTAGCTCCTCGGTGCCCTTGAGCAGCGGGTAGGTGCTGACTTCATACAGGTACTGGTCGAGAATATCCCGCTCCGGTTCACTCGGAGCGATCCCAGCGGGGGCCGCGCGGCGGCGGCGGCGCTTGAGTTCGGTCATTGGGTCCTTGGCCTCGCGCCAGAGCGCTTTGAGGTCTGTATTTTATGAAGGGCGGCCAACAATCTCGACCGCTGTATCGTGTGATTCTGGGACGCAGCGAACGCCCGATATTCGTTGGGACGTTCGCGTAAGGCGCTGCAAAATACAGGCATTACCGATTTCCGCCAGTACCTCTTCGTTGACACCCCGTATACCCGCGGCTATTGTGCGGGGTTCCTGGCGGCACTTACCATTTGGCGCCGTTGTTTGGGGGGCGTAGCTCAGTTGGGAGAGCGCTTGAATGGCATTCAAGAGGTCAGGGGTTCGATTCCCCTCGCCTCCATCGCGGGTCAGCAGGTGCTGCCCGGATGCCCCCAAGGCTGAAATGCGTGAGAATCAGCGGTCGTTAGCGCGGGAATAGCTCAGTTGGTAGAGCACAACCTTGCCAAGGTTGGGGTCGCGGGTTCGAGTCCCGTTTCCCGCTTTTCGGGTGTCGGCGAACCTGATCCGGTAGTCGGTTTTGAGGGCGGTTAGCTCAGTTGGTTAGAGCGCCACGTTGACATCGTGGAGGTCACAAGTTCGAGTCTTGTACCGCCCATTCCCGCAGCGTTGCGCACGCAATGCTGCGGGCTTTTTTTCTCTCCCACAGAGTGGAATTCTGCCGGCTGCGGATTGACGGTGCCGTGCGCGAGAAATACCTTGTGTGTCTGTCTCCGAATGCCTGTTTTGCATCCGGGCGCAGCGCACATCATGGCTCACTCGGCGCCCGTAGCTCAATTGGATAGAGCATCTGACTACGGATCAGAAGGTTGGGAGTTCGACTCTCTCCGGGCGCATCGGTTGGCTCGTGGAGTGGCGGTTCGGCGGGGCGTAGCGTAGCCCGGTAGCGCGCCTGCTTCGGGAGCAGGAGGTCGCTGGTTCAAATCCAGTCGCCCCGACCATTGTATTACAGATTCTGGCGATCCCCTTGCCCGTCCACGTCACGCGTGCGTGGCAAGGGGATTTGCGGTTCTGGTGTTGTGCATGCGCGCGTAGCTCAGCTGGATAGAGCGTTGCCCTCCGGAGGCAAAGGTCGTGGGTTCGAATCCCTCCGCGCGCACCTTTCACCGTCCGCGGTGACATGATCAGTGAGGTTGACCCTCCCGTCAGCGTCCGATACTTTCGGATGCAGAACGGTCCTTCCCCAGCGCCCGGGCCGGTTGGTAGCCGCCGCGGCGCGCCCGCCCCCACTGGCTGCGTCGCCGCGTCCGACCCCGTCACGCGGACGCCTCCCCGCCCCCCCCATCGCACTCCGCCCGCGCTTCGCGCGGCGCGACTCGTCCCTCGTATGCTATCGGGCTCCAGACTCAAGGTGCGTCCGTGAACATTGCGGACCTCAAGCGACAATCGATGACCGAACTGCGCGATCTCGCCGAGCGGTTGGGGGGCGCGGTGCCGCCCGGGATCCTCAAGCACGACCTGCTGTCCACCATCCGGCAGCGGTTGCTCGATACCGGCGAGAAGCTGGTGGGTGAAGGCGTGCTCGAAGTGCTCGCCGAAGGCTGCGGGTTTTTGCGGAGTCCGGACTCGAATTACCTGCATAACGCGGACGACGTCTACGTGTCGCCATCGCAGATCAAGCGGTTCAACTTGCTGACGGGCGACACGGTGGTGGGGCAAGTGCGTACGCCGAAGGAGTGGGAACGGCACCTTGCGCTGCTCAAGGTAGACGAGGTGAATGGCGGAGCTGCCGAAGCCGGAAAGCAACGCGTCGCCTTCGAGAGCCTGCGGCCAAAGTACCCCGAGGGAAGGCTCCGCCTCGAAACGAAGGACGGCGACCTGAGCATGCGGGTCATGGATCTCATCGCGCCGCTCGGTAAGGGCCAGCGCGGCCTGATCGTCGCGCCGCCGCGGGCGGGCAAGACAATCTTGCTGCAGAAGATCGCCAATGCGATCTGTGAGAACCATCCTGACGTGGAGCTGATCATCCTGCTGATCGACGAGCGGCCTGAGGAAGTGACCGATACGCGGCTCAACGTCGACGCCGAGGTCATCAGCTCGACGTTTGACGAAGCCCCGGACCGGCACGTCCAGGTCGCCGACATGGTGATTGAAAAGGCGCGACGTCTCGTCGAGGCAGGCCGCGATGTCGTCATTCTGCTCGATTCGATCACAAGACTTGCGCGGGCGCACAACGCTGTGATCCCCCTCTCGGGGAGGATCATGTCCGGCGGTGTTGACGCGAGGGGCCTCGAGCGGCCAAAGAAATTCTTTGGCGCGGCGCGCAACATCGACGGTGGTGGATCACTGACGATCATCGCAACGGCGCTGATCGAGACCGGCTCGCGAATGGACGAAGTGATCTTCGAGGAGTTCAAAGGGACGGGCAACATGGAGCTCGTGCTCGACCGCGCGATCGCCGAGCGCCGGGTGTATCCGGCGATCAACATCCATAAATCCGGAACTCGCAAGGAAGAGCTGCTGCTGACGCAGGAGGAGCTCAATCGCGTCTACCTGTTGCGCAACTTCCTCGGCGATATGCCGGACACCGAGGCGATCGAGTTTTTACTCAAGCAAATGGCCCGGTCGAAGAACAATCGCGAATTCTTCCAGCAGATGGCGCAGGGGTAACGGAGATGAACCGGGCGCGGCTGCTGGCGGTGGATTACGGCGAGCGCCGTATTGGGCTCGCGATCAGCGATCCAACGGGTACGATCGCGTCACCGGCGGGATTTATCGTTCGGCGCGCGGGAAAACGGCCACCGGTCGCCGAGCTGATTCGACGCGCCGAGTCGCTGGAGGCACGGGGGTTCGTGGTTGGACTCCCGCTCGACGGCAACGGTGACGAGACGCCACGTTCTGCGGAAGCTCGCCGGGTTGCGGCGGCCCTGTCGGCACGCACCGGACTTCCGGTCGAGCTTCTCGACGAACGATTCACAACGGCGGCGGCACGTCGCGCGATCCGCGAAATGGGCGGGTCGTCGCGCGACCGTCGCGGCGACGTCGATGCGCTGGCGGCGACCGTCCTGCTCCAGCACGCGCTCGCCCACGCCCCATGAGGCGCGTCGCGACCGTCATCCTTCTCGGCTTCACTGTGGTCGCGTGCGGCGATGGCAGCACTGCCCCGGCATCGGCCACGCTGCGGGCGACGATCCCACGGCGCGCTACGATTCGCATTGCCGCGGAGTCGCTCTCGAGCGCGGGGCTGATCAGGTCGCCGATGCTCTTTCGGATCTACGCCAAAATTCGCGGCGGAGGCCGGCCGATTCGAGCCGGCAACTACGCGCTCCCGCGAGACATGGGTTGGAAGGGCATCCTCGACGCGCTCTACGGCGGCAAGGGGGTGGTGCGAATGCTGACGATTCCCGAAGGGTATTCGAGTCAGCAAATCGTCCACGCGGTAGCGACCCGGTTGCAGCTGGCGGCGGAGTCGGTGGAAGCGGCGATCCGCGATACAAGCTGGCGCCGCCGGTTCGACATTCCGTCGGAGTCCCTCGAGGGATATCTGTTTCCCGACACGTACGCGGTACCGGAAGGATCAAGCGCAGCTGAGGCCGTGGCGATGATGGCGCGGCGATTCGAGCAGGCGTGGAAGCGCGAATGGACGGCGAGGCTCGACACCCTCGGGTTGACGCGCCACGACGCGTTGGTGTTGGCATCAATCGTGGAAAAAGAGACACGGTTGCCCGAGGAACGACCGGTCATCGCCGGCGTATACCTCAACCGCCTGCGCAACGGCATGCTCCTGCAGGCCGACCCAACGGTCCAATACGCGCTGCCGGCCCACAAGAGTCGGCTCTTATACAAAGACTTACGAGTAAAGTCTGTTTATAATACGTATCTTCACAAAGGGCTGCCGCCCGGACCGATCGCATCACCGGGCGTGCCGAGCATCGTCGCCGCGCTCTATCCCGCGACAGTTCCGTACAGGTATTTTGTCGCCTTTCCCGACGGCCACCACGAATTCCGGGTGACGCTACGGCAGCACGAAATTGCGGTTGGCGCCTCGCGCAAGGCGTGGGCGGCGTACTACATCCTGCATCCGGCTGACACGACGCCGGCGCCGGCCAAGACAACCGTCCATGACTGACGGAGCCGTGGTATCCAAGCGAGGTCTTCGTCGCTGGGAGCAGGGCCATCCGTGGATATTCAGAAGCGACGTCGACCAGCGGCCGGACCTTCCGGCCGGCGTGATCGACGTGTGCGACAACCGGGGCCGCGGACTTGGCAAATCGTTGTGGAGCCCGACGTCGGAAATTTCACTGCGGTTGCTCGACCGTAATCCGGCCGCCGTGATCGACGCGGCGTGGTGGCGACGCCGGATCCACGATGCCGCGGCAAGACGTGCCGATGTCGCGACCATGACCACGGCCTACCGCGTGGTACACGGTGAAGCCGATGGTTGTCCGTCGTTGATCTGCGATCGGTACGACCGGTGGCTGGTCGTGCAGCTGATGAGTGCTGGCATCGAATCCTGCCGCGACATGATTGTCGCCGCGCTCGAAACGCTCCCCAACGTCGATGGTATACTCGCACGGAACGACGTCGCCTTGCGCCGAAAAGAAGGTCTCCCGGTAGGGGTGGAGTTGCTGCGTGGCGCCGTGCCCGAGACCATCGCGGTCACCGAGCACGGTATCAGCTACCTCGCGGCGCCGTGGACTGGCCAGAAAACCGGCGCGTATCTCGATCAGCGCGAGAATCGCGTTCTCATCGGCGATCGGAGCCGCGGCCGCGCGCTCGACTGCTTCAGCTACCACGGGTCATTCGCGCTCCATATGGCGCGGCGCGCCAACCACGTGATCGCGCTCGACACTTCGTCCGAAGCCCTCGCCCGCGCCAGGGAAAACGGGGCACTGAACGGCTTCACGAACATCGAGACGCTCGAGGTGGACGCGTTCGATTATCTCAAGCAAGCCGAGCGAGCACAGGAGCGATTCGACACCATCGTTCTCGACCCGCCGGCGTTCGCAAAGGGCCGCGCGTCCATTCCGGCTGCGATCCGCGGCTACAAGGAGATCAACCTTCGCGCGATGAAAATGCTCGCTCCAAATGGCACGCTGTTCAGCGCGAGTTGCAGCTTTCATCTCTCGAAAGCGCTCTTTCTGGAAATGCTCGAATCCGCGGCCGCCGACTCGGGCCGCCGCATCGCGCTCAAGCAGTTTCGCGGTCAGCCCTCCGACCACCCGGAGATCCTGACGATTCCGGAGACTGGATACATCAAGTCCGCATTGCTCGAGGCGCTGGACTGACTTTCCGTTGGCAACCCGGACAGAAATAGGTTGAACGCGCCGACTGAACGAGGCGGTCGACCCGGGTGTTGCACCGGCGGCACGGTTTCCCCGCTCGACCGTACACCGCAAAGCGCGCGCCGGTGTCGGCATAGCGGGCGCCCGACGCCCGACGCAGCACGGCGCGAATACTCGACAACAGCGTTGAGAGTTCGCGGCTGCGGAGAGACTTCGCCGAGCGACGCGGGTCGATGCGGGCTCGCCACAACGCTTCGGCCGCGTAGATGTTGCCGATCCCAGCCATCACGCGCTGGTCGAGCAGAGTCACCTTGATGGCGACGCGCCGAGTCGCGAGGCGGGCGGCGAGCCAGGCGGCGGTCAGTGACGGGTCGTCCGCATCGGGGCCGATCCCCGGTACCGGATCCACGCCGGCCTCCGTGAGCTCGATAGAGCTCAGCGCCCTCGGGTCGTCGAGCACGACACACGAACCGTCGTCCAGCCGCAGCGTCGCGCGCGGGTAGCGCGCCGCAGATGCCGCGGGACCAACCGCCCAATCTCCGGTCATCCGAAAATGCGCATGGAGTATTCGTCGATCGTCGAGCTCGATCAACTGGTGCTTACCCCGGCGATGCACGGCAGAGACGCACGCGCCGACGATCGAGCGCCGTTGCCTCGCCGTCAGTCGGCGCGCGAGCGACCGGTGGTGCAGCGCGAGGGAGACGATCCGGCGGCCGACGAGGACGCGGCGCAGCGCGATGACCGCGCGTTCGACTTCTGGAAGTTCGGGCATAGGCGTTGACCGGCCGTCGAACCCTCATGAGCACTTGCGTACGATGGTGTCCGACCTAGCTTAGCACATTCCTCAGGCAATCCCGATGGCCCGTCGACCAAGCCGATCGCCCCAGCACGAATACGAGCAGTATCTCGAGCACGAGATCGAGGGCTACAAGGAATCGCTGCAGCGCACCGTCCTGCTCGGCCTCGGCGACGAGGCCGTCGCGACTCTGGAAAAGGATCCGCAATTCGCGCTCACCGAGATGATCGTCTGGGAAGAAGTCGACCGGATTATCGTGCGTCGACTCGGACTTCCAAATCGGACAACATGGCGTCGCCGCCAGGCAAAGTTGCTCAGGGAAATCCGGCGCCCCGAGCGGTGGGGAATGACGGCGGAGCACGCGCTCGTACGCGGCCTGACCGAGGCATCAGCGGGGGACGTCCTCGTCGCAGGGGCCGTGGATGAAAGTCCGACGCTCTATCTCGCGGCGAACGGGCGCAAGGTCACGGCGCTCGATGCTGAAGCCGACGCTGTAGACCGGGTTCTCGACGCCGCGGTTCAGGCTGGGTTGGGCGACCAGATCGATGCGCGCGTTGGCGATCTCTGCTCATGGTCTCCGGAGTCACCGCTATTCGCTGTGATCGTGGCGCCAGCGGCGCTGGCCGTGCTCGCGACCGTCGCAACCGCCGAACGCCAGCGCATCTTGCATGTACTTCAGCAGGCGACGGTCGACGGCGGTGTACATCTCGTGCAGGCACTCATTGGGAGAGAGGGCGAAGCGCTCGCCGAGCTCCGGTCGGCCTACGATGGGTGGAGCGTCGAGATCGACCGCCACGCGTCGAGGCCGAACAGTTTTCTGGCAACGCGGGTGGCGCACTGACCGTCGCGAACCGACACGCCTGAGTCAGAATGGCGCGTTACGATTGCACACGAAAGGGTCCGGTCGCTGGACAACAGAAATGCGTATCTCGTTGTTTAGCATGAAGATACGAGAATCGTTGAGCGTGGCACCGGTGCTGCAAGTGCGCCTTGTGAGCGGCAACGCGCCGCTCGTCGGCTGGCGGCGACCGTTCTCGTCTCTAGCCGAGCGGTTGTGCACCGCATCAAGGACACGGTTCATGAAGAAATCGACCCAGCCAACGAGCTCCGACGAGCCGATGGGAATATTCATCACGACAGGTTTCCGTGCACCAGTCGAGCCACTCGTGCGCGAATACGTCTGGGGCCCAGTGCCTGACGAACCCGTGGTGACGGACGGAAAGCGAGCCGCCTGACCACTGCCTGGACGTTCGGTTTGCGGGGCTGAAAAAAGAAAGGAGCCGGCAGATGCCGGCTCCTTTGCTTTCTACAACGAAAGGACTAGCGCTTCGACTTCTTCGCGCCCTTACGCTTGGCGCCTTTACGCGCCTTTTTCGCTGACTTCTTCGCGCCTTTCTTTTTTGCAGCCATTTGTCATTTCTCCGTTAGGAGGTTGAGCTCTCATCCGCCCCCCGGTGGGTCGGCGAGTCGACATCGGTCGCGTCAGACGCGCCAATGCCGCGACACACGTTCAGGTATCGAACGCGCGAAGTCGTGAATACAGACAGTCCTGATCGATTGTGTGGATGGAGGCGGCGACATCACGCGCGGCGCAGAGCATCGTCGCCGCAGCAGTTGAAGGATCCAGAATCACTCGTCGCCGTACTTGAATCACTCGATACCCTCGTTTGCACGAGTTGCGGAGTCAGTCGCGAATATACGATCGACTCCCCGCCAGCGCAACAGTTTTTTCTGAAGAGGGCTGCGACGGATTGTGTGTGCGCGTGTTTCATGGTGATCATCGGCGCCAGTTTTACAACCTCGACGCCGGTTTCATCGCCCCGAAACGCAGCGTCCGATCGACTTCGAGCCGCTAACGCTCGCACAAGAACTCACTGCGTCTACCGTCACCCCAATCTCCATGCGAGGTTTGGGCAGTGCGGTAACGGATCAGTCACCGCACAGTTCACACTGATCGACGGAGATGTTCACGCGTGAAAGCGCTCGTGAAAGCCGCGGCGGCACCCGGATTCGTGCTCAGGCATGTCCCCGAGCCGACGATTCGCGACGATGAAGTGTTGATTCGTGTACGCAGAGCCGGAGTCTGCGGCACCGACGTCCATATCTACGACTGGGACGCGTGGGCGCAGGGGCGAATCAAGCCGCCGATCGTCGTCGGTCACGAATTCGCCGGTGACGTCGTTCGCGTTGGCAAGCTGGTGACGGACGTTCACGAGGGCGACCGGGTGACCGCCGAGGGACATATCGTCGACGGGCGCTGTCTGTTATGCCGCACCGGCAACTCGCACGTATGCCCGCACACAAAGATCATCGGGGTCGACCGCGACGGCTGTTTCACCGAATTCATCGCGATGCCGGCCACCAACGTCTGGCATCTCGACGATAACGTCTCGTACGACATTGGCGGGATTCATGATCCGATGGGAAACGCGTTTCACACGGCATTGACGGCTGAGATTCCGGGCGCGGTCGTGTTGATCACGGGGTGCGGTCCGATCGGGCTGTTTGCCGTCGGCATCTGCAAGGCGGCCGGCGCGTCACTCGTTATTGCTTCGGACGTCAACGAGAAGCGGCTCGAGCTGGCGCGGCGGATGGGCGCCGGCGTTGCGACCCATCCCAAGAACGTCGGCGACGCGGTGCGGAAGGCGACCGATGGGCTCGGGGTCGATGTCGTACTCGAAATGAGTGGCGTTCCCTCGGCAATCCATCAGGCGCTCGAGCTCGTGCGGGTCGGCGGCCGTGTCCAGATGCTCGGCATTCCCGCGAAGCCGATGGATATCAACTTCGCGACCGAAGTGATCTTCAAGGGCATAACGATCTACGGTGTCGTTGGACGGCGGATGTACGACACGTGGCATCAGATGACGCGCTTTCTGCGCAGCGGCCAGTTCGATCCGACGCCGGTAATCACCCACCGTTTTCCGCTCGAAGGTGCCGAAGAGGCGATCCGCGCCATCAAGTCCGGCGAAGCGGGCAAGGTCATTTTCGAGATCGCCTGATGGCACTGAATTCAGGGTTCGTCAGGTCGCTCGACGCGCAACTCAGCCAGTTCAAGAAAGACGGCGTCTACAAGCGGCTCAACCATCTCGCATCGCCGCAGTCGGCGTGGGCCGAGATGGAGGGCCGCGGACGCGTGCTCATCCTGTCGTCGAACAACTACCTCGGCCTGTGTGACGAGCCAGGAGTCATCAAGGCGGGCATCGAAGCGCTGCGGGAGTACGGCGCCGGTACAGGAAGCGTGCGCTTCATTTGCGGCACGTTCACGATCCACCGTGCGCTCGAGGCCGTACTGGCGCGGTTCGTGGGAACGGAATCGTCGCTGTCTTTCGTCTCGGCGTGGAACGCGAACGAAGGGTTGACGGCAAGTATCGCGGACGAAGGAGACTTTGTCATTTCAGATCAGCTCAATCACGCGTCGATCATCGACTCGATGCGCCTGGCAAAGACGATCACGAAATGCACGACCGGTGTTTACCTGCATAGCGACATGAGCGACCTGCAGGAGAAGCTGCGCGGCGCGAAGTCGGCGCGACGCCGCATCATCTGGACGGATGGCGTGTTCTCGATGGAAGGGTCGATCGCCAAACTGCCGGACATCCTCCAGTTGGCGCGGGACCACGACGCGATAGTCGTCGTCGACGACTCGCACGCCACGGGGGTGCTGGGAAAGACAGGACGGGGAACCGCGGAGCACTTCGGCGTCCTCGGGGACGTGGACATCATCACTTCAACGATGGGGAAAGCGCTCGGGGGAGCTGCCGGCGGATTCGTTGCCGGATCCGCGTCACTCACGGACTATTTGACCCAGCGCTCGCGGCCGCAGTTGTTCTCGAACGCCCTCCCGCCAACGGTGGCGGCGAGCGCGATGGCCGCGGTGGAATTCATCGAGCAGCATCCCGACCGCGTCGATCGGCTCCGTGACAATACCAAGTATTTTCGCGACCAAATCACCGCCGCGGGCTTTCGACCGCTCGCGGGCGAGACGCCGATCGTCCCGATCATCGTAGGCGAAACCGCCGCGGCGATCCAAATGAGTGAAATGATGCTCGACGAAGGCGTATTCGTGACCGGATTCGGGTTCCCGGTCGTCCCGCATGGGCAGGCCCGCATCCGGTGCCAGGTCTCTGCGGCGCATAGCCGAGAGGACCTGGACACCGCTCTGGCCGCATTCAAGCGGGTCGGCGCCAAGCTCGGCCTGATCTAGCCCCTTGGGGGGGGTCCCCCGTGACTGTGGCGCGGGTCCATCGTCCGATTAAAGCGGACACCGGAGTGAGCCGGCCCCCGCGGCTGCGTGAGGATTCCTCCCGCGGCGACACCGAGCGACGTATACCCGAGGCCACCATGCGGTCGATCAAGACATTTGCGGTAGCAGCCTTCCTCGCCATCTCAGTCACCGCGGCGGCAAGCGGACAGTCTCGACGTCCGTTTCGCGACTCCTGGTTTTGGGGAGTCCGCAGCGGAGTGCTGACCTACAGCGGTAGCAACACGTTCGACCCTACGCAACCCGGGGTTTCGTCGTTGGCGCCACTGGTCGGCGCGGACTGGATGATCACGCGAACCCACGGCGGCCTGTATGTCTCGTTCGCTCAGGCGTTTTTTTCAACGACTGGAGCGGTGCTGAATGGACCAACGTCGGCTGATAGCGGCTACCGCTCCGTCCAGGTTGACGGCCTCCGCCGAATTGATATCGTCGCGATGACCTTCCCTGGCGATTTCACAAGACTTCATCCCTACATTGGTTTCGGGGCGTCGTTCCGATATCTCGCGAATGCCTCAGCGCTCGGCCCGTTCACGACAACGAAGCAGATCGACTACGCGACTGCTGCAATCAACGACGTGAAGTCCTCTCTCGGTCCGGCATTCATCGCCGGCGCGCAATACCGGATCAAGGGGATATCGGTGTTCGGTCAGGGCGCGGTTACTGTCATGGCGAAAGACTTCCTGCTCGCCAATGGCCATACCGGGAGCCTATCCGCCGAGTTCGGCATCCGGTACAACATGGGCTCCTCGATCGACCACTAGCGCCACTGTCGCTCCATAGGCGAGAGAGGAAACCGGGAATTCCGGCAATCACCCGGCGCGGCGGCCGCTCACCCACCGGGTGATTCCTGTTCACGGCGGATCATCGCGACGAAAACAGAACGCCGCGCAAATTGCGCGGCGTTCTTGTTCTCGGCCAGAGCGACTAGCGCTTCGCGCTCGCGGCGGGCCGCGCCCGTCCGGTTTTCGCCCCGGCAGGCGATCGGCGCGCCGGCTTTGAGGGAACGCCGTCCGTTTCGGCAGCGCCCGCCGATACCGCCTTTTTTCGGACAGACGGCTTGCGGCTCCGAGTCGGCTTTTCGGCCGTCGCAGGAGCATCTCCGTCCGTCTCCGGAACAGAATCCGCTGCGGCTTTCGGGTGGTGCACGACGCCGATCGCCAGCAGGTCGGCGGGCGGCGCACCAAGCTTGCTGCGCCCCCGCGTCGCGCCGCGATGTCCCATTCCAACGCGAGGCTGCGGCCCTGTTGGACTCGCCACTTTCGGTGCCGCGTCGGCGGCGGCTTTGGCGAGCTGATCACCGACCGAATCGGCTTCGGCTGCCGGAGCAACCTCGAAGTCGTCGCCGCGGCGGCGCAAATCGATGACACCGTTGTCGTGCGCGTCCTTCAGCACACGAACAAACATCCGGTCGTTCAGGCTCTCGCTGTCGCGACCGAGGAATTCGCGTGCCTTCGAGCGAACGTCGCTCGCACGCACCGGTGCCGAGCCGCGGGCCAGCGCGGTGACGGTCTTTCGGACGAGATCAAACGCTTCCTGACGCGTGAGGCGTTCACCGCTCTGCCCGATGGTGTCCGAACCCGCGTTCGCGCCAGCGGCACGCGGCGCGGACGCCGTTACCGCGAGTGGCTCTCCGGCCGGCGCGTCCGTGCCGCCGGCAACAGTCGACGCCTCGGTCTGGTCTCCCGCCGATTCTGTACGCGCAGGACGATCCTCGCGCGCACGTCCGCGACCGCCGCGTCCACGGCGCCCACGGCGAGGGCGAGACTCCTCGCCACCAGCGTCCGCCGCTGAAACAGCGGACGGCTCAGGGCGCGCCGCACGCGACTCGCCTGCGACAACTCCTGCCGGTAGATCAATCTCCAGCTGGCCATTCTCCAGCTTGGCGACGGCAAGGAGCCCGCGCGTCGCAGCCTCCTGGACGAAGCGCGAAAACTTCGACATGCCGAGATCCTTTTCGTCGAACGACGCGTCGATATCCTGCATGACCTGCTTCAACCGGTCTGAGCGCATGACGTCGCCGTTCTTCTTCATTCGGCCGACGGCTTCCTTGACGAGCTCCCATGGATCCCACTTCTGCGCTGGGTCCTGGTCATTGGACTTCACGAGGCCGGCGAGGGCGTTGTAGCTGTAGTACTCGTCGCAGTTCTGCACGAGCAGGTCGCTCGACGATTCGCGGATGCCGACGCCGATGACGTATTTGCCGTACTCCTTGAGCTTGATGACGAGGCTCGAAAAGTCGGAGTCGCCAGAGAGCAGGATGAATGTTCCGATCTCAGGCCGCGTGAAGACCAGTTCGAGCGCGTCAATCGCGAGCCGGATGTCGGTGGCGTTCTTCTTTGACGACCCGTAGGCAGGCGCAAAGATCAGGTCGATCGACGACTCCGAGAGTGGAACGATGTACTGGGGGTAACGGCGCCAATCGGCGTAGGCCCGCTGCACGGCGACCTTGCCCTTGATGATCTCGGAAGAGAGCAGACTGCGGAGCTCCTTCCCGAGGTCAGAACGGATCCCCATCGTAACGTTGTCGAAGTCGATGAGGAGCGCCGCGTTCGGCGCGTGGATCGTGGTGGTGGGCTGCTGCAGATTGACGGCCTGGGGTCCGCGGTGGACCAGGGCGGTCTGCGCTCGCGACATCGGGCGCGTGTTGCGTGAATTCATGTACGACCTTGCGGGCGTTGCCCGCGTGTGTTGCCCGGCGGCAAGCCGAGCTGTCGCGCGACAAGACAGTCCATGGACGACCGTGCGCGAACGTATCGGTTGAATACCCATCGGCGTGAGGCGCGTCGCGCGCTCATTCCGTGGGTCGTGTCGGCCGGGCTCCAACCGCACGCACACCGGTTCTTCCACGATGACGTGGACACCACCGATCTCGTACCTGTCGTCTTCCGACCGCGGATAAATGTAATACCGGGGAGGGAACAGGGGGGACTGGATGGGATGTTGAAGGGGAGTATTGGGGCTACCGCGCGGCTCTCGGCTGGCGGCTCTCGGCTACGGCTGGCGGCTCTCGGCTACGGCTTGCGGCTCTCGGCTACGGCTCGCGGCCTACGGCTACAGCTCTCGGCCCACGGCTACGGCTGGTGGCCCTTGGCTCTTGGCTCTCGGCCAGCGGATCGCGGCTATGGCAATCGCTGGCGCTGCTGGCTATTGAGGGTGAGATATTCAGTGTGCAATCGAATGTTCGATTTCGTGGCCTTGGGTTTCGCGGACGACTGTTCGCGTTCCTTCTGGCGTTCGCTCTCGTTCCGTCGATTCTACTCGGGATTGCATGGGGCGCGATGACGACCTGGGCGCTGCCGATGGTCGGTGCAACGGCCGCTTGGGATAGCGTGAGCGCGAGCGGAGCGCGGGCCATCGCGGCGGCTCGGTCCAACCCGAAGAGCCCAAAGGCCCAGGCGGCCCTCAATGCGCACGAGACGCAACTGCGCGAGGCGGTGACCCGCTCGAAGCAGACAAGTTTCATAGTGCGGAAAGGCGGCCCGGCGGCCGGAGTTCTGATCGCTGCCACGATTGTACTCTTTGGCTTGCTGGCAGGCCGGGTCGCCGGTCACTTCAGCCGCAACTTGAGCCGCCCGTTGCAAGAACTGGTCGAGTGGACGGATCTCGTCGCGAAGAGCGAATCGCTGCCGACCGGGCCACCGCGACGCGGCGCACCGGAATTCCAGCTATTGCGAGACGGCATGCAGCGGATGTCGACCGAGCTGCAACTTACGCGGCGAACCGCGCTCGACGCCGAGCGCGCAGCCGCGATGCGTGAGAGCGCCCGCCAAGTCGCGCATGAGCTCAAGAATCCGCTGACGCCGATTCGGTTCGCCGTTGCTCGGCTCCGTGCGCACTCCACTCCGGAGATTGCCGATGCAGTCGAGGTACTCGACATCGAATCGGCGCGACTCGACGCGATGGCGCGAAGTTTCGCACAATTCGGCCGGTTGCCCGAAGGGCCGCGGGCGCCCGTCGATCTCGGAGACCTTGCCCGCTACGCGGCGCGCTCGGGCGCCACTCCTGGCGTGGCGTTCGAGGTCGATGTCGCGCCTGGGACGCCGATGGTCAGCGGCTACTACGACGCTTTGGCACGTGCACTCTCAAACGTCGTGCTGAATGCGGTCGACGCCTGCGACGCAAAGGGTACCGTGCGTCTCCACGTTCAGCCGTCAGCGCTGAATGGCCGCGCCGCGGCTGAGATCACGGTCGAGGACACGGGCCGGGGGATCGATGCCGATCGACTCGCGCACGTGTTCGAACCGTATGTCACCACCAAGCCTGGCGGGACCGGCCTGGGCCTGGCGATCGTTCGCCAAACCGTACTCGCCCACGAGGGCCGGGTCGATGCCTCGAGCGTGCCTGGGCGGGGGACGTCGATCCGGCTTGTTCTGCCGGTCGAGGGTTCGGCGAAACCCGCCGCGACCTGACCCTTGGTGGAGCTCTGGGTAAACTGCCTGTGGTCTCCCGATACGACTTTCTCATAATCTGACCGATGGCCAGTGTCCTGATCGTCGATGACGAACCCAACATTCGCCGCATGGTCGGCGCACTACTCGGCGCCGAAGGCTATGACGTGCGTGACGCACCCGATGGTGCCACCGGGTTGATCCGGGCGCGCGAGAGCGAGCCGGACGTCGTGCTGCTCGACCTGATGATGCCGGGTGAGCTGGATGGCCTCGCAACGCTGGCGCGGCTTCGCGAGTCCGCGCCCGATGTTCCGGTGGTGATGATGAGTGGCCGGGCCGAGCTCGCCCATGCGGTGAAAGCGACGAAACTCGGCGCATTCAATTTCCTGGAGAAGCCGCTGAGCCCCGAGAGCGTGTTGCTCGCCCTCAGCGCGGCGCTCGAGCTGCGACAGGTCCGGCGCGAAGCACGTTCGTTGCGCGAGGACCTCGGACTGCATGCAAAGATGGTCGGCGAGAGTCCCGGCATTGTGCGCCTGCGAGAGCTGATTGGACGCGTCGCGGCGACCGATTCGCGCGTTCTGATCAGCGGTGAATCCGGGACGGGAAAAGAGCTCGTGGCGGCGGCTATCCATACGCAAAGCGTTCGGCGGGACCGTCCGTTCATTCGGGTGAACTGCGCAGCGATCCCGAAAGACCTTGTCGAGAGCGAGATGTTCGGCCACGAAAAAGGGGCGTTCACTGGCGCGACTGACCGACGTATCGGACGGTTCGAACTCGCACACACCGGCACGCTTTTCCTTGACGAAGTCGGTGATCTTGGCGCGGAGGCACAGGCGAAGCTGCTGAGGGCGATCGAAGCCGGCGAGATCGAGCGAGTCGGCGGCGGCCGGCCGATCAGGATCGACGTGCGGATCCTTGCCGCAACGAACAAGGACCTGGGTCGCGCGGTGAGTGACGGGACATTTCGCGAAGACCTGTTCTTTCGTCTGAACGTCATTCCGATCTCCGTCCCGCCACTCCGGGAACGTCCGTCCGACATCCCGGCGCTGGCGCGCCACTTCGTCTCGCTATTCCGCGTGCGATCCGGGCAGCCAAGCGCGATCTGGTCCGACGACGGGATCGGCGCGATGCTGCAGTATCGATGGCCCGGTAACATTCGCGAACTTGCGAATATCATTGAACGCCTCTCGATCCTCAACGCGGGCCGATCGATCGGCGTCGCCGAGGTGCGCGGCGTGATTCCCGTCACCTTCAGTGAGCCAGAGCGCCCTCAACATTTTCCGGATCCGTCCGGCCTCGACCAATCGCTGACCGATACATTGGATGAGTACGAGAAGGTGCTGATCGCGCGGGCGATTTCGATCGCTGACGGCAACATCGCTGAGGCCGCGAGGCGACTAAAAACCGATCGGCCGAATCTTTACCGGCGGATGAAGCGTCTAGGGATTCCAGTGGGCGGCGAGTGACAGTCATTTCGACACATGGCCGTGATCGCGAGAGGACAGCGCAGGAATCTTGCGTGGCAAGGCGATTGGCAGTAACTCGTTGATAGGCCGGATGTTGGAGACTTGTTGACCGTAGGGAACAGCGACTGCATAGAGACGTTGCGTCCTACCACCCAAGGATTGGTCATGCGTAACCTCATTTTCACCTTTTTCGCCACCCTCGTTCCGCTTGCTTCGCAAGCGCAGCAGCGACGCACGGTGATCAGCAACGACACGGGACTCTCTGCAGAAACAATCCCAACCCGGATTCGCCGCGACGTGGAGTCCCGGTGGAGCGCGCAGGCGGAGATTCGGGCATACGGCGCGGTGACGATTCACGCAGACACCGTGGTGACCGGCGCGGTCGCTGTTCAGAATGGACCGTTGGCGGTCGCCGGGCGGGTGACGGGGAACGTGACCGCCGTCAATTGCGACGTGACGCTGGCCCCAGGAGCTGTCATCGACGGCGACTTGTGGGTCATCGGCGGTCGGCTGCTGAGACAGGATGGCGCCGAAGTTGGCGGAGAGATTCGCGTGTATCGGGGGCCAGTCTCAACGGTGCGTACCGGCGACCGTTTGCAGATCGACGACGACATGCCGCCGAATCCCCGACGACGGGAGCCACGACTCGGTGATCGCAGTTGGTCGGATCCCATTCACTTAGCCACTGCGGGTGCCTACAACCGGGTCGAGGGTCTGCCAATCAATATCGGCCCGGCGCTGTATCAGGCGACATCGTGGGGCAGCGTGCGGCTCGACGCGTACGCGGTTGTCCGCACGGGATCGACGTTCGAGTCGACTCACGGTGACGTTGGCCACGACATCAGGTCGGAGATACGCGTCGGACGGGGCGGTGGTCCTGCGATCGGAGGCCGGCTGTTCAACACCATTGACTCCGTCGAGCCGTGGCAGCAGTCGGATATCGAGACGTCGCTCTCGGCATTTCTGTTCCGCCGAGACTACCGCGACTACTTCTCGAGGCGGGGTGCCACTGGATTCGCGCGGATTTACGCGGGACATGACGCCTCGCTTACCGCGTCTTTCGGTGACGAACGGTGGGAGTCGCGAGACCGCCTGAATCCGTTTACGATATTTCGGGGCGAGGAGAGCTGGCGCCCCAACCCCGCGATGGACGCGGGCCGTCTGCACGTGGGCAACCTGACGCTGCGCTACGACACGAGAACCGACCCGGATCAACCGAGATCGGGCGTCTACGTCGTCATCGACGCAGAACATGGAGCTGGGCGGCTGAGCTCGGTCGCGCCGACGTCGTCGTCGCTGTACCGCCCGTACGGAGCGGGCGGTACGATCGACTACACCAGGGGCTTCATTGACGCGCGAAGCTACAACCGACTGTCGCCGGTCGGTCAGATCAGCTTTCGTGTCGTCGCTGGGGGATGGATGTCTGGGGACCCGCTGCCGTTGCAGCGCCGTCTGTCGGTCGAAGGGCCGAGTCTACTACCGGGGTACGGCTTCCGCGGCTTCAGCGGAGCGTTCGACAGCGGCACGTGTAGTGCCGGAGCGCCGCTCGGTCGGCCGGCCGAATGCGATCGAATCGCAATGGCGCAAGTCGAGTATCGTGGAAATCTGCATGTCGATATGGGCGACTGGCGCGAGGACGCAGGGCGGTACGTTGGTGCACGCAGCGACGCCTCGTGGGTGATGTTCGCCGATGCCGGGCGCGGATGGATGGTCGGGCCGCAATCGGGCGACGCCACGTATCCGAAGGGCGAGATTCCACCAACCGGAACGTTTCGAACCGACGTTGGCATCGGTTTCGACTTCGGTGGCATGGGCATCTACGCCGCCAAGGCCGTCTCGGCGCCGACGGAGCCGGTGAACTTCTTCGTCCGACTGCACCGCCGCTTCTAGATGGGAAGGTGGCGGTTCCTGCTCCTCCTGCTGCTCGCGGCGCCCAGGTCGCTACGGGCTCAAGATGGGTCGCCGCGACTGCAGTTGACGATTCCTGCATCGATCGTCGCCGGTGTCGACGGACCCACCGTATCACTTGCGGAAATGCTCTCAGAGGGTCATCGCCAGGAACTACTCGCCGCGGGCTGGCCGACCGTATTGCACTGCAGAGTCGAGTTGTGGAAACGCGGCCTGATCTTCTTCACGCGGGAGTCGGTCGTCGATTGGGATCTCATCGTGGAATACGTCCCGGCGACGCGCCTGTATCACGTCAGGCGCCAGCAAAAGGGAAAAATCGGCGAGCTTGGCAGAGTCGCGACGATCGCGGATGCGGAGCAAATCATCGACCGTCCCTATCGCGTGCCGCTGCCGCCGAGGTCGCAGGGCGCACAGTACTACTACTCGTTCAGTCTCGACTTGTCGACGCTGTCGCTGAACGATCTGGACGCCTGGCAGAGATGGGTCCGGGGCGACGCAGAACCTGCGATCCGCGGAAAGAAGAATCCGCTCACCGCGATACAGCGTGGGATCGGCTCACTGCTCTCGCGCGTCCTCGGCGGCGAAACGCAACACTACGAGCGTCGTTCGGCCTTCACTGCCGGGTGACGATGCTCCATCGCCTCGAGCTGATGGAGGATCGCCGAACCGTAGAACGTCTTGATGTAGTGTGACTGGACTGGCGTCAACTTCCGGACCGCCCAACTGAGATGCACGAAGTGCGGCTCCACCGGATGGGTAAGCGGATACATTCCGATTTCAGACGGAAGTCGGTTCCCCTTTCTGGTGTTGCAGGGGCTGCACGCCGTGACGACGTTCGACCACTCATTGGTCCCGCCCCGCGACAGCGGTAGCAGGTGATCGCGGGTGAGTGACTCGCGCGGTTTCAGATCCAGGACGTGTCGCCGGCAGTACTGGCACCGGTAGTGATCGCGCGCGAACAGGAAGGTGTTCGTCACCTGGCGACGAAAGCGCCGCGGCACGTGGATGAATTTCGTGAGTCGGATAACGGCCGGCCGCGGCAGACTCAGTCGCTCCGATCGCACGACACGACCGTGGTCCGCCTCGACGATCTCGGCTTTGCCGTCGATCAAAAGGCGGAGCGCGCGACGCATCGGGACCATTGTCAACGGCTCGTACGAGGCGTTGAGGGCCAGGCAGCCAACGATCACTCAATTCACCAGGGGCCGGGACGATCCGCGCGCGAGTCGCGCGCGCGGGAGGGTCCTACGCTTCCCAAGCTACGATGATGTCATCACGCAAACAACCCCGTACCTCGGCCCTGGTTGCTGGTTCCTGATCGATGAACCACGTACCGTCGCGATTACTGCGTCTTGTCTGAAGAGAAATCGCTCACGTCTTCTTCATCGACCTATCGAACCGCCGCGATCGGCTCGGGGACCATTGTCAGCCAGCGGTGGCGATCCGGAATGCTCCCGTGCGCGATGCCGAGGTACTCTCGCTGCAGCGCCATCGTGACTTCACCCGGGCGTCCCGTGCCGACGGGAATGCGGTCGACGGACTTGATCGGCGTGATCTCCACTGCCGTTCCGCAGAAAAAGAGCTCGTCAACCATGTAGAGGAACTCGCGCGGCATGAGTTCCTCGCGAACACTGAGACCCATGTCGCCCGCGAGCCGGATCACCGAATCGCGGGTGATACCGTTGAGGATGCCAGCGCCGATCGGTGCTGTATAGAGCACGTTGTCGCGAACCGCGAACAGATTTTCACCGCTCCCCTCGGCGACATGCCCTGCGGCGTCGAGCATGATGCCCTCGGAGTACCCGTCGAGCTTCGCCTCCATCTTCGACAGCTGCGAATTGATGTAGTTGCCGCCGGCTTTGGCCATCATCGGAAAGGTGTCGGGCGCAGCGCGGCGCCAGCTCGACACGCAGACATCGACGCCATTCGCCAGGCCTTCTTTCCCGAGGTACGGGCCTGAAAGCCAGCAGATGATAAACACTTCGACTGGGATATTGCCGGAGTGCACGCCCATCGATTCCCCAGTCCGGACCACGATCGGACGGATGTAGCATTCGCGCAGTTCGTTAGCGGCAACCACGTCGATGCAACCCTGGACCATTTCGTCGACCGAGTGACGCAGCGGAATCCGATAGATACGCGCCGAATCGTGCAGGCGGCGCATGTGTTCGCGGGCACGAAACAACCCTCCGCCGGACGGCGTCTCGTAGCACCGCATGCCCTCGAACACGCTCGAGCCATAGTGCACGACATGGCTCATGACGTGGATATTGGCGTCGTTCCAGTCGACGAGCGTGCCGTCGCGCCAGATTTTGGTGGTGCGTCCTGTTTTCGGCTGTGCCATGCGGCGATCCGGTCTGAGGTCGGTGGGATGATATGCGCGGCGGCTAGCGGAGGCCAGCCGGCGGAGGCGACACGATTTCACCCGAGGTGGTGAGCCACGTGCCGAGCGCATCAGCTGCGGCCTGCAGGCGTGCACGAAGCCCGGTCGCCGGCGCCGTGAGCCGCCCATCGACCAGCAACGGGATTCCTGCAACCGCGACGAATCGGGCGCGCGCGCCTGACAGCGCGAAGACGGCCGCCGTGACCGGGTCAAATGTCGGTCCGAGCGGGCCGACATCGAATGCCGCGAGGTCGGCGGCCTTTCCAACCTCCAGTGACCCGATCTCGCTCCCGAGCCCCAGCGCGCGGGCTCCGCCGATGGTCGCGAGCTCAAGAGCAACCGATGCGGTCAGCGCAGCGTGATGCCCGGCCCGTGCTCGCTGAAAGAGCAGCGCGGCGCGTGCCTCATCGAGCAGGTCCATCCGATTGTTGCTGGCCACAGAGTCTGAACCAAGGCCGACGTCGATACCGGCTGCGAGCATTTCGAGCAGTGGCGCAATGCCGTGTCCAAGCTTCGCGTTGGAGATCGGACAATGCGCAACCGGCGATTGGGTCGTCGCAATGATCGAGATGTCGCCAGCGTCGACGCGAACGCAATGAATCAACAGAGGCCGGGCGTTGAGCACACCGAGCGTATCGAGCATACGAATTGGCGTCGGGGCACGAACGTCGACGGCGATCCCTCTTCCGCGCAATCCCTCGGCAAAGCTTCCCCGCCCGGCGACGACCAGATCCCACTCCGGCTCGCTTTCGGCGATGTGGATCGCCATCGGCAGTCGCTCGGCGAGCGCCAGCGCGGTCGTCGCGCGAAAGAGGTCGTCGGAAACACTATAGGGCGCGTGCGGAGAGATTCCGACCCGGACGAGCTCCGTCGCCTTGCCGCGGAGCGGACCAAGCTTGGTTGCGAAATCGGCAATCGAATCCGCGCATTGCGCCGGGTCCGGGCCGAACAGTTCCTGGTACATGATGCCGCGAACGCCGTACTCTAGCATCGCATCCATGGCGGCGCCGGAGTCGCAGGTATCAGCGAACGTGGTGATCCCGGCTGCCACGCCCTCTTCGACTCCGGCACGCGCAGAGTCGAGGAGCATCTCGGGAGTCAAGACCGATCGCTTCGCCGATGTCAGCCGGAGGACCCATCTGCGGAAGTCGAGGTCCTCGAGAAAACCGCGCATCGCCGTCAGCTCGAGATGGCAATGGGTGTTGACGAGCCCCGGCATCAGGATCATATCGCCGAGGTCGACGTCGCGCTCGGCGCGCGGCCGGTTGGCGTCGTCGCGCGCGCCCACGTACACAATGCGCCCGCCGTCAACACCGACGGTGCCGCGCTCGATCGGCGGTCCCACGATTGGCAGCACCCACCGCGCATGATACCGAATCATTCGGCGGGCACTCCCTGGGTCCGAGAACCGTGGGAGATCGGATCATATAGATCCTCATCACGAACCCCGAGCGATCTCGTCATCGCCAGCGGCATCTCAATGTTGGCAACCTGATCGGCAGAGTGGCCGTCGGACCCAAGCGAGATCCGGACGCCAGCGGCGACAGCGCGTTGCACGATTCGTTCGTGGGGCCGATATCGTGCGGAGACCTCGAAGGCGATGCCCGCGCCGGCTAGCGCCGCGACGAGCCGTTCCTCGCGCGCTGGCGTCCACAGCTCTTCGGACAGCGAGCGAAGCGGAATTGGAATGAGGGTCGGATGGGCGAGAATGTCCACCGGCATTTCCGCAGCAAATCGTTCTACCTGATCGAGATGCGCATCCATGTACGCATCCGGAGTCAGGTCAGTCGGGAGATGGCGGCCGAACGCATGGACGAGCGTACCATCGTCCAGATAAAAGCCGTGAATGGACCCGATTCGATGATTGAAGCGCGAGACAAGGTCTGGCGGTATCTCGCGCCAGAGCGCATCGTGCCAGCAGAACTCCCCCGCGCGCAACACCGGGTACTCATCGAGCGCGTCCAGGTACGCACGGACGCCGGCGACGTCCTTGACCGACCCGGCCACGTCACGCGAAATGTGATCGGACACGCTTGGCCGAACGCCGTGGGCTTGAGCGCGTTCAACGAGTGCGCCAACGTCGAGCGCCCCGTCCGACATCGTTGTGTGCGCGTGACAGTCGACCGGAGTCCAGGTCATTTCGACGTGTCAGGGCGTGTTCCGAACTGCGTGTGTATGTCGCACGGACGAGCGGGATCGGTTCCCGGAATGAAGAATTCGGTGACGGAAACGGACCGCGGACAGAACGGCGTCAGCAGCATGTTTGACGTGACGTCAATCTGGCGCCTCATGATATTGGGCGGTGTCGGCCAGTCCGGCGGCGACGGCTTGCGGAGATAGACCTCGTTCATGAAGGCCGTCCATGCGGGGGCGGCGAGTCGTCCACCCTGAGCGTCGGATGTGATCTGCACGGGCTTGTCAAAGCCCATCCAGACGCCGGCGACGAGATCTGATGTGTAGCCAATGAACCAGACGTTGGTCCCGTCGTTCGTGGTCCCGGTTTTTCCACCGGCCGGCTTTGTGAACTGGGCACCGACCGACACCGCGGCGCTTCCGCGCCGGATGACATCCTTCATCGCGCTCACCATCAGCCACGATTCTTCCACTGACATGACCGGCAAACGCGTGATCTCGGGCTGCCAGAGCACCTCACCTGTGGCGCTTTCGACGCGTGTGATTGCCTGGGGAACGGCGCGCGTACCGAGCGCGGCGAACGTCGAATATGCGGCGACCATCTCGATGGGATACACCTCGGCGGCACCGATGAAGATCGACGGATAGAGGGGAATCGGTGTCGTCAGGCCGAACTTTCGCGCCATATCGATCACGCTCTGTTCACCGAGCTCCATTCCGAGGCGAACGGTCGGTACGTTGATCGATTGGTACAGCGCCTGCCGCATCGGCACCGTGCCACTGAACCCACCGTCATAATTCTGCGGTGTCCATTCGCTGCCATCACCCATCGGAACGGAGAGCGGTGAACCGTCGAGCAGATACGACATCGGGCGGCCGTTCTGGACCGCGTCTGCGTAGACAATCGGCTTGAACGTGGACCCCGGCTGGCGGAGCGACTGGGTCACGCGATTGAACTTGTTGTCGCCGAAATCGCGACCGCCGACGAGGGCACGTATCGCCCCGGTGCGCGGGTCCATGGCGACAAACGAACCCTGGAGATACGGAGAATTCGGACTCGCCGTTACGTCGTCGTTGCCGGTGTTACGGATCGAGTAGGTCTCGTAGGTCGTGTGCCTGAACGGTCCGTATTGGCCTGCCTCGATGCGGCTGATCTGGCGCTCGAGGCTCCGTTCGGCGGCGAGTTCCAGATCGATATCGAGGGTGGTGTAGACCTTGAGGCCTTGCTCGTAGAGCTGCCTGCCGAACTTTTCGTCGAGCAATTGGCGGATGTACTCGACGAAGTACGGTGCGATCTCGCCCGACTCGTCCCTGGTTCCGGGTCGAAACGGGTAAGCGCGGGCGAGGCTCGCGTCGGCGTCGCTGATCTTGCCCTGGACCCGCATCAACTCGAGGATCGTATTCCGTCGCTGGAGGGCCTGCTCGGGATTCTTTCGCGGATTGTACCGCGTAGGGCTTTTTGGAAGCGCTGCGAGCATCGCTGCTTCGGCGAGATTGAGGTCATTCACCGACTTGCCGAAGTAGCGTTGCGAGGCGGTCTCGATGCCATAGGCACCGTTGCCGAGATAGATCTGGTTGAGATAGAGCTCGAGGATGTGGTCCTTGCCGTACTTTTGCTCGATGGCGAGAGCCACCTTTGTTTCCTTGAGCTTGCGGACCAGACTCTTTTCACGAGAGATGCGCTCGGGAAAAATATTGCGCGCGAGCTGCATCGTGATCGTCGAAAAACCCTGGGACCATCCCCTGCTGCGGATATCACTCGCCAGTGCGCCGGGGATGCGGCGGAAGTCGATGCCATGATGCTCCCAGAACCGCTTATCCTCGGTGACGACGAACGCGTCCTGGACCGACCTGGGAATCTGCTTCAGCCCGACGATGGTTCGGCGTTCGAGCCCGAGTTCGGCGATGAATCGGCCATCAGCGGCGTACAACTTCGAGGTCTGGCGAGGCTGATACTCGTCGAGGACGTCGATCGACGGACACCGCCCAGCGCGGCAGACCAACGTCCAACCGGCATAGCCCAGGCCGGCCCCGAAGGACACGAGAAAGCAGATCGCGAGAAGTGTCCCGCGGACGAGGGCCGGATGGCGCTTGCGAAACTTCTTGAAAGGCATTGAAGCCACGGGTGAAGAGAAGCTAGCGCGGCCGCACGATGCGGCAACGCGCCGCTGCGGAGGACTTTCAACCCTGCCCCGTCTAGGTTTGTGCCATGCGATCTCAGGCGCTGCTCGACGAACTGACATGGCGTGGTCTGCTCTTTCAGCAGACCGCCGAGGTCGGCGAGGCGCTCGACCGCGGGCAGACGACGGCGTACGTCGGATTCGACCCAACGGCTCCGAGTCTCCATATCGGCAACTTGATCCCGCTGATGGGCTTGGTTCATCTGCAGCGGGCGGGCCATCGCCCGATCGCTTTGGTTGGCGGCGGCACGGGTCTCATCGGCGATCCCGGTGGCAAGTCGATAGAGCGACCGCTCGCTGATCACGCCACCGTGTCGTCCAACGCGGCGGCGATTCGGGCGCAGCTCGAGCGCTTTCTCGATTTCAGTGGAGCGTCGGCGGCGCGTATGGTAGACAACGCCGAGTGGCTTCTCGAGCTTCGCGCCGTCGACTTCATGCGCGATGTGGGGAAGCATTTCACCGTGAACTACATGCTCCAGAAGGAGTCGGTGAAGGGGCGCATGGAGGCGGGGATCTCGTTCACGGAATTCTCGTACATGCTGCTCCAGGCCTACGACTTTTTGGAGCTCAATCGCCGATATGGGGTGACGCTCCAGATGGGTGGGAGCGATCAGTGGGGAAATATCACCGCTGGCATCGAGCTCATTCGGCGGATCCGTTCCACCGAAGCGCACGCGATCACCTTTCCACTCGTGATGACGTCGGCGGGGACGAAGTTTGGAAAGACGGAGTCCGGCGCCGTCTGGCTTGATCCAACGCTCACGTCGCCGTACAAGTTTTACCAGTTCTGGATCAACGCCGATGACCGCGATGCTGGCCGATACCTGCGATTCTTCACACTACTGCCACGCGCCGATGTCGAAACACTGGAGGCCGCGGCGGGTGAGCATCCGGAACGCCGCGACGCCCAACGTGCACTCGCCCGCGAGGTGACTGCGCGCGTCCACGGCAACGCTGCTGTCACGGCAGCCGAAGAAGTGTCGGGACTACTCTTTGGGGGCGCCGACCCGTCAACCTTGTCGATCGCCGCGCTCGAAGCGTTGCGCGGAGAGATCCCGTTCTTTTCAGCGGCACGCCTTGATGACCCGCAGTCGGTGATCGACGCGGTCATTGGCGAGGGCGAGGCGCTCTTCAAGAGCAAGGGCGACGCGAAACGGATGGTTCAGCAAGGCGGGGTATACCTGAACGGCCAACGGGTCGAAGCGGAGATGACGGCGGTAGCGCCGCTTCACGGACGGTACGTGCTGCTGCGAAAGGGTGCGCGAAACTACGCGCTCATCGGGAAAGGCTGAGCACGTCAAGCGCGCGATCGACCTCGTCCCGGGTGTTGAAGAAGTAGGGCGCAAGCCGAATCGCTCCTTCACGAAACGAGTGGACGACGCCGGCGGCGCGGAGTTTGTCGCTGCGCGCCACACCGTCAGGGAATCGCAAGGAGACGATGCCAGCACGATGAGCCCGGTCAGCCGGAGTCACGACCTCAACGGCATTCGACGTGGCCCATGACAGAACGCGATCGACGAGAGACGCGGTATAGGCGGCGACGTTTGCCGGCCCCAGCTCGAAGAACAGATCGAGGCTCGCATTCAGTCCAGCGAATTCCTGGAACGGAAGCGTGATGAACTCGAAGCGCCGCGCGTCGTCGCGCCAGGCCAGGTCATAGTCGACCAGCCGGGCAAAGTCGTCCGATCCGCGGACGCCCATCCAGCTCGCGAAAACGGGGTCGAGCGACCGGATCAGATCGCGGCGCACATAGACGAACCCGGTGCCCCACGGTGAAAGCAGCCACTTCTGTGCACCGCACGCGAGGATGTCGATCGCGCATGCCTCGACATCGATCGTCGCCGGCCCGAGCCCCTGAATGGCGTCGACGACAAAGATGATTCCACGCCGCCGGCACTCCGCCCCAATCGCGGCCAGGTCAAATCGATAGCCCGAGGCAAAGCCTACCCAGGAAATCGCGACAGCGCGTACACCGCGGTCATCCAGCGCAGCGATGAGTTGCTCCTGCGACGGGATCCCATTCGACACCGGCAGGAGACGAAACTCGAAGGCGCGACGCTTCGACGCCGCCATCCACGGATAGACATTCGCCGGAAACTCGTGCTCGATGCCAAGCACGACGTCGCCCTTGCCGAGCGGTAGCGATGTCGCCGCAATGTTGATTCCGAATCCCGTGTTCGTCGTCAACGCAATCTCTGACGATTGCGCGTGGATCAACTTCGCCACGAGTTCACGGGACCGGTCCAGCGTTCCGAACTGCAGTTCGTCGGTCATCCGGTGCGGCGCCGCGCGGCGCTCGGAAAAGTCTGCGACGGCGACGACGCTGCGTCTTGGCAATGGGCCGGTGGAAGCCGTGTTGAGGTACGTGGACTCGCCGTCCGCGGCCCAGGGGAATTCGTCGCGGCGCAAACGATCGATGTCGAAGCTCATTCGTTCTTCACGCGTTGCGGACGACTTCGCCCAATCCAGCTCCGCGCGGCATTGCAACGCGAATCGCGCGCGGATCGTACGCATCGCGCAACGCGTCGCCGAGCAGGTTGAATCCGAGGACCGCCGCACCGATCGCCAGTCCCGGCGCCAGCGACGTCCACGGCGCGGTGCGGAGTTGATAGAGGTCGCGTCCGTCGGCAATCATGGATCCCCAGCTTGGCGTTGGTGGTTGGACGCCGAGCCCGAGGAACGACAACGACGATTCGGCCATGATCGCCCCGGCGATACCAAGCGTTCCGGCAATGACCACCGGTCCAATGACACCGGGCAACACGTGCGTTGCGAGGATACGCGCGTCCGGCGCACCAAGTGCGCGCCCCGCCTGCACGTATTCCATTTCGCGAACGACGAGCACCTGGCCGCGGACAAGGCGCGCCATCCCTGCCCAGCCGACGATCCCGATGACAAGAAAGACAATCGTCAGCGACGGCTGAAGCGCGGCGACGAGTGCGATGAGTAGCAGCAGCGTTGGGAAAGCAAGGGTGACGTCGGCGCAGCGCATGATCGCCTCGTCGACCCACCTGCCGTAGTAGCCCGCGATGAGACCAAGCAAGACTCCGAGCGACACCGCAATACTCTGCGACGCGATCCCGACGGTGAGCGAAACTCGGGCTCCGTAGACCAATCGGGCAAACACGTCGCGACCCTGAATGTCGGTACCGAACCAGTGGGACCGCGATGGCGCTTCGAGCGAGCGGACGAGATCGATCGCAAGCGGGTCGTGCCCGGAAATCAGGGGTGCGGCCACCGCCATCAGCACCACGGTGACCACCACGCCGACGCCAATCCACGCCCGGGGATCGCGACCAATCCGACGCGTCGCACGGCTCATGGCGACACGCTCCCGCGCGCTCTGTCGGGCGGCGGCAAATGCTTCCAGCGCCGGTGCTGCCAGAGGTACTGCTCCGGCGCCTTTCTCACGTGCGTCTCGAGCACATTGGTGTAGGCAGCGACGATCGCGTCGACGTCGTCGTCGAGAACACCGGTCCGCGGGACGTCGACCGCCTCAAACGAAAACCTGAAACGACCGCTCGGCAGCCGCGCGACTCCGGCAAACACTACCGGTGCGTCGAGGCGGAGCGCGAATACGGCCGGACCGCGCGGCGTCTTTGCCATCCGCCCGAAGAACGGAACCCACGTCGAGGCGAGGCCGATCGCGGCCTGATCGACAAGAAAGCCAACGACTCGGCCAGAGCGAATCGCGCGAGGCACGCGACGAACGGCCACTTCGTCGTGAATCACTTCGAGCCCAACCCGCTCACGGGTGCGCGTCAGGTAGCGATCGACGAGCGGGTTCGCCATGTGACGAGCGACAACGGACGCGGGCAGGCCACGGGCAGCAAGATATGCACCGCCGAGCTCCCAGTTCCCGATGTGCCCCGAGACGAGCATCAGGCCGTTGCCACGCGCAAGCCGCTCCTCGACGATGTCCCATCCGACGACCTCTGCAAAGAGAGCCTCGATCTCGGCGCGCGACAGCGACGGCAGGAGGGCCGTCTCCATCGCCGTACGTCCGAGATGCTCGTACGATCGGCGCGCGATATCGTCGACAACGTCCGGCGCGTGCTCCGGGAACGCCCTGGCGATCTGATCGACCGCGACGTCGCGCCGAATCCGCATCGGTGAAAATCCGAGTCGTCCGATGTGGGCGCCGACCGCGCCCGCGCCCGGAACGCCGAGGCCACGCAGCGCGCCGGCCATCCCACGGAGAGCGGCGTACTCCGCCCAATGGGCAACGGTAATGGGAATCGGCCGATGCAGCCGATCAGGCGCCGATCCGTGCGCGACCGGCCGGGTCGGGGCCGGGCGCAACGATCCCGAAGTCATCGCGGCACCCGCCCGCTCTCTGTCGCCGTTGCAGCCGCCGTCAGCTCTTGAGGAAATTGGAGCGAGTGCAGTCGATGATACGAGCCGACGCGCGCAAGTAGCTCGTCGTGCGTGCCGCGTTCGACGATTCGGCCCCCTTCGAGCACGAGAATGAGATTCGCGTGGACGACGGTCGATAATCGATGGGCGATGACAAACACCGTTCGCCCGCTCAGCAATCGATCGATCGCTTCCTGGACGAGGCGCTCGGATTCGGTGTCGAGCGCCGAGGTGGCCTCGTCGAGAATGAGCACGGGCGGATCGGTGAGCAGCGCCCGCGCGATTGCGATCCGCTGGCGCTGACCACCGGAAAGGCGTGTACCACGCTCACCGAGGACGGTGTCATAGCCTTCGGGCAGCGCGCTGATGAAGTCGTGCGCGTTCGCAGCACGGGCGGCCGCTTCAACCTGCAAGCGTGTGTACGACCCATCGGCCTGCGGGCGGCCGCCAGACCGGCCGTCCGCAACTCGGCCGCCCGCGCCGTAGGCGATGTTGTTTCGCACGGTGTCGTTGAAGAGCACCGTGTCCTGGCTGACAATGCCCGTCAGCGAACGCAACGAGGCGAGACTCAAGTCGTTGGAATCGACGCCGTCGACCAGAATCTTGCCTCCAGTCGGGCGGTAAAATCGCGGTATCAGGTCAACGAGTGTCGTCTTTCCGGCACCGCTCGGGCCGACGAGGGCAATCACGTCACCGCGCCGCGCCGCGAACGTGATGTCGCGAAGCACGGGATCGGCGTCGTAGGAGAACGACACGTTGTCAAACTCGATGCCTCCGCGGAAGCCCGACAGCACTGCGGTGCCCGTGTCCGACTCGACACCGCGGTCGAGAATGTCGAACAGTCGCTCCGCGGCGGCAAACGACTGCTGCGCCGTCGTCGGTGCCTGCGACAGCTGCTTGAAGGGCGGAAGAAGACGCATCACCAGCAGCATGAAGGTGATGAGCACTCCCGCGTCCATCCGCACCGCCATCACGTCCCTGGCGCCAATCCACAGAATGAGGACCGCGATCGTGGTTCCGATCATCTCGGTGAGCGGTTGCGACAGAAGCGCGACCCGCGTGACCTTGATCATTCCACGGGAATAGCCGTGGCTCGCCTCGGCAAAACGACCCGCTTCGTGCTGCTCGCCACGAAATGACTTGACGAGCCGAATCCCGCCAATGGTCTCCTGGAGGACGCTGGTGATCTCGCCATACTCGTTGCGAAGCTTTCGGTACGAGCGGCGAAGGACGTGAAGAATAGGCTGCAACCCGAGCGTCAGCAGCGGCGCGATGACGAGCGACAGCACCGCGAGCTTTGGCGACCAGTGAACGAGGACGACGATCGTCACGATTACTTGGGCGACGTTCTGAATCGATCGTGTCACGAGCTCCGTGATTACCGCCTTGGTCTGCTCCGTGTCGACGAGTATGCGGGAGATGATCTGGCCGGCCTTGGTCGCGTGAAAGTACGAGAGCGGCAGCCGGACAAGGTGGCGAAAGACAGAATCGCGCAGGTCACGGGTCACGTACTCCTGCGTCGACGCGCCGAGTTGTCCAGCCATCCAGGCAAAGGCGTTCTTGACCAGCGTGATCACGAGAATCGCGATGATCACCGCCTTGATCGAGCCAAGCTGGTCGCTCTTGTCGACGAAAACGCAGACGACCTGTTGCTGCAGGCGGTCGAGCACCGTGGCGGCGACGTCGCCGCACGCGAACGCGGGCTTGCCCCACAACTGGTTGAGGAACGGGACAATGAGCGTAAACGAGAACACCTCGAGTCCGGCAGCGACGATGCTGAACACGACATTCCCGACCATCAGCCATCCGTAGGGCCGCAGGAACGACAGCAAACGGCCGTACATCGCCCCGGAGCGTGGCGTGGCGCTGAGCCCGTTTGCGTTCGGTTGCTCCGCTTCGGCCGTGTCGTCGGGGGATTCGATCACTCGGGAAATGTACTTTCAGGCGGTCGGCTTGGCGGCGGCCTACATTCCGTCCCGTGCGACCTCCCCGTCAGCCGTATGCCCTCGATGTTCCAGTTTTCGCGTTCTCCGACCTCGCGACGTTTGCGGGCCGGGCACCGCTCGGTGGTCCGCGCGAGATCGCACTTGCCACTTTTGTCACCGCACGAATGGCCTGCGACGTCGGCGAGCCAAGGAACCTGCCAGCCGCAGCCCGCCGTTCGCGGGCGGCGACCGCCCGGCGTTGGCTTGCGACGCTAGTCATAGCCGAGCCTGTGCGGCGTGCGTTTGTCGACCTCGCGGCAGCGACGGAGACGGACGCTCAAGCAACCGCCGTAGCCGTGCGGCGTGTGATAGGCGTCACCGCCGCCGTCCTCGACGCCCCCTGCCTCGCGGAACTGGAGCGCCTGGCGAGGGATTTGGAATCGCAAACCGCTGCGAGAACGTGATCCAGCGGCTTGCCCCTCGTGCGGTCCGGCCCCAATCTTCAGCCCATGCCACGTAGCGCGGACATCTCCCCGCTTTCCGTGTTGTTATCCCGGGTTGACGCGGCCTCCGACGGCACGCCAACCCGCGACACTGTCGCGTCCGGTTTCGCCAGCCTCGACAAGATGCTCGGTGGCGGTTTTCGGCGGGGTGATCTCGTCGTTCTTGGCGGTGACGTCGCGAGCGGCAAGTCCGCGCTCGCGCTTGCGATTGCATTGCGCTCGGCCATCCACCACGTCACGGTCTTCGTTTCGGGCGAGATGCTCCCCGAGCGAATTCACGAGCGGGCGCTCGCGATCGAGGGCCGAGCGCGCATCGATGATCTCCGGCGGGGATCGCTTGGCGACGCCACTCGGGCGCAGGTGGGCGCGGCTGCGGTGCGGCTCCGCGACCGATTGCCGGTCATTGAGCGCCTGCCGGCCGGCGGAGTCCAGGCGCTCGCTGTGATCCTCGACGGACTGCCGAACGCCGAGTTGCTCATCGTCGATCAAATCGAAGGTCTTGGGAGCACCGATCGCCGACTCGCCGAGGAAGCCGCGGCGACGGTCAAGGCATTGAAGTCGCTGGCACTGGAACGCCGGATCGCGATTCTCGCGACATCGCAACTACCGAACCTCGAGGTGAGGAACGATCGTCGACCGACTCTCGAAGATTTTGGCGCGCTGGGGGCGACGAAGCATTACGCCGATGTCGTGCTTGCGCTATATCGTGAAGAGATGTACGACCAGGCGCGCGACATTACCGGCGCGACGGAACTGTTGGTGAGGAAGAATCGCAATGGAAGGACGGGGTACGTCGACCTCTACTTCTACGCCCAATGGCTGCGGTTTGAAGACATGCTCGATCCAGACCTGTAGGAGCAATGGCAATGACAATTCACCGTGTGTTCGGGGCCTGTGTCTCATTGGCGCTCGCGGCGGGCTGCGCGTCGGTCCAGGCCACCCCCGACGTCCTGATCGCCCGGCTCGAAAAACAGCGCGCCGCCGATCCAAAATCGGGGAACGTGCTTCGCGCGCTCGGCGTGCAGTACTACAAGCAACAGCGGTTTGCCGACGCTCGCGCATCGCTGACGGAGGCCGCGACCATTTCGCCGAACGACGGCGTCGTCGCGCTCTATCTCGGGCTATCGGCCGAAGGGATGAACGACTTGCCGGCCGCGAAGGCCGCCTACTCGGGCTACCTGAAGGTCGGTCGGACGCAGCGCGTCCGGGGGCAACTCGAGGGGCGACTCGCGGCGATGCAGCGACGCGATCTTCTGGATGCGGCGAAGGCCGCCGTGCAGCGTGAAGCTACGGTCTCGTTGACGCCGGGCGACAAGACGACTGTGGCTGTGATGCCGTTCTCGTTTACTGGAGCGGATTCGACCCTCAAGCCGCTGGAACGTGGATTCGCCGAGCTACTGACGACCGACCTCAGCCAAGTGAAGGCGCTGACCGTTGTCGATCGGTCACGGCTGCAGGCGATTCTCAACGAAATCGAACTCCAGAAGTCCGGCGCCGTCGACAGCACGACAATGGTTCGGGCCGGCAAGCTGATTCAGGCGGGTACGCTCGTGCAGGGTTCGATTGTTCAGACTGCCGACAGATTGCGCGCCGACGCCGCGCTTGTTTCGGTCGCCACGAACCAGGTAGGGGCGACTCCAGCGAGCGACGAGCAGGAGATGGCGCGGTTGTTCGAGATGGAGAAGACGATCGCGCTCAAGCTGATCGACGGTCTCGTTCCCGGCCTGATGACGGTGGCCGAGCGGAACTCGATCGAGCAGCGACCCACGAAGTCGCTCCAGGCATTCCTCGCCTACAGCCAAGGGCTCCAACACGAGGATCAGGGACGATTCGACGACGCGAGCCGGGCCTACGGCAACGCGCTCAAGATCGATCCGAACTTCGGCGCGGCGTCGCGAAAGAGCACCGAAACCAAAAGCCTCGCTCTCGGTAACACCGTGACACCTGCGAGTGTCGAGGCCGGACTGAAGGGAACGTCTGAAGGCGCGGTAGTCACGGCCGCGACAAACGGCAACGCGACATCGGGTGGCACGTCGGGCGGAAGCAGTGCCGCCCAGGCCGCCGTGGAACAACTCAACCCGTCGACGGTCGCCGCCGCAACATCTGGAACGACGACATCGACGCCAGTGCCGGCCCGCGATCCGAGTGCGGGCACCGACAATCCGGCCACGCCGCAGGCCAAGGTCATCATCGTGGTTAAGCCCCCCACCGCGTAACAACATGCGCCTTCTTTTTCTTCCAGCCCTTCTGCTCGTCGCGCGGTCCGCGACTGCCCAGGAAGTGGGCGTGCGCATCAGCCCGCAATTCATCCGCTACTCCCTCGGGTCGCCGTCGAACAACACAATCTCCGAGATGGCGATTCCACTGTTTGCGTTCGTGCCCGTAACGAGGACGCTGACGGTGGATGTCGGCACCGCATTCGCCTCGGCGCGGGTGACCAACACCTCCGGGGGTCAGGCGGTCGAAAGCAAGATTTCAGGGCTGACCGACACGCAGATCCGGGCAACGCTGAACCTTGGGAGCGATCTGTTGCTGCTCACCGCTGGCGTCAACGTGCCCACGGGCAGGTCGACGGCGATACCTGCTGAGCAGGCAGCGGCGGCATTGATAGGCAATGACTTTCTCGTTTTCCCAATTTCCAGCATGGGCTCCGGGTTTGGTGGAACGGGCGGCCTCGCCCTCGCGCGTGCGTTTGGCGACTGGAACCTGGGCGCCGGCTTCAGTCTGCGTCATTCGATGCCGTTTGATCCCTACGAGGACGACAAGGGCGCAAAGCTGCACTTCACGCCAGGAAACGAGCTGCGAGCCCGCATCGGGGTTGATCATCCGTATGGATCGGGCCGCGCATCGCTCGGCATGACGTACTCGAAGTTCACCAACGACATGATCGCAAGCTCGATCTACAACACCGGCGATCGAATTTTGGCGCAAGGTTACATCACCAACGCAATGGGACGCGGTGACTATGTCGTGAGCGCGTGGAATCTGTTCCGCGCCGCAGGAACTCTCACCGACGGAACGGCGTCAGGCACTGAGAACATCACCGATATCTCGGTATCATACGGGATGGGAATGGGCGCGGGACGGCTCGAACCTGGGGTCGACGTGCGCACATGGATTCAACCCAGCTCCCCACTCAGTCTTCAGACCACTCTTTCGGTCCGTTATGAAATCCCGATGGGACGGCTCACCTTGGCGCCGGGAGGCGGTTTCACGATTGGCCGCTTGGCCGCGCGAACCACCGCCGGCGTCAACGAGTCGGCAAGCGTCACGGGTCTTCGCGCGCAGCTGACCATCCGTACGCACTGAGGCCCGGCTGGTCGTGTCGCCCGGAGCGACGCGAAGGGGATGTTCGGCCGACCGGGACCGACCCATCGCTTCGCTCCGGGCGATAACTCTTTGTGGCCTCAACTTTGATCTGTTCTGTATATTGGGGCTCACGCGGCCTGAAACCGGCCGCGGCGTTTCCCTCGTCGCGAGCACGGTATGGCTGGCCACAGTAAATGGAAGCAAATCAAGCACTACAAGGCGGCCACCGACAAAAAGCGTGGCGCGCTATTCACCAAGCTGATTCGTGAGATCACCATGGCCGCAAAGCTGGGCGGCGGTGACCCGGACGGAAACGCCCGGCTGCGGACGGCGATCGAGACGGCCCGCGCCAACTCGATGCCGAAGGAGAACATCGACCGCGGCGTCAAGAAAGGAACTGGCGAGCTTGAAGGCGTTGACTATCAGGAAGTCACGTATGAAGGGTATGGTCCGGGTGGCGTGGCCTTGCTGATCGATGCCGTCACCGACAACGCGACTCGCACTGTGGCCGAAGTTCGCCACAAGATGTCGCGCGGCGGCGGTACGGTTGGCACGCCAAACTCGGTCGGCTGGATGTTCGAGAAGAAGGGGCAAATCATGATCGGCGCGACAGGCCAGGATGAAGACGCGATGATGGAACTCGCGCTCGACTCCGGCGCCGAAGATTTCAGCCGCGATGAGGACCAGTACATCGTCACGACCGCCCCGAACGATTTTCACGCGGTCAAGTCGGCGCTCCAGGCCAAGGGGATCACGGTGGTTGAAGCCGAGGTGGCGATGATCCCGAAGAACACCGTCAAGCTCGTCGGGAAAGAGGCGACATCGCTGCTCAAGCTGCTCGAGGAGCTGGAGGAGCTCGACGACGTACAGAAGGTCTGGGCGAACTTCGACATCGATGTGGAAGAAATGGTCAGCGAGTGACCCCTCGTCGCTTGCGCTCCTCAAGGGCAAGGTTGTGATCGTACTTGGTATCGATCCCGGTACGGCGGTCACCGGCTACGGCGTCGTGCGGGGAGACGGTGCCGCGATTCCAGTTCTGATCGAGTGCGGCGTGATTCGCACTCACGCCCGCGCCCCGCTCGCGACCCGGCTCAAAGAAATACACGACGGGATTGTCGAGCTGGTCTCGCGACACAAGCCGGATGTGATGGCTGTCGAAGACGTCTTTTACGCCAAGAACGTCCGGACGACTGTTGTGCTCGGCCATGCACGCGGCGTGATACTGCTAGCCGGCGAACAGAACGGCGTGCGGATCGAGGAGATCCCGCCCGCGTCAATCAAAAAAGCCATTGTCGGCAGCGGGTCGGCGACCAAGGAACAGGTCCAGTTCATGTTGACACGCCTTCTCCGGCTGAAGTCCGCTCCTCAACCGACCGATGCCGCGGACGGCGTCGCGGCGGCCCTGGCGAGCCTGATGGGAGCGCGCGTGTCGTCGATCGCGGCCGATCACTCGATGGCATGATCGCGCGCATCCAGGGCACGCTATTGGCAAAGGATCTCGATCGTGTCGAGATCATGACGGCGGGCGGCGTCGGCTACGATCTGCTCATCCCGCTCAGCGTTTTCGAGTCCCTGCCCCGACTCGGTGAGTCGGTGGCTCTGCACACCCATCTGGTCGTGAAGGAAGACGCGTGGCAGCTGTTCGGCTTCGCAACGGATTTCGAGCGGCAGGTCTTTACCCGGGTGCTGAGCGCGAAAGGCGTTGGGCCATCGCTCGCAATCGGATTGCTGTCGACGTTGACCGCACCGCGCCTCGTTCGGGCACTCCGCGACCGGGACCTGGCAACGCTTCAGAGCGTCCCCCGCGTTGGACGAAAGAAGGCAGAGCAGATGATCCTTGACCTGGCCGACAAACTGGACGACCTCGAGGTTCCGGGCGCTCCGTCCGGCCCCCGGCCCGCTGGGGCAGGCGTCGACGACGCCATCCGCGCGCTTGTGTCCCTCGGCTATTCGACGGCCGACGCCGAGCGCGCGGTCAGATCGGCGCTCGACGAAGATGGCAAGGGACTGCCGGCCGCCGAGCTCATCCGGCGAGCACTGGCGAAGGTGACGCGCTGACGTAGGTTGCCCGGATGATCGCCGCCAAACGAACCGCCACGTTTACAGAATCGGTCATCCGCGAGATGACCCGCATCGCCACCCTTCACGATGCGGTGAACCTTTCGCAGGGTTTCCCGGATTTTCCAATGCCGGAGCCGATGAAGGCGGCGGCGTGCACCGCGATCAACGCCGATATCAATCAGTACGCGGTCACGTGGGGAACGGCGACGCTTCGCAACGCCATCGCCGAGAAGTATCGGCGCTGGTATCAGATGGAGGTCGACCCCGATACCGAGGTGACGGTGACGTGCGGCGCGACCGAGGCGATGGCATCCGTGTTCATGGCGCTGATCGACCCTGGTGACGAAGTGATCGTTCTCGAACCGTTCTACGAGAACTACGGCCCGGATGCGATTCTGGCGGGGGCCAAACCGGTGTTCGTTCCGCTCGATCCGCCACACTGGGGCCTCAACCTCGATCGACTCAAGGCCGCGTTCTCGAAACGCACCAAGGCGATCGTTCTCAACACGCCGCACAATCCGACCGGCCGAGTGTTGACGCGCGCAGAAATCTCGGCGGTCGCTGAGCTCTGTCTCGAGCACGACGCATGGGCGATCACCGACTCGCCGTACGAGCACATGGTGTATTCGGGCCATCATCACGAGATCGCGACGTGGCCGGGAATGCGCGAACGAACCGTGACCATCTCGAGCCTGTCAAAGACTTTTTCGTGCACCGGGTGGCGGATCGGATACGCGGTCGCGCCGCCGGCACAGACAAACGCGATTCGCAAGGTCCACGACTTTCTGACCGTCGGCGCACCTGCCCCGCTGCAGGCGGCCGCGGCCGTGGGCTTCGCCTTCGACGCCGACTACTACAACCGGTTTACCGCCGACTACAAGTCGCGCCGCGATTTTCTTGCCACGGTCCTCCGCGACGTCGGATTCGAGTTCTCGGTCCCCGAGGGGGCGTACTACATCTTTGCCGACTTCTCGAAGCTCAGCCCCCTCGACGATGTGACCTTCGCAAAGTGGATGACGAAGGAAGGCGGCGTCGCGACGGTTCCCGGGTCGAGCTTCTACTCCAACAAAGAGGCCGGGAAGAAGTTCGTCCGCTTTGCGTTCTGCAAGAAACTCGAGACGTTGCAGAGAGCGGAAAAGAGACTGAGGGGGCTGGGAGCGCTTTTGGCAAAATAGCGCGGCAACCTTGCGCTCAGTCAGTCGCTCAGTCGGTGGGTCGAGTGGTCACGTGACAGTTCAGAAACAAGAGAGGGCCGGTCTCGCGACCGGCCCTCTCTCATTTTCCAAACGACTGTATCGACTGATCGACCAGTTAGTTACGGTCTGATCGAGAACAGGTTAATCGTACCGCCGGACTCCGTGCCACCGTTGCGCTTGCGGAGGAATCCAGCGACGCCCACTTCGAAACCAAGCAGGTGGATGCCGACTCCGCCTGAAGCCCCAAAGCCGTCCGACATTGCCGACACGCCAGCACGGAGCGGAATAAACGGAATGATTTTGATCTCCGCGCCAAGACCCACGAGCGACGCCGGCCCGACTTCGATGCCGCCGCCTGCCTGCAGCCTGATGTCGGCCGAAAGGGTCAACTTCGGAATCGGGTCGAACGCGACACCAGCGGCCAACACTGGTTTGAACTTCAACCCCGCAACCTTGGAGCGAATCGAAGCCGGCGCTGTTCCATAGGGCTTGTCGACCGTGTCCGCGGTAAAGGAATTGACCTGGGAGTCAAACGTTCCCGTCGCCGACCGCGTCACGAGCTTGGTCGTATCCCACTTGAATGAGTTGAACACGTTTTGGGCGGTAACGCCAAACCGGAAACGAGGAATTGTCCAAGCCGCGCCCACATCCAATCCAACTCCGCCGCCGGAAGATCCGGTCCTGGCTGAGGCAGTATCCGTCACTACATAAGGGAACGCCAGCTTGATGCTATTGGTGTTGAGGGCCGAGCCGTCATCGAGTCCCAAGAGCAGCACGTGACCGACCGTGTACTTCACAGTCGCACCAACCGCAAAGTTCGTCAGCGGAACCAGGCTCGACAGCGATTGGCCGAAACTCACCGCACCCGTGCTGTAGAAGGCGCTTTGGAAGCCCGAGCCCGCAAGACTCAGGTTTTTCACGGTACCCGTCCGACCGGCGTTCCCGAACAGAACGGCCTCGACCGCGTCAGGCGCGAGGTTCATGTCGGCCGCAAACTTTGTGTTCGCAGTGAACGCGAGCCGGCCGATGCTCAGGCCGAACAATGTCACTCCCCCACCAATGGCCCCCTTTTGACCGCTATCCGCCGTCACGTCAAGCATCCACAGCTCGCGCTCCGATGCCGGCACAAGCTTGCCCGAGTACGGCTGGATCCGCGCCAAGTCGATCGGCTTGAGACTTGCGGCGCCGTCTATCGCGAGGAGCGTGAACGAGAAACTGGGGTTCCCTGGCATAGCAAGGTTCGCGGGATTCCATGCCACGGCGTTGTAGCCGGTCGCTCGAGCGGTAAACGCGCCGGAAAGACCGGTGGCTGCGGTGCTGGCGTTCGACACCTGCGCTCCGGCAATGCAAGACGTTGTGACAAGGAGCGCGGAAACAATCGCGCGCGCCCGAATCAATTTGGGTGGACGCATGTTATTGCTCCCTGACCGTGAAGTTGAGCTGCATGCGCGAAGTAACACCGACCTTCTGAGATGGCGTCACGGTGAGCAGACCCGCCGACGTGTTCCCGCCGAATGCTGCTTGCAGGTTGTGGCCGAGAATCTTGCGTAGCTCGATGCCCGTGAAGTTGAGCGACGATGTCGTGACGTTTGGAGTCGTTCCGTTTGCCGCAGCGGTCAAAGTAACGCTCTTGGTAATGGGAGTGATCACCTGTGCCGCGGGAGTTCCAGTCGGGCTGCTGAAGGTGATGTTCATCGCCCCGCCGATCGTGAATGGATTAGTGATCGTCAGGAACATCGTGCCGCGATTCGTCGCATCGTTCTGAATGCGATTGATGATCGTCGAATCGATCTTGCTCATGTCGACCGCTGTCGGCGGAGCATTCACGGCCTGCGCGAGAATCGTCACCGAGGCCGATGAGATATTGACCGTCGGCAACGCCGAAACGCTGAACACCTGGGTTGTGTTGATGAGGACGGCAGTCCCCGCCGGTGAGTTCATGGTCATCGTCACGGTCAACGGGGAAGCGGACGAAACCGTTCCGACCAGCGGCAGAGTGAAGGAGCTGATCGCACCGGCCGGGATCGCGGTCGCGGTGCCGAGGATCGAGAGCGTGCCCAGCGTTGCCGCGCCATTGGTCACTGTCAGCGTGACTGTGCCAGTACCAACGACGGCGCTGCCAGCCTGTGGCCGAATCGGATCGAAGTTGAATCCGTTGTTGATCGTAAACACGACCTGGCTACCGGCCGCGAGCGTCGCGGATGTCAGACCTGAGGCGAGATTGACAGTCGTCGGCGGGGGAACGGCCGTGAATGCCGGCTTCGGTGATGTCAACCCGTTGACAACCACGCACGCCGCGCAATCGGCACCGAGAGCCCGACTGATCGAGGGCGGCGATGCTGGGGTGGCGCTGAACGCGGTTGGCGGGTTGCCGATCGCAGTAACGCCGCTCGGCAGGAATGAACTGACTCCGATGCTCATCGCGTTATTATCGGGAATCGGGATGTTCCACGTCATATCCCAATTGGGAGCATCGGTGGGAAGCGCGCACGCCGAGGCGAGCATCGCGAGCGCAAGCATCCCTACTTCGGGGCGTCGCATCAGGGGGGCCGTCATTAAAGAGTGGCGGGGGGCCGCCGCAACGAAATTCGCCGCGGAGGCAGGACCACGGACCTTAGGGGAAATACGAGGCTCGTGTCAATGGCGGATGTCACTTAATTTCGGGCTCTTTTCGGCATAGGTTCAAGTCTCGGAGGAGCCCCATCAAACTGGTCCCCATCGCCCTCGGAACGATCCGCAATCAGCGATGACGCGAGCCGAGATCACGACCCCAGAGGTTCTCGCCGACGAATCGGTCGTTGAGCTCACGCTCCGGCCACAGCGGCTGAGCGAATTCATCGGCCAGCACAAGGTGAAGGAAACTCTGCGCATCTACATCGACGCAGCGATGGGACGCCGCGAGCCGCTCGATCACACGCTGTTCATCGGACCGCCCGGCCTCGGCAAGACGACGCTCGCGGAACTGATGGCACGCGAACTCGGCGTCAACATCCGCACGACCTCAGGACCCGCGCTCGAGAAACCGGGGGATCTCGTCGGCACGCTGACCAACCTCCGCCGCGGCGACATCTTGTTCATCGACGAAATCCATCGCCTTCGCCCTATTATAGAAGAGTTTCTCTATCCGGCGATGGAAGACTTTCGGATCGACATCAGACTGTCGGAAGGTCCCAAGGCGCAGACCATCATCATGCCGGTCGAGCCATTTACCCTGATCGGCGCGACGACACGGTTTGGCATGCTGACCGCACCGATGCGGGCGAGGTTCGGAATCGAGCAGCGGCTGAACTATTACCCGAAAGAAGATCTGCAGCTGATCGTGATGCGAACCGCCGCGGTCCTGCGGGCAGAGATCGACGATGCGGGCGCGTCAGAGATTGCCCGTCGCTCCCGCGGGACGCCACGGGTCGCGAACCGACTGCTCCGCCGAATTCGCGACTACGCGCAGGTGAAGCATGACGGTCGCATCACGAGCGAGATCGCCAATCAGGCGCTGCAACTACTCGACGTCGACGCCTTTGGGCTCGATGACATGGATGCGCGGATTATGCGTACGATCATTGAAAAGTTTGACGGCGGGCCAGTGGGAGTAAACACCATCGCGGCGGCGATTGCCGAGGATGCGATCACGATCGAGGAAGTGTATGAGCCGTTCCTGGTGCAGAATGGGTTTTTGCAGCGGACGCCACGGGGACGGGCAGCGACGCCGCTGGCGTACCGCCACTTTGGGTACACGCCGCCGAGTCAGAGTGGGAAGGAGGGGCAGCCGGCATTGTTTTGAGGGTACCGGGGGGGGGCTGCGTGCAGCTCGAGCGGTACTGGTGGGGATTAGCGCGAGCCGAATATGGGGGCTGGTTTTACGTTGCAACGGTGCACACGCCCGGAACCAGAACCGCCGACTACGACTTCGATCTGCCCAGGGATCGAATCGCCCAGCATCCCCTCGATCGGCGCGATGCGAGTAAGCTGCTGATCGTCAACCGGCGCGAAGGCACAATCGATCACGGCGTCTTTTCGGACCTCGCGACACTCGTGCCCGCCGGAGACGTGCTCGTCGTCAACCGCAGCCGGGTGGTCAGAGCCCGGCTGCTCGGCAGGCGAGAGTCGGGTGCGCCGGCCGAAGTGATGCTGTTGCGTCCGCGCGGGCCGACGATGTACGAGGCTATGGTATCACCGGGCCTGAAGCCAGGGCGGCGAGTAACAATCGCGGATGATCTCTCCGTCGAGATTCTCGAAGTCACGGAACGCGGGACGCGGATCGTGCGACTCGACACGCCGCTTGCCATCGACGACGCGATCGCCCGTCACGGACACATCCCGTTACCGCCGTACATTGTGCGCGCTGACGCGGCTGCCGATTCGGACCGCTATCAGACCGTGTTCGCCCGCGAGCCGGGTTCGGTTGCGGCACCGACGGCCGGCCTCCACTTCACAGCCGATCTGCTGGACCGTTTCGCGAAACGCGGCGTTCGCCGCGCGGGCGTGTTGCTCCACGTCGGAGCCGGGACGTTCAAGCCCGTCGACGCAGAGGATCCAGCAGAGCACGTCATGCATGAAGAAGCGTTCGTCGTGGGAGACGATGCGGCGGCAACGATCGGTGCGGCACGCGCGTCCGGCCGTGCCATCTGGGCCGTCGGGACAACCAGCGTCCGAACCCTCGAAAGCGTCACCGACGATTCAGGCAGGGTTCTCGCTGGCAGCGGTGAAACGACCATCTTCATCCGCCCGCCGTATCGGTTTCGTGGGGTCGACCGGGTCATCACCAACTTTCATCTTCCCCGGTCAACGTTGCTGATGCTGGTCGCCGCGTTCGCCGGTTATGATCTGACGATGCGCGCGTATCACGAAGCCATAGCCACGGAGTACCGGTTCTACTCGTACGGGGACGCGATGGTGATCATCTAGATGGATCCGTTCACCTTTTCCACGACCGCGCGCGACGGGCGCGCGCGCGCCGGCTCATTGGCGACGCCGCATGGCACGGTTGATACTCCGACGTTCATGCCGGTCGGGACGCTGGCAACGGTGAAGGCGCTCGACCCGGCGGACCTGACGACGTGCGGAGTGCAGATGATTCTCGCCAACGCGTATCATCTCCACCTGCGGCCCGGCGATGAGTTGGTGCATCGGCTGGGCGGATTGCATCGGTTCATGCAGTGGGACGGACCGATCCTGACCGACTCTGGCGGCTTCCAGGTCTTTTCGCTGGCGACACTGCGCACGGTCTCCGAGGACGGTGTTGAGTTTCGCAGCCACGTGGACGGCTCACTCCGTCGATTCACGCCGGAGACCGTGATGGACATCGAACGGAATCTCGGAGCCGACGTGATCATGCAGTTTGATCACGTCATTCCCGGACAGAGCGACGAGACCTCCGCCCGCGACGCGAGCGAACGAAGCATCCGCTGGCTGACCCGATGCGTCGCGGCCCGCGGGTTGCACGAGACGGATGGTCGGTCTCCGCAAGCACTGTTTCCGATCGTGCAGGGCGGGATTCATGAGCAGCTCCGCCGCGAAGCGGCGCGCACGATCATGGGAGTCGGGGATTGGCCGGGCTACGGTATCGGTGGACTGTCCGTTGGTGAGGCCAAGCCGGACATGTATCGGATCCTCGATGTCGTCGACGAAGACCTCCCGGGCGCCCGGCCGCGTTACCTGATGGGGGTCGGGTTTCCCGAGGATCTCGTCGAGGCAGTGGCGCGTGGGGTTGACCTGTTCGACTGCGTGGCCCCGACGCGAATGGGCCGGAACGGAACGGTGTTCACGCCGACCGGGCGCCTCAATATCAAGCGAGCTGAGTTCCGGGAGGATCAGAGACCGATCGACGAGACCTGCGATTGCTCCGCGTGTCGACGGTTCAGCCGCGCCTACCTCCGCCATCTCTTCGTCGCCGACGAGATGCTCGGGCTTCGCCTGCTGTCACTGCACAATGTACATTTCCTTGTTCGCACGATGCGCAACGCGCGCGACGCTATCCGCGCTGGCAAATTTGCCGCCTGGCGCTCCGATTGGACCGCGCGCTACCACTCCCGATCGCCGACAACCGAATGACAGTTTCATTTGCCACACTCGCGCTGCTCCAGGCCTCTGCTCCAGCGTCCCGTCCCGGCGGCGGGCTGATGCTTGGTATCCAGGTCGTGCTGATCCTGGGCATCTTCTACTTCATGATGGTGCGTCCGCAGCAGAAACAGCGGAAGCGACATGAGACGACCCTGATGGCGCTGAAGAAAGGCGACGATATCGTGACCGCTGGCGGCATCATCGGCCGAGTCGTGCACATCAAGGAAGGCACCAAAGATGGCTCCGCAAACGCGACGCTCGAGGACGCCGTCACAATCCAGTCTGGCGAAGCCAGACTGATCGTCGAGCGCGGACGGATCGCCCGCGTTGGCGACACGGTCACGGTGACCCGCGGCTCAGCTATGGCGGCGACCGACTAGTGACGCCGCTGCCGCTGCGGATGCTCGGCGACCCGATCCTGCGGAAGGAGACAACGCCGGTCACCTCGATCACGGGTGACCTCCGGCTATTGATCGATGCGATGTTTACGACGATGCACGCCGCACGTGGCATCGGACTCGCTGCGCCACAGGTCGGGCGATTGGAACGACTGGCGATCGTCGACATCAAGGACGAGCCGATCGTGCTCATCAATCCTGAAATCCTTGCGTCAAGCGGGATGGAGCGTGACGAGGAAGGTTGTCTCTCGATCCCCGACATCTATGGAGACGTGGACCGGCCATCGACCGTGAGTTTTCGGGCGATGGATCGCGAGGGAAACGTGTTCGAGCGCGAGGTTGACGGCTTGCTCGCTCGTTGCATCCAGCACGAGATCGACCATCTGCACGGCAAGCTGTTCATCGACTACCTGAGCGTGCTGAAACGCAGGGCAGCACTCGCGCAGTGGGCCAAGGAAAAGGAGAAGTATCCAGGCAACGTCCGCGTGCTGACGGCAGAGGAGATCGCGACGCACCGACACCGCGCCGAGGAGCTCTAGGGTGCGCGTGGTTTTCTGGGGCACCCCGCACTTTGCCGCCCCGCCACTCCGGGCGCTCCTCGGCGAAGGGTTCGATGTCGCTGCCGTGGTGACGCAACCGGACAAACCGGTGGGTCGTTCCCGGTCGAAGCTCGAGCCGCCACCGATCAAGCGGATCGCACTCGAAGAAGGGCTTCTTGTCCTGCAACCGGAACGACCACGGGGGGACGCTGCATTCGCGTCGCGATTGCGCGAGATCGCTCCCGACCTGTCGATCGTCGTCGCGTACGGGCATATCCTGCCGGCAGAGCTGATCGATTTGCCGACACGCGGAACGCTCAACATTCATGCGTCGCTCCTCCCTGCCCTGCGCGGAGCGGCGCCTGTTCAGGCCGCGATTCGCGAAGGTCTCGCCGAGACCGGCGTCACGATCATGCGAATGGTGCCGAAGCTCGACGCCGGGCCGATCGTGCTCCAGCTCCGCACGCCGATCGCGGACGACGAGACTGGCGGCGAGCTGTCTCTCCGGCTGTCGGAGTTGGGTGCCTTGGCTCTCGTCGAGGCGCTAGCTGCGATTGAAGTCGGAGCCGCCCCCGAGCAGGCGCAAGACGACGCGGCCGCGACGTATGCTTCCAAGATCGACCGCGCAGCGACGCGAATCGACTGGCGCCGCCCGGCCGCCGAGGTCGACCGGATCATCCGTGCGTACGATCCGAAACCAGGCGCGATCACCACCCACCGCGCCGCCGATGTGAAGCTGTTCGGCGCTCGCGCAATGGCATCGCTCGGCGCCGCGGAGCCGGGGACGGTGACGGTGATCGATGGCAACGGGATGGCCGTCGCGTGCGGGCGCGGCGCCGTTCAAGTCACGATACTTCAGCCGTCGGGAAAGCGTCGGCTAACGCCGGCGGAATGGGCGAACGGGCGCGGCATCGCCGTCGGCGAACGGCTATCTTGAGCGACATGTCGCGACGCGATCACGAAGGCCCGGCGAGGGACGGGCGCACCGGCGGCGGCGATCCGGCAGGGGGCGTTGGCTCGCTTGCCAACTCGTCGATCACCGATACGCGGATTGCGGCAGCGCAAATCTACGGCGAGCTGCGCGCGGGCGAACTGCTCGACGCGGCCTTCGACCGCCGGACTGCTCGCCTGGACGCGCGCGACCGGAGGTGGACACGCGAGCTGGTGTATGGCTCGCTCCGTCGTCGCTCGGTGATCGACGCGTATTTGCAGCAGCGCGTCAAGGGCGGATTCGGGCGCGTCGACGCTGACCTGATCGACCTGCTTCGGCTTGGCGCGCATCAACTGTTGTTCATGGGCAGCGTCCCGTCGTACGCGGCGATCGGCCAGACAGTCGAGCTCGCCAAACGCCGACATGGCGTCGGCGCGAGCAAGCTGATTAACGCGGTACTGCGCCAACTCGACCGCGACCGCGAGAACCTGACATTGCCTCCGACCAGTGATCCGGTTGAGTCGTTGGCGCTGGAACAGTCGCATCCGGTGTGGCTCGTCGCGCGCTGGGCCTCGCGCTGGGGCATCGAGGAGACGCGCCGGCTGTTAGCGTCGAACAACACCGAAGCGCCATTGGTGGCGCGCCCAGTGCAGATGGTGCGCGAACAGCTCGAGGCATCGCTCGACGCAGCCGGTGTTCACGTTGAAGACGCGCCGTTGGTGCGCGACAGCCTTGTCCTTGCCGGGCCGATCGCGTCGCTGACCGAGCTGGCGGCATTCAAGAAAGGGCATTTTCATCTGCAAGACCCGGCGTCGACACTGGTCACGATGTACGCCGCCGTGCCAGTCGGCGCGGTCGTCGCCGATGTTTGCGCCGCGCCTGGCGGCAAGTCGGTCGAGCTCGCACGAACCGCGGCGACAGTCTTTGCGAGTGATCTGTCATTTCCGCGACTGCGGCGGATTCGAGAGAACATCGACCGCCTCGATCTGGGGAATGTCTTCGCGTTCGTTGCCGACGCACGCAGGCCTGCGACCCGCGTCGTGGACTTTGTGCTGCTGGATGCTCCGTGTACCGGGACCGGGACGTTTCGCCGTCATCCGGATGCACGGTGGCGCCTCAAACCGTCGGATCTTTCCGTTCTCGCGGCGCTGCAACATCAGCTGCTGCGGAGCGCGGCGGCACACGTCGGTGTGGGCGGCTTTCTGGTGTACAGTACGTGCTCGATCGAATCCGAAGAGAATGACGTGGTCGTCGAGTCTTTTCTGCGCGACCATCCGGATTGGAAACTCGAGCCGCCACCGGCGGGCACCGTTCCGCCAAACGTCGTTGACGGTGGATATCTGCGCGTGTTGCCGCAGGTGCATGGCACAGATGGAGCGTTCGCAGCGCGGTTGCGGAGAACGAGGTGAGCCTTCGCTCGCGTGTTCGGGGATTGTTGTCATTCGTCATCGTGATCATCGGCGGTTTTCTCGCGGCGTACCTCATCGTCGCGTTCGCCATTTTCCCGTCCGGGGTCACCCCGCGCGACATCCGCGTCCCGAACGTGACCGGGCTGGGTTATGACGAAGCCGTTCGGAGGCTTGCCGAGCGTGGACTGCGCGGAACTCGCGACGAGGAGCGTTTCCATGCGGCATCGCCGAAGGGGACGGTTCTCGATCAGAGTCCGACGACCGGTAGCCGCGACGTTGAGGGAGCGACGGTCAAGCTCACCGTGAGCATTGGCCAGCAACTTGCCAAGGTGCCGACGGTTGTTGGCCTGTCGCGTGACGACGCGGAGCGCCGACTCGCGCGAGACGGGTTTGGCGTCGGTGAGGTCACCGAACGCCCGAGTCAGTCAGCCGCCGGCGAAGTGATCGATTCGCGGCCGCGCGCCGGGGCGGATGCGCCGGTCTCGAGCGCGGTGTCGCTGATCATCAGTGGCGGGCAGACGGTTGTCCTCGTTCCAAGTGTCGTCGGGCGGAGTGTGTCCCAGGCGCGGACGATCCTCGAGTCGGCAGGCCTTGCCGTGTCGGATGTTCAAACGCCGACGGGGGGCGCCGTCACCGACGAGAAAGCGATCGTCTCGGAGCAGACGCCAGCCGCTGGAGAGCAGGTTACCGCGGGCCAGCGGGTGTCGTTACGGGCCATGACGCGGAGCGCGGTATGAAGGTCCGCATCGCTCCGTCAATTCTCGCGGCGGATTTCGGGCACCTTGCCGACGAGATCGCTCGCTGCGAAGCGGGCGGCGCCGACTGCGTTCACATCGACGTGATGGACGGCCAGTTCGTGCCCAACCTGACGTTTGGCGCAAAGGTCATCGACACTGTGCGGCGGCTGACCAAGTTGCCTCTCGACGTGCACTTGATGGTCCTCGAACCAGAGAAATACTTCGACGACTTCGCGAGCGCCGGCGCCAACGGTCTGACGATTCACGCCGAGGTCGCGCCGCATTTGCAGCGCCAGCTCGCTCGCATTCGTCAGCTGGGCTGCGCCGCCGGGGTTGCGCTGAATCCCGGTACACCGTTGAACCTGATCTCCGAGGTACTCAACGATCTGGACCTGCTGCTCGTGATGACCGTAAATCCAGGGTTCGGCGCCCAGCAGTTCATCCCGGATTCAATCGACAAGATCACCCGAGCGCGTCGGATGGTGGACGAAGCGGGGAGCAAGGCTTCAATCGAAGTCGATGGCGGCATTAGCCGGGACACCATCGAAGCGGTCTGGCGCGCGGGGGCCGACACGTTTGTCGCTGGCAACGCGGTGTTTTCGGCGAGCGATCCGGCAGCTGAAATCAAGGTGCTGCGGAACAAGTGCGCGGTGAAGGTATGACCCGACAGCACCAGTGGTTGCTTTTTGTTGGAATCGTCGCGGTGGTCGGAGGTGTTGTTGGCCTGACCGAGTACGGCTCGCGCGACGAGATCTTTCCCATTGATGTTGGCGTAAAAGCTCCAGACTTCGAGGGGGCAACGCTGTTCTCACACGACCGACGGACGCTCGCCGACTACAAGGGACAAGTCGTTCTGCTCAATGTGTGGGCGACGTGGTGCACTCCCTGTCGCGTGGAAATGCCGGGCCTCGAGGCGCTGAGCAAGGAGTACGGTCCGAAGGGCCTCAAAATCGTGGCGATCAACTCCCACGACGACGCCGCCGACTCGACCGTGCAGGCGTTCGCGAACGGATATGGCCTCACGTTCGAGATCCTCCGCGACATGCCGTCGCCAGGCCGCGACTCGATGACGACGATCTACAAGACAGCCGGGTTCCCGGAATCTTTCGTGATCGACAAGTCGGGAATGATCCGAAAAAAGTGGGCGGGAGCCGACACCTGGAACTCGCAAGGCAATCGCTCTCTGATCGCCCAGCTGCTCGGTTTACCCGTTCCTTCGCCGGCGACGCCGTCGGTCCGCGGCGACACCGCGCTTCGATCGCGGATTCGGTGATGTCGTCATGGCCGACCCGAAGACCCGGCTTCCGCCTGACGCCGAAACGATAGAGACGCGCTACAGGTCGCGAATCTCGAGCGCGCTGACCGAGAATCTATGGCTCAAGCTCACCGCGGTCGGACTCGCCGCACTGCTGTGGTTCAGCATTACGAGCAAGGAGCCGACGGCGAAGTCAGTCACGGTGCGGCTGCGACTGAGGCTCGACAGCTCACTCGTGCTTCGCAACGCGCCGCCCGAGATCAACGCGGTCGTGCAAGGCACGCCGAGCGAATTGCTCAAGCTCGGCGGCCGCAGCGCGACGATTGACCGCCAGATCAACGCTCAAACGCCGGACACGCTCGTCATTGACCTGTCCGCTGACGACGTCGAGTTACCACCCAACGTCTATGCCAAGGTGACCGACATCTATCCGAAGAGGCTCGCACTCGAGTTCGTTCCGACGCTGACGCGTCACGTGCCGGTCCGCTCGATGATCTCTGTCGCGGATGCATCGAGCGCAGCCGCGCCGCGGGTCGAAATTGACCCGGCGCGAGTCGAGATCAGCGGCCCCCGCCTCGCGGTGATCCGCGTCGCGTTTGTGCGGACGGACAGTACGACGATTCTGGCGACCGATTCGATCCCGCACCAAGTGGCGCTCGACACAGCCGGACTCGGCGTGACCGTGAAGCCATCCCAAGTTCGTGTCCGTGTGGTCATGCCGCGGCGACCGAAACGCCGATGAAGGTCCTCGGCATTGAGACATCGTGCGACGAGACATCCGCGTCAATTGTAGAAGGGGATGGTGACCGCGCCTCGATACGCTCCCTGGTGATCCTCTCGCAGGATGTACACCGCATCTTTGGGGGCGTGGTTCCCGAGATCGCATCGCGCGCGCATCTCACGGCGCTCGTGCCGGTTGTTCGGCAGGCACTCGACGACGCGTCGCTGGCGCTCGCCGACGTCGACGCGATCGCGGTGACGAACGCCCCGGGGCTGGTCGGCGCGCTTCTCGTTGGTGTCAGTTTCGCGAAGGCGCTGGCGTTCGCACTCGACGTCCCCGTGATCGGCGTTCACCACATGGAAGGCCATCTCTTCGCCGCATCGCTCGAGGTCGAGGACGCCGTGCCGCCGTTTACGGCGCTCCTCGTGTCGGGCGGGCATACGATGCTCGTCGATGTTCCGCAGTGGGGCGTGTATCAGGTGCTGGGACGGACGCGCGACGATGCGGCCGGGGAGGCGTTCGACAAGGTCGGGAAGCTGCTGGGGCTCCCCTATCCGGGTGGACCAGAAGTGGAGCGGCTCGCGGCGACGGCCGGCGAGCCTGCAGTCCGCTATTCTCCACCAATGCTTCGCCGCGATCAACAGCCAGGTACCTCCGAGTATTACGACATGTCGTTCAGCGGTCTCAAGACCGCCGTGCTCAATTCCGTCCGCGAAAAGACCGCCAATGGCAGAACGCTGAGCGACGATGAGCGCAGCGATCTGGCGCGAGCCTTCCAGGACGCCTTGGTGGGAACGCTGACTGGCAAAACGGAGCGCGCGGTGAAGGCATTCGGGCGAACTCGAGTCGTGATCGCAGGCGGGGTCGCGGCAAACCGCGCGCTCGGCGATTCGTTACGCAGGCGATTTGCAGCTACGGGAGTGTCTGTCATGGCTCCAAGCAACCGCCTTTCGACCGACAACGCGGCGATGATCGCCCGCGCCGGTCTCTACCGTCTCGGCCGCGGAGAACGCAGCGGCTTCGATCTCACCGCCTATTCGGCCCAACCGCTGCCCGGAGCAACGCACGCATGAACCTGTCCAGTCCGATCGTCGCGCATGCGTTCTCGTTCGGCATCGGCCCACTGACGATTACCGGCTTCGGGATCGCGGTGCTCTCTGCATTCCTCATCGGCCAATACGTGTGTGAACAGGAGCTGACACGACGCGGGCAACTGGTGGAAGCGCGGGCGATGGGCGACGTGACGTTCGCGGGGCTGCTCGGGACGCTGATTGGCGCGAAACTGTACTACGTCATCGTCATCACACATCGGTTCTCGGATATCTTCACCCGCGGCGGTTTCGTTTTCTGGGGCGGGTTCATCGGCTCGATGCTGTGCGGCTGGATCGCGATCAAGTGGATGAAGCTGTCGTTCCTGCGCTTCGCCGATGTTGCGGGCATTGGGCTCTCCGCGGGATACGCAGTCGGCCGCACGGGCTGCTGGGCCGTTGGTGACGACTACGGGAAGTACTGGACCGGACCCTTCGCCGTCGCGTTTCCAGAGGGGGCGCCCCCGTCGACCGTCTCGTTGATGATGAGGGAGTTCGGGCAGAAATTCGACACCGTGATGGATCCGAACACCGTCGTCACCGTTATTCCGACCCAGCTCATAGAAGTGACGCTCGCCTTCGCAATGTTCCTCATCGCATGGCGCTTTCGCCATCATCGCCACGCGCCCGGGTGGCTATTCGGCGTCTACTGCGTGATGGCCGGTGCCGAGCGGTTTGTTGTCGAATTCATGCGTGCGAAAGACGATCGCTTCGGACTACCGTTCGCGTTGAGCGCGGCCCAGGGCATCGCATTGATCGTGCTGGTCGTCGGCATTGCGATCATGGCGGCACTCCGGAATCCGGAGATTCCGTCGCATCCCGTGCCGGCGTGAGTCAGGGTCAGGCGCGCAATCGCCTGAACCACCGGACCACGCGACCGCCGACCGGCCACTCACGCTCGACCATCGATCCCCCGCGCAGCACCTTGGGCTCCTCGACCGTCACGAACGCGTCCGGATCCCACTGGACGATCAGCTTCAGTACCTCATCGACGTGGCCGCGCTGCACTACCGAGTTGAGGATTTCCACCGACCCGTCGCGGCCGAAACCCGGAAACTCGGTGACACCGAAGCCGCGCTCGCGCAACGCCTGGGCAATTTCCACGCCCGCCTTTCTCGACACTACGCGCACGGTCGCGACGCCATAGGCGATGGCCTGCTCGATCGTGATGCCGACCCACGTCCCCATCGCGTAGCCGCCCGCGTAGCCGAGCACATGCAGCGTGCTATCGAGATGCTTCACCGCGTTGCCAACGGCAAAGATCCAGACGATCGCCTGGAAAAAGCCGAGAACCGCGGCGATGCCGCGCTTCCCGCGAATCGTAAAGATGACCCGCATCGTGTCGGCCGACACGTCGATGATACGGAGGCCGAAGATGAGCAGCGCACCCAAATTCGAGGCAAATAACTGGTCGACGTTCATCGGTGCTCGCGGTCACCTGCTCGTTTCTCGAGCGCATCGATGCGGGCAACTAACTGGTCGAGTTGAGGCGCAGTCGACCCCTCAGTCACCGGTTGCACGATCGGCAGGGCGACCGACCGGCGCGGCCAGAATGTCTTCAACAACGCGAAGGCGAAGAGAATCAGCAGCGTCAGCTGCGCCGTCAGCGTCTGCCACGTCGGATAAATGCCGAGCCAGTCAATCGTTGGGAAATGGGAGATGAACGTCGCCGAAATGGCATCGCCTTCCTGGAGCTCGCGTATGCCCTTCCCGGTAAACACGAACGCCATGTAGTAGAGCAGCACGCTCGTCACCCCAAAGAACGGCCGCAACGGAATCCGCAGACCAAACCGATAGAAGAGCGTGAAGATCACCGCCAGTGCGGCGAAACCAGTGACCAGACCGAGGCTGATGGGCAGCACGGCATTCGACCCTTCGTTGATCAGCGCTTGATAGAACAGCGCTGTCTCTGCCCCTTCACGATACACAGCAAGAAAGGCGACAACGGCGAGCGCGCGACCGCCGCCCTGATCGAGCGCGACGCTGACTTTCTCCTTGATGAACTCCTGCCACTTTGCCGCTTCGACACGTGAAATGAGCCAATAGCTCACGAAAAAGAGCACGACGACCGCGATCAGAAGGGTGAGCCCTTCAATGATCTCGCGGCTGGCGGGGATGCTGCCGAGGATCGTCTTGAGCAGGATCGCCGTCACAGCGCTGGCGACGAGCGCGAGAATGACTCCAATCCAAATGGAACGCAGACGCTCGCGATGCCCCGTCTTCAACAAAAACGCGACGACGGCGCCTATGACGAGGATCGCCTCGAATCCCTCGCGCAGAATGATGAGGAACGACTGCCAGAAGGCCTCGATGCCGCTGCCGGTTCGCGTCGTGAGCGCCAGGACCGCGGGCATGTTGCCTTCGATCTTCGCCTGCTCGCTCTCGGCGCTGCGGATGTCGTTGGCGCGAATCGCCGCCTTGAAGCGAGCGTATGTCTGTTCCATCGTCAGCACGAGACCCGGATTTTTCGGCCGGGATCTCGTCTCGACGGGTTCGAAGCTGAGGTACGCGTCGGTCGCGCGGTCGACGGCATCGGCAAGGAGGCCTCGCCGCGCAGAAATCAGAGATTGCTCGACGAGGATGATCGATTCACGCGCGCCACTGGTGGCATCATCGGAATCGGCGGCAACCGACCCCGGGCGTCGCTCGCGAATCGCAAGCGATCGTAGATACGCCACCATCGCACGCTCTTGCGTCATCGTGAGCGACGGCATCGACGGCATCGGAGAACCCGGCACACCGTTCCGCACCACATAGGCGAGACTCGAGTCGGAGCGCTGGGACTGCCATTCGAACGATCCGACTTCGGGAGGCGCCTTCGACAGGCCGCGGGCGAGCGACCCGTCGCCAGTTCCGTTCACCCCGTGACAAGACGCGCAATTCTGGGTGTATAGCCCCTCGCCGAGCGCTATGTCGGCGGACATGTGGCGCAGGCCCGTGAGATAGGCGACGACGTTCCAGCGGTCCGTGGCGGACAGCTTGTCGGCGAACGGCAGCATCGCAGTGCCGGTCACGCCAATTGTGATCTTGCGATACATCAACTCGGGCGTGGTCGACCGCATCAGATCACTGCTCGCCAGTGCCGGGGGGCGAGGAGTCAATTTTGCCGCAGCCGGGCCGTCCCCGAACCCGCCGACGCCGTGGCAGGGCGCGCAGTTCGCCGCGTACACGCGCTTTCCAGAGTCGGGGTCGAGCGCCGAACGCGGCAACTCGAGCCGGGCTTCGCTGCCGAGCAACCGCGCGAACCGCCGTTCCATCGCCGCGACGTCCGCAGGAGTACTCTTGGCCGCGACAGCCGCGATGATGGTGTCGAGAAGCGCGACCGTGGCGTTCTTCTGCGACGACAATCGCTCGGCGACGACACGCGCTTCGCTGAGAAAATCGACCGCTTCTTTGTATTCGTCGGCCGCCGTCAGCCGCCCCGAGGCATCGACGCCCCTGGCATATTCGGACACCGCGACGCTGACGATGTTGGCGATACGCTGGACCGGACGCCCCTGCGAGAGGGCTACACCAGCATGCAGCGTGATCAGCCAGATTCCCGCCGCGACGCGGTGCGACACTGGTCGGAAGTTCATTGCCGAGGAAATATATCGGGACTGCGAGCGGACCCCGACGTCAATTCGCCCGGTCGGCGCTCAGAACAACGACCGCGCCTGCCATACCGTGTGTGTGGCTCAGCGAAACGTGGATCGTGGTCACCGCCAGCTCGCGCGCCCGTTCTTCAGCAACGCCGTGAAGGCGGATTGATGGAATTCCGCGAGCGTCGCTGACGACTTCGACGTCGCGCCAAGTAATCCGGCGCGCCAACTCGTTACCCGCGAGCGCCTTGAACGCCGCTTCCTTTGCGGCCAGACGAACAGCTGCGTGCTGGGCTGGCAGCGCCTTGCTCCGGATGTATTCCGCTTCCCCATCTGAAAACAGTCGCGAAAACATCTTGTCGCCGAGCGACGTGATCATTCGCTCGACCCTCTCGATCTCGACGAGATCAAACCCGACGCCGACGACCATTAGCGAGTCACGGCGGGCTCGATTGCAACCCACGATCGGTCGGCGGCCTCAAACACTCGTTGAACCGAGTCAGCCCATGCCCGCCAGCGGCCGAGATTGTCCACGTCACTGGCGGCGACGGCGGCGAGCTGTTCGAGATCCGTGAGCGTAGCCGCAAGGTTATCCGTGGCATCGGCCAGTTCCGCCTCGAGAGCGCGCCGGCGGGCCGGATTCCCCGCTGCAAGCTCGGCGGCGAACTCAAGCATCGTTGCGGTGACCTCAACCGAGAGCGCCTTGGCGTCGAACGACGCGATAACACCGGTCGCGTCGCGGGCTTCCATAGAACTTCGTCGCGCCGCGATCAGGGGCGCGAAGAAACGTGCCTCTTTGTCCGTCGGGTCGCGCCTCGTACCGCGTGCCCCACGCCGCGAGCCGAGGGCCCGCAACGCGCGTGTGACTTCCGGCAGTGCACGACAAGCGGCGAGAAGCCGGCCGCGAAAGGACGACGCCTCCTTTGTCGCGACGACAAGTCCCCTCCCGCCGCGACAGGATATGATGACCGACCCAGCGCCGATGGCGACGCCGGTGATCGAGTCGTAGCGAACCTGCAATGCCTTTTCACCCGTCGGTGACTCGAGTAACAGCAATCGCAGGACGTCCTCGTCCACGAGCGCAGTGCCCGGACCAACGGCAATGCCGGCAAGAGTCATCGACGACAGCGCGAAATTGTGGTCGACCCCCAAGCCATGATTGCTCATGTCGACTCCCCAACTCCGTCGGAGTCTGCCATGACGGCACGCTGGCCCGTGCGGGCCGCGTAGCGGTCGATAAACGCCACCAGATTGTCGGACGAGAATTCGCCGCGAGGGATACCGAGGCGGCCGATAGCGCGCTCGATTGACCCAATCTCACCTTCGACTTCGACGAGGTCGTCCATTCGCGGATAGTGCTCTATCCTGACCGTCGCCCCCTCGAGAGAGAACTGATGGATGTCGCGGTCGATCGCGTGCGTCACGCGCAATCCGATCCGACGCAGGATCGCCATGATGGCGTCTCCGTCGGCGACCTCCGCGCCGATTTCCTCGCGTTGCTTGTAGCCGTTCTCTTTCGTCACCGGACCTTTCCAGTCGACTGACGCCGTGGTCCGACCAGACGAATCCCGGTAGACGCGCACGCGCACGACCTCGTCGCGCATCGTCAGCGACGTGTCGGCGAAATCAAGTCGCCGATCGATCATTCGGCCGACGAACTCCTCGTTCGCACCCGCGGCACGAATCCGCGCAATCAGTGCGGCGGAATCGGCGACGACGGCTTTTAGCTCGAGTTCGATCACTGGGCGGTCGGAGGTGCGAAGATCGCCGACAGAACGGCGGCTGAATCTGACAGATCGTCGAATGCTGCGAATGCCCCGCACGCAAGCAGTTCGCTCACCGAATAGTTGCCGGTAGCGACGCCAATCGCGCGTGCGCCGAGCGACTGGCCGCACTGCACATCTGACGGCGTGTCACCGATGATGACAATGTCTTCACCAGTTATGTGCTGGCCACGAGCCGTGTGCACGCGTCGTGCTGCGATCGATGGCAGCTCAGACCGAGTCTCATGATCCGAGCCATACGCACCAACCTCAAAGCGATCGGGATCAATCCCTACCGCGGCGAGCTTCGCCCGCGCCCCGTTCACGACGTTACCGGTAAGCAGTCCAACGACGACGTCCGCCCGTTCACCAAGTGCATCGAGAAGCCGAACGACCCCGGGCAACGCGCGCGGCGAATGATCCGGATGGCCCAACTCTTCGGCAAGCACTTCAACATACCTGTCGAGCGCACGGGGCATATGTCCGTCGATATGGTCGTCAGTATGGCCGTCGCTACGAAGCAGCTCCCGCACGATCTGCGGGTCGGTCTTTCCGTCGAAGCGGTGATCACTTGGTCCAGATGATCCATAGACCTCGGCGAGCGCGCGTCGCACCGCCCGACTCCCTGCCCCGTCGCTGAGGAGGACGGTTCCGTCGATGTCAAAGAGAACGAGCTTCATGTGCGGGTGAGAAGCAGCCCTGACATTATCGATGCCGCGCCCATCGCCTGCCAGAGGGTTGGCACCTCGCCAAGCACCAGCCAGGCGACGACCACGGCAAACACCGGCTGAACATTCGAGTACATCGCCGTCCGCGTCGGACCGATGACGCGAACGCCGCGGTACCAGAATAGGTACGCGATCACCAGCGCACCAAAGCTGCTGTAGGCCACCGCTGCCCACGCCCCCGGAGGTGCCGATCGCCACGGGGTGGCCAATATGGTCTGCCAGGAAAAGAGAACGAGCGTCGTCGCACCACCGACCATCGTGAGCGCAGCGAGTTTCACGCCGTCGACGACGTGGGTGAACGGCTTGAGTAATACGGTGAAGACCGCCCAACAGAGCGCGCCGCAAAGAATTAGCAGATCGCCAAAGAACGAGCTTTGTGAACCGGGAATCGCCGCAGCGCCCGAGACGAGCCCAATTCCTATGACCGACATGAGGATCCCGACCCAGCCCTTTCCTCCGATCCGTTCGACCCCACGAACACGGCCGAGAATCGCGATGAATGCGGGCGTGGCGGCGACGAGCATTGCGGCGTCACCAGCGCGGGTACGGGCGACCCCCTGAATAAAAAACATCTGATAGACCCCGTTGCCGAGGACGCCGAGGCCAATCAACAACAACACCTGACGTCGATTCGGCCACGGTCCGCGTCGCAGCGCCGCCACGACCATGAGCGCCGCGGCCGCGAGCGACACGCGGACGGCGTTGAACGCGAATGCCGGAAGCACGGTAGTCGCAAACTTCACGACCACAAAATTGACGCCCCAGATCAGCGCCATCAGCACCAACGTGACCTCCGTCAACCAAACGCCCGGCCGCGGCGACTCCGCCGACGGGCCGGGCGCGGGGACCCCGCCGGCATTCGTGTGCATTGGTGAAAACTAGGCAGCCCGCATCCGAACCGCCTATGTTGTGGAATGCACGTGTCATTTGCTCTGTTTGCCGACGCCGCGAACCTGTCCCAGGAAGGAAAACTCAACGTGCTCGGCGTGTTCGATGCCCTGCAAGTTGCGACACTGCCGGCGGTGCATCCGCGAGCGCATCTCGTTGTCCATCTTAAGGGCAGTTCGCTCGACATCGGATCGCACACTGTCGCGCTCCGCTGGCTCAATCCGGCGGGTCAGGAGCTTTGGAGCAGCTCGGGGGAGCTGAACGTGGGGGCGCCGCCTGCGGGCGTGCTGGAAATGGATTTGCCACTGATCGCCCAGATTGACCTGCCGATGGATGCCGTCGGCGGCTACGTCATGGCGGTCTCGATCGACGGCGACCCAGCGAGCGAGATTCCAGTCCAGGTGCGGACGTCGACAAACGTGCCGCGCGCGTCGATGATGAGCTGAAGCAGCGGTCGGGCTCGGCGATCGGCAGGTGGTTGACCGCCAGTCCCCCTCCGTGACCCTCTACACGAGGCGCCGCGCAAACAAATACCGCTTGCGAAGCGTTACGGTGTAGGACTCGTCTGATTCGAGCGACTCGACCGCGTAGCCGCCGCGAACAAGTGCGATGTGCACCATGCGCGCCGCGCCGAGCGCCACCGCGACGTGCGTCACCCGTTTGTCCTCACGGTCGCTGAAGAACAGCAGATCGGCCGGGCGTAGCGCCGCGAAATCTCCGTCTACCCTATGCCCGATCTCCGCCTGCTGCCGCGCGTCTCGCGGAAGCATTCGGCCGTGCAGCGCGAAGACCGACTGGACGAGGCCGGAACAGTCAGCGCCCCAAGGCGTGACGCCACCCCACAAGTAGCTCGTACCGCGAAAATGATCGTGGACAGATGCCGCGACCGCGTCCGCAGTCAGCGGAAATCGGCTCTCAAGTGTCGATGCATCGATGGCTTCGCCCGAGATGATGCGCTCGTCGTCGCGGAGGTACGCGCGCAACGGCAGGTAGCGTCGCCCGCCGGAGTCGCGCTCAGTCGTGCACCCAAGCGATACGCGCCGCGTCTCGGAGCGGTTGGGGGGGGCACGATGCCGTTCGAGATAACCGGAGTGAATCCAGCCTTCGTACCCGTCGTCTCCACGGCTGCGCACCCAATCGCCATCGACCGCAGTCGCGTCGACGTCGTGCCCCGCAAGTTGCTGGGAGACCTGCTGGCTCGCCACGCGTGGTTCGGCGTGCATCGGCGCCAGCGGCCTGGCAACTCGGGCTTGGAAGAGAGGAGGACCGACCCGCCCTGTGTGATCGTCCGCAGCGTCGGTCATTAGCGCGGCGTGGGCGCGGCTGCCTGTGCCGCTCGTACCTCCGAGCACGCCTTGCAGCGCGTGATTCCGCGGATCTCGCAGACGATGCAAATGAACGTGCCACACGTGACGCACGGATACCCTTCCGATGCTCGCTCTTCATTCCCGCAAGCGCGGCACGTCATCGCATCTCGTTCGCTGGCCGTCATAGTGAGAAGATAGGGGTGCCCCCCTCCCCACCGGGAGCGGCGAAACCGCCCTCGCTCACCGGATTGGCACAAGCAGGTGAACCGAAAGGCGCTCGACCGAGATATCCAGCGGCGTCAGCCCAATCAGCTCACCGTCGGCCTGCGCCGGGCACGGCGGGTCGGTTTCGATGCGGATGTTCGCACCGCGCCGGTAGACCATGGTCTGATGATCGACGAAGCGGCGCGTCACCATCCGCCACAAGATCAGGACTCCGTCGAAAACAGAGCGCGGCGTGAACATGCAGACGTCGAGCATCCCGTCGTCAGTCCGGATCGCTGGTCCGAGCGTGAGGCGACCACTCACCAGCGAACCAACGTTGGCGACGAGAATCGTGGTCACAGTTCGACGCTCGGTCACGCCATCGACGGTCAGCCGGACGTTGATCAACTGACGGCGCGCAATCGCTCGCAACGCGGCGCGGGTACCGGTCAGAGTGTAGGCCAAGACGCCGATGTGTTGTTTGAGCCAGCGAGGCGTCTCAATGACCATCGCGGCATCGATGCCGACGCCGGCCACGATCCCGAAACGCCGGCCGTCGCTCAAACGGCCAAGGTCAAACCGCGTTTCCGTGCCCGCCAGCAATGCCTTGACTGCGGCGTCGATGCCGAGCGGAATGTGCAGTGCGCGGGCAAGGAGGTTCCCGGTGCCGCCGGGGAGTACGCCGAACGCGTGACCCGTCGCTGCGAGCGCGCCCGCCACCTCCATTGCCGTGCCGTCACCGCCGAGCGAGAACACCGCGTCGTAGTCGTGGTGTCGAGCGCTCGCAATCTCCGCCGCGTGCCCCGGGCGTTCGGTCAGGGCGACGTCGCACACCACCCCAGCGCGCTCGAACGCGCGCGTCGCTCTTCCAAGCAGACTCTGACCGCGCCGCGACGCCGGGTTGGCGATCAACAGCGCTCGCCGAATCACCAACGCCAATACTTGAGGAAGGAGAGCGAATACTGGCGCGGTGTCGGAGCAGCACCGCGCAGGCTCAGCTCGCTCGACGGGGAGCAGAGCAACGCTTGGGTCGACGGCTCAATCGCGAATTGAACATTCGACCCAGTGCGTACCGTCGAACTGAGGCGATACTCGAGATTCCCGCCGAACGGATCGGACAGCTGATTCAACACCGAACCCTGGGCCAATGACGTCCGATAGTTGTTGTTGAGTTGGCACAGCCCGGCGCTCAGCCTGAAGAAGAGATTGTCGCTGACCTGCATTTCTCCGTTGATCCGGGTGCTGTACAGGAACTGCTGCACCGATTGCGCGAAGGCCTGTGTTCCGCTCTTTCCGGCGATGTCAGCTGTGGCGCCTTCGACCCGCAGGTCGAACCCGTTGCCCAAACGACCGCGGAGCGTGCTCGACAGCGCCGAGCTCACGGTCGGAGCCAGGACCGACGCCACCAGACTCTTGTACTCCGCCGACTGTCCGGCGAGGTCGAAACCGGGCTGGCCCGTGAGCAGGTAGCTCACCAAATCCGACTCGGAAATCGGGAACGGCGCGTCGGAGCGAAACGAGAGCTGCGGACTCGGCATCAGTCGGCCCTTTACGTCCACGATCACCGGAATGTCCGGGTGCCCGTAGGACTTCACGTTGTAACGAGTCGTCAGATTCAGGTACGGATTCCAGTCAGCGTTGCGATCAAAGGTGATCGTGCCACCCTTATCCACTCGTAGATCGCGCCGAACGACAACGAAGTCGAGAGTGTAGTTGCCGCGATCGGCGAAGATCGTGCCCTCGGGCGCGAGTCGTGAGATGTAGGCGCCGCCTCCACGAGCCGCAGTGGTGCTGTACACCGTGATCGGCTTGATGCGAAGGTCACCCGTCAGCGGGATTTCCGCATAGTCGGCGGACAGGCTGACGTCGTTACCCACATGGATTCGCAAGTCCGTACTGAGGTTCCGCGAGATGCGTTGAAAAAACGTGCTGTCAGCCGCCACCCGTCCTTCGCTTGTCAACGTGTCGGGCGGTACCACGTTCTGCTCGCGAATCTGCTTCGCCGCTGTCTTTCTGTCGGGAAGGAAGATGTTGCCGCGATCCACGGCGATGTAGCCGGTGAGCGAATCCGCTGCTGGGGTTCCGAACAAGCGCACTGATCCGCTGTCGGTGGTGGCGACGACCCGGGCGAGCTCAGGACGGTTGTACACCTCGAAGTCCTGCAGGTCCAGGGACAGATCAAACCAACTCGGCTTCCACTTCTCGAACGCGATGCGTCCCAGCAGATTGGCGACGCTGTTTTCCGTGTCGCCGCTGCGCGCCCGCATGCGGCCGATCGTCAGTGTGTCTCGGGCGAACGTTGCCGTACCGGATAACGAGTCGAGCGCGATTCCCAAGGTATCCACGCGAAGGCTGCCATTGTGCAACGCGAATCGCCCCGCGATCTCCGGCCGACTCCAACTGCCGTCAAACGTCATCTGACCGGACAACTTCCCCTTCACCTCGCTCACGCCTTCGAAGAACGCTTCGACCAGCGCGAGGTCCGCGCTGTCTGCCGTAAAAGTCGCGTGCACCCGACCGGGCATTGTGTCATACGTGAACAGTGAGACCGACAACGGCAGTGAGTCGGCGCTCGCCTCAAGCACCGGCTTTCCGCCCTGCGAGATATTGAGCCCGACAGTCGCCCGTTGGTTCTGATAATGGGCAGTCGACAGGAGCTTGCCGATGCGGACATCACCGATCGTGATCGAATCGAGGGTCACCGACGCATCGACCTGCAAGTCAAGCTTCGTACCGGCAAATCGCGCCGACAAATCGCCGAAGCCGGCGATACGCGAGGTGGATCTCGAAACCATCCGGTCGAGATCGACGAGCGGAAAGTGCGTCGCTGTCAGACGGAGGTCGACCGCCGCCGAGTCAGGAACGGTGCCAGCGGCTGCAAACGAGCCCCCGTGGCCGTTTTGAATGGCGAGCGAGTCGATACGGAACACGTTGCTGCCGATCGTCAACGTTGCTGGCTGCTCAAGACCCCAGCGCGAATCCGCCATTGTCAGTGACATCGAGTCGAGTCGCAACGCCGTTGTCGTGCCGGTCACCAACCAGTTCCCGCCGGCGCCGAGGGAAAGGTTGGGGATGGTACTGCCGACACCGTTGACGACATACGATCCGTGGCTTGTGTCGGCGATCGTCAATTGCGCGCGAACAGTGTCGAATTCCAGACCGCCAGCGAGAAGGCCGTTCGCGATGACGTGGACTTCGCCGTAGGGCGCGCGCAACGCGTCGAAGATCGAAAACGCTCCGGTCATGCGAGCCGCGTCGATGCCGCGCACGTACAGATTCTCGCCGGCTATCGTCCCCGTCACCAACAACGAGTCGAGGCTTCCAACGGCGACGCCGGTGACAAGCAGCGTTCCCTCGAGCGAGTCAGGCTTCGAGGCACCGCGTGCCGAGGCTAAGTACGGGCGAAACAATCCGACCGAGTCGACGGCGAGGGTGACGTGAATGGAGTCGACCGCAGCGCCGCCCGGCAATCCGATCGACCCGTACGCCGTCAGCCGCCCCATCGGCCCTTCAACGTGTACGGTGTCTGTGAGAATGGCCTGCCCGTTCGTGAACTTGACGGCCGCATTCGACGCCGTGAACATCGCGCTGTCGAGCCGCGACCGATCGAGCTTGAGAACAGCGCTCCCCGACAGCGTGCCAGCACTAGCGCCGGCGACGGCGAGATCGTAACGGCCGTTCAATATCGTGAATGGAGCCTTGGGATTGGTGAGGGCCCGCGCCAGGTTGACGCTCGAAAACTCGCCGCGACCATAGGCTGAGTAGCCGCCGACCGAGTCGATGTCGAGGCGACCGTCGTACGATAGTTGGCCCCACGGGCCAGCGAGCCGGCTCACGACCTCGAGGTTCGGGCTACTCCCGCGAACGTTGATCGGACCGCTGGCCATCCCGCGGAGCTTGAGCGCCGGATACGAGCGGGCGAGCGTCTCGAACGACAACGAATCCGCGACCAGCGACACATCGAATTTGATGAATGGCGTGCCGTCGGTGATGCGGCCTCTGCCCGTCAGCCTCGACGGCCGGCCCGGCCCATCGTGCAGAGTGATAGCGGCGGCACGGAACCGGACGTCGGTCCATAGAGAATCGAGCGTGACGCGCCCCGCAACCGTCCCACCGAGACGCGGGAATCCCGGATACAAGTATTGGATCGTCCGGAAGTCCAGCGTTTGGACATTGAGCTGAAAATCCTGGAACGCCGTGTACACCGGATTGAGAATGTCCAGACCACCGCGCCCCGAAAACTTCGACACCGATCCCCGAATGTGGCTGTCACGGAATTCGGCGCTCACCGAGTTGACCTGGAAATGGGTCAGGGGCCCGCCGCTCGCCTCCATACTGCCGTAGAGTTGTCCGGCCCAATCCACCGGGAACGGCTTTCCATTCAGCGTCTTGATGAACTCGAAGTCGAGTGGGCTCGCCGTGACGTTGACGTCCCACACCTGAAGCACCGGGGCGCCGACGCCAAATGTCATCTCGCCTGTGAGGTGAGTCCCGGTACTTCGTATGTCCAACTTCGCCAGCTTGTAGTCCATCACGTGGACGTCGCGCTTGTTGCTGATGAGCAGCTGCAACCGTCCGCCGCCGGTCTTCGGCAACGTCGGGTAGACCCAATTGACATCCTTCAGCGAAACCGAGTCACCGCGCACCGCAAGGTCGTAACGGATCGGTAGCGGCCCACCCCATACGATTTTGCCGCTCGCCGAGCCGGATGACGCCGGAAGATCCCAGTGGGACAAGTTGAGCCAGACTGAGTCGCCGAGGTGTTTCACGAGTCCGCGAACGTTGCGCCACCGGAACGGCGGGTCGGATTCGTCGGCATCAAGCGACGCGATTACGAATTCCTGGCCAAACTTGTTGCTGTCTGGATCGGCGAGCCGAAGGTGCGGCAGCACTGCCGTTTGGTGCGTCCAGACATAGTTACGCGCGTATCCGTCACCCGTCTTCCGCAGATTGCGGTCGGTACGCGCGAGCTCCTGATTGATGACGCTGTCGCGGACGCTGCCATGGAGCGTATCGTCGGGCGTCCACGACAAGCTGAGGATAAACGTTGCGTCGAGTGCGCGGACCGAGTCGAGTACGACGTAGTCGCCCCAGCTCCGCCTCGGCGCGATCGGCTTGCGTCCCGTAGATGGCGACCCCTTGAATATCCGCTGGTGATTCCACTCACCGTTTGCGAACTGCCGGACGTGGACGTACGGATGACTCGCGGCCAGATGCCGAAGAAAGAGTCGCATCGCCAGGAGATCGCGAACATCGTAATCCACCGCGACGTGACCCGTGCTCAGGAACAGCTCACCCGTCACGTCACGGATGGCGAGGGTGTCGACGGTGACGCCCGAGAACGGATTCCCTCTGATCCGCCCGACATGGACAGTCCCGTTCACGGCGCTCGCCAACCGGTTCTCCACGAAGCGGCGCGCGATGTCGGTGCGCATAACGACCACCACCGCCGCCGCGGTCGCGAGACCGAGCGCGAGCAGCGTGCAAATGCTGACCAAGGTGATAAGGCGACGACGTTTCACTGACTGCTAGGATTTCTTAGTAGTCGGGCGGGAAGGCGATACTGAATTTGAGGCGACGAAGCAGAGTGAACGGAGACCGAATCGTAGCGGCCGCCAGCGGAGGTGAGTACGTCGGCTGGCAGTCACCGGACAAAGTCGACGTCTTGTTTGAGACGCACACAAGGGGGGCAACGCTACTCCCGGATATCCCTGGATCGTAGAACACAGCCCCAAAGGGCTGCCGGTAGTTGTTATACGCAATATTCACCTGGATGGGCCCAAATGGACTAAAGACCCGGAAGGCGACGCCGGGGGTCCACTTGAAGGGCTGAGCCGCCTGATCAAGTCCTCGAGTCCAGAGTTTGCCGGCGTCCGCAAACACGATGGTCTGCAGGCGGTTTCCAAAGAACGGGCCGCGGATACGATACTCGAAATTCAACACCATCATGGCGTTGCCACCCGTGGGGATGACGCGCCTTGGATTTGGAAAGGTAGTGTCCCCGAGCAGGGGGTTAACGGCGATGGAATCAACAACATAGATCAGCGGGCCGAGCTCGTTCTGGCCGAAACCCCGCACACTCGTCTCACCACCCGTGTACAAACGCTCTTGCGGCGGCACGAGTCGGGCTCCACCCGCTCCCCCGCCGATGACCCCACCACGAAAACGAATCGCGATCACGTTGGCCTTGATCGCCTGGTGGTACCAGGTCGCCTCGGCAACGCCCTTCGTAAACGACAGGGCGGTATCCGAGCCGAGCCACTTTGACGACAGCCGTCCCTCGACGCGAAGCATTGTTCCCGACGTCGGAACCAATGAGTTGTCGCGCCAGTCGCGCGAGACCACCCCGCTGATCACAGCGAGTGGTCGGTTCTGAGACAACTGGTTGCGTTCGGCCTCCTGACAGGCGCGAAAGACGAAGCAGAGCACCGCTGGCGGCGCGTCGGTGTGCCCATACTCGAGATTGTACGACGCCTGCCCGACGAGACGCCTTTTGAACGCCTCATCCTGAGTCGGGCGTTCGGACAATACTTTGGAGAGAGATGCGGCGCCACCGACGAGGGTAGTTCGCGAAAACGCCTTGTACGCCCCGCGGATTTCGCTGTACGCGGCAAACGATCGGTCGAGGCGACCACCAAAACTGGCCGGCTGCGTGTATCGAACAGTCGTCGTGTAGTTCAGCTGCGAGCTCGCGATTTCGTCGTCCTTCAACGACGAATGGCAGAGGTCCCGCGCGCCAGGAAAATTGGTCGGATTCGCCCATCCGAGCTTTGAGACGCGACCGCTGAGCTCAAGCCGGTTGATCGAACCCACGAATGCTTTGTCGGAGTACTGCACGCCCGTCTGGAAACAGTCCTGAGTTCCCCACCCTCCCCGATAATCGAGCTGCCGCATGTAGTCCTCGACTACCAGCACACTGATATTCATCAGGCTGTCGGCAAGGACATTGTGCCCAGTATCCGGAGCCACCTCGGCGTGATAGAACGTGCCGAGCTGGTACAGCTGACGCTGAGCCTGGGTCAGCACACGTTCCTGATAGAGATCTCCTTCCTTGAACGTGAGCAGCTGGAGGACTGAGCCTCGCCCGATCACCGGCGGGCGACCAGTGATCGCGGTATCAATGATCGTCACCCGGCCTATTCGAGTTTTCGGACCTGGCAAAACAGTCAGGCCGACAGGCCCGCGTCGCCCGACCGGGGTGGTGTCCCGACGCACGGCGCCGAGCGGATAACCCGAGTTTCTGAGCCGGGATTCGATTGAGTCGATGTCGTTCGTGATCAGCGCCTTGCTGTAGCGGCCGCCGACCCGTGACTTCAGCAGCCCCCGGAGGTCCGCGCCGAGGCCAAGTCCATCAAGGCCGTGGATCGATAGGGAGTCGATAATGACCGGCTCACCTTCGAAGATCCTGAAAATGATATCGACCGATTTCGGGCCCGTTTCGCGGACGGTGTCGCGAATCTGTGCATCGGGAAAACCCTGGTCGGAATAGAATGTCTTGAGTCGCAGCGAGTCGCCGGCGAGAAGTCCGGGGTGAATGCAGCGACTGGTTCCGACGAATCTCCGGAATATCCGCCGCAGGCGATCGGTTGGCTCGGAAAGCACACGGCGCTGGAGTTCGCCATCGGTGAACCGCGAGTTGCCGTCGAACGACACGGAATGAATCTCCCTGTCCTTCGAGCTCAGACACTTCAATTGCGCGGCGACGACAGTCGGAACAATGAGCAGCCCGCCGGCTGCGGTGAATCTCAACAACGCCGCGGAGATCCGTCGATTCACCCCGTCGCTCCGGAACGAGTCCCGTGACGCGGCCCCCGTGGTCGCATTCCCTCGCTTTGAATCGGCGTCCTTTGTGCGAAGAGCCGGGCAACGTAGAACGCCAGCAACCCAGCCCCCAACCCGATGGCCAGGGCAGGCAGCAGGCCGCCTCTCGATGGGACACGATTGCGGTAACTCTCCCGCGCTTCGCGGCGCGGATCGGTGTTTGCAGACATTCAACCTCGTGCTGACTCCAATCCTGCCGTGTTCCACACAAAACACGCCCGCGCGGTCATCACCCCGGCGGGCGCTCTATTGATTGACGCTTGACGGCGAACTTCCGTAATTTCTCGGGGGTATTTTCCAGTGTCAACGGCGGAGGAGTGGTAGCTCATAACCCTGTTACACCCAAACTGGGCCGTATTGTCCAACTGGGGGGGCGCGTCGCGCTCGTTACGGTGCTATCGGCTGCTTGCTCCGGGTCGCCTGGTGCCGGTAACCGTCGGACGATCATTGACTCCCGCGACACCTATGACCCGCGCTCCCTCGACCCGTCGCGAGCGACCGACGTGCCTACGGGGCGCGCCGTCGCCTACATCTTCGACGGCCTGACCGGCTTCGATGCCGCGGCCAACCTCAAACCAGCACTCGCCGAGCGCTGGGACGTCTCCGCAGATGGTCGGGTATACACCTTTCACCTTCGCCGCGGGGTCCGCTTTCACGACGGCACCCCGTTCATCGCTCGGCATGTCGCGTCAAGCTGGCTTCGCGTGCTCGACCCAAGGACAAAGAGTGGGCGCGGCGAACCGCTGTACCCGATCTGGGGTGCCAGGGAGTACGCCGCCGGCACCCGCGCCACCATCCCCGGGCTCACGGTCCGCGACGACAGTACGCTCGTCGTGACGCTTGCTCAGCCACTCGCCGTTTTTCCAAAACTGCTCGCGATGCCGGTCGCGGCGGTGGTCCCACTAAACGCCGGAATTGACCTGAGTGACCATCCCGTAGGGACGGGCCCCTGGAAGCTGGTGGAGTGGAAGCATGACGATTATCTGCTTTTTGCCCGGAACGAATCGTATTGGGGCAGCCCACCGAAGGCCGACTCCTTGCGCGCACGGATCATCTCCGAGCCAAGTACCGCGGTGGCGGAATACGAGAGCGGCAACGTTGACGTCCTCCAGGTACCGGCAGGCGAAGCACGCGAATGGACAGAGAACGAGAGCCGCAAGCCGCTGCTCGCCTCTGTCCCTGCTCTTCAGCTGGTCTACGTCGGAATCAACACAACCCGAGGACCCCTGACCGACGCACGCGTTCGTCGGGCGATCAATCACGCGATCGACATCGACCGGATCATGGAGCGCCTCGTGGGCGGACGCGGCACACGCGCCGCCGGAGTTATCCCGCCGTCGCTGGCCGGGTTCGACTCCACGCGACTGCCGTACGCCTTTGATCCGGAAAAGGCCAAGGCATTGCTCGCCGAGGCTGGTCATTCGAGCGGCATCGACGTCGAGCTCTGGTGCTCCACGTTTCCGATGTACGTACGCATCGCAGAAACGATGCAAGCGTACCTCGGCGCAGTCGGAGTACGCGTGAAGATCATTCAACGAGACGCAGCCGCAACCCGTGCCGCGGCCAAAAAGGGCGAGACCGACATGATTCTCAAGGATTGGTACGCCGACTACCCTGACGCCGAGAATTTTCTTTTTCCGCTGCTCCACGGCGCAAACAAAGGCGCCGGTGGAAACATCTCGTTCTTTGACAACCCGGAATTCGACCGCACCATCGACGCCGCGCGGCGCGAGCTGAACGACGTGAAGCGGACGATGCTCTACCGACACGCGGATTCGCTCGCGCAGCACGAGGCACCGATGGTGCTACTCTATTTCTACAATGATCTGTACGCGATCCAGCCCTGGATTCGTGGATTTGCTCCTCCGGTCATCTTCAACGGACAGCGATGGCTGGACGTGTCGATCGTCAGGACGCCATGAGCGCATTCATACTACGGCGGTTGCTGCTGGCGATTCCGACCCTGTTCGGGGTCCTCGTCATCGCTTTTCTGGTCCTCCAGGTCGCGCCGGGCGATCCCGTGCAGGCAATGGTCGGAGAGCACGCGGATTCCGCAACAATCAACCGCCTGCGGCTCCAGCTCCACCTCGATGATCCGCTCATTCGGCGGTTCGGGCACTACGTCGGCGACATCGCACACGGGGATCTCGGCCGATCATACGTCACCGACCGACCGATCGCGCGCGATATTCGCGAGCGGTTCCCGAAAACATTGCAGCTCGCGGCGGCGGCGATGTTCCTGGCGGCGATTCTCGGAATCGCACTCGGGATCCTCAGCGCGGCAAAGCCGGGCGGCGTCGCTGACAGTTTTGCGCTCGGCCTCGCCTACATCGGCATCTCGTTTCCGGTCTATTGGGTCGGGCTGCTGCTGATTCTGCTGTTTGCCGTCGGCCTGCATTGGCTTCCGCCGTCGGGATTCGGCGGGCCGCGCTTTCTCGTCCTGCCGGCGCTCACGCTGGGGATGCGCTCGATCGCCTTTCTGGCGCGCATGACCCGGTCGGCGATGCTCGACGCGCTGCACTCGGATTTCATCCGCACCGCGCGCGCGAAGGGTCTCGGTGAAAACATGATCACCCTCCGACATGGCTTTCGGAACGCGCTGATTCCGGTGATCACCGTTCTCGGCCTCGACTTCGGCGCCTACCTCACGGGCAGCATCCTGACCGAGACGATTTTTTCCTGGCCCGGCCTTGGACGGTACGTCGTGAATGCGATTTCGCGGCGCGACCTGCCGGCGATTCAGGGCTCGGTGCTCTTTCTCAGCGCGGTATTCGTGCTCGTCAACCTGATCACGGACATCGCCTACGCCAAAGCCGACCCACGGGTTCGACTGGGTTGACGAGCTCGATACGTGGTCAGCCTGGCCGCGTGCGGTCCGGGTGACGCCGATCGAGCTTTGCAATGTTCTTGGCCGCAATACTGTCGAGCGAAAGGCCCGCCGCCCGAGCGGTCATCGCAAGACACCAGAGCGCATCGCCCAGTTCCTGTTCGAGCTTTTCTCGATCAAGGGCCTTTCCCTGATACAGGTGCTTTCGCACAATCGCGAGTACCTCGCCAGCCTCTTCAGCGAGACCAGCGGCAGCGTCGATCAGACGCTCGGGTTCTCGGAGTGCAGGGTTGACCGTTCTCGCGGCAGCGATCTCGTAGGCAGAAATATCCACTCGGGCAACTCCTTGTGTCTAGCGCGAGTCAGCCAGCCAGCTGCATTTAGTCATCCTTCTGCCCAAAGATCGCCATGTTCGACGAATGTCCTGGCGCCACTTTCTTCTCGGGGTAGATCCAGTGCACGGCCTGGTTGACTGCCGTCGCGGCTTCGCCAAATCCCGTCGCGATCAGCTTGAGTTTCCCGGGATATTTCGTCACATCGCCGGCGGCGTATATCCCCGGCCGGCCAGTGTCCATCGTGCTCGCAACCACAATCTCGTCTTTCTCAATCGTCAGTCCCCAGTCAGCGATCGCGCCCATGTCGCTCACGAACCCGAGCATCGGCAGCACGACGTCGGCTTCGATCTCGATGGTGGTTTTCGCCTTGACGTCCCGCAGGACGATGTGCGTGAATCGATCGGGTCCTGTGCGACTCACGATGTCCATCAGCTCGTGAAACGTATAAAGGTCAGCCTTCCCCTCATCAACGGCCGCCTTGAACTGCGCGATCGTTGCACCGTGGGCACGGAAACGGTCGCTCCGGTGAACGATCGTCACGTGCGAAGCTCGGCGTAGCAGCTGAGTGCCCCAGTCGAATGCCGAGTCACCTCCGCCGATGATGACCACGCGCTGACCGATGTAGGCGTCGGGATTGGTCACCACATCAGAGATCCCCCGTCCGTACCACGGCTCGGCACAGGCTTGCGGTAAGCGTCGAGGAGAGAACGCGCCGATGCCCGCCGCAATCACGATCGACCGGGTCGGAAACTCGTCGCGGTCGGTGACAAGGACAAAGTGGCCGTCACGCTCATCAAGGCGAACGACCTTCTGGCCAAGGTGAATGGGCTGCCCGAATTGCCGTTCCTGCTCGAGGAGCTGTTTCACGAAGTCCTTGGCGAGAATCTTCGGCAGCCCGGCGACGTCGAAAATGAACTTTTCCGGATAGAGCGCCGTGAGCTGACCGCCGGCCTCGGGCAACGCATCGACAATTTGCCCCGAGACTCCCCGCATACCCGCGTAGAACAAGCCAAAGAGCCCCGTTGGCCCGGCGCCAATGATGGTGATGTCGCGAATGTCGTGGGTCATCTGATAAGGATCGCCCGGCAGCTGCCTCAATTCCAGTAACGCCGATCCCGCAGGTGGGTCAGGGTACGAAGATTGGGCCTTCCCAACATCACGCATTGCGGCAGATGCCGCCGTCGCATGACATTCTCCGGGTGAAGATCTACACAAAGACCGGCGACCGCGGCGACACCGGCCTGTTCGGTGGCGGCCGCGTGCCCAAAGACCACCCGCGCGTCGCGGCCTACGGCGACGTCGACGAGCTGAACTCGTTTCTCGGGCTTGTCCGCGCGACGGAGCCGCTCCCGCGAATCGATGACCTCATATCGCCTATCCAACGCGACCTGCTGGCAATCGGCGCGCTGCTCGCGACACCGAATCCCGAGAAGATGCGCGAGCATCTTGCCAAAGCACGGGTGGACGATGGGCGGATTCGCGAGCTCGAGCGGGCGATCGATGACAGCGACCTCGAGATAGACCCGCTGAAAGCATTCATCATTCCCGGCGGTACGCAGAAGGCCGCGCTTCTCCACGTCTGTAGAACCGTATGTCGCCGAGCCGAGCGCTCGGTCGTTACGCTCCAGGAAACGGAGTCGATTCCCGAGTTGGCAGTCGTATACCTGAATCGGCTTTCGGACCTGCTCTTCACGCTGGCGCGCGTCGCGAATCGCCGTGCGGGCTCAGTCGAGGAAACGTGGTGATGGGCCGCGGCGGCGTCGCGGTGCTTCTGCCCAGCTACCGCGTCGTCATCGAGCCGGGCGCCACATCGCGCATCGTCGCCCTCGTCGATGAGTCGGCTCCGGCCCACCGGGTCGCAGTGATCACCGACTCCACCGTCGGTCCCCTCTACGCGCGCCGAGTGGCGACCGCGTTCGCCGATCGGGCAGCGATATTCACGATCGCCAACGGCGAAGCGGCGAAAACCCGGGACACTTGGAGCCGGCTCACCGACGAGATGCTCGCCGCGGGCTTCGGGCGCGACACGACCGTGGTCGCGATCGGAGGCGGCGTGGTCGGCGACATCGCAGGTTTCGTGGCTGCGACGTACATGCGCGGCGTGCCGATCGTCCAGATTCCGACGACGCTACTGGCGATGATCGACGCGTCGATTGGCGGCAAGACCGGAGTTGATACGCCACTAGGCAAGAATCTCGTCGGCGCGTTCCATCAGCCGTCGCTGGTGGTCATCGATCCTCAAACCCTCGCCACGCTGCCTGCCAATCACTTTCGCGCCGGCTTGGCCGAGGCCCTCAAACACGGAGTCGTTGCCAGCGAGGAGTATTTCGCCGTCATCGCCGGGGCCCGTGAGTCGACCGCGCGCGATGACGCGACCCTGATGGCGATCGTCACCGGAAGTGTTCGAATCAAGGCGGCTATCGTGACGCGAGATGAGCGTGAGTCGGGCATTCGCAAGGTGCTGAATTTCGGACACACCATCGGGCACGCGATCGAGAGCGTCAGTAATTACCGGCTGCTCCACGGTGAAGCGGTCGCAATCGGGATGGCGCTGGAGGCGGATCTGGCATCGCGCATCGGCGTCGCCAACGCCGGCACAGCCACAGCGATTCGGGATGCACTGGCCGCGATTGGTCTGCCGACGAACCTTCCGCCCTTCGACCGCAGTGCGATCCTTCACGCGACGAAGTCCGACAAGAAGTCACGTGCTGGGCGAGTCGAATACGCACTGCCGACGCGTATCGGTGCGATGGCCGGCGAAGACCGGGGATGGGGGACTTCGGCGAACGACTCCGACGTTCTCGCCGTTCTCGGGTAAGGCGACTGGCTGCGTAGTCACACGGTGGCCGGTTCCGGTGCCGCCGTTACGGGGAGCTTGGCGGCGGCGGATTGGCCTGCCAGAGCCTGGTTAAGTCCGCCCGAATCGAGTTCGGTCAGTTTGACCGGGCCGATGTTTCTTTGGGGGTTACTCCCGGCACGGCCTGCAACCGTCTGTCAGGTAGCCAGATAGGTGGATTCCCTCGGACCGGCCAAACACCTGTTTGCAAGTTTTTGTTGACGGTCCGAAGCCCGCCCTTTATCCTCGGCGTCCCAGCAGTCGGCGAGCCCTTTGGACCCGATCGCCCCCACCCTGCTTTAGGAAGGGATGTCAATGGCTCCAGTGTCCGAAACGAGGTCTACGAAGGGGTACTTCCGCTCGTCGCCCTCGGGCGCATTCGACCAGTACCTGCAGGACATTCAGAAGCTTCCGCTCATTGGCGACGTCGAAGAAGAACGACGGCTCGCGAGGCGGGCTCAAAAAGGGGATGAGGTAGCCGCTGAACGGCTGGTCACGGCGAACCTCCGGTTCGTCATTTCATACGTCAAGAAGTATCAGGGTCACGGACTCGATCTCTCGGAGCTCGTCGCGATCGGCAACGAAGGACTGCTCAAGGCGGTCCGGAAATTCGATCCGGACCAGGGCGTGAAATTCATCTCGTACGCCGTATGGTGGGTTCGCCAGGCCGTTCTCAAGGCCCTGGCCGAACAGACGCGATCGGTGCGAATCCCGCTCAATCAGAATTCGCAATTGATTCGACTGGCGCGAGCCGAGACGGTGTTGTCTCAGGTTCTCAAGCGTGACCCGACCGAAGACGAGGTCAGCCGGTTACTGGACGAGACACCGCAGGCCGTCCGCGCGGCGCGTCAGATGTCGGCGCACGAGCTGTCGCTCGATGCTCCGGTTGATCGCTCCGATCGCGAAGCCTCCACCCTGGGCGAACGGTTCGCGGGTGTGGATGGCAGTGAGATCGAGGAGCTGACCGACTACAAGTTGATGCGCGAGTTCATCGACCGCGTCTTCAAGCGCTATCTCACGCCACGCGAGCGAAAGATTCTGTATTTGTACTACGGTCTCGACGAAGGATCGGAGGCGATGACGCTCGAGCGGATTGGGGCGTTGATGAGCGTGACGCGCGAGCGGATCCGTCAGATTCGCGAGCGTGCATTCGAGAAACTCCGCGAATCACCAGACGGCCGGGCACTCGCTGGATTCTGGGAGTAAGGCAGAGGTCGAGGGCCAGGATATTGAAACCCCGCTCGCGGATGTTCCGCGGGCGGGGTTTTGCTAGGTTGCAGATGTGATCGATCAGACGGTGGTCGAGCGACTCGCTGGAATCGTCGGCCGAAACCGGGTCCTTTCTCGCGACGGCGAGTTGCTGGCTTACGCCTCCGACGGCCTGCCGACATACCATCGACGGCCCTCGCTCGCGGTGTTCCCCGGAACGCGCCAGGAGGTGATCGACGTCGTCAGACTGCTCGCGGAGCGTGGACTTCCGTTCGTTCCTCGCGGCTCGGGAACGGGGCTGTCGGGCGGAGCACTCGCCGATGGCATTGTGCTCATCGGCCTGCATCGACTCCGGAAGATTCTGTCGGTCGATCCCGACAACTGTCTCGCGGTCGTCGAGCCAGGAGTGGTGAACAGCTCGTTGACGCGAGCGGTCGCCCAATATGGCCTGCATTACGCGCCCGACCCGTCCAGCCAGACCGCGTGCACGATCGGTGGAAACGTTGCCGAGAATGCCGGCGGTCCGCACTGCCTCAAGTACGGAGTGACAACCAATCACGTCGCCGCCATCACGGCGCTGCTGCCCGACGGAACGACGCACACGCTTGGCGGTCCGATCCGTGACAACGGCGGCTACGATCTCACGGGAGCGTTCGTGGGATCCGAGGGATGTTTCGGCATCGCTCTCGACGTCACAGTCCGGCTCACCAGGACACCTGAAGCGGTGCGAACGATTCTCGTCGACTTCATGTCGATGGACGAGGCCGCACGCACGGTATCGGCAATCGTCGCGACAGGCATCGTTCCCGCAGCGCTCGAGATGATGGATCAGGCGACCGTTGTCGCGGTCGAGTCCTCGATCTACGCCGCGGGGTACCCGATCGACGCAGCGGCCGTGCTGCTCATTGAGCTCGATGGCGCCGCCGACGGGCTCGATGAAGACGTTGTGATCGTAACTCGCCTCTGTACGTCAGGCGGCGCCCGCACAATTCGCGTCGCGGCGGACGAATCAGAGCGTGCACGCCTGTGGCAAGGCCGCAAGAAGGCGTTCGGCGCGATGGGCCGCATTTCGCCGCATCTTGTCGTGCAGGACGCTGTCGTCCCGCGCACCCGATTGCCAGCAGTGCTTGCCGAAATAGCCCGCATCGCCGACGAGCTCGACCTCAAGGTGTGCAACGTGTTTCACGCCGGCGATGGCAACCTGCATCCCAATATCGCGTACGACGCCAACAACAGCGACGAAGCAGCGCGCGTGCACCTGGCGATGGGCGCGATCATGAAGGCATGTATCGATGCCGGCGGATCGATCACCGGCGAACACGGGGTCGGCCTCGACAAGCTCGCTTACATGGAATCGATATTTTCCGCGGAGTCGCTCGACGCGATGTGCGCACTGCGCTCGGTCTTCGATCCCGAAAGAAGGTCAAACCCCGGTAAGTCGATACCGACTCACTCGTGCCGCGAGTGGTACGGTGTGCGAGACCGCACGTGATCTCACCGACAACGCTCACCGGATCGAACACCCGCGATCTGGCGCAGCGCGTCGCGGACGCCCACGCCAATCGTCGGCCCCTGCGCGTTGTCGGGGCGGGGACTTGGCTCGCGAATGGAGCGCCGGTTGACGCCGTCGAGGACATCAGCTGCGCGGTGCATCGCGACATCGTCGAGTACGTACCCGGAGACCTGACGATCACCGTCGGCGCCGGTGTGTCACTGGCGGCAATCACTGAGGCAACCGGGGCACATGACCAGTGGTTGACGCTCGATCCATTCGGGTCGTCCACTGGCACCGTCGGGGCGACCGTCGCCACGGCATCGTGGGGGCCGTTGGCCACCGGGTTTGGTACGCCGCGTGATCTGGTACTCGGCATCGAGGCCGTATCGGGGACGGGCAACATCATCCGTGGCGGCGGCCGCGTGGTGAAGAACGTCGCTGGATTTGATCTGGTACGCCTTTTTACCGGCTCTCGCGGCACGTTGGGCGTGATCACCGAAGTCACACTGCGCCTTCGCGCACGACCCTCCCGTGACATCACTGTCGCCATCGCGATCGACGGCACCACGGCCTCCATTCGGGCGGTCAGCCGCGCGCTCCGTAGTTGGCCTTTCACACCGATGGCCGCCGAGGTCATCGATGGCCGCTGCGCGGCACCACTGGCGCTCCCCCAGGTAACGACGGTGTTGTTGCGCCTTGGTGGCAACGCTCGAGCTATCGCGTCACAACGGCAGCGGGCAGCGTCGCTCGGAAAGGCTGTCGAGGTCGACACGACGGTGTGGGACAAGCTTCGGTCGGTGGAGAATGGATCAGTGGCTGTGCTGCGGATTGCCGACCTGCCGACCGCCTTCGCCGAGAGATGGGACGATGTGCAGCAGCTGTGCGGCAACAGTGGAGTCGCCGTCGGATCGCCGGCGCGCGGGACCATCCGCTGTGTGCTCGGCGACGTCGACATCCGACGAATCTCAGCGCTCCGCGCCCGCTCCAAGACGGCCACAGTCGTGTTCGAGACACTGCCAACCGCCGCCGCCTGGCACGCGTTGACGACGGAAATCGATCCGACATCCCTCGATGCGCGTGTGCAAGCCGCCTTCGATCCGGCCGGTATCATGAACCCGGGCATCATGCGAGTCACCCGATGAGCACGAACGCATCGGAGACCGCACCGTGCGCCATTCCCGGCACACCGCTGAGCGAAATGCGCTCCGGCATAGATGCCTGCGTTCACTGCGGCTTCTGCCTCCAGGCGTGTCCAACGTATCTCGCACTGGATGACGAGAACGCCAGCCCGCGTGGCCGCATCGTACTGATGCGTTCCGCTTACGAGGGGACGTTGTCGCTCGACGACCCGTCGCTCCGCACGCACATCGACCAGTGCCTGGGCTGTCGCGCCTGCGAGACGGCATGTCCGTCGGGAGTGCCGTACGGCCAATTGCTTGACGCAACACGGGCGACGGTGGCAGAGCGGCATCGGCGACCATTCGTCACGCGCGTCGTGTTGTCGATCTTCAAGAATCCGCAGCTCCTTGGCGTCGCGCTCTGGTGCGCAAGGATCGTTCGCCAGTTCGGCATCGCCGACATGCTCGCGACCCTTCCCGGTCGAGCTGGGTTTGCGATGGCGATGCTCGCGAGCACGAGTCGAAAGTTTCGTGGCGGACGGTACGGAGCGAGCGCGCGGGCCGCCGACCGCGGCAGCACGGTGCTTCTGCGAGGCTGCGTTATGGATGGCCTATTTCGCGAAACCAACCTTGCGACCGATCGCACCCTGCGTATGAATGGATACGCCGTGCACGAGCCGCCGCCCTCGCGCTGCTGCGGAGCGCTCCACGCCCATGCTGGCGATCTCGACGGCGCGCGCGACCTCGCGAAAAGATGTATCGCCGGATTTGAGAAGACGAGCGCGGACTTTATCGTCACGAACTCCGCCGGCTGTGGTGCAATGATGAAGGAGTACGGGCACCTGCTTGCGAGTGACCCCGAATGGCGCGACCGCGCGGAGCGAATCGCATCCCGGGTTCGTGACGTCTCCGAGCTGCTGGCTGCCGCCGGACCGCGGCGGGCCGGGCCGCTCCACATGCGCGTGACATATGACGCACCCTGCCACCTGCTCCACGTGCAACGCGTCGCCGCTCCCCCGCTGCAGGTACTGTCAGCGATCGAAGGGGTGGAACTCGTGGCGCTCGCTGCCGCAGATCAGTGTTGTGGCGGCGCCGGGATTTACAACCTCGTCGAGCCGGACGTGTCGGCGCAGGTACTGGCGCCGAAGTTGACCGAAATTCGCCTGTCGATGGCGGACGTCGTTGTGTCGGGAAATCCGGGGTGCTTGATGCAGATTGGCGCCGGCCTGTACATGGCGGGGACGGGCACGCGGGTAGCTCA
>Ga0315281_10000145_pt1 | contig 88377 bp, 79 predicted proteins | sample YL17G07_0_MG_FD_204540 | JGI IMG/M metagenome (GOLD analysis project Ga0315281, IMG submission 204540) | Sediment microbial communities from Yellowstone Lake, YNP, Wyoming, USA - YL17G07_0 | ecosystem: Environmental > Aquatic > Freshwater > Lake > Sediment | place: USA: Wyoming | collected... | reverse complement strand
CGCCGGAGACGCCGATCTATTCGAAGAGCAATATTTTGTACCACATGGACCGGGCCAAGGAGGCGCTGCGGCGGCAGGATTACGCGGTGCTGGTGGAAGGATATATGGATGCCATCGCGGTGGCGCGGGCCGGGGTGAGCAACGTGGTGGCGGGATGCGGAACGAGCCTGGCGGAGGCGCAGATCAGATTGCTGGCGCGGTTCACGCGGCGCGTGGTGGTGAATTACGACCCGGACACGGCGGGACTGGCGGCGACGGAGCGGTCGCTGGCGCTGCTGCTGGAGCAGGGGTTCGAGGTGAAGGTGCTGGCGCTGCCGGCGATTGGGGACAAGAAGGCCGACCCGGACCTGTTTATACGGGAAAAGGGAGCGGCGGCGTACCTCGAGCAATTGAAGGGCGCGCCGGAGTATGTGGATTACCTGATTGCGCGGGCGGCGAAAATGGATTTGACGAGCGGCGAGGGAAAGCTGCGGGCGGTGAATTATCTGCTGCCGTATTTGCAGCGGATACCCAACAAGCTGCTGCGGTCGGAATGGGCCACGAGGATTTCACAGCAGTTGCGCATCGAGGAGCCGGTGCTGCGGGAATCGCTGCGCAAGGCGGCGGCGGAGCGCAGCGGGGTGGTGAAGACCAGGCCGGAATTGGTGAGCCGGGCGGGGCGTCCGGCGGAGCGGCGGCTTTTGCAGATGCTGGCGGAGGCGGAGGAGTTCCGCGTGGAGCTGGCGAAGAGGTTGCAGGCGGAGCGGCTGTATCAGGGGCTGGAGACGGAGAAAAGTTTCGTGGCGCTGATCGTGGCGAATTTGTCGGGCGAACCGGTGCAGTTGAGCGAGCTGGCGGGAATGCTGGAGGAACGGGAGCGGCGGCTGCTGTACGAGATACTTTTTGAGAGCGGGGCTGCGCCGACGTGGGAAGAGGCGGAAAGCTGCCTGGAGGCGCTGCGGCGAAGGAAAGTGGAAGTGGAGCTGGGGGAAGTGCAGAGGGCGCTGGAGGCCAAGCCGGCGGCGGGGGAGTTGAATGGATTGCTGGATAGGAAGATGACCTTGATGCGCAAGCTGGCGTCGCTGGCGGGATGAGCGGGGAAAATGACGGGTGACTCGTGGGAAGAGCGCCAGGCAGGGAGTTTGTGCTGCGAGGTTGCGGTTTGCGTGGTGGGCGGTTGAGATCCTTCGGCCCCGATAAAAATCATCGGGGCCTCAGGATGACCGTGTTTATTAAGTTTTTTAGCGGGCCGCAGGGCCGCTTCCTCAGCGGCTGAAGCGGCGCGGAAAAGAAAACATTCCCATAGAAAATTACCAGACGCGGCAGACTTTGGGGCTGACCATTTTTTGGCCTTCCTTGCAGCCGAAGGCTTTGGCGAATTCGGAATTGTTCTGGAGGGCGCCGAGGACGCGGAAGTGGCCGGGGGAGTGGGGGTCGGTTTTGACGAGGAGGCGGGAGGATTCGGGGGAGCGGTTTTCGCACCAGATTTGGGCAAAGCTGAGGAAGAAGCGCTGTTCGGCGGTGAAGCCGTCTTTCAACTGGCCGGCGGCTTCGCTTTTGGCGCCGGAGAGAACGGCGCCGCGGAGAGCGAGCAGGGCGATGGTGACGCCGCCGTTATCGGCGGTGTTTTCGCCGAGGGTGAGGCGGCCGTTGAGGTGGATGTCATCCACGGGAACGAAGGAGGAGTACTCGTCGGCGAGGCAGGTGGTGCGCTTTTCGAATTCGGCTTTGTCGGCGGGCGTCCACCAGTCGCGGAGATTGCCTTCGGGGGCGAATTTGCTGCCCTGGTCGTCGAAGCCGTGGGTGAGTTCGTGTCCGATGACCACGCCGATGGCGCCGAAATTGACGGCGTCGTCCTCGAACTTGTCGAAGAAGGGCGGCTGGAGAATGCCAGCGGGGAAGTTGATGTTATTTTCCAGCGGGTTGTAATAGGCGTTGACGGTGGGAGGAGACATGCCCCACTCGGATTTGTCGGTGGGCATGCCGATTTTGGCGAGGTCGCGCTGGGATTCATATTGGCGGGCGCGGAGGGCGTTGCCGAGGAGGTCGCCGCGCTGGATGGCCACGGTGCTGTAGTCCTTCCATTTATCGGGATAGCCGATTTTGTTGGAGATGGCGGCGAGTTTGACGATGGCCTGTTTTTTGGTTTCCTCGGACATCCAGGAAAGGGTTTGGATGTCCTGGCCGAGGGCTTTTTCGAGGGCGTCGACCATTTTGAGCATGCGGGCCTTGCCATCGCTGCCGAAGGTTTCCTCGACGTAGGGCTGGCCGAGGGCTTCGCCGAGGAGCTGGTCGGTGGAGACGACGCAGCGCTTCCAGCGGGCTTGCAGTTCCTTTTGGCCGTTGAGGTAGCGGCCGTAAAAATTGAAGTTTTCGCGGACGAAAGGTTCGGAAAGCAGCGGGGCGGCGGGGCGCAGGGCGCGTGCGCGCAGATAGGATTTCCAGTCGTCGAGGGGCGCGGCATCGAGCGTGGCGTTGACCTTCTGGAAGAAATCGGGCGGAACCACGTTTACGTCGGTGAAGGAGGGGGCGTGGGTGGCCAGGAAGAATTTTGGAAATTCAAAATTGGGGGCGAGCGCGGCCAGCTCGGCGAGCTTCATCTTATGGTCGCTGTTCTTGGGGTCGCGCATTTTTACGCGGTCGAAGGAGGCTTCGGCCAGACTGGTTTCGATGTTCAGGACCGCCTGGGTTTCCTTGCCGGCGGCATCCTTGCTGTCGCCCAGGAGGACAAAGATATTCTCGAGATACTCCGAATATTTCTTGCGGGTCTCGATGGATTTGGCGTCCTGGTTGAGGTAGTAATCGCGGTCGGGAAGGCCCAGGCCGGCCTGTTCGATGGTGGCGATCATCTGGCTGGCGTTGTGGAAGTCGGGTTGCGCGCCGAATTCGAAGAGCACGCCCACGCCCTGCGATTGCAAGGCGGCGATGGTTTGCATCAACTGGGCGCGGGTGGAAATGGAGGCGATGCGCGCGAGGAGCGGGGTCAGCGGGGCGGCGCCTTTGGCGTTCGCGGCGGGCTCGTCCATGCAGGAGGCGTAGAAATCGCCGATTTTCTGGGTGACGGGGCCGCGGTGGGGGTCATTGGCGGAGGATTTTTCGAGGATCTGGTGGAGCACCTGGCGATTGTATTCGGCGAGTTCGTTGAAGCGGCCCCAGCGGGCCTGGTCGGAGGGGATGGGATTGTTCTTGCGCCAGGAGCCGCAGGCATATTCGTAGAAGTCGTCGCAGGGATTGACGGACTTGTCCAGGGCGTCGAGGTCGAAGGATTTGGGGCGGACGACGGGGCGGGCATCGGAGGGAGCGGGGGAGGTTTTCGCGGGGGCCGGCGGCTGCTGGGCGGGGGCGATGGGGCATGTGGTTGCGGCCAGGAGCAGGGCGAGGATGGCGATGGGGGTGGTCTTTTTAGGGAGCATGGGCGCCTCGATGGAGTGTTGGAAGTTCAAGGGAATGCGCAATTTAAACCGGAGGGAGGGCGGCGTCAATGGGAAAAGAGGGGTGTGGCAGGGAGGGAAGGGAGGGGTGAAAAAGGAACAAAGGCGTTGACAGGAATAGACTTAGCCGTGTAGCGTGGTACGGTTCAAGCGAGTAACGGTTCGCGTGTTCGGCGCATCTATCTCCATGAGGAAGAGCGCGCGAGCGCGGGGGGCGGGTTGCGTCCCGGCAAGAAATTGTTTTTTTGAGCGGCGAAAGCGTTCCGCGGAGAGCCGCTGAAGTAATGAATGGGGCGGTGTTTGCGCCCGAGAGCGGCGCGTCGAGGGAGCGGGAAGTTTTACTCAGATGAGGGCAGGAGGAGTTTTGTGGCGGTAGCGCTAGAGGAAAAATACGACGCAGTACGCCAGCTGGTCGCCCTGGGCAAGGAGCGGGGATACCTGCTCTATGACGAGGTGAACGACACGCTGCCGGCGGAGGTGCATTCGTCGGAAGAGATTGACGATTTGCTTTCGACGTTCGAGCGCTACGGGATCGATGTGTACGAGGATGCGGCGACGGCCAAGGCGGCGCGGGCCACGCTGGAGCTGGCGGAGCCCGGAGCGGAAGCGGAAGTGCGCGAGGAGCCGCAAGCGGAAGAGTCCGAGCTGGACCTGACGCCGGGAGCGCTGGAGAAGACCAACGATCCGGTGCGCATGTATTTGCGGGAGATGGGCACGGTGCCGCTGCTGACCCGCGAAGGGGAAGTGGCCATCGCGAAAAGGATCGAGCGCGGGCAGCTGGTGGTGATGAAGACGATCACGCGTTCGCCGATCGTGGTGAAGGAACTGCTGGCGGTGGCGGAAGACCTGCGCAAGGGAGCGCGGTCGATCAAGGAAATCGTTCAGTTCGACGACGAAGAGCTGACCGAAGAGAAGATCGCCAACAAGACCAAGGCGACGCTGAAGAAGATCGACAAGATCGCCAAGCTGTACGAGGATGCGCTGAAGCTGGCGGCGAAGTTCGAGAAGGCGCCGAAATCGAAGAAGAAGCAGTACATCCGGGCGAAGTGGGAGCTGAGCCGGACGCGCATCGAGATTTCGCAGGCCATGCGCGATTTCGAATTCAACCTGTTCGAGAAAAAACGACTGATCGACAAGATGCGCGGAACGATCGAGCGCTTGCAGTCGCTGGAGCGGGAAGCGGGGCGGCTGGAGCGGCGGGTGGACGCTTCGAAGGGCGACACGGCGGCGGAAGCGCGCAAGGAGCTGAAGAGCCGGCGCTCGGAGCTGCGGGACATCGCCGAGGCCAGCGAAGTGGGGGCGACGGACCTGAAGCGCACGCTGGTGGTGATTCACCGCGGGGAGGCGGAAGCGGAGCAGGCCAAGAAGGAATTGATCGAGGCCAACCTGCGGCTGGTGGTGTCCATCGCGAAAAAATACACCAACCGCGGATTGCAGTTTCTGGACCTGATTCAGGAAGGAAACATCGGCCTGATGAAGGCGGTGGACAAGTTCGAGTGGCGGCGCGGGTACAAGTTTTCGACGTACGCGACGTGGTGGATCCGGCAGGCGATTACGCGGGCGATCGCCGACCAGGCGCGGACGATTCGCATCCCGGTGCACATGATCGAGACGATCAACAAGCTGGTGCGCACGAGCCGGCAACTGGTGCAGGAGCTGGGGCGCGAGCCGACCAGCGAAGAGATCGCCAAGCGCATGGACATTCCGGTGGGCAAGGTGCGCAAGATTCTGAAGATCGCGCAGGAGCCGATTTCGCTGGAGACGCCCATCGGCGAGGAAGAGGATTCGCATCTGGGGGACTTCATCGAGGACAAGGCGGTGGTTTCGCCGTCGGACGCGGTGATCAACCTGAATTTGAAGGAGCAGACGTCGTCGGTGCTGAAGACGCTGACGCCGCGGGAAGAGAAAGTGATCAAGATGCGGTTCGGGCTGGACGACGGCTCGGAGCATACGCTGGAGGAAGTGGGGCAGTCGTTCGCGGTGACGCGGGAACGCATCCGGCAGATCGAGGCCAAGGCGCTGCGGAAGCTGCGGCATCCTTCGCGGTCGAGGAAGCTGCGGGCGTTTTTGGAAGGGTCTTCGCGGGATTATTTATAGAAAAAGAGTTGAAAGTTCCGAGAAGAATTTACAGTTTTCGTTGCGCCAGGGATTTCCTAGTCTTCGCGATTTCATCCGCCAGTTTCTTTTCATCGGGCAACGCCAGTTTGTATTCACTCGACAGGACTTTGTTCCGCAGGTTTCCCAAGGCATAGTGGGCCACGGCTTCGTTTTTCTCGGAGCTGAGAATCAGGCCAATTGGCGGGTTTTCACCGGGCAGGGTCCAGTGCTCGCTTGCATAGTTGAGGTAGAGATTCATTTGCCCGGCATCCGCATGCGCGAACTTGCCAATTTTTAGATCGATGATGACCAGGCATCGCAAACGGCGGTGGAAAAAGAGGAGGTCCACCCGATACCATTCGTCCCCGACCCGCAGCCGCTTCTGTCGAGCAATGAACGAAAAATCATTCCCGGGTTCCAGGAGGAATTCTTCCAAGCGGTGAATAAGAGCGTCTTCAAGGGCGCTCTCGGAGTACTCATCCTTAAGGCCAAGGAACTCCAGAACCATTGGGTCTTTTATTTCTTCCTCGGCTGTCAGTTGATCTTCCGGGATGGAACGCTGCGCTCCTTTAATCAAGGCGGCTTTGTTTCTCGATAGCGCCGTGCGCTCATAGAACTGAGTTGCGATCTGACGGTCGAGCTGTCGGACAGACCATCCCCCGCGTAATGCTTCAGTTTCATAAAAGGCCCGAGCTTCTTTACCCTTCACTGCAAGCAAACGGACGTAGTGCGACCACGGGAGGGGAAATCGGTGAAGCTGCATTTCATGATGGCCACTCGAAAGTCCAGACAGTGTCTGGAGGTTTGGTGTGTCCCCTGATGTGGATTTTGACGGAAGGGATTCTCCAGACGGCGTCTGGAGAATTGGCCATGCGAGATAGAACTCTCTCATTTGCCAGAGGTTGCTTCTAGAAAAACCCCTGCCGAACTTCGCTGTAAGGTCCAAAGCGAGCCTTTCAATCAAGGCCTCTCCGTACTTGGCCCGCTTCTTGCCCTGTTGCTCGTGCTCCACAATTCTGCGGCCGATCTCCCAATAGGTGTACGCCATGATGGCATTGACAGAGCGAGCTGAATGCTTCCTCGCCTGTTCGAGCAGGTCCGCCACTCGCGTGAACAATTGGGAATAAGAACGTTCCATCCGATGCCTATTCTTCCTGGTCATGGTGAATTCCTAGCTTGTTTAGCGGAGGACGTCAATACTGATTCGCGCCGCAGATTGCTGGGTCTAACTTGGGGTTCAACTGGCCCGTTCTTGGGAGGCCCATTTCGGGGTTAAACGGCGCCGAATCAAAGGTTCGTGTGAAATTTAACAGTTGAAAGGAAAGCGCCTCCGGGATGACCGGGGGCGTTTTTTTTGTTCGTAGCGGCCGGCGAGGAGGGCGGGGTCTAACCGGGGAATTCGAGGTAAGCGCCGGTGGTGCGCGGGAAGGGGAGGGGGTTTCCCTGGTGGTGGAGCACGTCCAGGTAGGAGGCCAGGGCCTGGCTCATATTCTTCTCGAGGGCTTCGCGGGTGTGAGCGGTGGAGAGATAGCCGGGGAGGTCCGGGGCGGAGGCGGAATAACCGGCCTCCGTTTTTTCGATGACGATCAGGTATTTTTTCACGACGTCAGCATCCCGGGGCTATTTGGCCGCGCGAATGGCCTGCAGGGTGTCTTCGACGAGGCGGGTTTCGCGGCGAAGTTCGGAGCCGATTTCGGCGATGGCGCGGCGGTCGGAGGCTTTGCAGGCGTCGGACTGGCGAAGAAGGGCGGAAGAGAGGCGCAGAGCGCCGAGACTGCGCGCGGAACCGGCCATGCCGTGGTAGGCGCAGCGCATCTCCTCGGCGGGAAGTTCCTCGGGCAGCGCTTCGATGACTTTCAATTCGTCCTTGAGGGCGGTGATGAAGTCGTCCACCAGCTCGGTGTACTCCTCTTTTTTGAGGTTGAGGCGGCGGAGGATACCGGTAGTGTCCGAGAGGGGCAGCTTGCGCGAGCCGAGAACGCCTTCGACGCGGTCGCGCAGGAGGACGCCGTTGATGGGTTTGGGAAGATGGCCGGCGATCTTGAAACATTCCGCGGCGCTCAGCCAGGTTTTGGGGTCGAGGGAAGTGAGAATCATGATGGGCAGATCGCCGAGCGAAGGGCTGCTGCGCACTTCGGCGAGAAAACCCAGGCCGTCCATGCCCGGCATGACGATATCGGTGATGACCAGAATGATGGGTTCGTCGGACTTGAGCAGTTCGAGGGCTTCGGAGGCGCTTTTGGCTTCCAGAATGTCGTAGCCGGACTTTTTCAGGATCATGCCCAGGGTTTTCCGGCAGATGGCGTCGTCGTCCACTAAAAGAATCTTCACGAAAGTTCCTTCTCTCTGGCGCACACGCGCGGACAGTCATATCCCTTATCGTCCGGGGGAGGGGGGAGCTTTATGGGGAGAGAAAACTGTTCCATCGTGAAACAGTTTAGGGGAAGTTGGCAGGTTGCTGGAAAGACAGGAGAAAAGCAGATCCCTCGCTACGCTCGGGATGACAACCGGCTCATTTAGAAATTTGTTAGAGGGGAGTGCCGGCGGCTTTGACTTGTTCGGAGGTGGCGCCAAAGAGGGGAGGGGCGGGGACGCCGAAGAGGCCGAGATAGTGGTAAACCTCGCCGCGATGATGGATTTCGTGCTCGGTCATGGCGCGGAGGAGGACCCAGACGGGAATTTGCGCACCGGTGGGAGTGGTGCAGAGGCCTTGAAGATCGGCATCGGAGAGGCGGGAGAGGATTTCGCGGGATTCGGCGTGGAGGCGTTCGAGGAGGGCGAGGACGTTGTCGAGGCCGTCGGCGAGATGCTTGCCTTCCGTGGTGTAGCGATGGGGATGGCCGAGGACGGTTTCGGCGAACATGAAGCGTTTGGTGACGGCGATGTGGCGGAGGAGATCGCCGGGGGTGAATTTTCCGGGGGCGCAGGGGGATTCGAGTTTGTCCGCGGGGATGCAGCGGGCGGCGCGGAGGGTGCGTTCGTGAATGCTGTCGAGGTATTCGAGGAAGGGCTTGATGGTGCGGATTTCCATGGGAGAGCCTCCGTGGCGGGGATTATGCCATAAGTTTTTGGATGCGCGGATGATTTGCGCAACAGCAGGGAGAAGAAAAATCCCGCGGTCTAAAGACCGCGGCTACAGAAAGGATGGGGGTCAGCGGAGAAGCTGGCGGGCGCGGGAGGCGGAGAAGGTGGCGGCGAGATAGAGGAGAGCGAGGAGGAAGAAGCCGGTGGCGATGCCGGCGGATTGAGCGATCCAGCCGAGGGCCACGCTCATGGCGACTTGCAGGGAGGTGGTGAGGATGGCGATGGCGGATTGGGTGCGGCCCATGAAGTGGCGCGGGACGATGGTGAGCAGAGCGGATTGGGCGACGACGCCGCCCAGGGCGCGGCAGAGGCCGGCGACGGCTTGGAGGGCGACGGCGCCGGCGAGGAAGGCGACGAAGGGAATGGCCAGGTGGACGAAGGCGAGGAGGGCCATGGCGGCGACGTAGCCAGCCAGGCGGATTTTTTGGGGGAGCTGGCTGGAGATGAGGCCGCCGGCGACGGCGCCGAGGGCCCAGCCGGATTCGAGGAAGCCGAGGCCGGTGGCGCCGGAGTGCAGGACGTCGTTGGCGAGAGCGACGAGGACGATGTTGCTGCTGACCACGCTGGCCATCATGACGGCGTGGGTGAGGCCGAGGGAGCGCACGACGGGCTGGGATTTGAGGTAGGCGAAACCTTCCTTGAGGTCGGCGTAGATGGCGAGGGAAAGGCCGGCTTCGGAGACGGCGGGATTTTCGCCGCCTTCGAGGGCTTGCGCGGTGGCTTCGGTGGCTTCGGAAAATTCGCGGGGGTATTTCAGATGGTCGCGGGGAGAGACGTAGCCGCGGCGGACGTGGAAGAGGCAGAAGGCGGAGACGAAATAGGTGAGGCCGTCGATGAAGAGGATGCCGCCGATGCCGGCGCGGTCGTAGATGAAGCCGACGAAGGCGCCGGCGATGAGCATGCCGCTCTGCACGGCGATGAGCACGGAGGCGCTGGCGCCGGTGTACTGGCTGGGGGGAATGACTTCCTGGACGAGGGCGTTGACGCTGGCCCAGTACATGGCGGAGCCGATGCCGTTGACGAGGGTCATGGCGTAGAGATGCCAGAGCTGGAGATGGCCGGCGTGGACCAGGGCGGCGGTGGCCAGGACGGTGAAGCCGCGGATGAGGTCGATGACGATGCCCAGGTAGCGGCGGTCGAAGCGGTCGATGAGCACGCCGCCGAGGAAGGGAACGAGCATGCCGGGGAGGGTGACGACGATGATTTGCAGGCTGACTTTGACGGTGGAATGAGTGGTGGCGAGGATGTGCCAGCTGACGCCGGTGAAGTTCATGCCGCTGCCGAAGAGGGAGACGAACATGGCGATGAAGAAGAAGCGGAAACCGCGCTGGGAGAAAATGAGGCGCCAGTCGGTTAGGGCGGGGGTGGGAGTGGGAGTGCTCATTGACGTGATTATCGCGTGACTATTCTACCGGAGTTGGGGGCGGGATGGTGAGGGGAGGGTGCGAAGCGGGGGTAAAAGTTGAGATCCTTCGGCCCCGATAAAAAACATCGGGGCCTCAGGATGACACCGTTACCTTGAATTTTTCGGCGCCTGCTGGGGGTTTACCAACTTGCGGGAGGCGTTTGCGAAGGCTGGCTGGGAACAGACGGCGAATTTCGTATTTCGAGTTTCGCGTTTCGTGGCTATGATGGCCGCGTGGATCATCTGCTCGATGTGCGGGGATTGACGGTGGAGCTGGCGACGGCGGCGGGGGTGGTGCGGCCGGTGGATGGGGTGTCGCTGCGGATTGCGGCGGGGGAGACGGTGGGTTTGGTGGGGGAGTCGGGAAGCGGGAAGACGATGCTGGCGCTGGCGCTGATGGGATTGTTGCCGGACGGTGCGCGGGTGGGCGGGGAGGCGTGGCTGGGCGCGGAGGGAGCAGCAGGCGGAGCAAGCTCCGCCCCTACGGAGGGAGGAAAGAAAAATTTGGTGGGATTAGGCGAGCGGGAGTTGCGGGCGGTGCGCGGGCGGGAAGTGGCGATGATATTTCAGGAGCCGATGACGTCGCTGAATCCGGTGATGAGGGCGGGGGAGCAGATTGCGGAGGGGATTCGGGCGCATGAGCCGGGATTGCAGCGCGCGGAGGTGCGGGGGCGGGTGATTGCGGCGCTGGAGCGCGCGGCGGTGCCGGAGGCGGCGGAGCGGGCGCGGCAGTATCCGCACCAGTTGTCGGGGGGATTGCGGCAGCGGGTGATGATTGCGATGGCGCTGGCGTGCGGGCCGCGGCTTTTGATTGCGGATGAGCCGACGACGGCGCTGGACGTGACGGTGCAGCGGCAGATATTGGATTTGCTGGATGAGTTGCGGCGCGGGCTGGGGCTGGGGATGCTGTTCATCACGCACGATTTGGGAGTGGTGGCGCGGGTGGCGGAGCGCGTGGCGGTACTGTATGCGGGGCGGATTGTGGAGGAGGGTCCGGCGCGGGAGGTGCTGGAGCGGCCGCGGCATCCCTATACGCAGGGATTGCTGGCGGCTTCACCGCGGATGGAGCGGGGGAAGCTGGAGCCGATACCGGGGACGGTGCCGCGGTTGACGGCGCTGCCGCCGGGGTGCGCGTTCGAGCCGAGGTGTTCGCAGCGGCGGGCGGAATGCGCGGCGGGGATGCCGGAGCTGCGGGTGGTGGGCGGGGAGCATGCGGCGCGGTGCGTGCTGGTGTAGCAGTGTGAGGAAAGAGGCAGGGGACGATGGCAACGGCGGAAAATTTGCTGGAGGTGCGCGGGCTGAAGAAGAGTTATGCGCGGGGGGGCGGGGTGTTTGCGGAGGGCGGCGGGGCGCGGTTTGCGGCGGTGGATGGAGTGAGTTTTGATCTGGCGCGCGGGGAGACGCTGGCGATAGTGGGGGAGTCGGGGTGCGGGAAGACGACGCTGGCGCGGATGGTTTTGCGGCTGATCGAGGCGGACGCGGGGGAGATGCGCTTTGCGGGAGAAAATTTGCGCGCGGCGGGCGGGGAGAAATTGCGGGCGCTGCGGCGGCGGATGCAGATGGTGTTTCAGGACCCGTTTGCGTCGCTGAATCCGCGGATGCGGATCGGGGAGATTGTGGGCGAGCCGCTGGCGATCCACGAGGCGCGGCTGGCGCGCGGGGAGCGCGACGAGCGCGTGGCGGCGATGCTGGGGCGGGTGGGGCTGGAGGCGGACGCGATGCGGCGGTACGCGCACGAATTTTCCGGCGGGCAGCGGCAGCGCATCGGGATTGCGCGGGCGCTGATCCTGCGGCCGGAGCTGGTGGTGGCGGACGAGCCGGTTTCGGCGCTGGACGTTTCGGTGGGGGCGCAGGTGCTGCTGCTGTTGCAGGAGTTGCAGAGCGAGCTGGGGCTGACGTACCTGTTTATTTCGCACAGTTTGCCTGTGGTGGCGCAGATTGCCACGCGCGTGGCGGTGATGCGCGCGGGGCGGTTCGTGGAAATGGGCGCGGCGGAGAAGGTGCTGGCGCGGCCGGAGCATGCGTATACGAGGGAGTTGGTGGCGGCAGTGCCGGGAGGAAGAGGGGCGTAGCGGGCGATAAGCAAGCCGGGGCAACCGGTTGGCTTTCGATATCCGTTCGCCTGCCCTTTGCTGCCGAAAACCTTGCTTTTTTCGCCATTTGGCACCAATCTTTTGGCTGGCGGGAGGATTCTCTATTATCCTATGTATCAAGAGGCGGTTGCGGCCGCTGCCTGTCGGGTTGCAGGCGGGAACGAAGAGGCAGAGATCCCATTACCCGCGATGAGCGTCTTGCGCAGAGGGAAGGAAAAACAGTGAGTGAAGTTCTGATGGATCGCGAAAATTCGCTGGAACGCGAACGGGTGCAGAAGCAGTTCCGCAACCTTGGCAAGGTTCATCACTGCCCGCATTGCGGGGAACTACTCATTGGCGTGCCGCTGCTGATGTGCGCGCATTGCGGGGATGCGCACCCGCTGCGAGCTTATTTTTATAGCCCCGGCCCCGGGCGGTACATCGCGGAATGCATTGACCTGGATTTGCTTTCCCAGGGGAATACGCCGGAACAGGCCGTTGGAAAACTGCAAGAGGCAATGGCCAGTTATCTGTTGGCGGCATTCGATGGCGAGTCCACGAAAGGGCTGGTGCTTCGTCCTTCGCCGCTGGGTCACCGGCTGCATTACCGGTGGCATTGTTTCGTGAAGTCCGTATTGGGGGTTTTTAGGAACCGCCACAATAAACATCTTATGTCCCATGGGCCCGAAGCGGAAAACATGCGCTATTCGCACTGCTAAGCGGCGAAATGGGTACCCGCCGCTACCCGCCGCTTACGCCATCCGAAGTTGTCGCCATCCTCCGCGCTCTCGGTTTTTCATTGAAACGGCAAGACGGATCGCACGCGCAATATGAGCGCGGGGCCGACGGGTTAAGAGAGCGTGCGCTCGTCACGGTGGATATGGCGGTGACGGAGTTTTGGGAAGAACTCATGAGAAGCATGATTCGGCAGTCCCGGTTCAGCCGGGAAGAGTTTTACGGCGCGACCAAACAAACAGCGAAGAAGATTCAACTCAAGAAGAAATCGTCTTAAAGGTTTGGCCCTGAATCCGGAAAGGCGGTAATTTTTCGCGGGGAGGAAGCGATGGAAACGACTCCTGTGCCGGAGGAAAAAACTTCGGCGGCGGTGAACCACGTGGGGCGGTTGATTGGTGTTCTGTTTAATCCCAAAGAGACATTTGCGGAGATTGCGCGAAGGCCGAGCTGGGTTGCGCCGCTGGTGCTGCTGATGATTTTGGGCACGGGTGTGGGCGTGCTGATGAACGCGAAGATGGACTGGCATGCCTACATTCGCCAGGAGGCGGAGAAGAACGCGCGGTTCGAGCAGTTGAGCGAGGAGCAGAAGGAGAGCGCCCTTGGGCGGCAGGCGGGGATGATGCCGTATATTTCTTATGCGGCGGGGGTGATCAACACGCCGCTGCTGATCCTGGGGTTCACGCTGATTTATTGGGGAGCGATGAATCTGTTTCACGGGGCGGCGATGCGCTATGGGATGGCGTTTGCGGTGAGCGCGCACGCCATGGTGCCGCTGGCGATCCTGAACGTGCTGGCGATGGTGGTTCTGTTCCTGAAGGGGCGCGGGGAGGTGGACCCGCAAAACATGGTGGCGGAGAACGTGGGAGCGTTTCTGAGCGCGGACGCGCCGAAGTGGCTTTCTTCGCTGGGCAGTTCGCTGGACCTGTTCTGGATGTGGTGCCTGGCGCTGGCGGCGGTGGGATTTGCGGCGGCGGAGCCGAAGAGAATCAAGCCAGGGGCGGCGTTCGGCACGGTGTTCGGGATTTGGGGCGTGTGGGTGGCGTGCAAGGTGGTGTGGGCGGCGTTGTGAGGGCGCGGCGCGCTCCTGCTACAATTAGGGCGTGGGTATTTCCTTTACAGTTGAGAAAACGGACCCGACGGGAGCGCGGCTGGGGAAGCTGACGACGGCGCATGGGGTGATCGAGACGCCGGTGTTCATGCCGGTGGGGACGCAGGCGACGGTGAAGAGCCTGCGGCAGGAAACGCTCGAGGAGCTGGGCGCGGGAATCATTCTGGGCAATACCTATCACTTGTATCTGCGGCCGGGGCACGAGTTGGTGCGCAAGCTGGGCGGGCTGCACCAGTTCATGTCGTGGAAGGGCGCGATCCTGACGGATTCGGGCGGGTATCAGGTGTTCAGCCTGGCGAATTTGCGCAAGATGACGGATGAGGGCGTGCGGTTTCGTTCGCACCTGGACGGTTCGGAGCATCTGCTGACGCCGGAAAAGGCGGCGGAGATTCAATTGGCGCTGGGGTCGGACATTGCCATGGTGCTGGATGAGTGCATCGAGACGCCGGCGCCGCGGGCGGCGGCGGAAGCGGCGCTGAAGCGGACGAGCGCGTGGGCGCGGCGGGCGCGGGATTTTTTTCAGGAGCATGCGCGGCGCAACGGGGATGTGAGTCAGGCGCAGTTCGGGATTGTGCAGGGAGCCACGTTCGCGGATTTGCGGAGAGAGAGCGCGAAGCAGTTGCTGGAACTGGACTTTCCGGGGTATGCGGTGGGCGGGCTGGCGGTGGGCGAGCCGCATGAGATGACCTGCGAGATGGCGGGAGAAGTGACGGCTCTGCTGCCGGGGGACCGCCCGCGGTATTTGATGGGCGTGGGGCGGCCGGAGCAGCTGGCGGACTACGTGGCGCTGGGGATTGACATGATGGATTGCGTGCTGCCGACGCGGGCGGCGCGGCATGCCTGCCTGTATACGAGCGCGGGGCGGGTGCTGATCCGCAAGGCGCAGTACGCGGATGACCAGCGGCCGATTGACGAGGCCTGCACGTGCCCAGTGTGCAAAAGATATACTCGGGCGTACATGCGGCACCTGTTTGCGTCGGGAGAAATGCTGGCGGCGATTTTGGCGACCCACCATAACGTCCATTTTTACCTTGACATAATGCGCCAAATCCGCGAGGCTATCGCGTTCGGGGCCTTGGCATCTTTTGCATCGAAGATGAGGGTGTGCTACGCCGAGGGGCCGGGGTAATGACCGGTGCCGGGCGGGGCATGCCGTCCGCGCGACAAGATGAAAAGGGCATCCAGAGAGTTGATTCAGCGGAAGTTAGGTTCGCTGGGTCGGCGGTTAACCTGGCCAATGGACGCGAGGCGCCGGGAAGCGGTACAATTCGAGAGTTTCGGGGAAGACGAGGAATATGACGCTGTTGGGAGCAATTTTGTGGCAGGCGCAGGCGAGTGGTCCGGCGGGGTTGTCGGGTTTGCTGGTGCCGTTCCTGCTGATGCTGGGAATCATGTATTTCATCGTATTTCTGCCGCAGCAGCGCTTTAAGAAGAAGCAGCAGGCGATGCTGGACGCGCTGAAAAACGGGGACAAGGTCATCACCAACAGCGGGATATACGGATCGGTCGCCGGGATTGACGGTAACACCCTGATTCTAAAGATCGCGGATCAGGTTAAAATACGAATCGCGCGGTCGGCGATCGCCCAGGTGGAGTCTTCCGAAGATGCCAAATAAAACCCTGGGCCGCTTACTGGCGCCGCAAGCCTTCCAATCATGAACCCAAACCTGAAATGGAAAGCGCTGTTTATCCTGGGAATTATCCTGATATGCCTGTTCGGGCTGGTGGGGCTGCCGTCGTTCCCCACGTCGCTGGGCATGGTGAAGGAGAACTTCGGGCATCAGATCAAGCTGGGGCTGGACCTGCAGGGCGGGACGCACCTGATCTTGCAGGTGCAGGTGCAGGAAGCCATCAGCCAGGAGACGGACCAGACGGCGGGGCGGCTGACGTCGCAACTGCGGTCGAAGAACATACGCTATGAAGAGATTCGGCGAGTGGACGACACGCACATTCAGGTGCGCGGAGTGGCGGCGGAGAATGTGGCGCAGTTCCGCGACCTGATGAAGGATCAAGTTTCGCGGGATTGGGATTGGGCGCCGGCGGCCGGAGAAGCGGGCGGCTACGTGCTGACGCTGCGGCCGAGCGCGATTGTGGCCATCCAACAGCAGACCATGCAGCAGTCGCTCGACACGATCGAGCGGCGCATCAATGCGCTGGGGCTGACCGAACCGACGATTCAGTTTCATGGGCGGGACGACCGGGAAATTCTGGTGCAGTTGCCGGGCGAAGGGGACCCCACGCGGGCCAAGGAAGTGATTTCGCAGGGCGGGCAACTGGAACTGAAGCTGGTGGAAGATACGTCGGTTTATCCTTCTGAAATTGCGGCGCTTACGGCGCATAACGGAATTTTGCCGGTGGGCACGGAGTTGGTGCGGGGCAAGAATGACGCCAAGGCCGCGCCGGGCGCGAGCGGGGAAAGCTGGTATATTTTGCAGCGCGTTCCGGTGGTTACGGGGCGGGATTTGCGCAACGCGCAGGAAAACCGGGATACGCGGAATCCGAGCCAATGGCAAGTGAATTTCAGTCTGTCCACGGAAGCGGCGCCGCGTTTTGGCGCCTTTACCGAGCAGAACATCGGCCGGCAGATGGCCATTGTGCTGGATCACCGGGTGACGACGGCGCCGCGGATCAACGGGCGCATTGAGGATTCGGGGGTAATCGAGGGCACGTTCACGCAGCAGGAAGCGCACGATTTGACGCTGATCCTGCGGGCGGGAGCGCTGCCGGCTTCGATCAAGTATCTGGAAGAGCGCACGGTGGGGCCATCGCTGGGGGCGGATTCGATTCGCCACGGCGTGCAGGCGTCGGTCCTGAGCCTGATCGTGGTGATGATTTTCATGGTGATCTATTACCGGCTCTCGGGAGCCAATGCGATTGTGGCCCTGGTGCTGAATCTGGTGATCCTGCTGGCGGTGCTGGCCTTTTTTGGGGCGGTGCTGACGCTGCCGGGCATCGCTGGAGTCATCCTGACGATTGGCATGGGCGTGGACTCGAACATACTGGTGTTTGAGCGCATCCGCGAGGAGTTGCGCAACGGCAAGGCGGCGGTATCGGCGGTAGATGCGGGGTTCAGCAAGGCTTTCCTGACCATCGTGGATACCCACGTGACGACCGTGGTTTCGGCCATTTTCCTGTTTTTCTTCGGGACGGGGACGATCAAGGGGTTTGCCATTACCCTGACCATCGGGTTGCTTGCCAACCTGTTTACAGCGATCTATGTGTCCAAGGCGATTTTCGGCTATCACCTGGGAAAAATGGACCGGCAGGCGGAATTGAGCATTTAGTTCGCTGCGCTTTGTGTAACGTATTGTAAAATAGGGAGTTAGGTTGCTGTCCTGGGCCGGGAGACGGGCCGAAACGAGGGCCGTTGAGACGGGGCGGGAAGAGCGGTTCATTCGGGAACATTTTCTACCCGGGTGGAGTCTAAAAGGGGGACGAGAGTCAGGCGTATGGAATTCTTTAAACAGCCAAACATAGACTGGATGGGCAAGGCGAAGTACTTCTTCGCCCTATCCGGCGTACTCCTGCTTCTGGGTGTGATATCGGTGGTGAACAAGGGCGGGCTGAAATACGGGATCGATTTCAAGGGCGGCACGCTGGTGTACGTGCGGTTTGCGCAGGCGCCGGACGTGGATAAGATTCGCGCGGGGCTCACCGCGCAGGGACTGGGGACGAGCGAGATACAGAAGATCAGCGACATCGCCAACCCCAATTCGAACGAAGTGGTGATCGGACTGGAGCAAAAGGGCCAGGGGGATGAGGCGCTGGATACGGGGAAGGCGCAGATCTTGAAGGCGCTGAGCGCGACGTATGGAGTGGCCATCGCGGGCAAGGCGGATTTCAATTCGGCGACGCCTTCGGCGCTGGCGCAGTATCTGACGCAGAAGGATCCGCTGGCGGCGGGAGCGGATGCGGCGGCGCGGTATAAGGACCTGGCGGGAAAGCTGGCCGGGTACCGCGACAAGGAAGGCAACGGGATCCTGACCAGCTTCGAGGATTTGCAGAAGGCGGGAGCGACGCCGGCGGTGGTGAGCGCGCTGAAGGACGGCTACGGGCTGGGAGTATTCACGGTCCGTAACGTGGAGATCGTGGGACCCAAGGTGGGGGCGGATCTGCGGAAGCAGGCGATTTACGTAACCCTCTATGCTTTGGCGGGAATGTTGGTGTATATTGCTTTCCGATTCGAGTGGATCTACGGGGCGGCGGCGGTGCTGGCGGTGTTTCACGACGTGCTGATCACGCTGGGTTTTTTCTCGCTGTTCGGGTATGAGATTTCGCTGACGGTGCTAGCGGCGCTGTTGACGCTGGTGGGCTATTCGATGAACGACACCATCGTGATTTTCGACCGCATCCGGGAAAACAACCGTTTGTTGCGGAAGGAAGGGATCGCGGACGTGGTCAACGTCTCGATCAACCAGACGCTGTCGCGGACGATATTGACGAGCGGACTGACGTTTCTGACGGTGCTGGTGCTGTTCCTGATGGGTGGGCAGGTGTTGCGGGCCTTCTCTTTTGCCCTGACGGTGGGAATCGTGGTAGGAACGTATTCGAGTTTTGGCATTGCCGCACCCCTGGTGGTCGCCTGGAATCGCTGGCGCGGGCAGGGAGCGGAGGCAGGCAACGGCCGGCTGGCGACAGCGGGCAGGAGGTAGGACCCATGTTTGAAGATTTGGTGGAGTGCAGTCCACAAGCCAAGAAGACGAACAAGAAATGGACGGTGCTGTTGTCCATGAGCATCCAGCTCTTGTTTGTCGGGATTCTGGTGCTGATTCCGTTGATTTACACGGAAGCATTGCCGAAGACGATGATGGCGACATTGCTGGTGGCGCCGCCGCCTCCTCCACCGCCCCCGCCGCCTCCGGCGGCCGCGGCGGTGGTACGGGTGAAGCCGGTGCGGTTGATGGATGCCGGGAAGCTGATGCAGCCCAAGGCCATCCCCAAGGAAGTGAAGATCATCAAAGAGGAAGAGATGCCCGCGGATATGGGAGCGATGGGCGGAGTGCCGGGCGGAATTCCGGGCGGATCCTCGGGCGGAGTGATTGGCGGAGTGATTGGCGGAATGGCGCCGCCGCCGCCGAAGCAGAACCGCATTCGCCAGGGCGGCAACGTGACCCAGGCGAATATCATCAACCGAGTGCAGCCGTCGTATCCGCCACTGGCGCGGCAGACGCGAATTCAGGGAACGGTCAAGCTGCACGCGATCATTTCCAAGATGGGGATGGTACAGCAGCTGGAAGTGGTGTCGGGGCATCCGTTGCTGGTGCAGGCGGCCCTGGACGCCGTACGGCAGTGGAGGTATCGTCCGACACTGCTGAACGGCGAGCCGGTGGAAGTGGATACAACGATCGACGTGGTTTTCTCTCTGAACCAGTAGTTCGGACGGACGCGCCGGGAGCAATACCCGGCGTGCCGGCCAGCAGCACAGTTTTCGCAAACAAAATCTAAGGAGCAAACGAATGGCAGCCAGTCTGTATGTTTTCGGGGTGCTGCTCTTGCAGCACGCAGGGCAGTGGGATTTGGTCAACATCTTCAAGGCGATGGGCATGCTGGCACGATTTGTCGTGCTCATTCTTTTCGTCCTTTCCATTTACTCCTTCGGCGTGATGATTGATCGCGCCCTGATGTACAGCGCGGCGCGCAAGCAGTCGCGTATATTCGTGCAGCAGGTCGCCGGAGCATTGCGCGACGGCAAGCTGGACGAAGCGATATCGATCGCGGAGCGGAACAAGAAGAGCCACATCGCCAAGGTTGTGGCGACGGGGCTGAGCGAGTTCCAGTCGGCGTCGAATCAGGTGAGCGACAGCGAAGTGATCGAAGCGGCCAAGCGCGGACTGGAGCGTTCGGTGGCGATCGTGCACGCGGAAATGAAGCGTGGACTATCGGCGCTGGCGACGATTGCGTCCACGGCGCCGTTCGTCGGACTGTTCGGCACGGTGGTGGGCATCATCAACGCGTTCAAGGGCATCGAGGCGGAAAAAGCCACGGGTCTGTCGGCGGTTGCCGGCGGAATCGCGGAAGCGCTGATCACCACGGCGTTCGGTCTGGTGGTTGCGGTGCCGGCGGTGTGGGCCTACAACTACTTCACGAACAAGGTGGAAGCCTTCGACGTGGAAATGGACAACTCCTCGATGGAGCTGATCAACTACTTCCTGCTGCGCCGGGGCGGAAAGAAGTAACCGATGGCTTATAAGCCCAAAGCAGGGGGGCAGATAGCCTCACCCAACGTGATTCCGATGGCGGATGTCATGCTGGTTCTGCTGATCATCTTCATGGTGATCACGCCCATGTTGTCGAAGGGCAAGCAGGTCGATATGGCGACGGTCAAGAACGCCCAGGACATGAAGGAAGCCGACAAGGATGACGCCATTGTCGTGGCGGTTACCCGCAACGGCGACCTGTTTCTGGGGACGAACAAGATCGCCAAGGAAGACCTGGCCAATCAGGTGAAGGATCGTCTCTCGGGCCGTCTGGACAAGACGGTGTTTGTGAAGAGCGACGCGCGGGCCAAGTATGGCGATGTGGTCGGGGCGGTGGACGAAATCCGCGCCGCCGGCGTCGACATGCTGGGTTTGCTCACCGAACGGGCGGATAAGCCCAAGGCCACGGGAGCGGCGGCGCCTCCAGGGGACTAAGTTTCCCCCGAAGGCGGGCAGCCGCAGGAGCAGTCATTCGTTTGCGAAAACAGCAGGGAGCCGCGCCGGTAACCCACACCGGCGCGGCCATACAGACGGCGCAGGGAGCAGGGGCCGGCTGACAGGAGACCGAGAATGGGAATGCAGGTAGGAGGAAAGGCAGGAACGGTCGTCGACGTGAACATCGTTCCGTTGATCGACATTCTTCTGGTGCTGATCATTATCTTCATGGTGATCACGCCGCTGACGCCGAAGGGACTGGAAGCGCTGGTGCCGCAGCCGTCGAAGGACCAGCAGCAGACGCCGGACCTGGAGAACAAGACGGTGGTGGTGCAGGTGATGACTCAGAACCATCTGAAGATCAACAACGAGGAAACGACCTGGGAAACGATGCAGCCGCGCCTGGAAGAGATTTTCAAGGAGCGCGCCGAGAAGATCGCCTTCGTGAAGGGCGATGACAAGGTGCTGTTCCATGAAGTGGCGCGAGCCATCGACCTGATGCGTGCGGCGGGGATCGACAAGGTCGGGTTGATGACCGCGAAGCTGGAAGCCGGGCAGTAAAGGGTTTTCACAGGGATAGTGAGGAGTCCTCTCGCAGGGAAATATGCGATGCGAGGTGACTCATGGGCATGGCCGCCGGAGGAAGTCGGCGAGGGACGATGGTGGAAGTAAACATCGTTCCGCTGATAGATGTACTGCTGGTGCTGCTGGTGATTTTCATGATTTTGATTCCGCCGAAGACGGGGGGATTGCCGGTAGAGATTCCGCAGCAAAGCACGGAGCCGGAAAAAAGCCGTGCGGTGGCGGATCCCAGAATCATCGTGGTGGAAGTGCTGGGAGAAGGCGCGCTGCGGGTGAATCAGCAGGCGGTGGACGAAGCGGGACTGCGGGATGTGCTTTTGCGGGTATTCGCCCGGCAGGCGTCGCAGGCGGTGTTCGTGAAGGGCGCTAAGGAAATCGAGTTTGCGCAGGTGGCCCGGGTGATCGACGTGATCCGGGGATCGGGAGGAGAGCGGGTAGGATTGCTCACTCCGGAGCAGCAGCAAGAGCGGTAAAAATTTTGTGGCCGTGACTTTGGCACGGCTGATGTGAATCTCTGCAGGGATGGTTGCCCCGATGAAGCTTACAAATACGCACCGGAATTACCCCCGCGCGGCAGTGCTGGTGGCGCTGATACTGATGGTGGTCGGCACGGGAGGCTGCAAGAAATTGCAGGCTCGCGACCTCCTGAACAAGGGGGTGGCGGCCTTCAAAAACGCGCAGTATGACGCGGCGATCGAGGACTTCAAGAAGGCCAAGGAACTGGACCCGGATCTGGTGAACGCGCGGCTGTATCTGGCGACAGCCTATGCCACGCAGTACATCCCGGGGGCGCCCTCGGCGGAGAACGTGAACCGCGGCTTGGCGGCGATCCAGGAATACAAGGATGTGCTGTCGAATGAGAAGACCAAGGACAACCTGAACGCGATCGACGGCATTGGTTCGATCCTGTTCCAGATGTCCGGGGTGCCGTACGATCCGAAGAAATTCGAGGAATCGAAGACGTATCACAAGCGGCACATCGAATTGAAGCCGGACGATCCGGAGCCGTATTACTGGGTGGGAGTGATCGACTGGACGCTGGCGTTCCGCGGAAACGCGGAATTGCGAGCGGGCTATAACCGGGACAGCACCAAGAAGCCGGTGAAGGATATCGAGCCGCTGCCGGCGCAGTTGCGGCAGGATTACGGCGCGAAATACGGCGAGCTGATCCAGGAAGGCGCGCAGAGCCTGGAGAAGGCCATTCAACTGCGGCAGGACTATGATGACGCGATGGCGTACCTCAACCTGATCTACCGCCGCAAGGCCGACACCGTGGAAACCGAGCAGGAGCGCGAGCAGTTGCTGCAGCAGGCGGATGCGCTGGTGGACCGGGTGAAGGAGATCAAGCAGAAGAAGCTGGAGAAGGGCGCGGAACAGCCGAGCGAGTAAGACCCCCAACAAAAGACGAGAAATTCGCACCCGGAGCGCCGGCCAGCGCTCCGGGTTTTTTGTTGCCGGAGAGGATGCGGAGGTTCTCGCGGGACGGCCTCCGGGCGTACAATTAATGGAGACCATGCCGGGGAGTTCCAATCCGCTTGTGCCGTTCCAGCGCGACCGTTTCGCGCGGCAACTGGACGTCCGTTTTGAAGAGCTGCTGAAGAAGCTGGAAAAGAACCGTCCCGGGGAGGATGCGGGGCTGGTGCGGCGGGCCTATGAGGTGGCCAGCCGGCAGCACAAGGAACAGACCCGGCAGTCCGGGGAACCCTATCTGTCGCACCCGCTGGAGGTGGCGCACATCCTGGCGGATTTGCGGCTGGATGCGACCACGCTGTCGGCGGCGCTGCTGCATGACGTGGTGGAAGACACGCGGATGAGCGCGGAGAGCGTGGCCGAGCTGCTGGGAGAAGAAACGGCGCGGCTGGTGGAAGGAGTCACCAAGATCAGCCGGATCGACCTGCTGTCGCCGGAAGTGCGGCAGGCGGAGAACGTGCGCAAGATGCTTCTGGCCATGGTGCACGACGTGCGCGTGGTGCTGGTGAAGCTGGCGGACCGGCTGCACAACATGCGCACGCTGGAATATCTGGATCCGGAGCGGCAACTGCGCATTGCGCGGGAGACCATGGATCTGTATGCGCCGATCGCGCACCGGCTGGGGATGGCGGTGGTGCGAGGGGAGCTGGAGGACCGGGCGTTTGAATATCTGGAGCCGGAGGCGTTTCTGCGGCTGGGGAAGGAAGTGGCGGAGAAGAAAAAGACGTACGAAAAGTTTCTGGAAGAGGTGCAGGACACCATCCGCAAGAAGCTGGTGGCCAACAGCATCCCGGCGGAAGTGGAAGGGCGGATCAAGGGGCTGTATTCGATCCACGCCAAGTGCATGAGGCAGGAGCGGCCGCTGGAACAGATTTATGATTTGCTGGCGGTGCGCGTGGTGACGGACGTGGAGCGCAGCTGCTACGCGGCGCTGGGCGTGGTGCACCAGATCTGGCGGCCGGTTCCCGGGCGCTTCAAGGATTACATCGCGATATCGCGGGCGAATTTGTATCAGTCGCTGCACACCACGCTGATTCACAGCGGGCAGCCCTTCGAGGTGCAGATCCGCACGCAGGAGATGCACCGGATCGCGGAAGAAGGAGTGGCAGCGCACTGGAAATACAAGGAGGGCATGCCGCTGTCGGATGCGGATGACCGGCGGATCGTGTGGATGCGGCAGTTGATTGAGTGGTCGCAGGAGATGCAGGAGCCGGGCGAGTTTCTTTCCACGCTGAAGATGGACCTGACGCCCATGGAGATTTATTCGTTTACTCCAAAGGGGCGGGTGCTGGAGCTGCCGCGGGGGGCCACGCCGGTGGATTTCGCGTATGCGGTGCACACGGAAGTGGGGCACCAGTGCGTGGGGGCAAAGGTGAACGGGCAGATGGTGTCGCTGCGTTATGAGATCGGCAACGGGGACATGGTGGAAATCCTGAGCCAGAAGGGGCACACGCCGAGCCGGGACTGGCTCAGCTTCGTGAAGACCTCGAGGGCCAAGAGCAAGATCCGGCACTGGATCAACGTGCATGAGCGCGAGGAAGCGCTGAACATCGGGCGCCGGCTGCTGGAAAAAGAGGCGCGGCAGTCCGGGCACAGCCTGAAGAGAATGAGCGGGGAGGAACTGGGCAAGGTGGCCGCGGACTATGGGTTGGGCGGGCGCGGAGAAGAGCTGCTGAGCGCGATTGGATTCGGGAAGATTTCCGCGAGGCAGGTGATTGCGCGGATGTTTGGCGTGGCGGCGCAGCCGGCGGGGCAGGAGGACAGTTCGCCGACGCTGGTAAAGGCGGTCAAGCGCATGCTGGGGATGACCGTGGCGCCGTTGATCGTGCGCGGGCATGACGACCTGATGGTTTTCCGGGCGCAGTGCTGCAATCCGATTCCCGGAGATGAGATTACCGGATACGTCACGCGCGGCCGGGGCGTGGCGGTGCACACGAGGGCGTGCCCCAATGTGCAGAATCTGCTCTACCAGTCGGAGAGGCGCATCGAGGTGCAGTGGGGAACGGCGGGAGAGAACACGTTTCCCGTGCGATTGCGGCTGCGCACCAAGGACCGCCCGGGCATGCTGGCGGAGATTACCTCGGTCATCGGCGGGGCGGGAGCGAATATCAGCGAACTGGAGACGCGTCCGGAGGGTGCGGAGGCGCGCATTGAGGCCAGCCTGGAAATCACCGACCGGCGGCACCTGGAAAGCATTCTGGCGGGAATCCGAAAAATTCCCGGGGTGCATCACGTGGAGCGCGTGTACCGGACCTGAGGGGCGGCGGTTGCCTGACACGGCACAAGAGTTTTCAAGCGGGGAGCCTGCCGCTACAATGGGAACATGCGGAAACTTCAGCTCATTCTGATGTGCGCGATCTTGCCGTTGGTATCCGGAGGCTGCAAGAAGGCCCCGACGAAGACGGACGTCCTGCTGGACCAGGCGGGATTGCCGTACGAGCGCATCCAGGAACTGCGGGAATTGAAAGTAAGCGACATGGAAGTGGAGGAAGTGGTCAAGGTGCGGCAGGCGGGGATTACGGATGCCACGGCGGTGGCGCTGGTGCGGGAAGCGCATTCGCGGGTGCACCCGTTCAGCAGCGGAAATGCGGTGATCAACCTGTCGCATGCGGGATTCTCGGAGAGCGATATTCTGGAACTGGCGGCGACCGACCGGCTGCAGACGCTGAGCCTGGACGCGGTGACGCTGCGGCTCACGGGGTTGTCCAGCACGATCGTAATCCGCGTGCTGCACCGCACGGCGCAGGGATTGCCGACACTGAGCGGGCCGATGATCGGGGAGCTGAAGAACGCGGGATTGAGCGACCAGCAGATCCTCGAGCGCATCAACGGCGGGATGACCGATGCCGCCGCGGCGCGGGAAGTGACCCAGCGCAAGTACTCGCGTAACAAGACAGGTTTTGTGAGGCAATCCCGCCGACGCTGAGGCGGACCGGCGGCAGGAAGCGCCGGATTGCTTTTGCTTCCGATTCTTCCCCCCGCTACAATCAAGGCATTGTGCCGCGCCGCTCCTCCGTCCGCTCCGTTTCCCTGAGCGTGGTTCTGCTCACGGCGGTCTGCGCCTGCTCCTGCGATATTCCGGTCGGTCCCGGCTACACAATCGAACAGCAGGCGGTGGAAGTGCATTTCCGGCCCGCGCCGGAGCCACGAATCGAAATCCAGGCGGCGTTCGTGCTGCGCAATACGGGGGACGAAGCGCTGAAGAACCTGGAAATCCACCTTCCTCCGGAGGAGCGGGTTCATCTGCAAACGGTTTCTGTCCGTTGGGAGACGCAGGACGCCGCTTTTGCCCGGCAGAAGGATGCCGGGGGAGATATTCTGCGCATCGACGCTGGCTCCTGGGCGGTCAAGCAGACGCGCACGCTGCGGGTGGAGTACGTGATTGTCCCGGGTGAACCCGATACGCAGCAGATGCATCTGGCGCCGGACGGCTTTTATCTGCCGCCCGATGTGTGGCTGGCCGCGCCGATGAAGCCGCGGGGAAATTACGGAAGCGGAGGAACTCCGCCTTCGAATTGGACGCTGGAAGTGAAAGTGCCGGGGGATTTTGCCGTGCAGGCTTCGGGAGAGCGCGGGGGGCTGGAGAGCCGGGAGGGCGAGCAGGTGGCCCGGTATCAGCAGCATTTTCCGGGTATCACGCCGTTTGTGATTGCCGGGCGCTATCAGACTAGGGAATACAAGCTTGTTCCCTATGTGGTGAATATCTGGAGCAAGGGCGACCGGGGAGAAGAGGAGGCGCAGCGCGTGGTCGGCGAAGCCGCCAGCGCCGCGAAAACCTATGATGCGGTGTTTGGGCCGCGTGAGGAGCGCCGCCGCCCGCTGTGGATTGCCGAACGGCCCGTGGCGGGAAAAGAGCTGGCGGCGAGGGGCGAGGGCGAAAGCTGGCGGGGAAAGTTCTACCTTGGGGAACCTCCGGAATTTGCCTTTGTAAAGAATTTCTCAGCGGGCCGCACCGGCCGGGAAGCCGAAGAGCAGAGCGAAGAAATCGCGGAGTCCCTGTCGCGGCGCTGGCTGGGGTATGGCCTGAGCGGGGATCCCCGGCTGCTTCCGCAGCCCATGGGATCGCTGCCCGCCTACGCGGCGAGGCTGGCGCGGGAAGCGCAGCGCGGGCCGCAGGCGCGGAAGGAAATCATTGCGGAGGGATTGCGGGAGTACGCCGAGGCGCAATCTTCCGCGAAGGAGTCAAGCGAAAAAAGCGGCGAGAAGAGCAAGGACGCGCGGCGGGGAGAGGGGCTCCTCTCGGCGCCGAAGAACCTGCTGTTCTTCTTCGCACTGGAAGACCAATTTGGCCGTGACAAACTGCACGCGGCGCTTCAGCATATGGTACAGGCACGCCGCGGGCGCGGTTATGATTTACGGGACATGATTGCCGCGCTGGAGCAGGAAACCAAACGCAATGCGGCGGAATTTGTGCGCGGATGGATCAAGCATCCAGGTATTCCCGCAGATTTTATCGCCCGGTATCAAAGTGCAACGGCGAAATGAGAAGAGGAATTTGAGGAGGCAACGCCATGAAAGACGTTGTATTGACCAACAAAGGACCGAAACCGATTGGGCCGTATTCGCAAGCGGTCAAGGCCAATGGGCTGATTTATCTCTCGGGGCAGGTGGCACTGGACCCGGCGACGGGGGAGATGACGGGAAGCGATATCCGCCAGCAGACCGAGCGTGTCATGGAGAATCTGAAGGGCATCCTGGGGGCCGCGGGAACGAACCTGAACAACGTGTTGAAAACCACGGTGTTCCTGAAGGATCTCAACGATTTTGAGGGGATGAACGAGGTGTACGGGAAGTATTTCCAGCAGGCGCCGCCGGCGCGTTCGACAGTGCAGGTGGCGCGGCTGCCGAAGGACGCGCTGGTGGAAATTGACATGATTGCCAAGACCCTGTCGTAATCAGAGCGGGTTTGCTTACGGGCGGGCGGGGCTTTCGAAAACTTCGTGCAGAGCGAACCAGGTGGCCCCCCCGGCCAGGACGAGGGGAATAATGTACAGGCGATCATGGCCCGACTTGCGGGGAGTCTTGTGTGGTCCGGTGCCGGCGCCACGGGGCTTCTGCGGGACGGGAGCGGGATCGGGTACAGCCGGGGGATCGAGCAGGATGCGGTAGGAAGCGGCTTCGGGCAGAATCTCGGTGTCTTCTCCCAGTGTGATGGTCAGGGCGCCCTTCCGGGTGGTAATCAGCAAAGCGTGCGGGCCTTCGAGGGATACCTGAGCGACGGTGTAGGAGTCGCCCTGCGCACGAATCCTGGCGGAACCGGCAATTAAAGCAAACTCAGTGGACTTGGAGGTGGAGAAAATCGCGGTTCCCTGGGAAAGGGTAGCCGAAGGCATTCCGGCTTCATTGTGCAAAGTGGCACCGCTGGATGCGCCAAGGAAAAAGCGGGCTGCGCCGGCGCGGATCTGCACCTGGCCCTGCGCATCGGTGTTGAGCGTATCGCCGTGAAAGAGGGTGGTTCCGGCGGTGGCGGAAACATTGTGCAGAGCGGCTCCGTGAGCGAGGACGATGACTCCGGCTTGAGGCTTGGAACTGCCCGACACAGACGCCAGAAGGAAGTGTCCGGCCAGGAGCAGGGCCAAGAGTTTGCGAGAGTTCACCGTCAACAGCCTCCACAGGAAAAAATACATGGGTCCAGCATACTGAGCGAACCGATATGAGTCAATAGAACTGTGGGTTACGTGTGTCCTGTATGTTTCTGTCCTGTATGTTTCTGGCTTCAGAGGCTTTGCGCTGATACAATGCAGGCAGTATGGCCGATTGGAAACAAATCCAGGCGCGCATTCGCCGGGCCCGCACCAGCGCGGATCCCGCCGGACAACTGGAAAAACTTTTCGAGAAGACCCGGGACGCCATGGCTGCTTTTGAGCTGGCCCGCTATTTTGAAACCGGAGGAAATGCGCCGGAGGCCGTGCGCTGGTATGGCGCCGCCGCCGAGCATTTCCGCCGGGCCGATTGGAAAAAGAAGTCGGAAGAAGCCGCGGCGCGGCTTGCGGGAGTGCCCGCGACGGTGCCTGCAGCGAGGCCAAGGGAAGATGTGCCCGCTGCGGAAGAACCGCTGGAAAGCGCCGAGGGAGAATCTGCTATGGAGTCTGAAGAATTGTCGGAACAAGAAGCGAATGAATCCGGCGAACCCGCCGGAGAAGCGGTAGCCGGGCAACCCGCGGATTCCGCGGTTCCCGGAGGAATCCGAAAGCGGAGGCGCGGCCGACGCGGAGGAAGGAAGCACCGGCGCGGAAAGAGGGAAACCCCGGCGCTGGGTGCGGCGATGGAAGCGCCCGCGGCCGCGGCGGAATCGCGCGTCGCAGAGATTCCCGCGGAAACCCGGCTGGCTCCTCCTCCGGTGCGCTTGCAGGCGCATGAATTGGCGCCGCTGGCCAGCGCGGAATCGACGGGACCCGGAACGCGAGCGCGTTCGGGCGATCCGGCCTTGTCCTCGCGACTGGCGCGGCTGGAAATGCAGTTACGCCGGCTGCTGGCGGCGACCCCGGTGCCTGTGGAGCAGGCGGAGCACGCTCCGGCCGGTCCCGGCGTATTTATCGTTACCGACGCGGACCAGACCACGTATTACTACGCGGAATCCTGCGCGACGCTGCGCATCGGCATCGGCAATCTGGTGCGCTCGGGCGTGCGCCGCGAGGGAGTTTCGCTGAAGTCCGGGCTGGCCAAACACCTGGGCATTCCGGATGCGCGCGCGGGCAAGTACGTCAGCGAGCACTGCGTGGTGCGCTGGCTGCAGCTCGATGACGGCGCCGCAGCCTTCGCGCACTTCATCATGGCCGTGCTGCGCCCCGTGCTGAACGAGTAGGGGCGGGAAGCGCCAGGCCGGAAAAGGGAATCGCTGGTACTGCCGGTCAGTACTCGGGGTACCGTTCGCTGCATCCAGTTGCCGTTCGACCCACGAAACCCTCCATTCGCCGTAACTCTCTGGATTTAATAGGGGTTAGCTGTCACGCTACAGGAGTCCAAGAACCTGCTGTGGGTCTCGCGAACGTGCGTGGTAGAGTTTGTCATCGCATCATGCGCCGGGGGATGGCACGGGGTTTGAGGGGATTTTTCCTGGATTTTGAGCGCCTGGGGCGCGAGCAAAGAATAGAATTTTCGAAAGCGAGGGGTAGCAGTTATGTCGAATATCAAAGTGAATGTGATGCGGGTCGCGGACACGATCATCTGCAAGGCCGCCGGTCTCACGTTTAACACCTTCCAGTATTTCAATAAGCGCAATCCCAATCCGTCGGTCACTCCGCAGTGGTCGGACAAGCCGCTGCTGAAGTCCTGGGAGAAGACCAAGCCGACGCTGGGATTCCCGCGGCAGACGGATTCGCTCTGCCCGGACTGCGTGCGCGAAGCGCGGACGGCAATCATCGAAGGGAAGAAGGACTGGCGCGACCTGATGCACGAGAAGGTCGGAGAGATCAAGGCGCAGATCATCGAGCGCGATGGCCAGGTGTGGATGGTCAAGGACTGCCCGCAGCACGGGCACTACGAAGACCTGATGGCCTACGATTCGAAATTTTTGGGCTGGATTGAAAAGCAGTTCCCCGGGCGGGACATTCCCGCGCACAACGACGAAGGCCTGCACAAGCACGGGTCGAGCAACGTCCTCTACGGGCGCGGCTCGGTGCTCACCGTGGACCTGACCAACCGCTGCAACATGATGTGCGACCCCTGCTTCATGGACGCCAACCAGGTGGGTTATGTGCACGAACTGTCCTGGGAGGAAGTCCAGGAAGTGCTGGACAACGCGCTGAAGATCAAGCCGCGGCGGCAGATGTCCGTGCAGTTCTCCGGCGGCGAACCGACGATGAGCCCGTACTTTCTGGACGCGGTGGCCTACGCGCGCAAAGTGGGCTACAACTCGGTGCAGGCGGCCACCAACGGCATCGAATTCTCCAAGAGCAAGGAATTCTGCAAAAAGGCCTTTGATGCGGGCATGCGCTACGCCTACCTGCAATTCGACGGAATCGGCAACGACGCCAATAGCCATCGCCAGGTGGGCAACCTGTTCGACGTGAAGCTGCGCGCCATCGAGAACATGCACGAAGCGGGCATCGAGATCGTGCTCGTGGTGACCATCGTCAACAACGTGAACAACGATCAGGTGGGTTCGATCGTGAAGTTCGCCATGGACAACCCCAAGAAAATCGCTTTCGTGAGCTTTCAGCCGGTTTCCTTCACCGGCCGCGACGAGGAGATCACCCCGGAACGGCGTCTGCGCCAGCGGTACACGCTTTCGCATCTGGCCAGCGACGTGAGCAAGCAGGTGGGCAAGGTCGAGCCGACGCGCGACTGGTTCCCCATCTCCTTCATCAGCACGTTTGCGGGCTTCGCGGACATGGTCAAAGGCACGGAATCGCAGTGGGGTTCGCTCTCCTGCGGCTGCCACCCCAATTGCGGGGTGGGCACGGCGCTGATGATCAACAAAGAGACCAAGGAGTGGGCGCCGGTGCCGCGCTTCCTGGACGCGCAGCAACTGGTCAAGGACGTGACCGCGATCACCGACGCGGCGCGGAGTAAGAACTTCTCCAACTTCATGATGGCCATGGCCCTGCTCAAGAACTACAAGCCCTTCCAGGGGCCCAAGGGCTTGACGCTCATGGACCTTTTCAAGAAATTCGATAAGACCTGGGCGCTGACCAAGAAGTCCGACGTGAAGTACGGACGCACCTCGCCCGAGCGCACCTACGAGGACGCCATGAAGCGGCGCCAGAGCGACCCCTGGAATTTCCTGTTCATCGCCGGAATGTGGTTTCAGGACCTGTTCAACTACGATTTCCGGCGCACGGAGATGTGCATCATTCCCTACGCCACGCAGCAGGGCGAAATCTCCTTCTGCGCCTACAACACAGGCATCGGCTGGCGCCAGATCATCGAGAACATGCACAAGAACGCGACCGTGGCCCAGTGGTACAAGGAACACGGCAAGCACGAGATCTACGCCAAGGGCAAGAAGGTGGACCTGGAAAACTACGAGCACTCGCTCAAGATCAACGCCGAGGACGCCGCGCGCGTGCGCCACGTCGACCACGACATTCCGGTGACCGCGGCCGAGGAAGATCGCCAGCGCCGCAAGAAGGCCTACGAAGAGCAGGCCAAAGTGCGGGCCATCTACGAAGAACTGGTGCTCAAGAAGGCGCCCACCACCGTCGTGCAGATCGGCAACGTCAGCGACTTCGCCAGGGCCGTTCCGGCGGACTTCAGCAAGGCCAACGGCGGAGCCAAGAAGAGCGAACCGGCCGCCGAGCCTGTCGCGGGCGACTAAGCAAACCGCTTCACCGCTTGCGGGAAAATGATTCCGGATGCCCCGGGTTTTCAACGGGGCATCCGCTTTTTCAGGGCGCTTCGCCGCCGAGGGGCGCGAATGGTAGAATGGCACAGATGCGGAAGAGAGGCAGGAACCATGCCCATTTATGAGTACGCCTGCGACGATTGCGGGACGGAGTTTGAAAAACTGGTGCTGAACAAGTCTGCGGAGATTGCCTGCCCCAAGTGCGCGGGGAAGAAGAACACCATGCAATTGTCCGTCTTCAGCGCCAATACCGGCGCCGGCAAGGCCGCCGCGGACCGCGCCAACGCCATTGCCTGCACGCCTCCCGGCGGCGGCGGATGCTGCGGCGGCGGGCGCTGCGGCGTGAATTAGGCTTTACGCTGTTGTAGCAACGTGAAAATGTCACCCGCCTGTTCAGATTAACCACCGGTGTAGTGCCACAACTCCTCATTTCTGGCGAACTCATCCAGGCGCGCTGTGACCGGCGCACTGCAGCACCCCCAGGTAGGCGCTCCACGGACCGACGGCCTCGCGGTATTGGTGGGCCATGACTCTGGAGATTTGGTGCAGGTGAGTCAAGTCATGAACCGCCCAAGTCGCCAGCAGCGCGGACAGGGTCACCACACCAAACGCGGGATGCCGCCCGCGCAACTCGAGATCCTCTTGCCGCAGATTCAATGCGCGCAGTGCGTCCAGATTCTCCGATCGTAAACGGGCAAATTCATCCAAGAGCTGCCCCAGGGACTTGCCTTGACTCTCGCGTACAGGTCCCCACCGGTCAAAAGGCTCAAACGTCCGAGTCTCTCCAAATTGCAGGATGATCTTCACCCGCGGAATCCAATCCGTGCGCTCGGCGTGAATCAGATGGTTTACGACGTCGCACGGGCTCCAGCTGTTTTCACCTTCTTTTTGGAAGGTCCACGCTTCCGGCAGATCGCGCAGCAGCGCATTGAGAGCGGCGGGGGTGCGGGTGAGAAGAGAGATGGTGTGTTGCAAGTTATGTTCCATGATACTCCTCGCTTCGTAAACGACAATTTTCCAGAGATTCTGATGGTGTCTGTCCTGTGCCGCATGCCTCAGCGGGAATAGTTGCGCACATAGTCCGGCACGGGAAGGGAAGCTTTTCCGCGCGGGTCGGGCAGCGGCGCGCCGGGCGTTAATTTCAGCGGGAGCACGCCGGTCCAGACTTCGCGGGCATACTCGGATTCGTCGTCCACCGGCGGGCCGGTGCGGACTTTGGCGGAGAGTTCGTTCAGCGGCACCGCCAGAACCATGGTGGCCTTCATTTCCTGGTCGTTCGGAGGGCGCACCTCGGGCCAGCGCCTGGGAATCACGCGCTCGACGAAGGCGCGCATGGCCGCGAATTTTTCCTGAGCGTCCTCGATGGGCTGGGCCTGGCCCAGGACCACCACGGAGCGGTAGTTGATGGAATGGCCGGTTGCGGTGGGCGCGAGCACCAGGCCGTCAATCAGCATCACGCTGAGACAGAGAGGCGCGCCGGCGGCCAGAGCGCGGAACATGCGGCTCGCTGACGAGCCATGGAGAAAGAGGCGCTTGCCCACGCGCACGTAGTTGGTGGGGATGACGTAGGGCTGGCCCTCAAGCGCGAAGCCGATCTGGCAGACGAAGGCTTCGTCCAGGATAGCGTGAATCGCGGCTTCGTCATAAACGGCGCGATTGGGCTTGCGGCGGATTTTGGTGCGCTCGGTGGGACTGTAGTCGCTCATGGAGGCAGCCTACGCCGGAGCGAGAGCAAGCGGCAAGATCCAATCTGGCGGCGTCAGGGCGCCCAGAGGCGCAGGCCGATGAGACCCCACGAGGCGAGCAGGAGCGTGAGGGCGCAGCAGGCTGCGGAGACCAGCAGGGAGTGGATGCGCACGGCGAGACGCATTTCCTCGCGCGGAACGCGCAGCGCCAACCACAGGCCGTAGAAGGAGAAAAACGCGAAGAGCAGCGTGCCGGCATAGACGAGCAGCGACCAGAAATCCATCTCGCCCAGGGTGGGCAGGATCATGGTCCCAGCGGCGAAGACGGCGGCCAGCGAGAAAATCGCGGCGAGGGGCGCGGCGCGCACGCGCAGATGGCGGACTTCTTTCATCTTCCCGAAGGCCCAGAGCGGGGCCCACACGAGGGCGAAGAGCAGGGAACTGGCCAGCAGCGCGGCGCACAGGCCCAGCAGGGCCAGTTTTTCATAGAGCCAGATAATGCTGCCGCGCAACGCGTAGCTCGTTCCTTCAATTCCGGCTTGCACATGGACGGTTCTTCCCTTTTCATCGGGGAAGAAAACGCTGGTGGCTTCCGGATCGGTTTCGGTGCGGAACAGCCCGTTGCCCAGGGGCAGCAGGGTTTCTTTCTTTTCGCCGAAGATTTTCCGGCGCACCAGCCGCCCGTTTTCCAGGCGCACCTGCATGCCGCCGGTGAATCTTTCCAGGAACGCCAGAAGCTGCATGCGCGGCGCGGCCGGGGTGTAAAAACCTTCCAGCTTGCGCAGTTCCTCGGCGGGAACTTCGACGAGCGGCCGCTGCGGCTTGGGGAAATCGCGAGAGAGAAAATCGATGACCAGGCGGTTCATCTCGCGCAGGGCCTCCTGCGATGCGGCGCTGTTGAGCAGGATGACGTAGCCCCAGTTCTGCTCGGGCATATAGCGGTAGGAGGAAATGAATCCGTCGATGCCGCCGTCGTGGCCGTGGGTGACCACGCCGCCTGCGGTGGCCGTGTAGTTGCCCAGGCCGTAGCCCAGGCGCAGCCCGTGACGAGCCGAGGAGGGAGTTTCCGGATACTCCATGCGCCCGACGCTTTCCGGCTTGAGCAGCGGAGCGGTTCCGGCGATTCCGCGGCGCAGGAAAAATTGCACCAGCTTGGCCAGTTCTTCGGGAGAAACCTTCAGGTCGCCCGCCGGGCGCAGGTAAATGTTCTTGTAGGGAACGGGCGCGGGCGGATTGTGATCGTAGCCCTGCGCGAGCAGGCCGCGGTTGCCGTCGTCCAGGCGGAAATCTCCGTGAGTGATGCCGATGGGTTCGAGAATCTCTTTTTGAATGTAGGCGTCGAAGGGCTGTCCGGTGATTTTCTCGATGACGGCGCCGGCCGCTCCATAGCCGGGATTGGAATAGGAAAAGCGCGTTCCGGGAGCCCAGCGCGTCTTCTGTGGCCCGGGAAACCTGCGGAAAACGTCGAGCAGGGGGAAATCCGAAGTGTCCTTGCGGTTATAGATTTCGCTGAAGCGCATGTCGTCGAACCCTGCGGTGTGTTCCAGCAGGTTGACGATGCGCACCGGGTGGGCATCTTCCCAGCGATTATCGAGGGGAATTTCCGGGACCACGTCCTGCAGGCGGGCATAGAGGTTGAGGCGGCCCTGGTCGGCCAGCTTCATCAGGGCCAGGGCCACAAAGGTTTTGCTGACGGAGCCGGCGCGAAATTCGGTGTGGCAGGTGGCGTCGTGCCCGCTGGCCAGGTCGGCCTTGCCGATGCCGCCGCACCACAATATTTCGCCGCGCGCGACGAGAGCCACGCCCGCTCCGGGCACGTGGTTCTTGTCGATAACGTTCTTGAGCGCTTTCTGCAGGTCCTCCAGCGTTTTCGGATGCGGAGGCGGCTCCGGCTGGGGCGGCTTCTGCTGGGCGCTCGCGGCCGCGGCGGAAAGCAGCAGGGCGGTGCTGGCAAACCGTGCAATGGCGCGGCGAATCCGCAATGCGGGCATGAGGTCCTCCCCCTGGCAGGTCTGGAATCGGGCCACGAAGATTCTACCGTGCCGCCATCGCCGCGCAAGAGTTCATCTTCGCGTGTTGCGCCTGGCCGTCAACGCGGCATCCTGGTGATTGACGCTGGGCGCGGAGTCGCATAGGATTTTCGCCGTGGCTTCCTGCAACCGCGGGCGAGCCGTCCGGCAGCGCATCCTCGGTGTGGAGAGAGTGAATCCATGGCACGCATGCTTCGCAGCATCTTTTTCATGATGATTTTCGGCCTGGCCGGCGCCGCCGCAATGGCCCAGGCGCCGCCGGGCGCGCCGGCAGCCGCGGAGAAACCCAAAGAGGAAAAAAAGACTCCCCCGGCGCCCGAGGAAAAATCCGTTGCCACCAAGCACAGCATGCGCATCGGCGGCCAGGAGATCAAATACACCGCGACGACCGGCACGCTGCTGCTGAAGCTGGAAGACGGCACGCCCAAGGCCAGCGTCTTCTATATTGCCTACACTCGCGACGACGTGGCCGACCCCGCGCAGCGGCCCATCACGTTTACTTTCAATGGCGGGCCGGGCTCGTCTTCCGTGTGGTTGCATCTCGGGGCTTTCGGTCCGCGCCGCGTGCAGATGGGAGACGCCGGGACGCTGCTCCCGCCGCCGTATAAGCTGGTGGACAACGAGTCCTCGCTGCTCGACGTCACCGATCTCATCTTCATCGACCCCGTCTCGACGGGCTACAGCCGCGCCGTTCCCGGCGAGGCTCCCAAGCAGTTTCACGGCATTGAAGAGGATGTGCAGTCGGTGGGCGATTTCATCCGGCTCTACACCACGCGCAACAAGCGCTGGGCCTCGCCGAAATTTCTTGCCGGGGAAAGTTACGGGACGACGCGCGCCGCGGGGCTTTCCGGCTACCTGCAGAGCCGTCACGGGATGTACCTGAACGGCATTGTGCTGATCTCCTCGATTCTGAATTTCGAAACGGCGGAGTTCGATCCCGGCAACGACCTGCCCTACGTGCTCTACCTGCCGACCTACACGGCGATCGCCTGGTATCACAAGCGGCTGCCCGCGGACCTGCAAGGGGATTTGCAGAAGGCTCTGGCGGAATCGAAACAGTTCGCCGCGCACGACTATCTGGACGCGCTGATGGCCGGCGACCGCCTGCCCGATGCGCGCCGCGCGGAGATTACGCGCGAACTGGCGCGGCTCACCGGGCTGAGCGCGCAGTTCATCGAGGAGAAAAGCGAACGCATCCGCATTAACGATTTCACCCGCGAACTGCTGCGTGACAGCCGGCGCACCGCCGGGAGGCTCGACGGGCGCTTCACCGGCCCGGTTTTAGAGAATCCGGACAGTTACGCGGCTTCCGACCCCAGCTACGCGGCGATTCTCGGACCTTATGCCGGCGTCTTCAACGATTACGTGCGCGGGGACCTGAAATTCGAAAGCGACCTGCCCTACGAAATTCTCACCGGGCGGGTGCAGCCGTGGAGCTATGCGCCCTACGAAAACCGCTACGTCAACGTGGCGGAAACGCTGCACACCGCGATGACCCTCAACCCCTATCTGCACGTCTTCGTGGCCAAGGGCTATTACGACCTGGCCACGCCGTTTTTCGCCGCGGATTACACCTTCGACCATCTGGGACTGGACCCCAGTCTGCGCGGGAATCTTACCGGCGCGTACTATGAAGCCGGGCACATGGTCTACGTGCACATGCCGTCGCTGCAGAAGCTCAAACAGGATGTCGCGCAATTTATGCGCGCCAGCGTCAGCGTTGCCAAATGAAGCGGCTTCTTTCCATCGTCCTATGGAGCATCGTTTCGCTGGCTGGGGCCGGCGCGCTGGGGGCCATTGCCCTGCATCGCGGCGAGCGCATCAACGCCACGTGGTTCGTTCTGGCCGCGGGCTGCTGCTATCTGGTGGCTTTCCGCTTTTACTCCGCGTTCATCGCGGCGCGCATTCTGGCGCTCGATGATTCGCGCGCCACGCCCGCCGAGCGCTTCGACGATGGCCGCGACTTTGTGCCCACCAACAAATGGGTTTTGCTGGGGCATCATTTCGCCGCCATCGCCGGTCCCGGGCCGCTCGTCGGCCCCACGCTGGCGGCGCAGTTCGGCTATCTCCCCGGCACACTCTGGCTGATTGCCGGATCGGTGCTGGGCGGCTGCGTGCAGGACTTCGTCATTCTGTTCTGCTCGATTCGCCGCGACGGAAAATCGCTGGGGCAGATGGCCCGCGAAGAGGTGGGGAGGTGGGGCGGATTTCTGGCGCAACTGGCCATTCTGGCGATCATGGTGATTTTGCTGGCGGTGATTGCGCTAGTGGTGGTGAACGCGCTGAAATCTTCGCCGTGGGCCACGTTCACCCTGGCCATGACCATTCCCATCGCGCTGCTCATGGGGATTTATCTGCGTTACTGGCGCGTCGGGCGGGTGCTGGAAGCGTCGCTGATGGGATTCGCGCTGGTGCTGTTCGTAGTGGTCGCGGGGCAATGGGTGGCCGATTCGCCTTCGTGGGCCCGCGTGTTTACACTGGGCGGCACTTCGCTGGCCTGGGCCATCATCGTGTATGGGTTTGCCGCTTCGGCGCTGCCCGTGTGGCTGCTGCTGGCGCCGCGGGATTATCTGAGTGCGTTTATCAAGGTGGGCGCGATTCTGGCGCTGGCCGGCGGAATCCTGCTGGTGCGCCCGGATGTGCAGATGCCCGCGCTCACGCGCTTCATTGACGGCAGCGGCCCGGTCTTCGCCGGAAAGATTTTCCCCTTCTGCTTCATCACCATCGCCTGCGGAGCCATCAGCGGATTCCATTCCCTGGTGGCCAGCGGCACCACGCCCAAAATGATTTTGCGCGAGGGTCATGCGCGACTCATCGGCTACGGCGCCATGCTGATGGAGTCCTTCGTTGGAGTCATGGCCATGGTGGCCGCCTGCTCCATGCCGCCGGGCGTCTATTTCGCCATCAACAGCCCCGCGGCCATCGTGGGCTCGACCGCCGAGGCCGCTTCCGTCACCATCACTTCGTGGGGCTTTCCGCTGCTGCCCGGAGCCATGCACGAACTGGCGCGCTCGGTGGGCGAACAGACCCTGCTCAACCGCGCCGGCGGCGCTCCTTCGCTGGCCGTGGGCATGGCCCAGATTTTTTCCAGCACCATCGGCGGCCCGCGCCTGATGAGCATCTGGTATCACTTCGCCATCATGTTCGAGGCGCTTTTCATTCTCACGGTGCTGGACGCCGGAACGCGCGTGGGCCGCTTCATGATTCAGGATTTGGGCGGCCATTTCTGGAAGCCCTTCGGACGCACCGGATGGATGCCGGGGATTCTGCTCTCCAGCGGAATGATCGTCGGCCTGTGGGGCTATTTTCTCTATCAGGGCGTCCTGGATCCGCTCGGCGGAATCAATTCGCTGTGGCCGCTGTTTGGCATCGCCAACCAGTTGCTGGCCGCGGTGGCCCTGGTGGTGGCCAGCACGATTCTGATGAAGATGGGCCGCTGGCGCTGGCTGTGGGTCACGCTGGCGCCGATGGCCGTGCTGGTGACCGTCACCATGACGGCGGCGTGGCAGAAGATTTTCAGCGCCGATCCGCGGCTTGGCTTTCTGGCCTACGCTTCCTCACTCGCCGCACAGATTGCTTCGGGCGCGGTTCTCGCGGCGAAAATCGCGCAGACGCAACGGCTGATCTTCAACCAGCGGCTGGATGCAGCCGTTACCGCCGTGCTGGCGCTGATGATTCTGGCGCTGCTGGCGGATGCCGCGCGCCACTGGTATGTGCTGATCGTGCACCGCCGCGAGCCGGTGCTGCACGAATCTCCGTATGTGGCCACGCGATGGGTGGAGGGCGACTGATGCGCCGCGCGGAAAAGCGGAGGAGCGCCGTAGCCGGAGCGATGGTTCGTCTGGCGCGTACTGCCTGGAAGGTGCTTCGCGAATGGTCCGGCGACGCCGCCTACGACCGTTATCTCCGCGCAGCTGGAGCTAAGGCCCAGGCTCCGCTGGCCCCCGCGGAGTTCTACGTCGAGCAGCTCAACCGCCGCTACTCGAAACCGACGCGTTGCTGCTGAACAGTCCGCCGCGCGAAAATCCGTTTAGTGTTTTCCGAAAACTTCCTTCAGCAGGCTGGTGACCTGAGCGGCGGGGTCCTTGCGAATCTTGCGCTCTTCCTCGCTGAGCATGAAGAAAAGTCCGTTGAGCGCCTGGGCCACCACGTATTCCTTGATGTCCACCGTCTGCGCCTTCAGGAAGGGAATGGTGCGCGCCTTGCCGGTCAGCGCGTCGTATTTGCGCGTGACTTCGTGCTTCTGCAGCGCGTCTTCGACGATGGGAGTGAATGCCGCGGTCAGCGCCGGCGTGGTCTTGTCCTGAAAATATTCGGTGATGGAGGTGTCCCCGCCCTTGAGCAGCTTGCGGGCGTCTTCAAAGGTCATCGCCAGGATGGCGTCGATGAAAATCTTGCGCGCTTCCGGAGCGGCCTGCTCCGCCGCGCGGTTCATGCTCAGGATGAACTCGTCGATCTTGGGGGCGAAACCGGCGATGCGCAGGCCGTTTTCGAGCTTCTGCATGTTCTTGGGCATCGGTATCTTGATGTCCGGATTGCCGAAGTAGCCGTCTTCCTTCCCCGTCAGCTTCACCGCGTTGTCCGTGCCCACTTGGAGAGCTTCCTTCAGGCCGGCAATGATTTTGTCGTCGGTGAGCGCGGGGACCACGGGGGCGAGCACCGGGGCCAGGATCTCGGAGATGGAACTCTTTTTCTTCTTGGCCGATTTTTTGGCGGGCTTCTTGGTCGTTGTGGTCGTCGTGGTGGTTTGCGCGGCAACGGGAATGCCTGCCAGTAAAGCGAAAATGATGATCCAGCAGCGCAGCGATTTCATGGAGTTCTCCTTAACCGAACAGCGGCAATCTTGAAAGACGCGAAGGGGCGGCGTTCCCGCGGAGCGAAGTCCTCATCCGGAACGGCGCAGGGTCAGTAGCGTGATTTCCGGCGGCGCGCCCAGGCGCACAGGCGCTCCCACGGTGCCCAGACCGCGATTCACGTAGAGGTTGGCGATGCCCGGCTGCAAATTCAGGGCGATATGCCGGTCGCCCATGCCCGGTTCGGAAGGAGCGAACAGCGGCCGATGGAACAGTCCGGAAATGTAATCGGTGATGAATCGCGCCGGGCTGAAGCGGCGGTCCAGAATTTCCACCTGCACTTGCCCGCCGTGGGTGTGCCCGGAAAGCGTCAACTCGACGCCCAGTTCGGCGGCGCGGCGGAAGGAATTGGGATTGTGCGAAAGCAGGATGTTGGGCATGTCCCGGCGAACCAGGGGGTCCAGGCCCTCGATCATCTGCATCTTGCGGCCTTTGGGGGAGCGCTCGCGCTGGTAATCCACGCCGATCAGGTTGAACTTGGCCCCGCGCCAGGTGAGCTGCTTGCTTTCCTGCCGCAGCAACTTCATGCCGGCCTGCGCGAAAAGAGTCTGCGCGGCGTCTTCCGCGCGCGCGTAAATTTCGTGATTGCCGTTGCAGCCCCAGGTTCCCAGCGGCGCGCGCAGGCGGCGCAGTTCGTCCACGCAGTCGGCCAGCGGGTCGTTGACCCCGGTGATGAAATCGCCGGTGACCACGGCCAGATCGGCGGTGAGGTCGTTGGCCATGTCCACGGCGCGGCGGACGTTCTCGCGGGTCATATAGCCGCTCAGGTGAATGTCGCTGAGTTGGACGATGTTCAGCCCATTCAGTGCGTCCGGAAGGCCGGTGATGGGAACTTCCACGCGGCGCACCTGATAGCGCAGGCGTTCGCCGGCGAATCCATAGACGGCGCCGAGGAAGGGCATGGCTCCGGCCGCGATCGTAGCGGTTTGGAAAAGATAGCGGCGGCTGGGATTGACCAGCACATCGGGAGCGGATTCGCCGTGAGCAGGCGGCGCCGTATTGGCGGCGGAGGATGGCTTGCCGCGGCGGCGGCCCATCCAACGCCAGCCGCGGTCCAGGCCATGCACGGACTTGACGGAAACGTAGGCGAAGAGAGCGCTGGCGAACCACAGCCCGGCCATTCCGGAAACCAGCGAAGAGTGGCGCAGAAAATAATTTTGATTACTGCGCAGGCTGCCCGCGGCCGCGCCTACCACCACCAGCAGGGCCACCACATAAATCAGACGCGCGGCCACGCGCAGCCAGGTGCGGCCCCAGTTGGAAGTGACCCGCCAGAGACCGCGGTACCAGAATCGCTGTGAAAGATAAAGCAGCGTGACGGTGGAAATCAGAATTGCGCTGCGCAGGAGCAGCCAGGCCCAGTCCATATGAAATAAATCTCCCTTCAGAACGATCCATTTTAGCATGCGCGTGTGGGTGAACTGCCCCTTTGCCTGCGCGTGTTTCGTAAGTATGATGAGACTGTCCGAAAGTACAGGTTTAACGCGTTCGGACAGTTCCGCCGCCGGGTGAGCGGTTTTCCGGGAAAAACGATTCTGAATTCACATCGCAAGGAGAAAAGAAACCATGAAGAACGCACGATTTCTGTTTTTGGGGGCATTGATGGCCGGATTACTGGCTGTTCCGGCGCTGGCGCAGGAGGCGGCCAAGAAAGCGGAAGCGCCCGCGGCGGCGCCCAGCGCTTCCCAGGCCGTTCTGGCGCGCTGGAATGAAGCCGGAAGCAAACTCATCGCCATGGCCGAGGATTTCCCCGAGGACAAACTCGACTACAAACCCACGCCGGAAGTGCGCACCTTCGCCGAACAACTGCTGCACGTGGCCGGGGTGAACAATCTGCTGGGCATGGTGGTGCGTGGCGAAAAGGTCGAGGAGGCGGACCTGCCCCGCGATAAATACAAGACTCGCGCGGAGATCGTGGCTGCGGTGAAGAAATCCTTCGCCGACGGCGCGGAAATCATCAAGTCCAAGGGCGACGCCGGACTCGCCGCCGAGGTCAAGCATCCCTTCGCCAACGCGATGACCCGCGTGGCCGACCTCGCCGACATGCTTTCCTCGCACGCCCAGGAGCACTACGGCCAGCTGGTGGTCTATTACCGGCTGAACAAGCTGGTGCCGCCGGCCTCGCGCCCGCGCAAGTAGCCGCGCCGGGCAGTTCAATTGCAGTTCCAATCCGGCCGGCGGCGGACCCTACAGTCTGCTTCCGGCCGGTTTTTATTCTGGAGGAGCAAGATGAAAAACATATTTCTGTTTTTTGTGGCGATTGGACTCGTACTGGCATTGGCGGGTTGCGGGCCGGTGATGTCTCTGTTTCCACTGCGCACAGCGGAAGATAAGTTGTTTGACGAGCAGTTACTCGGAGAATGGCGGCAGGTGGACCCGGATAAGCAAAAAACAATCAGCAACGAAGCAGCCGGCGACGAGCATCGCTGGACCTTTACCCGGGCTGGGGATGGCTCCGGCTATGATGTGAAGGTTCTCTGGACCGACAAAAAGAAAAAAGACGGCCTCATCAGCAGCGCACATCTCGTTCAATTGGGCAATTTCCTGTTCATCGATTTTCAAGGGTACAGCGGAGAGGAGGACGGCTTTGGGTATCATCCCTTTCCGGTGGTCAATGCCCACATGCTCGCCCGTATTCGCCTTCAGGCCGCGCAGAAATCGCTGCGGATCGATTTTCTGAAGGATGACTGGATCAGGAATCAGATCAAAGCTGGCAAGCCGGTTTTGGCCACTCTGGATACGGATGAAAATCTGTTGGTCACCGCAACAACCCAGGAGTTGCGCAAATTTGCCCTGGCCCACGCCGAGGATACCGAAGCGTTTTCGGAGGGCTACTCATTCGAGCGGGTGAAGTAGGCGGCTGACGAAAAAGAGGCCGCTTCAGGCGGTGGCCGCTCCCGCGGGCGCGCTTTCCAGTAGTGCGCGCAACTGCTCGGGGTCGCTCGTTGGCGGCAGGCAGGTCTGCCCGGCGCAGACGATGGCCAGCGGCTTGTCGGCCGGGAGATGCGGCAGAGTCAGCTTCAATGCTCCGGCCAGATTTTCCAGCGCGGCGCCGGGAGTCAGCCGCAGGACGCTCTTGCCCAGGCGGAAGACGCCGTTGGCGGCGTCGAGCAACTCATCGGCGGCCAAGTCGCCGGCCGCGCCGGTGACCACCACCTGCATGGGATGGCGCGTAAAAAGCGTGGCGGCCAGGCCGTAGGTGGCCGCGAACATTCCGTATTGCCCCGCGACTCCCGCGAAAGTTTCCAGCGTCTTTTCGGCGAACGCGTGATAGCGTTCCTCGCCCGTGTACGCGTGCATGCGCACCAGCGCGATGACCGCCAGGGAATTCGCGCCGGGCATGGGCGAATCCTGGAACGGTTTGCGGCGCACGTCCAGCCCGCCCAGCGGCGGCGCGTCGGAAGCGCGGTCGAAGAATCCGCCGCCTTCGCTGTCGGCGTAGCGTTCCAGCGTGAAATCGAGCGTGCGCTGCGCCGCGCGGAAATAGCGCGCCTCCAGCGTGGCCTCGTAGGCGTCCAGCAGCGCCACGGCGCCGGCGATCTGGTCGTCGAGCGACCCATCCAGCGTGGGGCCGCCGATGCGGTGGCGGAATCCGCGCGCCTCGCTCCAAGCTTCCCGCAGCATGCGCTCGGCGCTTTTGAGCGCGAAAGCGCGGCAGCGCTGCCCGGCAGGCCCGCCCAGCACGCGCGCGGCTTCCAGATACGCGGAGACGAACATCGAATTCCAGGCGGTGTACATCGTCTTGTCCACGCAGGGCGTGGGGCGCTCCAGCCGCGCCGCCAGCATTTTTCCGGAAGCGTGCGCGATGACCGTTTCGATTTCCGCTTCCTGCTGGCCCAGCGTGGCGGCGATTTCCGCGGCGTCCCGCGCAATCCACAAAACATTCTTTGCCGGATTGTGGTGCATCTCGCCGTGCGGCTCGACGTCGAAGTGCAGCTCCATCACCCGCGCTTCCTCGGCGGAAAGCACCGCGCGCAGCTCCTCCTGCGTCCAGGTGAAATAGTCGCCGTCGTCATCGAGCGTGACGTCGGCGTCCTGGCTGCCGTAAAATCCGCCGTTCTCCTGATCGGAGAGCACTTCGTTCACCCAGTCGATGATGCCTTCGGCGGCCTCGCGCAAAATCGGATTGCGGGTGACCTGCCAGCCGTGCAGGTAGTTGCGCAGCAGCTCGGAATTGTCGTAACTCATCTTTTCGAAATGCGGCACGAGCCAGCGCTCGTCCACCGAATAGCGGTGAAATCCCCCGGCCAGCTGGTCATAGACGCCGCCGCGGGCCATTTTCACCAGCGTCGTTTCCGCGAGCGCCAGCAGGTGTTTTTCCTGCGTCTGCTGGTAGCGCTCCAGCACCAGGTCCATCGCCGAGGTGTGCGGAAATTTTGGCGAGCGTCCGAAGCCGCCGTTCTTGATGTCGAAGAGCTGCACGATCGAAGCGATTTGTGCATCCACCACCGCGGGGTCGAATCCGGCTCGCGCGGTGGAATAACTTTCCGCCTGCGCCACGGCCGCGGCCAGCGAATTCGCCGCGGTTTCCAGTTCCGCGCGCTTTCCGCGGTAGGCTTCGGCCACGCTTATCAGGATGCGGCGGAAGCCGGGGCGGCCCATGGCGTCCTCGGGAGGGAAATAGGTGCCGCCGAAAAACGGTTTGCCGTCCGGGAGAAGAAATCCGGTGAGCGGCCAGCCGCCCTGCCCGCAAATGGCGCTGATGGCCGCCTGATAGCGCGCGTCCACGTCGGGGCGTTCGTCGCGGTCCACTTTGACGGCGATGAAATGCTCGTTGATGATCGCGGCGATGGCCGGATTTTCGTAGCTCTCGCGGTCGATCACGTGGCACCAGTGGCACCACACCGCGCCGATGTCCAGCAGAATGGGCTTGTCCTCGGCGCGCGCGCGATCGAACGCGCCTTCGCCCCATTCGTGCCAGTCAATGGGCTGGTGCGCGGCCGAGCGCAGATAGGGGCTGGCGGAATCCTTCAGGCGGTTTTCCGGATGGGCGGACAATTGGTTTCCCTTCCGTGGACGGAAGAATTTTTACTGCAGGAAATCGCCGGGGCCGAGATCGCGCGGGTCAATCGGCTTGCGTCCCCCGAAGCCTTCGTCCCGCCGGTGATAGTAACGGATGCGGTCCTCGCCCACCTTCCAGCACAGGTAGACTTCCTCGTTGTGCAGGATGGCGGGGAAGTCCAGCAGGCCCACGTCGAGGTCTTTCACCACGCAGCCCGCGGAATCGATGCGTTCGAGCGCGGCGCGGAAAATTCTGGAAATCTGCATGTGTTCGAGGCGCTGCCCGGCCAGCTTTTCATAGGGGACGGTGACGCCGCCCATCATCATGATGCGCGCGGCGACGCTGGTGAGATCCTCTTCGAGCGGAACGAGCTTGCGGCGGCACTCCATGGCCTCGATGAGCACGGGCTCGAGTTCCTGGCGCGCGTGCTCGGCTTCGGTGACCGTGAAGAAGCGCTGCGGCTGCTCCGGCGCGTCCTTCTCGTTGTCGTCGTCATCCATCATAAGAGTTTTCTTCCCGTATTTTTCTAGCGCAGCGCGAGCATGCGCTCGAGCGCCACGCGCGCATAATGCCGCGTGCGCTCGCCCACTTCGATGCGGTTGACCACCTTGCCCGCCACCAGATTCTCCAGCGCCCACAGCAGATGCTGCGGCGTGATGCGGAACATGGTCGTGCACACGCACACATTGGGGTCCAGCGAAATCACCATGCGGTCCTTCAGTTCCTCGCTCAGACGGTGCACCAGGTGCACCTCGGTGGCCACCGCCCAGTTCGACCCCGGCGCGCCCGCGCTTACCGTCTTGATGATTTGCTCGGTCGAGCCCACGTGGTCGGCGCCCTGTACCACTTCAAAGCGGCATTCGGGATGGGCGATCACCTGGATGCCCGGATGCTCGCGCCGCACTTTGGCGATATGCTCCGGCAGGAAGCGCTGGTGCACCGAGCAGTAGCCCTCCCACAAAATCACTTTGGCGTTTTGCGCGGCTTCGGGCGTATTGCCGCCGAACTCCTGATGCGGATCCCAGACGATCATTTTGTCCAGGGGAATGCCCATTTTGTAGGCGGTATTGCGGCCGAGGTGCTCGTCGGGAAGAAACAAAACGCGCTCACCCTGCGTGAAGGCCCAGCGCATCACCGCCGCCGCGTTCGAGCTGGTGCATACCGCGCCGCCCTGCTCGCCGGTGAACGATTTGATGGCCGCGGTGGAATTCATGTACGTCACCGGAATGGTCCCGCTCACGCCCAGGGATTGCAGTTCCTTCCAGCACGTCTCCACCTGCCCGATGTCCGCCATGTCCGCCATCGAGCAGCCCGCGCTCAAGTCCGGCAGGATGACCACCTGCTCGCCCTGGCGCAGAATGTCCGCGCTTTCGGCCATGAAGTGCACGCCGCAGAAAACGATGTAGCGCCCGCCGGCCGCGGCGGCCTGCTGCGAAAGCTTCAGCGAATCGCCGCGAAAATCGGCGAACTGGACGACTTCGTCGCGCTGGTAATGGTGCCCCAGGATGATCAGGTCCGCGCCCAGCTTGGCCTTGGCCGCGGCAATGCGTTCGCTGCACGAAGTATCCGGCGTCAGCAGGTAGCTGTCAAAATCGCAAGCCACGCCTGGCTCGATCTCCGGCGCGCGCAGCGTGGGCGGCTGGCCGGTGCCGGCCAGGGACGCGCTCGATATGTTCAAAAGGCTGGGCATGGTCTTGTTTGCTTCAGCTTCTCCGCAAGCTCCTGTCCATTGGATGAATCTTGCCCCTTTTTGGTTTGATTTGCCACTATCCGCCGATGGAGACCATGGTCCGCCCGGGAGGAACGAAATCGGGTTCGTTGATGCGGTGGCCGGGCTCTTTTTCATGCACCACGCCGCGGATGAAGAAGGCCAGCTCCTCGTCCGAGGCGCCGTCGCGCAGCAGCGGCCGCAAGTCATGCTCGTCCTTGCTGAAGAGGCAGGTGCGGATCTTGCCGTCGGCGGTCATGCGGATGCGCGAGCAATGGCCGCAGAAGGGCTGCGTGACCGAAGCGATCAGCCCGATCTCCCCGGCGGCGCCGTCGGCGAAGCGGTATTTCCTCGCCGTTTCGCTGGGCTCGTTGGGAATGGCCTCCAGCTTCCATTGCGCGTTGATGCGCCGGTGCACTTCCGCCGCCGGGACGACGGATTCGCGCGTCCAGGAGCGGTCGGCGTCGAGGGGCATGAATTCGATGAAGCGCATGATGATGCCGCGCTCGCGGGCGAAGGCTGCGAAAGCCTCCACCTCGCCATCATTAAGCCCGCGCACCAGCACCGCGTTGACCTTCACCGGGGCCATGGTCGTGCGCTGCACCGCTTCGATGCCGGCGATCACGTCGGCATAGGAATGCGTGCGCGTCAGTTGCTCGAACTTCACCGGGTCCAGCGAATCCAGGCTGATATTGATCCGCCGCAGCCCCGCGCGCACCAGCCGCTCGCAGCGCCCCGCCAGCAGATGCCCGTTGGTGGTCATCGAGATGTCCTCGAATCCTACCCCGTGCAGGCCCTCGATGAACTCTTCGACGCCCTTGCGCACCAGCGGCTCGCCCCCGGTCACGCGAATCTTGCGGATGCCCAGCCCGTGGAACACGCTTCCCAGCCGCTCCAGTTCCTTCCAGGAGAGCAGCTCGCTTTCCGGGCGATAATTTTCGGGATCGGCGGAACGGCAATAGACGCAGCGGAAATTGCAGCGGTCGGTGACCGAAATGCGCAGGTCGGTGATCTGGCGGCCAAATTTGTCGTGCAGCAGGTTCACGCGGGTGACCCCTGAAAACACGAACGCCCGAATCCGGCCTGGAATCGGGCGATACGCCCCAAAGGTCGCGGCCTTTGAAGCTCTCCTTTCCAAGCGCGGGAGGCCCGGGCGTTTCCGCCCGAACCCTCGGCAGCGGCGTCCTCACCATTTGCTGGCAAAAACCGCCTCTGCGTCGCCCCCTCGTCCTTAGGATGTCTCGCCTGTAGGCGCCGGGGGTCGGAGTTCTCCCCCATTCTACCCCTGTAGCCACCCCGGCGCAATCGGCCGGTGCGGTAAGGGTGCGGGTCACTTTACAGCAGGGGGTCAGGGGTTCGAGCCCCTCGCGTCCACCCACTTTTTTCTCCAGGCTTCCTCCTCGCCCCGTCAACTTGCGCCTCCCTTTCAATCCGATTTCCCCGCTTGGGACGCTGATGTAAACTCTGTCCGGATGCGCTGCCCCTGTTCCGGGAAGTTCGTAAGGGGCCGCATTGTGATTTCCGGCAGCCTTTGCCCGGTTGCCGCTGCCTGCGTTAAGGAGATCCGGTGAATTCGATGCACTCTGTTTTGCGCTTTCCGCGCTTTCTGATTCTTTTTCTCCTCGCCGCTTCGGCCCTCGTCGCTGCGCTCCCTTCTCCCCAGAAGAAGCCCGCGGCCCCGCGTGCTTCCGCCACGGCTTCTTCCGCTGTGCGGGAATCCATCCGCCTCAATAACCTGGGCGTTTCCTACATGAACCAGCAGCATTTTGACCAGGCCCTCAAATCCTTCCAGCAATCTTTCGCCTTGAATCCCCGCTTGGCCGCCGCCCGCCTGAATCAGGGCATCGCCCTGATGAGCAAGCAGGAGCTTCCCGCCGCCCAGGCCGCTCTCGCCGAAGCGGCCGCGAAAATGCCCGCCGATCCCCGCCCCAGCTACAATCTCGGACTGCTCCATAAAAATCAGGGCCGCCCCGAGGACGCCATTCGCGCCTTTCAGCAGGCCGCCCGCTTGGCGCCCGCCGACGCCGATACGCGCTACTTTCTCGGCATGCTTTTTTCCCAGCAGCAGAAATATCCCGAAGCCATCGCCGCCTTCGAGCAGGCTCTCGCCCTCAATCCCCTGCATGCCTCCGCCGAATTCGGCCTGGGCCGCGCCTGGCAGCGCCAAGGCAATTCCGAGCAGGCCCGCAAGCATCTCGCGCGGTTTCAGCAAATCACCGAAGCCAAGCTCGCCGCCCCCATGAGCCTCATCTACGGCGATCAGGGTCCGCTTTCTCTTGCCGCGCAGATTCTCCCGCAAGCCGCCGCGGCTCCTCCCGCCATTCCCGTTCATTTTTCCGTTGCCGCGGAAAAATCCGGCCTCGCCGCGGGCGCCCTTTCCTCCTCGGCCGGCGTTTGCGTTTTTGACTTCGACGGCGACGGCCGCCCGGATATTTTTCTGGCCAGCGCCTCCGCCGATGCCCCCAGCGCCCTCTTCCGCAATCTGGGCGACGGCCGTTTCGAAAACGTTTCCGCCGCCGCCAAGCTCGATCTCCCTGGCCCCGCTCTTGGCTGCGCCGCCGCCGATTACGATAACGACGGCCACACCGATCTGGCCGTGGCCTTCGCCGACGGCGTGCGCCTTTTCCACAATGACGGCAAAGGCTCCTTCGCCGATGTCACCGCCTCCGCCGGTATTCGCCGCGATCCCCGTCCCGTCAGCGTCAATTTTGTCGACTACGATCACGACGGCGACGTCGACCTCTTCGTCGTCCGCGGCAATGCTCCCGGCGCGCCTGCAATCTCCGATTCCGCAACCCTGCGCGCGCAGCTCTGGCGCAACAACGGCAACGCCACGTTCACCGACTGGTCCGCGCCGTCGGGCCTCGACTCTGTCGGTCCCGCCATCGGCATTCTTTCCGTGGATTTCAATAATGACCGCGCCACCGATCTGGTCGTCACCGGAAGCGGCCGCGTTCCCCTCATTCTCCTCAACCAGCGCGAAGGCGCCTTCAAGCCCCTCCCCGCCTGGGACGCCGCCAAGGAAAATCTTCCCCCGGTCATCGGCGCGGTCGCTTTTGATTTTGACAAGGACGGCTGGATGGATCTGGCCTTCACCCACGATGGCGCGCCCGGCCTGACCCTCTGGCGCAACGTCCAGGGCCAGCGCCTCGAACGCGTTCCTCTGCCGGACCTCGGCTGGACCAGCGCGCGCGGACTAACCGTTCTCGATTACGACAACGACGGCTGGCTCGATCTCGCCGCCGTCGGCGAAGGCCCCGCCGGCGGGGAAGTGCGCCTGCTGCGCAATCTCGGCAAAGCCGGCTTCGCCGACGTCACCAACGACGCCGCCCTGGCCCATCTTCCTCTCGTCCATCCGCAATCCATCGTTACCGGTGACTTCTCCGCCGCCGGCGCCACCGATCTCCTTATTTCACAACTCGGCGGCGCACCCGTTCTTCTGCGCAACGAGGGGGGCAACCGCAACTCCGCGCTGCGCCTCTCTCTGAAATCCCTCGCCGACAACAAGGATGCCGTTGGCGCAAAAGTTGAACTTTTTTCCGGCGACCTCTATCAAAAGTGGGAAGTGCAGGCCTCCTCCGGCTATCTCGGCCAGAACGCCCCCGGCATCCTCGCCGGTCTCGGCTCCGCGCATAACGTGGATATCGTTCGCCTTCTCTGGCCCACCGGCGTGCCCCAGGACGAAGTGCAGCTCCCCGCGGGCGCAACCCAGACCATCTCGGAAATCGATCGCCGCGGAAGCTCCTGCCCCGTTCTGTGGGTCTGGAACGGCCAGCGCTACGAATTCATCGCCGACATGATTGGCCCCGGCATCGTCGGCCACTGGGTGGCTCCCGGCGAACGCAACGCCGCCGATCCCACCGAGTACCTCAAGGTGGACGGCTCGCTCGTCCGGCCGCGCCACGGCAAACTCAGCATGCGCATCGCCGAGCCCATGGAAGAGGTCGTCTTCCTCGATCAGGTCCGCCTCCTCGCCGTGGATCATCCTTTCTCTCTCGAGGTCTATCCCAACGAGCGCTTCATGAGCGAGCCGCCCTTTCCGCAATTTCAGGTCATCGCCAGCCGTTCCGCTCATCTCCCCTTCGGCGCCTGGGACGACCGCGGCAACGACATCCTTCCCGAACTGCGCGCGCGCGACCGCCGCTACGTCACCTCCTTCGCTCTCGACTCCTTCCGCGGCTTCGCCAAGATGCACTCCATCGAACTGGACCTCGGCGAATGGAATCCCGCCGCTCCCTTGCGCCTGCTGATGGCCGGCCTCACCGATTATTTCACCGCCACTTCCATGTACGCCGCCAACCAGGCCGGGCTCTCTCCCGTCGCTCCCTATGTCGAAGCGCAGGACGCCGCCGGCCGCTGGGTTCGCGTCATCGATGACATGGGCTTTCCCGCCGGCCTCGCCCGCACCATGGTCGCCGACCTCACCGGCAAACTCCCCGCCGGCACGCGCCGCATCCGTATCACCACCAACCTCGTTCTCTATTGGGACCAGATCCTCGTGGACAATACTCCCGGCCATCAGCCCACCCGCGTCACCGAGGTTCCGCTCGCCACCGCGCAGCTTCATTTCCTCGGCTACCCCCGCGAAGTTCAGGTCAGCATCCCCGCCGATGTCGCCTACGACCATCAGCAGGTCAGTCCCACCGGTCCCTTCGAGGCCCAGGCCGGCAGCTACACCCGCTATGGTGATGTTCTCCCTCTTTTGCGCCAAGCCGACGACCGCTTCGCCATCCTCAGCTCCGGCGACGAAGTCGCCCTCGAATTCGATCCCGCCCGCCTCCCCGCGCTCCCCTCCGGCTGGTCCCGCGACTATTTCTTCTTCGCCGACGGTTTCGAAAAAGACCGCGACTTCTACGCCGCCCACGGCGACACCGTCTCCCCGCTCCCCTATCACACCGACAAAATCTATCCCTATCCGGATGACGCACTCTACTCCAGCGATCCCGCCTCGCTCGACTACCAGCTCAACTACAACACCCGCCTGCGCTCCGGCAGCTCGCCCTCCTTCCAATATCGCTTTCCCGCCAAATCGGCGCCGCAAAAATCAACTCAGCGGTGACGAAGCGCTGAGTCTTCGGCGGCCCGGCCGTTGTTGACGAAATCTCTCCCCGCGGATAGATTAGCGGGGAGTTTTCCGGCGGCGGATTCTCAGGCTTCCCGCTCTCCAAAAGGACTAGCGTATGTCACCCAGGCTCTCGGCGAATCTTTTCCGTGGATTCCTAATCATTGCTTTTCTTTTTTGCGCCGCCGCCCTCGCGGCTCTCCCTTCGCGCGCGCAAGCTCCCGCGCCCGCGGCAGCCAAAGCCCCGCAAGCCGATGTCAGCCGCCTCGAAATCAATGAAGAGCTTTCCGAATCTCTCGCCAACGAGATGCTGGACCTCTCCGTAGCCACCCGCGAGCGCAATTACGATCAGACCGCGAAATTCTTCCCTGCTTCCCTGGCCTCTCTTCCGTTTCCCTCCCAGCCCCTGCCCCTCAAAATGGATATCAAATGGATCGGCACGCACGGCTGGGCCGCCAAGGATTCTTCCCCCGCTTCCCCCGCCGCAAAAATCTCCCGCGAAGCTTTCCTGGACGGCTGGTTCGCCTTTCTCGCCCATTTCTCCGCAATCGAAGACGCCCGCGTCAAAGTTAAACTCGCCTCCTTCGACGACTCCGCACAGGCCCTTCTCGGCGCTTCCGTTCCCACCGCGGTCGTTGGCTCGACCGGCCACGCTCGCCTGGCCTTCTTCGTTATCGGCCGCAATTCCGAGCAGCAGCGCGAATGGGCCCGCGGCGTCGCCGAAGTAAACGTGCGCTACGCCGAAACCAATCACTGGCAGATCGAATCGCTCACTCTCACCAGCTTCGATTCCATGGTCGCCACGCAGGACCTCTTCTCCGAAATCTCCACCCCCGCCGGCGTGGCCGCTTCCGCTCCTCCCTTCGGATCTCCCGGCAACGACAACTTCGTCTATCGCGGCGCCGCCGCGGCCGATTTCAACAACGACGGCTGGGTGGACCTCTTCGTTTGCGGCCACGACCGCAACTATCTATATCTGAACGACGGCCACGGCCATTTCCGCGACGCCACCCGCGAAGCCAGCCTCGACAAAATCGAGCCTTGCGTCGCTCCCGTGGCCCTCGATTACGATAACGACGGCAGGGAAGACCTCTTCCTCACCAACGTCGGCCCGCAGATGCTTCTTCACAACCGTTCGCAAAAGGATGGCGCCGTGAAATTCGAGGACGTCTCCGTCAAAGCCGGCGTGGCTCACGAAGCGGTCGGCTTCAGCGCCGCCGTCGGCGATGTCAACGGCGACGGCCTCCCGGACATCTACGTCACCAGCTACAACTATTACGGCAAAGTCGTTCCCAACAGCTGGTTCCAGGCCACCAACGGCCGTCCCAATCTCCTCTTCCTCAATCAGGGCGACGGCACCTTCCGCGAAGAAGCCCGCAAGTGGGGCGTGGACGACTCCCGCTGGAGCTACGCCGCCGAGTTCGCCGACGTCAACGCCGACGGCAAACTGGACCTCTACGTGGTCAACGATTTCGGCGAAAAAGCCCTGTACATCAATCAGGGCGATCACTTCACCGACGAAGCCGCCGCCCGCGGCGTACTCGACCCCGGCAACGGCATGGGCGTCTCCTTCGGCGACTGGAACAACGACGGACTCCTCGACCTTCACGTCACCAACATGTCCTCCACCGCCGGCAACCGCATCGTCACCCGCCTGTTTCCCTCCGCCAGCGCCAAGGACAACGTCCTCAAAAAACTCGCCGCCGGCAACAGCCTTTTCCTCAACTCCGGCGACGGCCACTTCAAGGACATCACCGCGGACATCGGCGGCCTCTCCGGCGGATGGGCCTGGGGCGGCGGTTTTCTCGATTTCGATAACGACGGCTGGGAGGACCTCTACACTCCCAACGGCTTCATCTCCGGCAAGTCCATGAAAGACACTTGAAGCCAGTTCTGGCGTCAGGTCGTGACGCAAAACAACACGCAAAAAGAAACCGGCGCTCTCCGCAACGATCAGAACCGTCTCATCTTCCAGCAGGGTTTTTCCTTCAGCGGCTACGAACGCGACGCCCTCTTCCTCAATCGCCAAGGCAAAAAAGCCTTCGACATCTCCGGCGTCTCCGGCATCGATTCCATCACCGACGGCCGCGCCGCCATCTTCGCCGACTTCGATAACGACGGCGACTACGACATTTTTCTCACCACCATCCAGGGCCCCGCCCACCTGCTCTTCCGCAACAACGTCGGCCAGTCCAACCACTGGCTGCGCCTTGTCCTCGTTGGCGACAAGCAGACCGGCCTCGATGCCTATGGCTCCGTCGCCCGCGTAAAAACTTCCGCCGGCATCCTCACCAAAATCAAAGACGGCGGCGCCGGCTATCTCTCCCAGCACGACCCCCGCCTGCTCTTCGGCCTGGGCCAGGACGAAAAAGCGCTGTCCATTACCGTCACCTGGTCCAACGGCGCGGTTGAATCTTTTCCCGCGGATGCCAAAGCCGGCTCCACTCTCCTGCTGAAAAAAGGCACCGGCCGCGCCCAGGAACTTCAGCTCCCTCGCGCCTCGCTTCCCGATCCCTTCACGAGCGGCGAACTCCTCGCCCGCTCCCTGAAAATTCATCCCGGCGCGCCCTTTCCCGATCTGGCCCTCAAAAACCTCGCGGGAGAACCTTCCTCGCTCTTCAAACAGTTGCAGCCCGGCCAGCGCCTGCTCATCAACCTGTGGGCCACCTGGTGCCGTCCCTGCGCCGCCGAAATGCCCGAACTCGAAAATCTCCGCCCGCGCCTCGCCGCCAATCATGTCGGTCTTATCGGCCTGGACCTCGACGCGGATCCCGCCGCACCCGTCGCTTCCTTTGTCGAAAAAATCGGCGTCCGCTACCCCATCTTTCTCGGTGGCGCTCCCGCCATCGAACAGATCTTCTCCGGCGAGGAAATGGCCGTCCCGCTCTCCGTCCTCGTGGACGACCACGGCATCGTCCTGGAAATCATCCCTGGCTGGTCCGGCGCAACACGCCAGAAATTCCTGGACCTCGCTGGAGAGCACGCCTCCTGACCCGTCATAGACGAGCGCGCCAACCCCGAATATTGATAGAATGATGTGTACGGTTTTCTTGCGCTAACTGCTAAGGAGTTGTTCCATGTCGTCCACCACCAAGGCCACACGCCCGGTCTGGAAGCAGTCCGCCCGCGTCGCCGCCGCCGGCCAGCCTTTCAAGTATCCGCTCGAGCGCGCCTGCGTCGAGCCCGACTGGCGCCGCTTTCCCGGCTGGCAGGACGTCACCACCGAGCAGTGGGAATCCGCTCTCTGGCAGCGCCAGCACACCGTCAAGAATCTCAAGGAACTCAAGGAAGTCATGGGCGCGCTGCTCCCGGCGGATCTCGAAGCCGGCATCGAGCGCGACATCCGCGAGTGCGCCACCATGTCCATGCTCGTCCCCCCGCAGATGATCAACACCATGAACGAACAGGATCTCTGGAACGATCCCGTTCGCCATTACATGCTGCCCGCCTTTGAAGACCGCCACCCCGAATGGCCCAGCCATCCCAAGGCCAGCCGCGACAGCCTCCACGAATCCGATATGTGGGCCGTCGAGGGCCTCACTCACCGCTATCCCACCAAAGTCCTCGCCGAAATGCTTTCCACCTGCCCGCAATATTGCGGCCACTGCACCCGCATGGACCTCGTCGGCAACGACGTTCCCCAGGTCACCAAGCTTCGCTTCCAGATTCAGCAGAAGGACCGCTACGCCCAGATGCTCGACTATCTGCGCCGCACTCCCCAGGTCCGCGACGTCGTCGTCTCCGGCGGCGATATCGCCAACACTCCCATTCAGACCCTCGAATCCTTCGTCAGCGCCCTGCTCGATATTCCCAACATCCGCGACATCCGCCTCGCTTCCAAGGGCCTCGTCGGCATTCCCCAGCATTTCCTGCAGGACGAAGTCCTCGACGGCTACGCCCGCCTGGCTAAAAAATCACGCGAGCGCGGCGTCAGCCTGGCTTTCCATACCCACGCCAACCATGCCGCCCAGGTCACGCCCCTCGTGGCCAAGGCCTCCCGCCGCCTCCTCGAAATCGGCTTCCGCGACGTGCGCAATCAAGGCGTGCTCCTCCGCGGCGTCAACGCCTCCTCGAAGGATCTTCTCGAACTCTGCTTTATGCTCATGGATCACGCCTCCATCACTCCCTACTACTTCTATATGTGCGACATGATTCCCAACGCCGAACACTGGCGCCTCGCCGTTCACGAAGCCCAGCAGTTGCAGCACGACATCATGGGCTATCTTCCCGGCTTCGCCACTCCGCGCATCGTCTGCGACGTTCCCTTCGTCGGCAAACGCTGGATTCACCAGCTCAAGCAGTACGACCGCGAGAAGGGCGTCTCCTACTGGACCAAGAACTACCGCACCGGCATCGAAGCCCAGGACCCCGAAGCCCTCAGCCGCCAGTACGAATACTACGATCCGCTCTACACCCTGCCCGAGGCCGGCCAGGACTGGTGGCGCTCCCAGCTCGGTGCCTCCCACGAATAACTCCTTTTCTTAGGCGAAAGCAGGGGTGTTACTTCCTGAGCAGCATGCGCGGGACAGTTGTGTGAGCCTGCCGCGCACCCGTGATATTGTTTAGGGGAGGAAGAGGCATGGAACCGCTATCCGCACAGGTTGCAGAAAAGAACAATCGCCGCCGCAGCCAGCGCGTCTTGCTGGGCTTGAACGTCACCGTGACCGGCCTGGCCTTCGACAAGAAACCCGTCGAGGAAACCACCCGCACCCTGGTCATCAACGCCCACGGCGCCCTCGTCACTCTGGATATGCGCGTTTCCATCGGCATGCAACTTACCCTGCGCAACGGCAAAACCAATGAAGAGGTCGCTTGCCGCGTTGTTTACGCCGGCCAGCAACTGAGCAAGGCCGAAGTGGGCCTCGAATTCCTCAAACCCGCCCCCAATTTCTGGCATATCGCTTTCCCCCCCGCGGACTGGTCTCCCCGCAGCCCCGAAGCCAAAGGCTCCGCCGTTCGTCCGGGGGCTCCCCCGCGTCCCCTCCCTCCCAACCCCGCCATCAAAAAATAACCGCCAGCACTCTCTCGAATTTTTCTTCTCTTGTTTTTGTAGAGCCACCCTTCAGGGTGGCATCATTCTTTTTCTTTCCCGATCTTAAACTCCCAGCGCCCTCCGCAGTTCCTCCTGCAACCCCTTCTCCAGTTTCTTCCCCCGCGCCGTCAAATAAAACACGTCAATCGCCTTTTGCCCCTCCGTATCGATCAGCGCCACCTCGATATTGCATCCGCACCGCGCCAGTTCCGACCCCACCTGATACAACAGCCCCACGCGGTCCTGCGTGATCAGCTCCAGCAGCGTGCAGCGTTCCGAGGACTCCTCGTCGAAGCGCATCGCCGTCTCCACTGCCACCTTCGGCGCGCGGCTCCGCGCCGCCGACAGCCGTCCCTTCAGCAGTGGCTCCAGCGGCGCCTTCCCGCTGACCACATCCTCCAGGCTGCTCAAAAATCGCGCCTTCTCCCCGGGGTTCAGCTCCAGCGTCCGGTGCAAATCCTCGAAGTGAAACGTATCCAGCACGATTCCCGCCGCGTTGGCAAAGGCGTCCGCCTTCACGATGTTCATCCCCCACCCTGCCAGCACTCCCGCGATCGTCGCGAACAGCGCCGGCCGGTCCGGCGTCAGCAGCGTCAGCGAATACGCGTGCCCCCCCGCGCGCAGTTCCGTTTGCACCGCCGCATTCGCCAGCTTCTTGTACATCCCGAAATGCGCCGCCACTTCCGCCGCCGAATGCACCGCCAGGTAGCGCCGCGGAAATCCCTCCAGAAACCATTCGATGTCCTCGATCCGCGCTCCCGCGATCCGCCGCGTCTCCTCGATAAAAGGCGTTTGGTGGTCGATATGCAGCCGCTCCCGGTCCAGCTCCCGGCTCAAATGATTCGAGGTCGCCGCGAAAAGCTGCCACAGCATCTCCGCCTTCCACGGCGTCAGCGCCTCCGGGTTCACCGCATGAATGTCCGCATAGGTCAGCAGGCACAGGCGGTTCAGCCGCTCCTGCGTCTCCACCACCCGCGCGAACGCCGCGACTGTCGCCGGATCGAAAATATCCCGCCGCAGCAGCGTCGCTGACATATCCAGATGATGTTCGATTAAGAAGTGAATCTCCGCCCGCTCCCGCGCATCCAGCCCCAGCCGCTCCGCCGCTGTTCCCAGCGCCTCCAGGCTTCCAATGACGTGATTGTCACCGGGCATTCCTTTTCCAATATCGTGCAGCAGCAGCGCCAGCACCAGCAGGTCGCGCCGCTCCAGCGTCTTCCACAGCCCCGAAAGATTCCGCGCCCGCTCCTCCCGCGGCTCGCCCAGTTCCTGCAAATGCTCGATGGCCCGCAGCGAATGTTCGTCCACCGTATAGCGGTGATAAAAATCCCGCACCACCAGCGCGTCGATCTTCCGGAATTCCGGCAGCATCTCCGCCAACAGCCCCAGACGGTGCATCGGCCGCAGTGCCGCCGCCGGATACTCCGCCTCCAGGATCTCCCGCAGCTTCGGCCATAGCGCTCCCCTCTCTTGGCTCTGTCCTGCCGCGCCGCGCTTCCACGCTTCGCCCAGCCGTTGTTCGGCTTCTCGCGCCGGCGGACATCCCGTGCGCGCCGCTTCCTTCAGAAATGCGAATACCGCCGCGCGTCCTTCGAGCGCCGCCGCATCCTTCGCCAACAGTCTTCCTTCATCGGTGTAAAACGGTTTTCCCCGCCGCCCCGCCGGCCGCCAGAATGCGCCTCGCCAGAACGAACGCCGCTTCGGCGGCACGTCCAGCTCCTGCAAGAGTTGCCGGTTCAGCGCGCGCGCATGCTGAAAATAAAGCTGCATCCACGCCGCCGGATCGCGGGGGACGCCGTCGCCGGCCCCCAGCGCGCGCTGCGCCGCGGTCTTTTGCAGTTCGTAGGTCAGCCCGTTGTCGTTGCGCCCGTTGGCGTAGTGCAGAAAACAGCGCACCGCCGACAGAAATTCGATGGCCGCGGCGGACGCCTTGCTCTTCCGCGCCGCGAATTTCGCTTCCCCCGGTTTCCCGGAAATAATTTCCAGCCACAGCGCCGCGTGGTAATCCCGCAGCCCCCCCGGCGCATCCTTGATGTTCGGCTCCAGATGAAAAATTGTGTTCCCGTAGCGCCCGTGCCGCTCCCGCGTTAGCTCGCGGATTTTTCCCCGCAGAAATTCGCCGCGCCGCCGCTCCGAATCCCGGAAAATTGCCGTGTCCACGCTGTGAAACATTTCCCGGTCGCCCGCCAGAAATCGCCGCTCCAGCAGCGCCAGGTGAAATTCCGCGTTGTCCTCCTCGATCCGCTTGCATTCCTCCACGGTCCGTCCCGCCGAACTCACCCGGAATCCCAGGTCCCACAATCTTCGCGACAGCCCCGCCACCAGCGGCTGAAACTCCTTTTCCGCTCCCGCATCCTCGAACAGAAAAAGAATATCCAGGTCCGAGCACGGAAACAGCATCCGGCGCCCGTAGCCACCCAGCGCCAGCAGCGCGAACCGCCGCGCCCTCTCCGGCCGCAGCCCCTCCCAGATCCGCAGCAGCGTCTCGTCCGCGAAGTCGCACAACTCCCGCACCGTGGTCGACCCCGTGGCCCCGGCTTCGAACTCCCGCCGGATCCGCGCGCGCTGCTCCGCGCACGCGGCCGCCAGCCCCTCCGCCGCTCCTGTCGTCCTCTTGGGTTTGTTCATGGGCAGGTTCCGGAGCGCCGCTCGCGCTCCGCCCGGCAAACTACAGCGCGCTCTCTCCGCGATCCGAGTTGCGGATGCGGATCGCGTCCGCCGCCGGATAAATAAAAATCTTCCCGTCGCCGATATTCCCCGTCTGCGCCGAATTCAATATCGCTTCCACCGCCTTCTCCACCAGCGGCTCCGGCAGCACCAGCTCGATCTTCACCTTGGGGATCAGGTTCACGCTGTATTCCCGCCCCCGGTAGATTTCCGTATGTCCCTTCTGTCTCCCGTGCCCGCGCACTTCCGTCACGGTCATCCCTTCCACTCCGATTTCCCGCAGCGCGTCCTTCACCGATTCGAATCTCGACGGCTGAATGATCGCCTCAATCTTCTTCATGATTCTTTCCCCCTCGGTTTGTCTCGTTCCTTCGTTTTCCCGCTCGGCCTCAAGCTCGGCGCGCCGGCACTGTTCGCGCACCTGCGTATCATGCCTATCCCCGCTCGCCCGGCCAACTCCATATTTTGCGTTTCTCCGATTGAAATCTGTTTGCCTGCTCCGCGCTCTTCATTTCTCCAATGGAAAACTTACGTTCGCCTTCCGCCTCCGCTCCCTGTACTCTCCGCCCTCAAGCGAGTCTCGTTTCACCGCTCGCCACGTCCAGTCGAAGGAGATCATGAGTGCCCATCCGCCGCATGCTTCTGTTCTTAAGCCTTTCCGCTTTACTGCTGTCCTTCCGGGCCAGCGGTCAGGCTGCTCCACCCGCCTCGCCCGCTACTCCTGCTCCGGACGCCGCTCCCTCCCCCGCCTGGTCCGCGGGGCCCATCGATTTCAGCGGACTCATCGATGGCTATTATAGCTTCAACTTCAATCACCCGGCCTCCGGTTTCAATCAACTCTATAACTTCAACGTCCGCTCCAATGAGTTCAGCCTCAACATGGCCAAGCTCTCCCTCTCCCACGCCGCCGGCCCCGTCGGCTTCCAGGTCGACTTCGGCTTTGGCCGCTCCTTCGACATCATCTCCGCCGGCGAAAAAGCTCCGCAGATCTTCCGCTATCTCGAGCAGGCCTACATCAGCCTCAAGCCCCCCACGGGCAAGGGTTTCCAGGTGGACTTCGGCAAATTCGTCACCAGCGACGGCGCCGAGGTCATCGAATCCAGCGCCAACTGGAACTATTCCCGCTCGCTCCTCTTCTCCTGGGCCATTCCTTATTATCACTTCGGCGTGCGCGCCACCTTTCCCGTCGGCAAGCATTTCACCGCCGGCGTCATGCTCGTCAACGGCTGGAACAACGTCGAGGACAACAACTCCGGCAAGACCCTCATGTTCACAGGAACCTACACCGCGAAAAAATTCGCCTGGACCAACAACTTCCATACCGGCCCGGAAAAGCCCGGCGCCAACAAAGGCTTCCGCAATCTCTATGACACCACTCTGCTGCTCACGCCCACGGCCAAATGGAACGCCTATCTCAACTTCGACTACGGTTCGGACCGCAACATCGGCCCCGGCTCGCAAGTCTGGTACGGCGCCGCCGTCGCCGCGCACTACCAGGCCACCCCGAAAATCTCCTTCACCCCGCGCGTCGAATGGTTCAACGACCGCGATGGCTTCGCCACCGCCACCGGCGTCCAGCAGCAGATCAAGGAAGCCACCTTCACCGGCGAATACAAATTCCCCGAAGGCCTCCTGGCTCGCCTCGAATACCGCCATGACTGGTCCAATCAGCCCTTCTTCCAGCGCGGCTCTTCGCTGGGATGCGACTGCGCGCCGGCGTACATGGGTCCCGTGGGCACGGCCAAGAGTCAGGACACGCTGACCCTGGGCATCGTCGCCTTCTTCGGTCCCAAGCGCTAACCGTTCGGGGGAGGGTAAAAATGTTTGAAAAATTCTTCAGCAAACTCTATAGAGGAGGAAATGGAATGACTGCAAGCCCGCAAGTGGGGAAAAATCTATCTCTCTCGGAAAAGTTTTCGCGCCTGGCCGTGCGTCTGCGCAATCCGCAATGGCGCCGCTACGGAAAAACTCTCTTCGCCGGAAAATTAATCGGCGTCGGTTTGGCCCTGCTGCTCATGGCCGTGGTGTCCTACCTCTTCCTGGGCCGCGTTTATGCCGCCGGTCCCGAGGTCAAAGCCGCCGACATCGTCAATCCCGTCAACACCGCCTGGACTCTCCTCGCCGCCTTCCTCGTCTTTGGCATGCAAGTCGGCTTCACCATGCTCGAGGCCGGCTTCTGCCGCTCCCGCGAAACCGTCAACGTCCTCATGGAATGCGTCGTGGACACCTGCCTCTGCGGCATTCTCTTCTACGCCGTCGGTTTCGCCTTCATGTTCAGCCACGGCAACGGCTTCATCGGCTATCACTGGTTTTTCCTGCAAAATGTCCCGGCTACCTACGAAACTACCGGCGTGGCCTTCCTCGCCGTTTGGCTCTTCCAGTTCGCCTTCGCCGACACCTGCTCCACCATCACCTCCGGCGCCATGATCGGCCGCACCGGCTTCGTCGGCGACCTCCTCTACAGCCTCGCCGTTTCCGGTTTCATCTACCCCATCATCGGCCACTGGGCCTGGGGGCCGGACGGCTGGCTCGCTCTCATGGGCAGCGAGGGCCATTTCTTTCCCTCCCTCGGCATGGGCTTCCATGATTTTGCCGGCTCCACCGTCGTGCACACCATCGGCGGCTTCATCGCCCTCGCCGGCTCCATCGTTCTTGGTCCCCGCCTCGGCCGCAAATTCAAACGCGACGGCGGCGCTCCCATGCTTCCCCACGATTTGACCATCGCCGTCTGCGGCGGCCTCATCCTCTGGTTTGGCTGGTACGGCTTCAATCCCGGCAGCACCCTTTCCGCCATGGACTTCCAGGGCATCGGCCGCGTCGCCGCCAACACCACCCTCGCCGCCTGCGCCGCCGGCTTGACCGCCATGTTCTGGGCCTACCTCTCTTCCAAAAAATGGGACGCCGGCTTCACCACCAACGGCTTCCTCGCCGGCCTCGTGGCCATCACCTGCCCCTGCTACTGGGTCAGTCCCACCGGCGCCATCCTCCTGGGCGGCATCGCCGGCGTCCTCGTCGTCTTCGGCGTCGAACTGCTCGAATGGTTGCGCATCGATGACCCCATCGGCGCCGTTCCCGTTCACGGCTTCTGCGGCATCTGGGGCACTCTTTCCCTCGGCCTGTTTGCCTGCGGCAAATATGGCTCCACCGGCCCCATCACCGTGGACGATTCCGCCCCTTTGAAGGGCCTCTTCTACGGCGGCGGCACTCAACTCCTCGCCGCTCAGGCCATCGGCAGCGCCGTCATCACCGCCGCCACCTTCGCCGTGGCCCTGCTGGTGATGTACTTGGTCAACCTTACCGGCACTCTCCGCGTTTCCCGCGAAGGCGAACTCTACGGCCTCGACCTGCACGAACACGGCATTTCCGCCTATCCCGAATATGTCATCTCCTCCGTCCCCATTCCCGGCGGAATCTCCAAGGAATAGCCCCGCTCAAAACAAAAGCGGCGCCCCATCGGGCGCCGCTTTTGTTTTCAGGAACAGTATGGCTGCTTAGCGCTTCAAGCCCTATGCCCGGTGTTCTCTGCACGAGTCACCAGTCACCAGTCACTTCTGCCTACAGCGCGTTCTCCCCGCGTTCTTCATTCCGTATCCGGATGGCATCCTCCACCTGCGTCAAAAAAATCTTCCCATCCCCGATCTTTCCCGTCTGCGCCGCTTTCAAGATCGCTTCCACCGCCGCCGGCACCTGCGCGTCCCGCAGCACGATCTCCAGCATGATCTTCGGCAGCAGGTCCACCGTATATTCCCGCCCCCGGTAAACCTCCGTGTGCCCCTTCTGCCTCCCGTGCCCGCGCACCTCGATCACCGTCATTCCCTGTATGCCCGCTTCCCGCAGCGCGTCCCGCACCGACTCGAACCGCGACGGCTGAATCACCGCTTCAATCTTCATCATGAAGTAACCACTCTCCGCCGCCCGCTTCCCATTGCTCCGCGAGCGCGATCAACTGTCGAGATTATAGGCTTCCTCGCCGTGCTGTGTAATGTCCAATCCCTGGACCTCGTGCTCCTCGCTCACCCGCACTCCCACCAGCACATCCACGATCTTCAGCAGCACCAGCGTTCCCACCGCCGCCAGCACCCAGGCCACCACCGCCCCCAGCGCCTGATACCCCACCTGCCCGAAATGTCCGTCAATCCACCCGCTGGCCATCGCCTTGTTCTGCGCATCATGGAAAATCGGATTGATGGCCTTCGCCGCGAACACTCCCGTCAGCAGCGCCCCGATCGTTCCTCCCGCTCCATGCACACCGAACGCGTCCAGCGCATCGTCATACCCGAACACCGCCTTCACCTTCGTCACCATCAAATAACAAAACACTCCCGCCACCAGCCCGATCAGCAGCGCCGGCATCGGCCCCACGAATCCCGCCGCCGGCGTGATCGCCACCAACCCCGCCACCGCGCCCGATATTCCTCCCAGCGCGCTGGCCTTTCCGTTGCGAATCCATTCCATCGCCAGCCATCCGACCGCCGCCGCCGCCGATGCAAAATGCGTCGCCACGAACGCGCTCGTCGCCAGGCTTCCCGCCGCCAGCGCGCTTCCCGCGTTAAACCCGAACCAGCCCACCCACAGCAGACACGCCCCAATAAAACTCAGCACCAGGCTGTGCGGCGGCATCGGCTGCCGCGGATAACCCGTCCTCTTTCCCAGATACAGCGCGCACACCAGCGCGGACACGCCCGAGCTGATATGCACCACCGTCCCGCCCGCGAAATCCAGGGTAGGGAAGCGCCCGCCGCTCGCCGCGTTCAAAATCCCGCCCTGCCCCCACACCATGTGCGCCAAAGGCGCATACACCACCAGAAACCACAGCGTCGTGAACAGCACCGTCGCGCTGAACTTCATCCGCTCCGCCGTCGCCCCGGTAATCAAAGCCGGCGTGATAATCGCGAACATCAGCTGGTAAATCATGAACGTCAGGTGTGGAATCGTCGCCGCATAGGCTGGATTCGGCTCCGCCCCCACTCCGCGCAAAAATGCGTATTGAAAATTCCCGATGAAGCTGCCGCTTCCCCCGAAGCACAGGCTGTACCCCACCAGCGCCCACAGCACCGTCACCAGCGCCATCAAGGCAAAACTCTGCATCATCAGCGCCAGCACGTTTTTCCGCCGCACCAGCCCGCCATAAAACAACGCCAGCCCCGGCCCCGTCATCATCAGCACCAGCGCCGTGCTTACCAGCATCCACGCATTGTCCGCCGAAGATTGCGCCGCGGTCACCCGCGCATCCAGCCGCGCCATCGCCTCCCCCGCCGTCCCCTGCGCCGCCAGCGGCATCGCACAAACCGCCGCGCCCGCCAAAATCAACCATCCCGCCAGAAACGCACTGGCCACTCGCGCTTTCTTCCCGTGCATGCGCTCCTCCTGCAATACCGATGTTCTGCATTATAGAGACCGCACCACCTCCCTCCGCAGAAATTATTTGCATTTCAGAAATGTAAATCTCTTCTGCCCCTTCATTGGCCTTCCCGCCGCGCCATCGTATAATGCCCACGGGCCGAAGAACACAGCGCCCCGCGCGCCGCAAGGAAACGAGAAAACGCGCGGAGGGAGAGTAACACCATGGACATTGCCGTCCACGAAGAAAATGGCGTCCACATCGTCCGCGTCACCGGCCGCCTCATCATCGGCTCCCCCAGCGATAAACTCAACGCCGCCCTCGAAAAACTCGAAGCCGCCGGCTTCCTGAAAATCCTCGTCAACCTCGACGACGTCGAACAAATCGACAGCTCTGGCCTGGCCACCCTCGTCCGCCACATGTCCGTCCTCCGCCGCGAATCCGGCGCCCTCCGCCTGGTCTGCGGCGAAGGCCGCGTTCGCGAAGCCCTCACCATCACCCGCCTACTCGAGGCCATCCCCACCTACGGCACCGAACCCGCCGCCCTCGCCGCCTTCTCCTGACCTCGCCCGACTCACCCTTCCCGCCGCTTGTATCCATATCCGTCGCCCCGCTTGACTTGCCCCAACCGCGCTGCGAGACTGAATTTTCCGCAGGAACCGGGAAAAACAGACCATGTCCGATCGTCAAAACCAGATCATTACCGTGGCCGTCACCGGCGCGAGCGGGGCCATCATGGCGCAGAAGGCGCTGGCGCTGCTGGAGGGCGACGCGCGCGTGGGCCGCGTTCATTTGGTGGTGACCGAAGCCGGGCAGAGGCTCTTTGCCGAAGAGCTGGGGATTTCTTCGGGCGACCTGAAAAAACTGCCCGAGCGGCTGCTGGGACGCTCATCGAAGAAAATCGAAGCGCTGCCCAATCAGGACGTGGGCGCATCCATCGCTTCCGGCAGCTACGCGGTGGACGCCATGCTGGTGATCCCCTGTTCGATGGGCACGCTGGCTTCGATTGCCGCGGGGCTGGCCGACGATCTGGTGGCGCGCGCGGCCGACGTGATGCTGAAGGAGTCGCGCAAGCTGATCCTGTGCGTGCGGGACACGCCCTTCAGCCGCATTCACCTGGAAAACATGCTTCGAGCGCAGCAGGCCGGAGCGGTGATCATGCCCGCCATTCCTTTTTTCTACCACCAGCCCAAAACGATTGACGATCTCGTTACGCAGTATGTCTGCCGCGTGCTGGCGCAGATTGGATTGCCGCAGGAAGAGATGTACCGGTGGGAAGGCCAGACCACTTCCAAAAAAGCTCAGGCATAATCATTTCATGGCCAACCGCCTCCGCACCGTCCTGGAAATGATCAAGTTTGAGCACTCCGTCTTCGCGCTGCCATTTGCGCTTACGGGAGCGCTGCTGGCGGCGCGCCGCGCCAATCATTCCTGGCCCACCGTGCACCAGTTCCTCTGGATCATCGCCGCCATGGTCGCCGCCCGCTCCGCCGCCATGACCATGAACCGCATTGCCGACCTGCGCTACGACAAGGAAAATCCGCGCACCAGCCAGAGGCCGCTGGCCACCGGCGCGCTTTCGATGCAATTCGCCTGGGGATTCACCATCGCGGCCGCGGCTCTTTTCTTTTTCGCCGCTTCGCGGCTGAATCCGCTGGCGCTCAAACTTTCGCCCGTCGCTCTCTTCATTCTTTTTTTCTATTCCTACACCAAGCGCTTCACCAGCTGGTCCCATCTCGTGCTGGGTTTTTCGCTGGGTATTTCGCCGGCCGCGGCGTGGATTGCCATCACAGGTTCGCTCGACTTGCGCATGCTCATCCTATGCGCAGCCGTCACGCTGTGGGTCGGAGGCTTCGACGTCCTTTATGCCTGCCAGGACGTGGCCTTCGACCAGCAGGCCGGGCTGTTCTCGGTTCCCAAGCGGTTTGGAATTTCCCGTGCGCTCGCGATCGCCCGCGCGATGCACGTGCTGGTGGTGGCGCTGCTGGCCGTGCTGGCCGCCAGCTTTGCGCTGCCCTGGCCCGCCTGGGCCGGTGTTGCCGTTGTGGCCGCGCTGCTCGGCTACGAGCACTCGCTGGTGCGCGCGGACGACTTGAGCAAGCTGGACGCTGCGTTTTTCACCGTAAACGGCTATATTAGTTTATTGTTCCTCTTGTTCTGGGGAGCAGCGGCCGCGCTCTGGCGCGGATGAAGATTTTTCCGAAACTGAAGACTGAGAACTGATTACTGACGACTATGTCCAACTTGACCATCACCGACCCGCAACTGCAGCCCATCGCGGAGAAAGTCCTCGCCGACGCGCGGCTTTCCTTTGACGACGGCATCGCGCTGTTCCGCTCGCCCGACCTGCTGGCCGTCGGCTGGCTGGCCAATCACGTGCGCGAAAAACTGCATGGCGATGTCACCTATTTCAACGTCAACCGGCACATCAATCCCACCAACGTGTGCGTGGCGCACTGCAAACTCTGCGCCTTTGGCCGCGATGCCAACGCTCCCGGCGCTTACACTTTTGCGCTGGAGGAAATCTATCAGCGCGCCGAACAGGGATTGCGCGAAGGGGCCACGGAATTTCACATCGTTGGCGGGCTGCATCCCGATCTGCCGTTCGAATATTTTCTGGAATTGGTGCGCGGACTCAAGCAGCGCTGCCCCGGCGTGCATCTGAAAGCCTTCACCATGGTGGAGATTGGCTACTTCGCGCGCATCGCCAAACTTTCCACCAAGGATGTGCTGCTGAAGATGAAGGAAGCCGGCGTGGACTCGCTGCCCGGCGGCGGCGCGGAGATTTTTCATCCGCGCGTGCGCAAGCTGATCTGCGACCACAAGGTCAGCGGGCAGATGTGGCTGAGCGTCGCCCGGCAGGCGCACGAAGTGGGCTTGCCCTCGAACGCCACGATGCTTTACGGGCACGTGGAAACCGAGGAAGAGCGCACCGACCACCTCATCAAGCTGCGCGAGCTGCAGGACATCACGCGCGGATTTGTCGCCTACATTCCGCTGGCGTTTCATCCGGACAATACCGCGCTCTCGCACATTCCGCCGACCACGGGCTACGCCGATCTGCGCAACATCGCTGTGGCGCGGCTGCTGCTGGATAATTTCGCGCACATCAAGGCGTACTGGGTCATGCTCACGCCCAGCATCGCGCAGATTTCGCTGCGCTTCGGGGCCAACGACCTCGACGGCACGGTGGTCGAAGAAAAGATTTATCACGATGCCGGAGCGACTACGGCGGAGTTTACTCCGCGCGCCGAACTCGAACGGCTCATCCGCGCCGCCGGGCGCACGCCCGTGGAGCGGGATACGCTGTACCGGCCCGTGGATCGCTCCAAAATGCCGCCGCTGCCTCCGGCCAAGGCGCCGGGGACGGTTTCGATCAGCCTGAACGTCTGAACCTTCAAGCCGTTACACTCCGGCAATGCGCTTGGCCCCCTGCGCTTCTGCTCATTCAACACCATTCATGAATGATGTTGACTCTTCCTCATCCGGCGGGTATTTTTCCTTAAGAGGAACCTTATGCGCCACCAATTCGTGCTCGACAAGAAAACCAACGAGATTCTCCGGGATCTGGCCTCCGGCCGCGGGGGAAACCGCAGCATGGTCGTGCGCGAGGCCATTCGGTACTACGCCGACATGGAAGAGCATCTGGAGCGCATGGAATCCGATCCGGCCTTTCAGAAAATGATCGCACAATCGGAAGCCGATATTCGCGCGGGCCGGGTCACCGCGCATAGCGAAGTAAAGCGCATGTCGCGCGCGCTGGCCAAGAAGCGCAAGTGAAAGCCCGCGTCGTCTGGGCGGATGCGGTGCGGGATGTTTTTCTGCTCCTGCCAGCGAAAGAGCGCGAGGAAATTCTTGAAAAAACGGACCTGCTCGAATCGTTTCCCCGTCTTTATCCCGTGCGCGCATCCGGCCGGCGCTTCCGCCGCCATCGCTGGTTCCTCGCTGGAAATTGGCTGGTCTTTTACCGCGTGGCGGACAACACCGTCTACATCCGCGGCCTGTGGCCCGCGAGAATTCCGTGATGCCGCAACTCAGTGGACGTCTTTTGCGTCATTGTCCGCGAGAAATGGTGCTAAACTAACGCCATGCGACAGGTGGTCCTTTACCCCGGAGAAAATGGCTACTGGGTGGCGGAATGCCCCAGCCTTCCCGGCTGCGTCAGCCAGGGCAAAACCAAGGACGAGGCCGTCACCAATATTCGCGAAGCCATTGAGGGCTACATCCTTACACTCCAGGCCGATGGCCTCTCCCTCGACCAATTCGCATCTCTGCTTTAACGCCCACCGCCTGCATCGTTCTCGCTGTCATCTTTATCTTCCACAAGTGGTAGTCTAGAGGACGCAAAATTTAGGCACACCGCCGCCACAAGGGGAACCACCATGAAAGCCATTCGCGTACACGAATTCGGCGCTCCGGAAGTCATGAAGCTGGAAGAAGTCCCCACGCCCACGCCCGGCGCCGGACAAGTCCTCGTCCGCGTGCGCGCCGCCGGCGTCAATCCCGCCGACACCTACATGCGCAGCGGCAACTACGCGATCAAGCCGGATCTTCCCTGCACTCCGGGCTTCGACGGCGCAGGCACCATTGAATCCGTCGGCGCGGGCGTCACGCTCGTCAAACCCGGCGACCGGGTTTACATGTCCCGCTCCGTCAGCGGCACGTACGCCGAATTCGCTCTCTCGCTCGAATCGCAGGTTCACCCGCTGCCCGAGCGCGTCACTTTCGCGCAAGGCGCCGGCATTTACATTCCCTACGCCACGGCGTATCGCGCGCTGCGGCAGATCGCGCACGCCCGCGGCGCGGATATTGTTCTCGTGCACGGCGCCAGCGGCGGCGTGGGCATCGCCGCGCTGCAAATCGCCCGCGCCCTGGGCATGACCGTCCTGGGCACCGCCGGGACCGAGCAGGGTCTGGCCCTGGTCAAAAAAGAAGGCGCGCACCAGGTCTTCGACCACCGCGCCCCCGGCTACACCGAGGCCATTCTCCAGGCCACCGGCGGCCGCGGCGTGGACATTCTTCTCGAAATGCTGGCCAACGTGAATCTCGGCGCCGACCTGAAGTTGCTCGCCAAGCACGGCCGCGTCGTTATTATCGGCAGCCGCGGCGACGTGACCATCACCCCGCGCGACCTCATGTCTCGCGAAGCCTCTGTCCACGGCGTTTTTCTCTGGAACATTTCTCCCGGAGAGGCCGCCGACGCCCATGCGGCCATCGCCGCGGGCCTGGAAAACGGTTCGCTGCGGCCCGTCGTGGGCAAGGAACTTCCTCTTGGAGAAGCCGTGCGGGCGCATAAGGAAGTGATTGAGTCGCGGGCGTTTGGCAAGATTGTCTTAATCCCCTGATTCTGCATTTTCGGGAGGGCGGTTGCACGCCGCGCTCCTTCTTTGGTCGAGTAGATAGCCGGCCCCGAGCAGCACATAGAATGGCGCATAGACGAGGCCCTGCATCCAGGGGTCAAAATGCCACTTTCCATTGATCCCGTAATCCACCAGCACGTTGTAAGACAAAAACTGCAAGACCGTCACCATCAGCCACGCCGCATTCGGATAAAAACACAGCAGCGGCACCATCCACGTGAAATACCAGGAATATCCGTTCGGCGCAAAACACAAAATCGTCCCAAACAACAAAAACGCCGCCCGCTCCGGCTCCATCTCCGGCCGTCGCACGGCAAGCCACCCCGCCAGCGCCCACACCACGCACACACCGATCGCTCCCGCCACGCGCGGATTTCCCGCCAGCCAGGAGATGACGGTGTAGAGACTCGCGTGGTAATTCCGGAAAATTCCCTCGTACGTTTTCAGGTTTTCCCCCAGCATGCGCAGGCCGCGCCAGTAAGGCACCAGCAGCGCCACACCCGTCGCGCCGCCCGCGGCGAGCGCCAGCCAACCCGTGCGGCTGCGCGGCCATCCGGCGCGCCGAACCCACAGCGGCACGAGCACCGCCGGAAAGGCTTTCGCCAGCGCCGCGCAGGCCAGCACCATCGTTGACACCACTGGCCGCCGCCTTATAATCAGCAGTGCTGCCACGACCCCCAGTAACGCCAGGGCGTCGCTGTGCCCGCTGCCCGCAAACTCGACGATGACCAGGGGATTCCAGGCATAGACGGCCAGACGGAACGCGCGGTCTTCCGCTTCGCGGAAATGCCACGCCAGCAGGAGAACGATCAGCAGGTCGGCCAGAGCGAAGGGCGTCTTGAAGCCCGTGGGTCCGGGGAGAAAGCGGTCCGTCAGGCGAAAGACCAGTTGCGCCGCCGGCGGATAGATGGCCGGCATCTCCCGCTGCGGCATCCAGTTCCAGCGTTCGTCGCGCAGAGGAACGAGGCGCGGATCGGTGGGGCTGACGGTGTAAGGGTTCCAGCCGTGGTTTTGCACGCGGCCGTCCCAGCGATAGCGGTGCAAGTCGTCGGAGAGGGAAGGCTCGAGCGGGAAGAGGGTCGCGCGGAAGAGAATGGCCGCGGCAATCAGCAGCAAATAGCCCGCGCGCGACCCGGCGGAATGTTCGAACAGATGCAGGGCGATGAGATAGACTACGCCCGCGGCCAGCGCCAGCACGATGAACTCGACCGCGTGCAGCTTTAGATCGTTTAACTGGCGCATGCGGCCGTAGACGAGTCCGAGCAGCAGGGCGCCGCTCAGTATGGCGGCCATTTGCAGGCGGGAAGTGAAGCGGCGAGTCATCGCCAGAAATTGTAACCGGAGATCACCCAAACGTGTGGTTCGCTCTTCAACTCGCTTTCCTCGCTGCCCAGCAGAGTCCCATCTCTCATTACTGGCGCAAGCTCACCGACCGCACCTTTACCGGCCTTTACCGGACCAATTCCTTCGACCTGGCCATGATGATTCCGTATTTCATCGTGCTCTTCGTCCTGGCCATGTACGGGCTGCACCGCTACTGGCTGGTCTACGACTATTTCAAATACGCGAAAAACGTTCCCGCCGAGCCGCCGCCCGTCACGCAATGGCCGCGCGTCACCATTCAGCTGCCCATTTTCAACGAACGCTATGTGATTGAGCGCCTCGTGGACGCCATCGCCGCCTTTGACTATCCGCGCGAACTGCTCGACGTGCAGGTGCTGGACGATTCCACCGACGAAACCTGCGAAGTCGCGCGCGCCTGCGTCGAGCGCCACGCCGCGCAGGGCATGCCCATTTTCTATATTCACCGCACCAACCGCGAAGGCTACAAGGCCGGGGCGCTGGAAAACGGCTTGAAAACTTCGCGCGGCGAGTTCGTGGCCATCTTCGACGCCGACTTTATTCCGCAGCCCGATTTCCTGCGCCGCGCCATTCCGTATTTCCTGAATCCCGAGGGCGGCGCGGGCATTGGCATGGTGCAGACCCGCTGGACCTATCTCAATTCCGACTACTCGCTGCTGACGCGGGTGGAGACGATTCTTCTCGACGGGCATTTCGTCGTCGAGCACGGCGCGCGCTCCCGCCGCGGCACTTTTTTCAATTTCAACGGCACTGCCGGCATCTGGCGCCGCCGCGCCATCGACGAAGCCGGCGGCTGGGAGCACGACACGCTCACCGAGGATACCGACCTCTCCTACCGTTCGCAGCTCATGGGCTGGAAATTTCTCTATCTCCCGGCCATCGAGTGCGCGTCGGAACTGCCGGTGGACATGAACGGTTTTAAGGCGCAGCAGGCGCGCTGGGCCAAGGGGCTGATTCAGACCGCCAAGAAGATTCTTCCGCAAGTCTTCCGCTCCTCCGCGCCCATGCACGTCAAGGCCGAAGCGTTTTTCCATCTGACGGCCAACATCAGCTATCCGCTGATGATCCTGCTTTCCACCATGCTGCTTCCGGCGATGATCGTGCGCTTTTATCAGGGCTGGTTTCAGATGATCGTCATCGACTTGCCGCTCTTTCTGGCCTCGACCTGCTCCATTTCCAGTTTTTATCTTGTCGCGCAGAAAGAGCTGCATCCCAAGACATGGTGGCGCACGTTCTTCTATATGCCCTTCGTCATGGCCACGGGCATCGGCATCGCCGTGCGCAACGCCCAGGCGGTGATCGAAGCGCTGCTGGGGAAGAAGAGCGAATTCGCGCGCACGCCCAAATTCAATATTGAAGGCAAGCAGGGTACCTTCGTCCAAAAAAGCTACCGCAACAAGATCGGCTGGGTGCCCTTCGCTGAAATTACGCTGGGCTTGTACTTCGCCGCCACGGTCGTCTACGCCATCACCAACGAAAACTATGCCACCGTCCCCTTCCTGCTGCTTTTCGTCTGGGGCTATCTGTACACGGGCTTCATGTCCATCGGGCAGTCCTACTTCACCCGGCTGCGCTTTGGCGTCAACGCTCCGGAGATGCGTCCCGCGGCCACGGGCGCGCCGGGATTTTGAGTTTTCAGTTTTCAGTTTGCAATAATCAGTTCTCAGTAAAACCAAGGCGCCGGCTGGTGGCAGGCCTCTCTTTACTGACAACTAACAACTGAGAACTGAACACTGAACATTGTTCCGCTTGCGCTGCGCCCTCCAAGAGAGAACAATGTCCCTGGCAGTAAATTCCATGCGGCCATCACACGCCCAGCGCATTTCCGCCGAAGAACTCGCCAACACCATCACCCACGGCATTGGGCTGGCCCTGAGCCTCGCCGGCCTCGTCGTCCTCGTGGTTCTCGCCGCGGTGCGCGGCGGCCCGCGCCTCATCGTCAGTTGCGCCATCTACGGTTCGACTCTCGTCTGCCTATACGCCGCTTCCACCCTCTATCACGGCATCCCTTCGCCCCGCAGCAAGCGCGCCCTGCGCATCTTGGACCATTCCGCGATTTACCTGCTCATCGCGGGAACCTACACGCCCTTCCTGCTGGTCAATTTGCGCGGTGGATGGGGCTGGTCGCTGTTCGGAATCGTCTGGGGTCTGGCCATGGCGGGCATCCTCTTCAAGTTCCTTTTTGTCGACCGTTTTTCCTTCTTCTCCACCCTGCTCTATCTTTTGATGGGCTGGCTCGTACTCATCGCGCTGAAGCCTCTTCTCGCCTCCGTCCCTTCGACCGGCCTGCTCTGGCTTTTTGCTGGGGGGCTGCTCTACTCCCTCGGCGTCGTTTTCTATGCCTGGAAAAAGATCCCTTACAACCATGTGATCTGGCACCTCTTCGTGCTCGCCGCCAGTGCCTGCCATTATCTCGCCGTCCTTTACTCCGTCATCCTTCCCGCAAAATCCTAACCTTCCATCCGCAATTATCCGTTCTCGGTAAAAACAGACCACGGTCGTCAGCAGGCAGTGCGGCGGAGTGGTAGAATTCGCAGCGGGTGAATATGAATAAGGGCGAATTGATGAAGGTGCTGGAGGCGGTGCGGGCGGGGAAGGCTTCGCCTGGGGATGCGCTGGAGCGGCTGAAGCACATGCCCTTCGAGGATTTGGGATTTGCCAAGGTGGATCATCACCGGGCGCTGCGGCAGGGGTTTTCGGAAGTGATTTTCGGGAAGGGCAAGACGCCGGGGCAGGTGGCCGAAATTGTGCGCGCGATGCTGCGGGCCAAAGAGGGCCGGCACAACATTCTGATCACGCGCGCGGACAAGAAAATTCACGCGGCGGTGAAGCGGCTGAACGGAAATGCGGCGCGCGGGGCGAAATTTTATCCGCTCTCGGGAGTGATCACCATCGAGCGGACGCGGGAGACGGCGGGGAAGGGAACGATCCTGGTGGTTTCCGCGGGGACGAGCGACATCCCGGTGGCGGAAGAGGCGGTGCTGACGGCGCGGATGCTGGGGAATCGCGTGGAGCATCTCTACGACGTGGGCGTGGCGGGGATTCACCGGCTGCTGGAGCATCGCAGGGAACTGGGCGAGGCGCGGGTGATTATCTGCGTGGCGGGGATGGAAGGGGCGCTGCCGAGCGTGGTGGGGGGCCTCGTGGGCGTACCGGTGATCGCGGTGCCGACGAGCACGGGGTATGGGGCGAGCTTTGGAGGCGTGGCGGCGCTGCTGGGGATGCTGAACAGTTGCGCGTCGAATGTGACGGTGGTGAATATTGATAATGGGTTTGGGGCAGGGTGCGTGGCGTCGTGTATTTGCAGGGGATGAATAGTTCTCAGTTCTCAGTTGGCGGTATTCAGTACACAGTCGAAAGCAAAACCAATCCGTGTCAATTCATCTTCAGAAGAACTTTCATCACGCCGGATTTCTGCGCGTGGGCCATGGCGGCGGGAGCTTCGGCCAGCGGGAAGACGCGGGAGATGAGCGGTGTGGGATCGACGCGATGAGAGCGGAGGAGAGCGAGGGCTTTGGCGAAGGGGCCGCAGCGGGAGCCGATTACGGTGAGTTCCTTGACCACCGTGGGCCAGGTTTCGACCGGGGCGGCGCCGTGGAAGGTGGATTTCAGGACCAGCGTGCCGCGTGGTTCGGTGATGTGCTGGGCGAGGGCGAGGCCGGTGGGCGAGCCGGTGGCTTCGACGACGAGAGAGAAGGTTTCCCGGATGCGGCGCTGGTCGGAAGCGTCGCCGTGGATTTGTTTGGTTTTGATTTTGGCGAGGCGTGCGAGGGCCAGCTTGGATTCGTGCTTGCCGAAGAGGATGACATTGGGCGAGGCGGCGCGCAGGACGCGGGCGATGAGCTGGGCGAGTTTGCCGTCGCCGAGAACGGCGATGCGCTGGTGGCGGGCGACGGGAACTTGCGCGAGGATTTGGCAGGCGGCGGCGAGGGGTTCGGTGAAGAGGGCCTGCTCGTCGGTGACGTTTTTGGGGATGAGGTAGAGATTTTCAAGCGGCAGGGAAAAATATTCGGCGAAGGCGCCGTCGTGGCCGACGATGCCAAGAACTTTGCGGCGGGCGCAGTGGGTTTTGAGGCCGCGGCGGCAAAAGGCGCAGAGTGAGCGGAAGCCGAGCGCGGCGCAGCCGATATTGATTTCGCCGACCACGCGGCGGCCCAGCCAGCGATTTTTCACGCGCGGCGAAGTTTTTCCCACCGCTACAACTTCACCGACAAATTCATGGCCGGGCGTGCCGCGGAAATTATGATAGCCGCGCAGGATTTCCACGTCGGTGTTGCAGATGCCGGCGAGGCGGAGCTTGATCAAAGCCCATCCGGGGCGCAGGAGAGGGAGCGGTTTTTTCACTGCAGCGAGGCGATGATGTTTGACGGTGAAGGCGAGCATGGCGGGTGAGCTTTTCACTCAGCGGAGGGCCGCGGCGAGAGTGGCGGCGAGCGCGGCGTCCTGCTCGGGAAAGACGGTGCGCAGGTCGAGGAGGATGCGGTCCTCTTCGACGCGGGCGATGACAGAAACGCCGGAGGAGGCGCGGCGGAGGCGCTTTTCGAGCTGCGCGGCGGAATGGCGCGAACTGGAGACGCGAATGAGCATGGTGGGAAGGGAATCGGCGGGAGTGGCGCCGCCGCCGATGAGCGAGGAGCCGGCGCGGACGTCGATTTCGGCTTCGGCGAGGGAGACTTGGAGGCGAAGAATCGCGAGGAATTTTTCGGCGCGGCGGCCGATGTCCGCGGCGGAGAGGCGAATCATGCGCAGGGCGGGAATTTCGTCGAGAGCGCCGCGGAGATAAGCTCCGAGCGTGATTTGCAACGCGGCAATGGTGAGCTTATCCACGCGCAGCGCGCGGTAGAGAGGATAGCGGCGGATTTGGGCGACGAGGTCGGCCTTGCCGGCGATGATCCCGGCCTGCGGCCCGCCGAGAAGCTTATCGCCGCTGAAGGCCACGATGTCCGCGCCGGCTTCGAAACTCTGGCGCACGACGGGTTCGCTGACGCCGCTGGCGGAAAGGTCCACGAGGCAGCCGGAGCCGAGGTCTTCCATGACGGGCAGGCCGGTGCGGCGGCCGAGTTCGGCGAGTTCGGCGAGCGAGGGGCGCTCGGTAAAACCGGAAATGTGGAAATTGGAGGGGTGTACGCGCAGGAGCAGGCGCGTTTTTTCGGTGATGGCGCGCTCGTAATCCTCGATGCGGGTGCGGTTGGTGGTGCCAACTTCGCGGAGGAGGGCGCCGCTTTCGGCCATGACTTCGGGGATGCGGAAGCCGTCGCCGATTTCGATGAGTTCGCCGCGGGAGACCAGCACTTCGCCGCCTTTGGCCAGGGCGGCGAGCGAGAGCAGGACGGCGGCGGCGCAGTTGTTGACCACGATGGCGGCGCCCGCGCCGGTGAGCCGCTCGAAGAGGCGCGAGGTGTGCGCGTCGCGCTTGCCGCGCTGCCCGGCTTCCAGATCGTATTCGAGATTCGAGTAATGCGCGGCGGAGTGGCGAATGTGGTCGGCTGCGGCGGAAAGCATCGGGGCGCGGCCGAGATTGGTGTGCAGGATGACGCCGGTGGCGTTGATGACCGGCTGCAGCGAAAGCGTGAGGATGCGCTCGACGGAATCGGAGATGTGCGCGGCGATCGCATCGGGAGCGAGGGTCAGCGCGGCGGGTTCGGGCGCGCCGGTGATGGATTCGCGCAGCGCGGCGAGGGCCGAGCGGGTGACTTCCAGAAGCACGTCGCGGTCCACGCGGGAGGCCAGCGCCCGCAGGCGCGGCTGGAGCAGAAGCTCGTCGACGGACGGAAGGCTGCGCAGGAGTTCGGATTGTTCCGCCGAAAGCGCGCGTTTGGTGCGGGAATCCATGGGGACATTGGAGCATAGCAGGAGCCGGGGAGCAATTGCGGAGAAGAGGAGAGGCCAGCACGGAGGGACAGGAGGGGAGCTTGGTGCATGGGGCGAACGTTCGCGGGCGGAGAGCGTTGACGCGGGGCGGGGGTACTCATAGCATGGAGGAGGAGCACCAGAAACATGCCGCCTCCGACAATCGAAGAAGAGCTGGGCCAGCTGGAGCGGGATATCCGCCAGCTGAAGATTGAATACGACATGTTCTTCGGAGGAGGGCGGAAGCGCCCGCCGACGGAGATCGAATGGCGTATTGAGTCGGTGATCAAGCGATATTCCGAGCGGCAGGCGAACATGCGTTCGGCGCAGTCGTTTCGCTTCACCAACATCACGCAGACCTACGCCAAATATAAGGAAGTCTTCCGGAAAAAGACGCAGCAAAAAGAGGAAGGCAAGATCGAGCGGCATTTCGGCGCGGCAGCCAAGGCCATCGAGGCGGAACGCGCGCTCAAGCACGCGGCGGATGAAGCGGCGCTGGAGGCCAAACGCCCGAAGGCGCCCAAGGGTCCGTTCCGGGTGACCTGCACCGAGCCGGACAAGGAAGCGGACAAGGTGGAGATGCTGTATCAGGCATTCATGAGCGCGAAGGAAGCGGCCGGGGAGCATACCGGGAAGATTTCGCACTCGAACTTCCGGGAATTCGTGCGCAAAAAGACTAAGGATCTGCAGGAGCAGAAGGGCTGCCGCGACGTGGAGTACGTGGTGGACGTCGTCGAAGGGCAGGTGAAGTTGAAGGCCGTGGTGAAGAACTGAAGAAGTTGTTGCGTTCCATGAACCTCATGAACCTGAAGAGGAAGAGAGATTCCTCGTCACTGCGCTCCTCAATAGAACAGACAAAGTAAGTTCTTCCGCGGTCTGCTAAAGTAATCCCCTTCAAAAACAATTCTGAAGTTTCCTTGCGGCGCTCGCTTTGAGCGGTTCTACGGCTTTCCCTTTTTCGATTTTTCCCCCGCCGCATACTATACTCGGCTCTTCACTTGGGGAGGAATCATGGCGGTCGAGCGGGCGCTGATCAGCGTGTTTGACAAGACGGGCATCGTGGAGTTTGCGCGGCGGTTGAGCGCGCTGAAGATTGAAATCTTGTCCACCGGCGGGACGTCCAAGCTGCTGCGCGAGGCGGGCCTGGCCGTGCGCGACGTGGCCGAGTTCACCGGATGGCCGGAGATGCTCGGCGGGCGCGTGAAGACGCTGCATCCCAAGGTGCACGGAGGATTGCTCTACCGCAGGAATCTGGCGGAGGACCGCGAGCAGGCCAAAGAGCATGGAATCGCGCCGATCGACCTGGTGGTGGTGAATCTGTATCCGTTCGAAGCCACGGCGGCGAAGGCGGGGCTGACGGCGGAAGAGCTGATCGAGAACATCGATATTGGCGGGCCGACCATGCTGCGCAGCGCGGCCAAAAATTTCGAAAGCGTGACTGTGGTGACCGACCCGGCGGATTACGCGCGCGTGGCGGCAGAATTGGAGGCGGCGCGGGAGACGACGCTCGCGACGCGGCTGGAGCTGGCGCGCAAAGTGTACGCGACGACCTCGCGCTACGACGGCATGATCACCATGGAACTGGAGCGGCTCTCCGCGGCGGCGGGGCACGTGACGCTGGCGGAAAAATCGGCGCTGCCGGAGCGGCTGCATCTGGCGCTGCGGCGGGAGTTGCCCCTGCGCTACGGAGAAAACCCGCACCAGGCGGCGGCGCTCTACGTTCCCGCGGGGCGCGCGGTGGCGGGGCTGGCGGCGGCCAGGCAGCTGCAAGGCAAGGAGCTTTCCTACAACAACTACGTGGACCTGGAAGCGGCGCGCAGCCTGGTGGCGGAATTTGCGCGGCCCGCGGCGGTGATCATCAAGCACAACAATCCCTGCGGGACGGCGGAGCAGGAGACGCTCCGCGAAGCGTTCGTAAAAGCGCTGGCCTGCGATCCGGTCTCGGCGTTTGGAGGCGTCCTGGCGTTCAACCGCGTGGTGGACGGCGAAACGGCGGAGCAAGTGGCCAAACTGTTCGTGGAGTGCATCGCCGCGCCCGGTTTTGACGAGCGGGCGCTCGCGGCCTTCGGCGCGAAGAAAAATCTGCGCCTGCTGGTTCTCCCGGCGGACGGGCTTGCCGCGGAACACGCGCCGCAGCTGAAACAGATTTCGGGCGGCTTGTTGGCGCAGCAGCCCGATCGGGGCGAACTGCAGGAATCGGAATTGAAAGTGGTCAGCAAGCGCGCGCCGACGGCGGCGGAGATGGCCACGATGAAATTCGCCTGGAAAGTGGCCAAGCACGTGAAGTCCAACGCCATTGTCTTCGCGCGGGACGGGCAGACGCTGGGCGTGGGCGCAGGGCAGATGAGCCGCGTGGACTCGGTGAAGCTCGCGGTGATGAAGGCGCAGGCGCCGCTGGCGGGCACGGTGGTGGCTTCCGATGCGTTCTTTCCGTTCCCCGACGGCGTGGAAGCGGCAGCCCAGGCGGGCGCCACGGCGGTGATTCAGCCGGGCGGCTCGGTGAAGGACGAGGAAGTGATCGCCGCGGCGGACCGCCTGGGGATGGCCATGGTGTTTACGGGAATGCGGCATTTTTTGCACTGAGACGGAGCGGACGGAGGCTAAATCCAGGTGCGCTATTTCAACGATGCGGGAATCGAAGTGCCGGCGGTCAACGCGGAGCAGATGCGCGAACTGGGGCGCGTGACGATTACCGAAGCGGGCATCGAATGGCCGCAGATGATGGAGAACGCCGGGCGCAGCGTGGCCCTGCTGGCGCTGGACTGCCTGGGCGAGCACTGGCACGGGGCCAGCGTGGCGGTTTTGGCTGGCGGCGGAGGCAACGCCGCGGCGGGGATCTGCGGGGCGCGGCATCTGGCCAACCGGGGCATGAAGGTGCGGCTGTGCCTGTCCGAGCCGGAGCACATGGAAGAGGTGGCGGCGCGGCAGCGCAGGAGTTTCTCGTTCACGGCGGGCAGGGAAGTGGAACCGGCGGAACTGGGCAGTCCGCAGCCGGACCTGATCGTGGATGCGCTGATCGGTTATGGGTTGACGGGAGCGCCGCTGGGGCGCGCGGCGGAAATGATTCAATGGGCCAACGCGTCGGGCGTGCCCATTCTCTCCCTGGATATGCCCTCGGGAGTGAATGCCACGACGGGGCATGCGCCGGGCGTTTTCATCCGGCCGCAGTGGACCATGCTGCTGGCGCTGCCCAAGGCGGGGCTGACCCGGGAGAACTGCGGGGAACTCTATTTGGCGGATCTGGGAATACCGCCGGCGGCGTTTCAGCGCGCGGGATTGAAATATCAGAATCCGTTCGGGACGCTGTTTTTTATCCGGTTGCTGGCGCGGGATGAGTAGCAGGTTTCTGTTGCAATAATCCGCAATCAATCTGCCTTGGTGTCGTGCGTGCCGGAATCCGGCGTCCGCCTATTTTCGGATATTGAGAATATCCGTCGCTGAGATCCTTCGGCTTCGCCTCAGGATGACAGAACTAGACTTGTGTAGAGGTGGCGAGGAATCCGCGCAGCAGCGTGTCGAGCGAATCGCGGACCTGGCGGAAGGCCGCCAGTTTTTCCGCGGGAGCGCCCGCAACGGCGGCGGGGTCGGGCAGGCTCCAGTGAATGCGCTGCGGCGCGCCGGGAAAGACGGGGCAGGACTCGGCGGCGCTGTCGCAGACGGTGATGACGGTGTCGAAGCGCTGGCCCGTGAATTCCTCGGCGGATTTGGAGCGATGCGCGGAGATGTCCACGCCGATTTCCCGCAGGGCTTCGACGGCCAGCGGATTGAGTCCCACGGGTTTTGTTCCGGCGCTGTGGACTTCCAGGGACGCGCCTCCCAGATGGCGGAGGAGTCCCTCGGCCATCTGACTGCGCGCGGAATTGCCGGTGCAGAGAATCAGCACGCGGCGCTGCGCAGGCTGCGATCCGCCGCTCATATGCAGCAGGCGGGGTTGTCTTTGGCGGACGGGCCCGCTGCCACGGCTGCGGGTTTGACGGCGCGCACGAAGGCGCTGATGAATTTGCCGTCGATCAGCGGCGCGACGGCGTCAATGTCCATGCCGGAGTGGGTGAGGAATTCGCGGGCTTCCGCAAGCGTGTAGATGCGCGTGGGCTCGACGGTGATCGAGGAGAATCCGGCGCGGGCCAGTTTCTCCATGTATTCCTTCTCTTCCAGTGCTCCCGCGACGCATCCGGCCCACAGCTCCATGTTGCGGCGGATGTCGGCGGGAACTTCCCCGCGCACGACGACGTCGGAAACCGCGAAGCGCCCGCCGGGTTTGAGCACGCGGAAGGCTTCGGCCAGGACGCGGTCCTTGTCCCCGGAAAGATTGATGACGCAGTTGGAGATGATGACGTCCACGGTGTTATCGGGGAGAGGAATATTTTCGATAGCGCCCTTGAGGAATTCGACGTTGGTGGCGCCGGCCTTGCGCTGGTTCTCGCGCGCCAGCGCCAGCATCTCGTCGGTCATGTCCAGGCCGTAGGCTTTGCCCGCGGGGCCCACGCGGCGTGCCGAGAGCAGCACGTCAATGCCGCCTCCGGAGCCGAGGTCCAGAACCGTTTCGCCGGGGCTGAGCTGCGCCAGCGCGGTGGGGTTGCCGCAGCCCAGCGATGCGGCCACGGCGTCGGCGGGCAGCGATCCCTTCTGCGATTCGTCGTAGAGATTGGTGGTGATGGGGTCGCAGGCGCTGAGCCCCGTGCCGCTTCCGCAGCAGGAGCTTTTGCCGCTGACCACCTGAAGTGCGGCCGCGGCGTACTTCTGTTTTACCGCTTCCTGAATATTGGCTGTGCTGTTCTCGGACATGTGTTTCTCCTTTTTCCAATGCGCGTCCTCTCAGGAGGACGTGCGAATAGCGATCTGGCTCACGGGCACGATGGCCTCCGGAGCGACGGCCTGGTTGCGCGTGCAGCACTCGTCATAGAGGAATCCCAGCAGCTCGCGCAGCGCCGCGCTCTCGGCCGTGTACCAGAGGAACTGCCGGTCGCGGCGGACGGTGACCAGACCCACCTGCTTGAGTTTTTCCAGGTGATGCGAAAGCGTCGAGGCGGGAATGGCCAGCTCCTCCTGAATGTCCCCGGCGCACAACCCGGCGGGATGCGCGGAAAGCAGCAGGCGGACAATCTGCAGGCGAGGCTCGGCGCCGAGAGCGGCAAAGCGGTCGGCGCAGCGGGTAACCAGGAGCGGGTGTGGCTTACTCATATTTCTATAATTGCGGAAATAAGGAAATATGTCAAGCGCTTTCTTTCTCCGCTCCTTGGGCCCGCCCCGGAAACTTTCCTCACTTCATTTTTGACCGCGCTTCGGCCCGCATGGGATACTTTCTTTTTGGAGCGTCCATGAATCTTTTTCCCGAGTTTTCCATGCGCCTAAACATCGAGAGGAGCCGGCGAGCAGGATGGCTGGCGGCGGTTGCCGTGCTTGGCCTGCTGGGACTGAGCGCGGCGGCCACGGCGCAGACGGCGGCGGCCAAGGGCGGAGTGGCGCGCACGCAGGAAGATAAGGCGCCGAGCGCGGCGGCCGGGACGGAGCGTTCGGAGACCTACTACAGCTTCGCCATGGGGCACGTCGCCGAGCTGCTCTATGAAAACACCAACCGGGAAGAGTACGCCTCGCAGGCGCTGAACTATTACAAGCGCGCTTACGCGCTGGACCCCAGCTCCACGGTGATCGGCGAGCGCCTGGCGGAGATGTACTGGAAGACGCAGCGGATCAAGGAGGCGGTGCAGGAGTCCTCGGAGATTTTGAAGCGCGATCCGAATAGCCTGGCGGCGCGGCGTTTGCTGGCGCGGATTTATCTGCGCAGCCTGGGAGATTTAAACGCGGCGGCGGGGCAGACGGATACGCTTGAGCGAGCGGCCGAGCAGTATCGCGAAATTTTGCGGCTGGACGCCACGGACACGGAGTCGGGGCTGTGGCTGGCGCGGCTCTACCGCCTGCAGAACAAGAACGAGAAAACCGAAGAAGTTTTGCGCGCTCTGCTGCGCAACGAAACGGGCGAGGAAGCGGTGGCCGAGCAGTTGTCGCAGCTGCTTCTGGACGAGGGCAAGACCGTGGAGGCCGTGCAGCTGCTCGAGGGGCTGACCCAGGACGAATCTTCGGCCGACCTGCTGGATCTTCTCGGAAATGCGTACACGCAGGCGGGCGACCTGGGCAAGGCCGAAGCGGCCTATCGCAAGGCCGCGGAGGCGGAGCCGACGGACCGGGGCCGCGCGCGGGGATTGGGGCAGACGCTGTTTGCGGAAGGCAAATTTCCCCAGGCGCTGGAGGTGTACAAGCAACTGGCGGAAGCGGAGCCGGCGGATGCGGAAGTGCATCTGCGGCTGGCGCAGATTTACCGCGAATTGCACCAGCTGGATAAGGCCGAGGAGAGTCTGCTGAAGGCGCGGCAGATTGCGCCCAACAATCTGGAGGTGCAGTACAACGAAGCGCTGCTCTATGAATCGCAGGGGCGCTTCGAGGACGCCATTCGGGTGCTTTCCGGGGCGGTGGCGGGGCTGAAGGGACGCGGCGGCAACGCGGACGGCCAGCACACGCTGTCGCTGCTCTACCAGCAGCTGGGCATGCTCTACCGCGAAGTGCGGAACTATTCCGCGGCGGCCTACACCTTCGAAGAACTGAAGCATTTCGGCGAAGAGGAGGACCGCCGGGCGCGCCTGCTGCTGATGGACACCTGGCGCATCGCGCGCAACCTGCCCCGGGCGCTCGAAGAGGCCCAGGCCGCGGCGGAGAAATATCCTGGCGACGGCGCGGTGCGCGCCAGCCAGGCGCTGCTGCTGAGCGAAAACGGGCAGGTCGAGCAAGCCGCCAAGCTGCTGGAAAGCCACATGACCGGGACGGCGGCGGACCGCGAGAATTACCTCGCCCTGGCGCAGGTGCGTGAGCGCGCCCGGCAGTACAAGCAGGCGGAAGAGGCTGCGCGCAAGGCCGAATCCCTCGCGGGAGCCCCGGCGGAGAAGGAAGCGGCGTGGTTTCTTCTTGGGGCGATCTACGAGCGGCAAAAAATGTTCGGCCGCGCGGAGGAAGAGTTCAAAAAATCACTGGCCGTGAATCCACGCAACGCTGCGGTATTGAATTATTACGGCTACATGCTGGGGGATCAGGGCGTGCGCCTCGAGGAGGCCCGCGGGATGGTGCAGACGGCGCTGGCCGAAGAACCCTACAGCGGAGCCTATCTGGACAGCCTGGGCTGGATTTATTTCAAGCAGAACAAGCTGGCGGAAGCCGAAGAGACCCTGCAGAAGGCCCTCGCCCGCGAGAGCCACGATCCCACCATTCATAGCCACTTGGGCGACGTCTATTCCCGCGGCGGGCACAAGGAGAAGGCCGTCGGGGAATGGGAAAAGGCCCTGGCGGAATGGCGCGCGACGCTTCCCGCGGAGGTCGAAGGGGAAAAGGTGGCGGAGTTGGAGAAGAAGCTGGGCGATGCGCGGCGGCGCGTGGCGGCGCACAAGCCGGCCGCGCGGGAAGCGAAGCCGTAGCGCCGCCATGAGCGCCTCCGCCCGGGAAGTGCGCATTGCGGCGTTCGCCAAGATCAATCTGCGCCTGGACATATTGGGGAAGCGCGCCGACGGCTATCACGAACTGCGCACAATTTTTCAGACCGTCTCCCTGCACGACGATCTCCGCCTGCGCGCCGCCAAGCGCGGCATTACGCTGCATATCCGCGGCAACGAAGGATTGTCCCGCGAGCCGGCCGAGCGCAATCTGGTTTACCGCGCGGTGGCTGCCCTGCAAAAAGAGCTGAATCTGCGCGCGGGCGTGGAGATCGAGCTGCACAAGCGCATTCCCTCGGGCGGAGGCTTGGGCGGGGGCTCCAGCGACGCCGCGGCGGCGCTCGTGGGCTATCTGCGCCTGACGGAGCGCACGCTGCCGCTTGAGCGCCTGGTGGAGCTGGGAGCCAGCCTGGGCGCGGATGTCCCGTTCTTCCTGCTGGGCGGAAGAGCCTTGGGCGTGGGCAAGGGCGACGAGATTTATCCGCTTGCAGATATGCCGCGGCGCACGGTGGCCATCGTGGTGCCCCGGGAAGTGCGCGTGCCCACGGTGGAGGCCTACAAGTGGGTCGCCGCGCCGGCATTGACAAAAACCGACGTAACCCCTAAACTCATGAAGTTCTGTGCTCTCTCCTGGAGCGCGCAGGGAAGCGGCCTCGGCAATGATTTTGAGGCGCCTGTTTTCCGGCGTTATCCCCGTCTTGAGAAAATCAAGAAGGGTTTGCTTCGAGACGGAGCCACGGAAGCCTTGCTGGCGGGTAGCGGTTCGGCGGTGATTGGAATATTTCCGAGCCCAGCAAAGGCGCGCCGAGCCGTTTGCGGATTTCCGCTTGACCAGACCTTCGTCTGCGAAACTCTCCCCCGGGAGAGGTATCTGCGCCTGATGAAACGTCCTGTTTAGACCGCAACGGTTCCCGAGCGTTCCCCCGCCTGTAAAGCAGCGAATACCCGAAGTCCCTTTGGAGCTCAACCGCCGTGAATGACGAGCGATTCAAGATTTTTTCCGGGACCGCGAACCTGCCGCTGGCGGAGAACATCTGCCAGAACTTCGGGATGCCGCTGGGCAAATCGGCGCTGGGAAAATTCAGCGACGGCGAAATTTATTTTCAGATTCTGGAAAACGTCCGCGGCGCAGACGTTTTCGTGGTCCAGCCCTGCACCTATCCGGTGGATTACCACCTGATGGAGCTGCTGCTGATGATTGACGCCTTCAAGCGGGCCTCGGCGTGGCGCATTACCGCCGTGATTCCGTATTACTGCTACGCCCGGCAGGACCGCAAGGACAAGCCCCGCGTTCCGATCTCCGCCAAGCTCGTGGCGGATCTGCTGGAAACCGCGGGAGCCAGCCGCGCGCTGACGCTGGACCTGCATGCGCCGCAGATTCAGGGCTATTTCAACGTCCCGGTGGACCACTTGTACGCTTCGCCGGTGCTGGTCGAGCATTTCCGCCAGCAGAAGCTGGAGAATCTGACGGTGGTTTCGCCGGACGCGGGCGGTGTCGAGCGCGCCCGCTTCTTCGCCAAGAAGCTGGATGCGCCCCTGGCCATCGTGGATAAGCGCCGCGTGGACGTGGACGTCAGCGAAGTGATGCACCTGATCGGAGACGTGCGCGGCCGCACGGCCCTGATCGTGGACGACATCATTGACACCGCGGGAACGCTGGTGAAGACGGCCGAAGCGCTGCGCAAGGAAGGCGCCACCAAGGTGTACGCCGCCTGCACCCATGCGGTGCTGTCCGGACCGGCGGTCGAGCGCATCGCCAAGTCCGAAATTACCGAGATTGTGGCCACGGATTCGGTGCCGCTGACCAAGAACGGCGCGGACCTGAAGAAGATCCGGATTTTGAGCATCGCCAATTTGCTGGCCCGCGGGATTCGCTCGATTCACGAGGAAACCTCGATCAGCGAACTGTTCATGTAGAGTTTTCCGCCGTCCCGCAAGCCGGGCCGGCAGGTGAAGGAAGGACGAAGACGGTATGGCACAAATCATTGTTGAAGGTTCCCCCCGGACGGCGCGGGGCAGAAACGAAGCCAAGCGGCTGCGGGTGACCGGCCAGATTCCGGCCGTGATGTACGGCGGCAAGGGCGAAGCAGTCAGCCTGGCGGTCAACACCAAACAGGTGGGCGCGATCCTGCGCTCCGAATCCGGTCACAACACCCTGTTCAATGTGAATTTCGGCGGCAAGAGCGAGCCGGCCATCCTCAAGGCCTGGCAGGTGGACCCCGTCAGCGGAAAACTGCTGCATGTGGACCTGTTGCGCGTGGCCATGGACGTGCGCATGAAGGTTCGCGTGCCCATCCACACCTTCGGCGAGCCCGTCGGCGTGAAGACCCAGGGCGGCGTCTTCGAGCTGGTCACCCGCGAAGTGGAAATCGAGTGCTTGCCCGCGGATATTCCCACCGAGTTCAAGGTGGACGTCAGCGGCCTGATGCTGGCGCAGCAGTTCCGCGCCTCCGAACTGCCCATTGACGCGGCCAAGATGAAGCTCTTGACCGAACCGGAACGCGTCCTGGCCCACGTTGTGGCCCTGCGCGTCGAGGAAGAGAAGCCCGCGGAGGTGGCAGCGGTGGAAGCGGTCACGCCTGCCGAGCCCGAAGTCATCAAGAAGGGCAAGAAGGAAGTGGAAGGCGAAGAAGGCGCAGAGGCCAAGCCGGAGAAGAAGAAGTAACGCACGGGAGCGTGGCGTCCGATGCGGCTCATTGTGGGGCTGGGTAATCCCGGCATCGAGTACCAGTGGACGCCGCACAACCTGGGTTTCCTGGCGGTGGATGAGTTGGCCAATCGCTGGGGAGTCCGGGTGGAGCGTCCCGAAGGCAAGGCGCTCACCGGGCGGGGAACCTTCGCCGGGGAAGAAGTCGTCCTGGCGAAACCGCAGACGATGATGAATCTCAGCGGCTTCTCGGTGCGCGACCTGCTGGCCAAGTACGAAGTGGAAGCGAAAGATATGGTCCTGCTCTATGACGACGTGGCGCTGCCCTGGGGCACGCTGCGCATCCGGGAGCGGGGCAGCGCCGGAGGACACAACGGCGTGAAGTCGGTGATCGGCACGCTGGGCACGGATGAATTCTGCCG
>Ga0315281_10000143_pt1 | contig 89794 bp, 68 predicted proteins | sample YL17G07_0_MG_FD_204540 | JGI IMG/M metagenome (GOLD analysis project Ga0315281, IMG submission 204540) | Sediment microbial communities from Yellowstone Lake, YNP, Wyoming, USA - YL17G07_0 | ecosystem: Environmental > Aquatic > Freshwater > Lake > Sediment | place: USA: Wyoming | collected... | reverse complement strand
GGAGCTCATCTGAAATAAACCGGGGGGCGCTTGCTCTCCGGTTCTTTTGCTTCAAAGAGGCCGGACGAATGTGAAAGGGTTATTATAATCAGGAAGATTAGGCCGGATTAATTCGGAAAACAACACCCTGTTTACCGCTCGGACATTCTTCTTGTAGCCAAGCGCGTCACAAATAGCCTCAATCTTCTGACAGAAAACATCTGCATTCAAAGGAATCATCCACAAATCACCTTTGGTTGGCTCCTCCCTGTTGGTGCTTTGCCACTGAAGCTCATCATTCAAGGGATGTTCCGGCTTAAAAGGATGAATATTAAATATTTTATGATCAATTTGCGTAATCCATGCAGCGCCAACTTCTGTAATGGCACCCCAAGACACTTTAGTGTTTTCACTTGTCACAAAAAGGACAAATATTTTCTGCGTCGAGTAGCTTTCTACGAAAAAATCTCTCAGGTAGCCGTAAACACTTTTTCCTTCCGGCACACGGCAGACCTCGTCATCACAATTTGTATATAGGATGTCCTCGGCTGGAACATTGTTGTACAAAAGCATTTGATAAATGATATCGGCAAAAGGCTTGTCTGGATATGTCTGACTGATGAGAATTTTCTTTTTCTGAGAGTCGATAAGCGCCTTTAACCCAAGATCTGGGCTATTGTCATTGATAGACTGGGAGATTACCTTTTCAATTGCATCTCGGGTCAGGTCAGATCCGAGTTCTAATAGGCTTCCGGCTGCTGTTTCGCTTGTTTTTTTTCGGAAAGCATTGACAGCCTGTTTCAGCTTTTCTTCTTCATCTTTTAATTCATCCAGCTTTTGTTGCTTCTTATTCGCATTCTTAAGATCCGTGAATTGTTCACGTTTCTTTAGAATATCGGCCAACAACTCCGTTCTTACATACTTCTGAACAGCCATGTATCGCGGATCGTCCGATTTATATCCCTGCCTGTTGCTCAATGCCATGTCAGGCAACTCGGACAACTCAAACAGATCGACATGAAGTTGTCCGACAACATAGACTTCATTCAACTTATTCTGGCCAACGACGGGCAGGATATTGAACTCCCCCATCTTCCTGTTTGCGAACAGGGAGATGAAGTTATCAGGGAAGTCCGTCATTTCGGCTTTACGGCCTTTAGTTGTCTTGTAAGTCCCAATCCAACCCAAAATGATAAGATTATATTCATGTTCAACACCCAGATTATCCTTCATTGAGAGCGGGATTATCATTTCCGACCTGGGGACAACCAGCGCCGATCTCTTTGATGGGTATGGATTGGGAACGAGTTTACACAGTTTTGAATATTCTTCACCAAGTGTAATCAGCGTACCCAGCTCTGCCATGATATTCTTGTCAAAATCTTCAATAATTTCTGATTCGGGACCCCTGATAATATGTATGCGAAAGTCTGAATTAATCAGAGGGAATATCTTTAAGAGATTACGCTTCACAGCTGATAGAGTTTTGTGAAGCCTGTACTGGGGCTTGCGCATAATGATCGCTGACCCATGCTCTTTAACCTTATCAAAGACCATATCTGACTCTGAAATCGCCTTCAGTATATTTCCTTCCTCTGGACGTCGAGCAAGGACGAAGCCTGACTTTTCTCCATTGGATATGGTCAAGATATCGACATTCTCTGAAACGGATAATGCAGCAAGTTTTCCAACACCCTTTCGTCCCATCTTTCGGCGAGTTCCCGATTTTGTGAATGACTCCTTTTCATTAGCTCGTGAAACCGCAGCCACGTTCAAATAGTTCGTAATATCTCCATTGTCATAGGACATGCCGTGCCCGTCATCTTCCACTCGGATGTCATCTTTATTTGCGATGATATAGACGTTCTTAGCATCTGCGTCATAAGCATTGGCGATCAATTCAGCCAAAACATAATATATGTTGGTATAGAGACTAGGTCCCAATAATTCCAGTATGCGGGGATCAACATTTATACGATATTTTTTCATCATTCGCTCACCTTCTTAACTGCGTAGCTCTGCTGGGCTGAACGGATAAGTACATCGCTAGGAATAGCGGTCGTAACCAGTCGTAAGATGGTTTCTGCCGCATCAATCGGATTCTCATGTTCCCAAAAGCGCAGTGCCGTCCAACCGATGTTTAAAAGTCTAGCATTCGTATCGACATCTCTGGTGCGGTTCGCCTTTATCTTTCTCCTCCAAAACGCCGCATTTTGCTTCGGCCAAGTACCATGCTCAGGACAGCCGTGCCAAAAACAGCCATCGACAAACACCGCGATCTTTTTTGCAGTGAAAACTATATCAGCTACACGCCGCGGTTTCTTCAACACCTCGTAATTGACTCGGTAACGCAGCCCCCTCTTGTGCAACTCTTGTCGCAAGGCTACCTCTGCAGCCGTCCCCGTCTGGCGTATCTTCGCCATGCGACGACTTGCTTCTTGAGATGAGGGTCGCGTGCGCATCAGGCCTTCCCCACAAACAGCCCTAGTTGATCTTAACCGTCGATAAATGAGATTTGATGCTCCGTGCAATGGCTCTTCCCAAGTTGACCGGTACTGCATTACCAATGAGCCGCCCAAGCACCTTGAAATTGGCTTCTCCGTCTTTCGGTATGAAGGTGTAGTCATGTGGAAAACTTTGAAGAATTGCAGCCTCTCTGAGAGAGATGGCTCTATTCTGCTCGGGATGTCCGAATCGCCCATTCCCAAATCCGAAACACTGAGTCGTCATGGTGGGCGCAGGTTTGTCCCACTCCATTCTTGCATAGACACCGGGATAGGTCCGTCCGCTGTCAGCGCGGTGACACTCCGCAACCAGATGCTTCGGCCAATCACGCCAAGTTCCACCCGGCTTGGATACCTTGATCCGTTTGATATTCTTCTCTGACAATTTAGCTGCAATATGTAATTTATCCTTAGGGGCCGTCTCCCCTGCGGCGATCGGAGTCAAGCGACCAATAGCCTGTCGCACCGTCCTTGGTGTTAAATGAGTAGGCGGGATCATCTCGACTTTGCCATGCTTGGATGCCAGTAGTACCATCCGGCGCCGCGATTGTGGTACTCCATATCGCGAGCTATCGACGACATCGAACCACACGTGATATCCCACCTGGCTCAATGTTTCGACAAAATCATGAAACACGGCATGCTTAATCACCGTAGGAACATTCTCCATGGTAATAACATCCGGCTGGGCGCCCTTTGCTAAGCGTGCGAATTCATACATCAGACCCCATTTACCGTTTTTTCCATCGTCTAACTCATAACGATGAGAATAAGTTGAAAATGGCTGGCATGGAGCACACCCTGCGAGTATTTTGACGTCGGCGGCACCAAAGAAAGTCTCCAACTCAGCCACCGAGACAGAACTGATATCACGCGCAATGAATCTGGCTTGATTATTTGCTTCATATGGGAAGCGGCATGCCGTATCCATATCGATTCCCGCGACGACTGGAATATCTTCCAATACAAATCCGTGAGTCAAACCTCCAGCGCCACAAAACAGATCAACACATGCAATCTTCAATCCAGCCTCTTCAGATATTTGATTTATCTTTCGTTGCATCATTATCCCTGACTCATCGGGGTCAAACTTAAAACATAAGCTCATAGGTTGGGTAGAACGAAGTGAAACCCAACATATCCAAACAAATTATCCGTAAAGCTCGTGCAAATTAGCAGGTTGTAGGTTGGACTACGCATCACAGCCCAACATCTTTTAAATTCTGTTGGGCAAGGTGAGGCAGTTTGCCCAAACTACCGGATCCGCACCATTGGATCATGGCCTGCGGAGTGTGCCTGGGCGGCTCTCCTTTATGTTCATTTATCCTCTTCCGGCTCGCCGATCAACCCCTTCGCATCCTTCTCATCAAGTTCCAGTTTAGGGGCGGTGCTTTTAATCCGTTTTTCGACATGCTTGATATGTTCAGCAGGGGGTAGCTGTTCAGGCAGTGTTCCGCCAATACGCCTGATAGCGTCTCGAACTTCAGTGCCAACAATTTCATGCGTCTTTATTGCGCCCTGCTGATCTTTAACATTATCCTTTGCTAATTTATCCCGCGTCTGAGTCATGCGAAACTGGTTAGCAGCAAGTTCAGTGGTGTTCATTCGATCCATCAGGTTTTCCTTTTCGGGTATGCCTTTATGTTTTTTTATCGAATCCCTGCCACGGCCACCGTACATTCCTTTATATCCCGCGTCATGAAATACGCCAAACATCTTGTCCTGCACTCCTGCATTACGAGCAGCCCCTGATAACGCTTTGAATTCCTCTGCGGCCTGTTTACGAAGTTCCAGCCGCTCAATGTCCGCTACAAGCGCATCAGATACTTCCTGCCGCCGGGTCTGAATAGAAAAATACTTCTGAGCATTCGCGATTTCTGGTTTCCGTGGATCACCGTTTTGTGCGATAAGATAGCAGGCAAATCGAGACAGATGATAATCCGCCACCTCACGCATGCTCCCTGAACCAAGGTCAACCATTTTGCCGGCGTCGGCAAAATGGTTTCTAGAATTGTTTCCCGATTGTTTACATGATGTTACGGCCCTTTTAATAGCATCTTCAAACCGCCGCCACTGACTATATCCCAGCAATGGCTGAAGCTCCCTTGCGCTCCAATACTCCGCGCCATGTTCGTTTACTTTTTTAAAGTCTTCAAAATACTTGCTGCCCAGTACTACTAAGTCTTTCTGTTCCACAAGTCCTCCTTCCAGATAAAACATCTGTTACAGCGGAACAACAGCGGCCTCCCCAATAAAAGCATATCTTTCAGGAACACAGGTAAAGATGACAATCTGGCATTCCTTAGCGGCTACCGCCAATACGGCGCCCATCAATTTCAGACGCTCCTGGTCGGTATAGCCCAACGCATCATCCAAAATGACCGGCGTCCCGCCATCCTTTGCCACAATCATGGAACACGACAACCGGTACATCAAAGAAAGTTGTTCTCTTGTACCCCCGCTAAGGGAATCAAAGGGGACCGTGACACCAGAGACCGTTCTGCTGGTAATTTTCAAATCATCGTCGATAGTCACCTGAAATGAAGGGTCAAAGACCAAACGACCAAGTCTTTCAATTTTATCTTTAAGCGGGGCCACATAAGCCCGGCTCGCCTTGTCCCGCTCTTCGCACATAGTATCAAAAAGGCATTTGGCCGCTTTGGCTCTAAGATCGGTCGCCCGGTTTTTGAACTCCAATTGTTCAAGTTGATTCTTTGCCGTGTTTAATTTTTCGTGAAGGCCCTCTTCGCCCATTATTTTAAGACGGGTTTGGATCTCTATCAGTCCCCTGTCTTTTGAATCATGACTATTCTTTATCGTTTTCAAGGAACCTTTGGTGGATTCTGCCAGGGCTTTTACTTGTTCGGGGTTGTACGCCTTTAAAGAGTCTGCGGCTGACCGGTATGCAGTATCTTCCGAGAGCACAGCCCGATCGGCAGCGGTCAGGTTGCCCTCGAGTGTTTCATCAGATTCTTTTTTACGGGCCTTATCGAGGTTTTCTTGAATCTGCTTGAGGTCTTTTGCCAGCTGCTCGAGTTTTGCCACGGCTTCCTTGTGCTTTATATTTACACCGTCGAAAAAGGAGCGAGCAGACTCGAAAACCTTACGTTTATGTTCCAATTCGCCACTCGCAGCCTGAAGATTTGCTTCGGCCTTTGTCCATTCCTTTTTTGACGTGTCGAAATCTAGGCAAATCGCAGGGGTTTTAACTCGACTGACAAGATAGTTCGGTACACTCTGCTGGAGACTCTGCAACCGTTGTTCAAGGCTTTCGTAAGTAATATCCCTGAGGTTTTCCTTCTCGGCGCGAACTTTGTTTTCAACATCCCGCAATGCCTCTTGGCGTTCATCATACGCTTTTCTGGCTTCGTCCGGACCTGCCACAGCGGCTGCGGCACAGACTGCATCGAGGGCCTGACGCGCGTCGTCAACCTTTCGGGCAAGCCCTGCTATGCTGGAGCCTGCGGTTACTTCGATATCAATGGTTCCTGGAATAGACACCTTGGTGTTATCTGAGACGGATATTTTTCGGACTTCGTTTGTGTCGAGAACAACCTCTGTACCGTCGATGGAGAGGCGACATTTAGAGATGGAACGAAGGAGAACACTTGGCGAACCTATTTCCATCTGGGCACAGGCGGTCTTATAACCGAGTTCTGCTTCCTTTATCCTTTCTAACGCGCGGGCATCCACCTTGTTTTTCGCCAACACCATCTCTGCCTGGGCGGCGTCTTTACGGGCCTGGTCAATCCGTTGTTTGCGTTCGAGTAACTGATCCAGATCGAGCTTCTCGTGATAATAGTCGAAGTCAGACCTCTTCAAGGCAGCGAGAGATTCCGCTTCCTTTCTTTTCGTATCGGATTGCTCTGCCGCCGCCTTGGCTTTATTACGGGCTTCCTCGGCCTGAGACAAAGCAGGCAGGGCCATTGAACTGCTTTCTTGAAGTTCCCTGTGGGCCTTGGCAGCGTTTTCTACCGTACTAATCATCTCCAGGCGGATTTCTTTGGCGTGCCGCGCTGCCTGAAGAGTTTTTTGCGCTGATTCCTGTTTTAAAGTGGCTGCAGAAAGAGTGTTTTCGAGCGAGCTAATTTGTTCGAGCTTGGTTGTGAGGTCTATCAGCTGTTGAGACAGTTCTTCTTCCTGCTTCTTGAGCTGGACCAACTCCCTTTGCAATACAGGGACACGGTCGATATCGGTTTCGAGCGCACGGATGTCTTGTTCAATCGTTCTAACCTCAGTCTCCTTTTCGGTCAGCGCGTTTCGCAAGTCTTGGAATTCCTTTTTCTCGGTGCCCCGACCAATCGAATAGTAGAGTTCATATTCCTGCGAAAGCTTTTTGAACAACCCGAGTTCTTGTGGGGCGGCTGGTTGTACCCCTGCCGCCTTGTCAAGCGCCGTAGACAATGCCTGTATGTTTTTAAGGTCCGGTTGACCAATCGCCTCGCCCTGCATGATAGACAAGGCCTTCCATAAATCAATATCGAGTGTTTCCTTAAGAATTTCATTCGCACGGTCATGCGCCTGGCGGCCCGTGAGGTTTTCGGGGTTCGGTTTTATAATAGTAAGCTTAGTCTCTGGCTTTTTTAAGAATCGCTTGAAATAGGTAAACAGATATTTACCCGTTTCCAGTTCCAGTTCAATTTCAGGGCCAACATCTTGATGAACAGGCTGGATAGATAGAATGTCCTGTTTTTTGCTGTTGTCCGGGTAGTCCAAAATCGTGTTTATGGCCTCGCCGAGACTGGACTTTCCGCACTCATTCGGGCCTTCTATGCGGGTAATCCCCAGGGGGCTGAACTTTATCTCGCGTGTATTGATACCTCGGTAATTGGTAACCTTAAGATGAAGGAGTTTCATGCGGCCTCCTTGGAAAGACGGAGAAGGAGCATGAATGCATCGCGGGCAACGGAGCCTTCAGGCCCACCCTTGTCTATTTTATCCCGAAGCCTTTTTACCGTTGCATCGGCAAAGCCAGAAAAACCAAGATTGGTAAAGTCCGTATCATTGGGAATTACGAGGAGGTTTTCTTCGTTGATCACGGAACCTGCCAGAACATCTTTGGCGGCAAGAATGTGATTTTGAAGAACCCCGTGCAAAGAAAGTGTGAGCGAACCTTTAAGAACGAGTTTTACAACCGACCGTTCCCTGTTCGGGATGTGATCCAGTTTTTTCCGGAGCGCTTCCACATCTTCGGCGGTATTCAGGTCTATTAGCTCTTCTGTAAAACTCCATTGTCCAATTTTCACTTCTTCGGTTGTGATATGGTCGCCATTCATATTGACAATTTGACAGAAGCCCGAATGGTCTTCGCTGAAATCGGTGGATTCAGGGGTTCCGGAATACCAGATTCTGTCTCCAGAACCCACTTTTGTGAGAGAATGGCGATCGCCAAGAGCTATAAAATGGACCTTGCCTTCTGAAATTGCGGCTTCAAGCTTGGAAATCGTGATCACATTTTCCGCTTCTTTATCGGGAGTAAATATGTCAACAATACCATGACCCATACAAATACGCTTTATACTCCCTGCCGGAGGAAGGGCATTGAGCACTTCAATAATCGGATTGCCGTTTGGCCGTTTAGACAACCAAGGCGCGCCTACCAATTCAAAACCCGCAGCCACTTGAATAGGTTCCGTGTCCTCGATGATGTGGACATGAACCGGTTTCTTTTCCATGAAAGTGCTGGAACGGTAAACGGACGCCGCATTCAAGGGGTCGTGATTGCTGGGAAGGAGATAAACAGGGACCGGCACTTCTTTGAGCGCTTCGATTGCCCGTGCGACCGTTTTACGGTCCACCTGGTTTGACTCGAAGGAATCTCCGCACACCAACATAAACTGACATTGTTTTTCTTTGGCAATACGGCCCATTGTTCGAATGGCATCAAATCGCGCCTGGGTATAGCGCGCCTGGGCTTCTTCCGAAAGGAAACGGCGGCTCATACCTAATTGCCAGTCGCTGGTATGAAGGAAACGAATCATGCGTTATAATCCTTGGTTATTAAGATTGTGCTGCGTGTTGTACGAGGGGCATGCTGACTGTTGCGGGATAAGTATGATTTAAAAGCGGCGATTCCGGACAGTTCCGCAAGCCCCTATCTGGCACGAATATACAGGAAAGAGGGCTTCTGGGCAATAGGTTATCGTTGCTAAAATTAAGGATAGCTACAGTTTTGGCGGGAGGATAGTAAACCCTTCTTTTACCGCCGCCTCCCTCAGTCTTGCGTCAAGGCATACAAAGTGGTGCCCTTTGGGCGTTTTGCCCGACCAGACGACGGCAGCGGCCAGTTGAAGGCTGTCTGCGGCCCGGAGCGGATAGTTCTGGAGAAGCCGTCTCGTGATTTCCCGGATGTCGTCGCTCGGCTCGATCTCTGTCCATGCCTCGGCAAGCGCGGAAAGGACCGCCAGGGCTTCCGCTTCATCTTCGGGAGAAAGAATGTTATCACGTCTCAGCCGGGCAAAAGCGGAGTATGCTTCGACGAGGCTTCCCCACCAGGCAACGAATGCCCCGTCATTTTTTGCGATGCTCCGGACCGCTTCGGTTTGCGCCTCATCAATGCAGAGAGGAACTATCGCCGACGCATCCCAGAATTTCATCTGCCCTCCTCGCGTTCATTCAGCAATGCCTTGAGTGCGGCGCCTTTCCTGTCATTAGGGCGCGGCAGACCCCAGAAACCCGGCGGCAGGCCGGCTTTCCCGATGCGCGCTAAACCAGCCCGCTCAAGCGTAAGAAGATGGGCCGGCATTTCCAGCTCGCCCCTTTTAATGGGAATAATTTTAGCGATAGCCTTCCCGCGATCGGTTACAATGACTTCCTCTCCGGCTTTTACCTTTGACAGGTATTTGCTCAAAAGCGCTTTGAGTTCGGAAACTGCCGCTGTCTTCATACAGATCCTCCAAGGTTAATTCGATATGACCATATTAGTCATATGATTGGCACTTGTCAACGTCTAATATCGAATACGATCATAAGCGGGGCTAGCGTTATCATAAAATCTGATTTTCTTAGAACAGCGGGATGGGGATGGGATGATCGTAGATAACTATTCAGGCCTGCCGTGGAGCGTAAATCGCTCCCTGCTGATCTTTAACTCTGTGCTTTGCTAATTTATCCCGCGTCTGCGTCATCCGAAACTGGTTAGCCGCAAGTTCAGTGGTGTTCATTCGATCCATCAGGTTTTCCCTGGCGGCTGCCGCCAATACGGCGCCCATTAACTTCAGACGCTCCTGGTCGGTATAACCCAGCGCATCATCCAAAATGACCGGTGTCCCGCCATCATTTGCCACTATCATGGAACACGACAACCGGGACATCTAAGAAAGTTGTTCTCTTGTACCCCCGCTAAGGGAAGCAAAGAAGACCATGACACCTGGTTTGATTCGAATGGCATCAAATCGCGCATGGGCTTCTTCCGAAAGGAAGCGTCGGGTTTCGCGTTGCTACACCCGGCCTGCGGGCTTACAACAGAAGATTCAGCCTTTCTTTGCGACCTCTGCGCCTTTGCGAGAAAAAGATGTATTCATATTTAATCCTTTTATTTCCCGATACAGAAATCATTAAAGATCCGCTCGAGGATGTCTTCCGTATACGTCACGCCGATGATCAGCCCCAGACTGTCGAGCGCGCCCCGAAGGTCCAGTGCGATGAATTCCGGAGACAGGCCCGAGGTGGTCGACTCAAGCGCTTTTTGCAGGCTTTCCTTTGTTTGTTCCAGCGCTGTTTTGTGACGCTGGTTCACGGCCCAGGCATGCTCCCGCGAGCTGATCGTCCCCTGCCTGACGAGCTCCGAGATCGCGCGCTTCAGGCCGTCAAGACCCTCCCCCGTGCGGCACGATACGGGAACCTGCGCTTCGGGCGCTCCAAGCTTCTCAAGCTTTCTCGGCAGGTCCGACTTGTTGATGACCGCGAGCGCGCGCTTGCCCTTGACCTCGTCCAGCACTCGCCGGTCCTCGGAGGTAAGCGGTTGGGAACCGTCAAGCACAAGAAGCGCGATATCGGCGGACCCGAGGGCCTCGAGGCTTCGGCGCACGCCCTCCTGCTCCACGATGTCATGGGAATGCCGGATGCCGGCGGTGTCCAGGATTTTGAGCGGCACGCCCGCGATGTTCAGATATTCTTCAAGCACGTCCCGCGTTGTTCCCGGGACCTCGGTCACGATCGCCCGGTTTTGTTTCACGAGCGCGTTCAAGAGCGAGGACTTGCCCACGTTCGGCTTGCCCACGATAGCGGTCGCGAAACCGTCGCGGAGGATCCTTCCATAAGTGTAACCCGAAAGCAGCGAGTCCACCCCGGCAAGCACATGGCCCACTTCGTCCGCGAGCGGCTGTCCCGTCCCGGTCTCGAGGTCCTCTTCAGGAAAGTCTATCCCCGCTTCGACCGCGGCAATGAGCGACAGCATCCGTTCGCGCAGCGCGGCAATTTCTCCTGAAAGGCCGCCGAGCAGCAGCTCATTCGCCGCCCGAAGAGAGAGCTCGGTCTTGGCCATGATGATGTCCATGACCGCCTCGGCCTGGGCAAGGTCGATCCTGCCGTTCAAAAAAGCGCGCTTCGTGAACTCACCCGGTTCCGCCTGTCTCGCCCCTGCTTCAATAAGCAGCCCCATGGTGCGCCAAAGCGGCATTATGCCGCCGTGGCAGTTTATCTCGAGCACGTCTTCCCTGGTGTACGTTGCCGGCCCGCGCATCACGCTCACCAGCGCTTCGTCCACGGTCTCGTTCGAGGCGGGATCAACAACATGGCCGTAGTGGAGGGAGTGTGAAGGGGCGGTCATGAGGTCCTTATCCCCGCGCGGCCTGAATACCGTTGACGCGAGCCCGAGCGCCGAGCCGCCGCTGATGCGGATGATGCCGATGCCGCCCGCGCCCGGCGGCGTCGAGACAGCGCATATGGTGTCCTGGTCAGACATGGCGGCATAGTACCATAAACAGGGGAGGGTCGATAAAAAATATTTTGAATAGTGCGATGTAAGGCCCCTGATACCGCCGCGACAAGCGCTATTGCGTCGAGGGGCATAAATAGTGCGGCTCCGGAATAATTTTTATGATACAATAAACTCACCGCTCGGGCCTGGACGTACACAACAAGGCTTCGTGACAATTCTCGGCAAAGGATATGGCAATGAAAAACACATTCCTCTGGGAACGGTACAAAAAATATCTTTGCGAGTGTCCTGCGATCGGCATGACGCTCGACATCAGCAGGATGAACTTTGCTGATGATTATCTCGCTCACATGGAGCCGGATATGCAGCGGGCGTACGCGGCCATGGAGGCCCTCGAAGCAGGGGCAATCGCCAATCCCGACGAGAACCGCATGGTCGGTCACTACTGGCTCAGGGCGCCCGGGCTCGCGCCATCGCCGGAACTCGGGAGAGAGCTCGAGGACACCATCAAGACGATAAAGGACTTCACGTTCACCGTGCACGCGGGAAAGCTGTTTCCCCGAAAGCGCGCCCGGTTCACGCATGTCCTTTGCATCGGCATCGGAGGTTCCGCACTGGGACCGCAGTTCATCGCCGACGCGCTTGGTACGGCCGCGGATAAAATGAAACCGCACTTTCTGGACAATACGGACACGGACGGGATCAGCCGCGTGCTCGACGAGATCGGGAACGACCTGGCGGATACGCTTACCGTGGTGATCTCTAAAAGCGGCAGAACTATTGAGACCAGGAACGGAATGCTCGAGGTTGCCGCAGCATATCGAAAAGCCAGGCTCTCCTTTGAGCGGCACGCAGTTGCAGTAACTGGAGTGGGGAGCAAGCTTGATGAAATTGCCAAAAAAGACTGCTGGATAGCAAGATTTCCTATGTGGGATTGGGTTGGTGGGAGAACATCGATATTTTCGGCGGTTGGGCTCTTGCCGGCTGCATTACAAGGAATTAATATAGAAGGATTACTGTCAGGCGCTGCGCTTTGTGATGAGCTCACACGGAGAAAAGACTCACGCGCAAATCCGGCGATACTCCTGGCTCTTGCCTGGTATCATGCAACAGGCGGCAGGGGACGGAAGGACATGGTGATCCTCCCCTATAAGGACCGGTTGATGCTCTTTCCGAAATATCTTCAGCAGCTTATAATGGAGTCGTTGGGCAAGGCAAAGGACCTGAACAACAAGGTGGTGAACCAGGGGATCAGTGTATACGGCAATAAAGGCAGCACGGACCAGCATGCCTATGTGCAGCAGCTGAGGGACGGGGTAAATAATTTTTTCGCCACCTTTATCGAGGTGCTCCATGACGGGGTCGGACCTTCCCTGGAAGTCGAGCCCGGTATCACGAGCGGAGATTACCTGAGCGCCTTCCTTCACGGTACAAGGAGCGCCCTTCACGAGAACGACCGCGAGTCGATCACCATCTCGATCGACCGTGTCAATGCGCGGTCCATCGGCGCGCTCATCGCGCTGTATGAACGGGCGGTCGGCTTCTATGCCACGCTGGTGAACATCAACGCCTACCACCAGCCCGGCGTCGAGGCGGGGAAAAAGATGGCCGAAGCGGTCATCGCACTTCAACGCGAAGTATTCTTCTTTTTGCGCAAGAACCCCGGCGCATCCTTCACCGCGGAAGAGCTTGCGAGCGCCCTCAACGCGAAAGAGAACGCGGAGTCCGTATTCAATATCCTTGAGCATGCGAGCGCGAATGAGGACCACCGGATCATAAAGACCCCGGGGGCCCGTGTCACTGAATCGAAGTATGCCGCGGCAGGCCCATAGTCCGGCTGCTTGGTCCTGAAATATGGTGTCAATGAAGCGTTCGGTCCGCAACCATACTCCATGAAGTCATTTTAGCCGACGCCCCGGCCTTCGGCTAAACGAAACGGTCCAACATGGTGAAGAAGTTGAGTATCTCCTCGTCGGTATTATAAAAATGTGGTGACACGCGGATCCCGCCGCCCCGCGCATTGACCATGATCCTCTTTTCCCGCAGCGCATCCCGCATCCTGACAGCATCAAAATTACCCGAAATCGTAATGTTCCCGCCACGCTCCTGTCGCGTCCTCGGGGTCAGGACACGATAGCTTCTTTTTTCCGCTTCCCGCAGGATCAGCTCACCGAGGTCGAGCACGCGTTGTTCAATCTGTTCGATACCAACCTCGAACAGGAGCTCAAGCGCCGCGCCGAGTCCGACAATGCCCATAAGGTTCATCGAGCCTTCCTCGAAGCGCAGGGCATCGGTTTTCAGAAGAAAGTCAGGGCGATCGAAGGCTAACTCATTCCGAACACTTTTCCATCCAATGAGGGGAGGGGAGAGCTGTCCGGCAAGGCCGTTGCGGCAATAGAATATTCCGATGCCCTCGGGACCGAGAAGCCACTTGTGCGCATCGGCTGAAAGAAAGTCGATATGAAAGGCCCTGACATCCATCGGGACCATGCCAAGGCTCTGGATGGCATCAACGCAGAGCAGGACCTGTTTCTCCCGGCACAGCGAGCCGACCTTTTCCATATCAATCCTGAAACCGTTCGAAAATTGAACAGTGCTGATGGAAAGCAGGCGCGTCCGCGAGTTCATGAGCCGCGCAATGTCCTCGAGGAGAATCCTGCCGTCCCGTGATGGGATGGCGCGGACTTCGACGCCTTTGCTCCTGAGATTCAACCAGGGATAGATATTGGAAGGAAACTCTTTTTCATAGATAACGACATTGTCTCCCGGCCGCCAGTCAAGACCCTGGGCAACGAGCGACAGTCCGTGAGACGTGCTCTTGACAAAGGCGAGCTCCTCCGGCCCCGCGTTGATGAGTCGAGCGCAGGCACTTCTGATCTCAACGGTCCGTTGGGCCCATTGGGGATAATGAAAAGACCCGCCTTCAGTTGACTCGGCCAGAAATTTCCCGACTGCGGTCTTGACCCTGAGCGATATCGGCGCAATGCCCGAGTGGTCGAGATAGAGGTACTTCCCGGTAACGGGAAATTCGCGCCGGAATGCCTCGAAGAAGTTGTTATCCATTGTCTCTGATGTACGCTTTCTTTTCTTTCCGTGATAATTGCTTCATGGCGTATTCCTTTTTAAGGGCCTGCGAGCGATTGCGGCAGGGCTCGCTGAACAGGAGCATCACCGGAAGACGACTTCGGGTATAGCGTGAGGCAGTGCCGTCGTTATGCTGCTGAACACGTCTCGGCAGGTCGGTGGTAATGCCCGTATACAGGGTGCCGTCCCCGCATTTCAGAACGTAGAGCAACCAGGCGGCAGCTTTCTTCTTTCTTTTCTTCGCGGCGCCCATTCAACTGAGATTGTATCCGAGACAGGGGCCTTTATCAAGCCCATTTACGGGTATCAGATACGTGGCTTGACAGAGGGGTCCACTTAACCTTTGAGCTCACCGGTTTTTTCTTTGTCCAGATTCCGTTGTTCCCAGATCAGCAGCGACAGGAACAAGATCGTGATGATCAGGACAAAGAGGAGGGCGTACACTAGTGCAGTGTCTTGCAAATGGATGGTGTTATTCGCATTGGAATTTTCGGATGCTTAACGCCCCGCTGATGTTGCGCGTCCCTATCCGGTGTGTTATAGTGTTTTTTCCATGAAGACCCTGCGCGACATCATCCGGCCCGTGCTGAGCGATATCCAGGCCGGGCACAAGACCATCGAAGTGAGCGAACTCTGGGGGGCCGCGAAGGCCCTTTTTTTATTCGGCTTGAGCGATGAAGCCCGTCGTCCGTTGATTGTGGTCACCGCGAGCGAGGAGGAGGCGGAAGCGCTCGCGGAGGACCTGGGCTTTTTCGTTCACACGATACCGCAAGACCAGGCAGGGGGGCACGAGATGGAAATCCGCACGTTCCCCGCCTGGGGCGTGCTTCCCTTCGAGGCGGACTCGCCCGACAGCCGCACTGTGGGGGAGCGCATGCGCTTCCTGTACCAGCTGGTCTCCGGTGCGCCTGGCATCTACCTCGTGCCTGCGCGGTCCCTGATGCAGAAGCTCCCGCCCTGGGAGCTTTTCGTTGATTCAATCAAAACCATTACCGCTCAAACGCGGCTCGAGCCCGACGGCCTCATTGCCGTGCTGGTCGGCACGGGCTACGAATCTGCGTCTCTGGTCACACGCGTGGGCGAGTTCAGCAGGCGGGGAGGGATCGTCGATTTTTTCTCGCCAATGCATGAGAACCCGGTGCGCTTGGAATTTTTCGGAGACACCATTGAGTCTTTGCGAGAGTTTGATCTTGAGACCCAGCGGTCGATTGGGGAGATCAAGGAAGCGGTAGTGCTGCCGGTGCGGGAGCTTATTATCAATGACGAGGGGATCGAACGATTCAAAAAGAAGCTTCGGATAACCACGGATGAACACGGTTCATCATCGCAGAACAGTATCGATCTGATACAGCAAGGCATCCTCCCCCCCGGAGGCGAATTCCTTGCCCCGTTCTTCTACGAGATGGAGAGCTTGTTCCAGTATCTGCCCGACAACAGCCTCTTCGCCCTGATCGAGCCGGATGATTTGAATAAAACGCTCGAAGAGCAGGGCCAGGAGAGGGAAGAGGGCAGACAAGAAGAGGTCGGAGAGGGGAGAATACTGCCGGAGGTGGCGGCGCTGTATCTTGACCAGAAGGGAATGGAGGCCGGGCTTTCAAACTTCCCCGTCCTCAATCTGCGTTTGCTCGGCACAGGAACGGGGATCCGGATGGACACGAAATCCTCGTCCTGGCTCAGTGTCCGCCTCACGAAGCCGATCGAGCGGGAGCATCGAGAGCAGGAGCAGAGGCCTGTTGAAGGCACGATGGCGGGACTCGTGGAAAAACTGAAGCGGTTGAGGGAGGCCAACCGTGTCGCGCTCGTGTGCGGCATGGACGAGGCCGCCGCGCGGCTCAAAAAACTGTTCATGGAATACGGCCTCGGCGTGGTCATCGGCCCGTCGGTCGCACAGCAGGAGCAGGGGCCCTGGCCAATCACAGCGCTGATCGGCAGGCTCTCGGAAGGCTTCGCCTGGCAGGAACTGGGCCTTGCCTTCATCACGGAAGAAGAGATCTTCGGCAGGAAAGTACACCGACCCACCGCCCCGAAATCCAAAGCCGCTCCATTCCTCTCGACGTTCAAGGAGCTCAAACCCGGAGACTTCGTGGTCCACACGGACTACGGCGTCGGCGAATACCAGGGCCTGACGCATATCAGCGTTGACGGGTTCGAGACCGATTTCCTCACGCTCCGCTACGAACCGGAGGTCAAGCTCTACGTACCGCTCTACAGCCTGGACAAGGTCCAGAAGTATATCGGCATCGAGGGCTCGGCCCCGAAGCTCGACAAGCTCGGAGCTCTCACGTGGGCGCGGACCAAGGAAAAAGCACGGAAGGACATCCTCGAGATGGCGCAGCAGCTCGTCGCCATTTACGCGGCACGGGAGGCCATGCACCGGCCCGCCTTCTCGCCGCCCGACAATCTGTACCGGGAATTCGAATCCGCGTTCCCTTATGAAGAGACGCCGGACCAGCAGAAGGCGATCGAGGACGTGCTTTCCGACATGCAGCGGCCCCGGCCCATGGACCGCGTGGTCTGCGGCGACGTGGGGTACGGCAAGACCGAGGTCGCGCTCCGGGCCGCCTTCAAGGCCGTGGAGGACGGATATCAGGCGGCGGTGCTCGTGCCCACGACGCTGCTTGCGGACCAGCACTTCCGCACCTTCTCCCAGCGGCTTGCGCCCTTCTCGGTGCGCGTGGACATGCTTTCGCGCTACCGGACGAAAGTGGAACAGAAGGAAACGCTCAAGGGCTTAAAGAGCGGCGCCGTGGACCTGGTGATCGGTACGCACCGGCTGCTCCAGAAGGACATTGCGTTCAAGAACCTCGGCCTGCTCGTGGTGGACGAAGAACACAAGTTCGGCGTGAAGCACAAGGAGCGCATCAAGGAATTCAAAAAGCTGGTGGACGTGCTGACGCTCACGGCCACGCCGATCCCGCGCACGCTCCACATGTCCCTTGCCGGCATCCGCGACCTCTCGATTATCCAGACCCCGCCCCTCGACCGCCAGGCCATCCAGGTGGTGCTTGCCCGGTTCGGCAAGCGCGTGGTTCGCGAGGCGATCGCCTTTGAGCTCGAACGGGACGGTCAGGTCTTTTTCGTGCACAACCGGGTCCAGGGCATCGAGCGCATGGCCGATTACATCCAGGGCCTCGTGCCGGGGTCCCGGGTCGGCGTGGCCCACGGCCGGCTCAAGGAAGACGAGCTCGAGGACGTGATGTCACAGTTTCTGTCCAGGAAGCTGAACGTGCTCGTGACCACGACGATCATCGAGTCGGGCATCGACATCCCGACGGCCAACACCATCATCATCAACCGCGCCGACCGCTTCGGGCTGGCGGACCTGTACCAGATCAAGGGCCGCGTCGGCAGAAGCAGGGAGAAGGCCTATGCCTATCTCCTCGCGCCGGCTGACGAAGCGCTGACCGACGTGGCGCGCAAGCGCCTCCGGGCGATCCAGGAGCTCTCGGAGCTCGGCTCCGGGTTCCGCATCGCGGCCCAGGACCTGGAAACGCGCGGCGCCGGGAATTTGCTCGGCAAGCAGCAGTCGGGCCACATCGCGGCCGTGGGCATCGACCTGTATACCCAGATGATGGAAGAGGCCATGGCCGGGCTGCGCGGCGAGGAAATTTCCGCGGAACCCGACACGCTCATCAACGTGCGGGCCTCGGCCTTCATCCCCGAAGATTACATCAGTGACGTGAGCCTGCGGCTGGCGGCGTACAAGGAGCTCTCGAGCGTGACCGACGAAGCCGGGCTCCAGGGCATTCGCGACGATCTGGAGGACCGCTACGGCCCTGTGCCCGAGCCGGCCATGAACCTCATGGAAATCATGACCATCAAACTCATCGCCAAAAAAGCAAAGGTTGCGCGGATCGACGCCGGCAAAGAACTGGTAAACATCACCTTTGCCGAGAATTCGGGCATTTCGCCGGACCGGATCATGCTGCTTCTGAGGAAGAACAAGGGAAAAATCAAGCTTGTTCCGGAATATACGCTCCAGATATCCCTGCCCGACCAATCGCTCCGAACAGCCTCTGAAGCCGTGAAAAAGTGCTTGCAGGAACTATTGTAGTGTGTTATAAGATTGAACGTTTCGTTTAACAGAGCAGGCTGTTTCCGGGGCGCAAACGCCCGTAGAGAGCGGTTATGAGACGCAAGCCCCAAGGAATGCCATGCCCATCCGCGGGAATCGGCGGCTTTCGCTAAACAGAGCAAATTCACTTACCGGAGGAAATCATTTCATGAAGAAGTTCAGCTCGGCACTCACGTTATTCGTTCTTGCGCTCGCGAGCGCCGCGATCACGATGTCCGGCTGCGCCAAGGGTCAGGACGGCGCGGTTCTGGCCAAGGTGAACCGCGCCTCCATCACCTCGTCGGAATTCAAAAAACAGATCGAGGAACTGGCGCCCCAGATGCAGCAGGCCGTGGTGACCGACCCTAAGGCGCGCAAGGAATTCCTCGACGACCTCATCGGGATAGAGCTGGTGATCCAGGAAGCGAAGCGGCAGGCGTTGGACAAGGACACGGAGTATAAAAATCGGCAGGAACAGCTCAAGAGGGAGCTGGAGCGCCGGGTCCAGGAAGAAGCGAGGAATGAGCTCTTTAACAGCCTGTTGAAGAAGGAGCTGGGCGACAAAATGAGCAAGGTGGCGCCGCCGACGGACAACGAAGTGCAGGATTACTACACCCGGAACAAGGACAAAATCAGCAGGGCAGCGGGCAAGCAGATCAGCCTCCAGGAGATCGCGCCACAGCTCAAGGTGAGGATGACGCAGGAAAAGCGGCGTGACCTCTACCTTGAGTACGCCAAGGGACTCAGGGCCAAGGCCAAGATCTCGGTGGACGACAAGGCCCTGGATACCGCAATAGCCGAATTTACCAAGCCCGTGGACCTGTCCAGCCTCACGGTGACGACGGCCCCGGCAGCGGGACAAGAAGAGCCCCGCAAATAACGGCTGCGATGAATATTCAGCGTCTCATGAATTATTCGGCCCCGGCGTTGCTGCTGGGGCTTCTCTTTTTATCCTGCGCGAAAAAGAACGAGGAAAAACCCCGGACTACAGCGCCTGCCGTCTCAGCCGACAGCAGGGTCGTGGCAACTGTGAACGGGGACCCCATCACACTCGCCGAGTTTCAGGAACGGTTCGGACGCACCGGAATCAAGCCCGAGCGCGATGCCGAGCTCGAGCTCAAAGCGGAGTTCCTCAACCGGCTTATCGAACGCAAGATGATGCTGAGCGAGGCCCAGCGGAAGCGGATCAAAGTCGGGCTGCCCGAGCTCGACAAAAAAATTGATGGCCTTCGCACGGAATATGGGAAAGACGTTAAGGACATACTTGCGAATCAGGGCGTTGACTTTGAAAAGTGGAAATCCGACCTCTGGGAAGAGGTGATGATCGAACGGCTGGTCGCACTCGAGGTGAACAGTCGCATAATCGTGGCGTTGTCCGAGGTGCGGCGATATTACCAGGAGAATGCCCAGGAATTTGAGAAGCCTGAACAGGTCCGGGTACGGCAGATCGTGGTGGCCACCGATCAGGAAGCCCGCAAGATGCTGGAGCTTCTGCAGGCAGGGACCGACTTCTCCACTCTGGCGCGCGAAAATTCAACGGCGCCCGAGGCCGAGCGCGGCGGCGACCTGGGCTACTTTGCCATGGGCGAAATGCCGTCGGAGTTCAACGTGGTCTTCGGACTGCCCCTGGGCGGCATCAGCGGGATCGTGAAGAGCCCGTATGGGTTCCACATCTTCAAACTTGAAACGAAGCGGGATGCGGGCAGGGTCAGCCTTGACGAAGTCTCCAGGGACATAGCCGAGAAGCTGCGACGGACCAAAGAGGACCAACGGTACAAACAATGGCTCACTGAGCTCCGCTCGCGGACGAAGTTTGAGGTGAATTACCAGGCGCTGGAGGCGGGCGCCCCGTTAGAGAAGACAGGAGAGCACACTGATTTGGTATCTCGAGCCGCAGCCACTCCGCGTTAACCTGAAAAAAACATATGGGGTATCCACTGCAACGATAGGGCGCGAGAACGGCTGTTATCGGGATGAACGCACGGCAGGGTCGGCGGCTTTCTCCGACGGCGTGAGCAGGAGCGTCCCGCGGTCATTCGTAATATCCAGTTTTGTCTTGAACCGTTCCGATCCGGCATTGATGCTTTCGAGCGTCTCACGCGCTGCCTGGCCGGTGAGCACGCGCGGCCGGTACCGTATCCGGTAGTTGTTCACATCCAGAGGCGCCGCCTCAACACGCACAAGGCCCTTGCTCTGAAATGTCAAAAGCAGTATCATACTGCTGTTCGTACGGTTGCTCTCGGACCCGAAAACGAAGTTGCCGAGACTATAGGCGATAAGACGGCCCCGGTACACCTCGAGTTCCTGCAGCACGTGCGGATGGTGTCCGAGCACCAGGTCGGCGCCCCAGTCAATGGCCTTGCGGCCCAGTTCTACCTGGTAGTCCTTGGCGGCGGTCATGAGCTCCGCACCCCAGTGGAATGAGACCACGACCAGGTCCGCCGCGGGCCTTGCCTTTTCAATGTCGGACTTCACAAATTCCGCGTACCCCGGCGCAGTGCCGGGCCTGCTCGCCGATGCGAAGAATTCGAGCGGAAAGGTGAGGGAATAAGAGAGGAAGGCGATCGTCTTTCCCTTGACCTTCAGGACCGCCGGTGTGCGGGCGTCATCGAGGTCCATGCCCGCGCCGGTGTAGAGGATCTCGTGCAGGTCAAGGACCTCGATGGTGTCTTTAAGCGCCAGCGGGCCGAAGTCCATCGAATGATTGTTCGCGAGAGTTACCACTCGGATGCCGGCCTTCTTCAGCGCCAGTGCGGCGATCGGTCCGGCGCGGAGCGTGAACTTCTTGTTCTCCACAGCGGCGCCCCGGGTGGAGATCGAAGACTCAAGGTTGCCCACGACCACGTCGGCCCGGGAGAGAAACGGCATCACGTCGGTGAAGGGGTAGTCCGGCCCGAACTCCTTGAGAAACGGCTCGGCCCTTCCACCGAGCATCAGGTCACCGACCGCGGCAATGGTGAGTTCGTCCGGCGCCGCCTGGTCAGCGGCGGCGGGGGTGACAAAGGCAAAAAGAAGAGTGAACGCGACAACGAACATTTTTATAACAGGCATGCCGGATGTTAATCAACTCGCCGCCAAAAGGCAACAGGAAAAAGCGGTAAAACCAAAGCACGGAGCGGAGCCATGAAAAAATATATAGTGATATTCATTACCATGATCGGCATTCTTCTCATCACGAACACTATGCCCGGCATCGTGAGCGGTTCAGTGGTCGTGGACCGGGTGGTCGCGGTGGTGAACAACGAGGTCATCACCCTGAGCGACCTTCAGCGCGAGGAGGCCTTGAAAAAACGAGACACGGCGCGCGACGACCGGCTGGTCCTCGAGGACATGATCGATCGAAAGCTGCAGATGGCGGCCGCGAAGCGCGCGGGTGTGGACGTGACGGACAAAGAGCTTGACGACGCCGTCGCCGATATCATGAAACGGAACAGCCTGGACACAGCGCAATTCAGCGTGGAGTTGGCGAAGGAGGGGCTCACCCTCGAACAATACAAGGGGGAGCTCAGGGAGCAGATTACGCTTTCGCGCCTGTTCAATAAATACGTCCGCTCCAGCGTGAACGTGGATGAGGCGGAGGCCCGCGCGTTCTACCAGAACAATCCGAAGACGTATTCGTTGCCGGAAGAGATCCGGGTGCGGCGGATCTTCCTGTCGTTGCCTGACAACGCGACGCCGGGACAGGCCGACGCGGTCAAGGAGAAGGCGGAGTCTGTCCATGCGCGCGCGCAAAAAGGCGAGGATTTCACCCGCCTCGTCCGTGAGGTATCGCAGGGCGAGACCGCTTCACAGGACGGCGATCTGGGGTTCATGCAGCGGGAGGACGCGCTCCCCGAGATCGTGGAAGCGGCGCGCGCGCTCAAGCCCGGTGATAGTTCAAGCCCCTTCCTGTGCGCCGGCGGTTACAACATCATTAAACTTGAAGAGGTGAGAACGCCGGTCGTACCTTTTGAAAAGGTGAAAGTTGAGATTATAAATACCCTCTATGAACAGAAATTGGAGAACACCTTCCGCAGCTGGCTCCAGGCGCTCCGGGGCGATTCGCATATAGAGAACAGGCTGTAGGCAAGGCGCAGAGAGCATAGCGCAAAGCGTGAAAGCAAGACCGTATTAATTGCATTGGACGCTCTGCGCCATGCCCTATGCGCTCTGCGCTTTCCCCCCTCATGAAAACCGTAAAACTCAAAAAAAAAGAAGAACGCCGCGTTCTGCGCGGACACCCCTGGGTGTTCAGCAACGAGCTCGAGCGTTCTCCCTCTGAATGCGCACCCGGCGAGCTCGTCGATGTGCTGGACAACTCGGGAAGGTTCATCGGCCGGGGCGCTATAAATCCGCACTCCCTTATTGCGGTGCGCCTCTTCACGAGAATACCGGAAGAGCTCAATAAAGATTTTTTCAGAAGGCGGATTGCCGCGGCCCGAAGCCTTCGGGCCAGGCTTGGGTTCGGCGATTCCTTTCGCGCTGTCTTCAGCGAAGGAGACGGCCTGCCGGGGCTCATTGTCGATAAATACGCCGACACGCTGGTGGTCCAGTCCTCGACCGCGGGGATCGACGGGATGCTGAACGAGGTGCTCGCCGCGCTGCGGGAAGAATACGCGCCGACGGCGATCGTGCTCAGGAACGACACGGCCTCGCGTGAGCTCGAAGGCCTTGCCCGGGAGACGCGGGTGGCGCAGGGAGCAATTTCCGGGCCGGTGACGTTCGAGGAATCCGGCATTAAATACCGCGCCGACGTTCTCGAAGGACAGAAAACAGGGTTCTTTTTCGACCAGCGCGAGAACCGGCTGGCGCTCAAAGAGTATGCGCGGGGCAGGCGTACGCTCGACTGCTTCTGCTACGTGGGCGCCTGGGCGCTCTCCGCGGCGCGCTTCGGCGCAACGGAGACCATCGGCCTTGACTCGTCGGAGAAGGCGCTCGCGTTGGCCGCGGAAAACGCCTCATTGAACGGTCTTGCGGCGCAGTTTAAGAAGGCGGATGTTTTCGAGGAGCTCCGCGTCCTGGAAAAACAGCGGGAACGCTTCGGCTGCATCATCCTCGATCCGCCCGCGTTCGTGAAAAGCAGGGCAAAGGTGCGCGAGGCGTTAAAGGGCTACAAGGAGATCAACCTGCGCGCCATGAAACTGCTCGAGCCGGGCGGCGCGCTCGTGACCTGCTCCTGCTCCCATCATATTGATCAGGAACTGTTCCGGGAGATGCTGATCGACGCGGCCTACTCAGCCGGTCGGCAGGCAAAGCTCCTGGAAATGCGCTCCCAGGCCGGGGACCATCCGGCCCTGCTTGCTGCCCGGGAGACGCAGTATCTGAAATGCGCGATTTTATTAATGGACTAAACAAGGCTTCTTCACCACGAAGACATGGAGAGCGGAGATTTAACTTGACGAACCGGCGTTCCCTGTGATAAAAAGTATCCGTTCCCGGGCGATTAGCTCAGCGGGAGAGCACTGCCTTCACACGGCAGGGGTCGCAGGTTCAAACCCTGCATCGCCCACCATAAATATTCAGGGGGGTCGGCATGCAACTGCTGACCCCTTTTCTGTTTTTTGGAGACCATAAGCTTAAGCTCATCGGAGTTTTTTTATGGAATGGACGGACAAGCTGGCGACCGGCATCAGCGCCATCGACAGCCAGCACAAGGAGCTTTTCAAGCGCATCAACAACCTTGTTGCCGCAATCAAGGAGCACAGCTGCAAAGCGGAGATCGACAATACGATCAAGTTCCTTGACGATTACGCGAAGGTCCACTTTTCCGCCGAAGAGAAGCATATGCGGGAGGCGAACTACGACGGATTGGAAGAGCAGCGGGAGGACCACGGAAAATATCTTGCGGTCCTTGCCGAGCTGAAGGAACAGGCGTCGCAACCCCGGGTGCAGGGCAGTTCCTACGAGCTTTCAGCGACCACGAACCAGGTGGTGGTGGACTGGATCGTGGACCATATCCTGAAGCTCGATATGAAGTTCGGGAATTTTTTAAAACAGCAGCGGAAAAGGTAGAGACCTTGGACTTCTCATGACTCAATCAGGGCGCTCAAATCACTTTTCGTTTGATTTTATCCCCCCGTGATGTTATTATTTTCGATACCGCCTGAAACGAACGCAATATCCTGAGGTTATCCATACCCGTATGATGAAAAAAGGTTTAGCGGCAATTCTTGAAATGCTCAAGAAAACGACCCGTTTTGCCTGGGAGAAGTCCAAGACATTCTGGTCCGCGAGCGCGGCGCCGTGGCTCAGGGAACTCACCCCCGGGAAGGCATTGAAGCTCCTTGGGACCGCTTTTGCGGCCGGCGTTCTCTTCGTTGCGTTTCTGTTCTACATTTTATCCTTCGGCCTGCCGACCATGGAGTCGCTCAAGGACTACAAGCCGAGCCCGGGCACGATGATCCTCGCCGAGGACGGCCGGGTGCTGGGGCAGATAAAGATCGAGAAGGGCATATACGTTCCTTTTAAACGTATACCGAAGTACATGGTGAACGCGCTCCTGGCGACCGAGGACCCGCGCTTCTTCCAGCACACGGGCGTCGACTACCGCGGCATTCTGCGGGCGGCGCTCAAAAACATCCTCGAGGCCCGCGTGGCGCAGGGCGGCAGCACTATCACGCAGCAGCTCGCCAAGGTGGTATTTCTTTCGCCGGAGCGGAAGTTCAAGCGAAAGATCAAGGAGATCATCCTGGCGCGCAGGCTCGAGAAGGAGCTTTCGAAGGAGGATATCCTCGAACTGTATCTGAACAAGGTCTATTTTGGCCACGGCGCCTATGGTGTGCAGATGGCGTCCAGGACCTATTTCGGCAAGAACATATGGGAGGTCAATCAGGCGGAGGCGGCGCTCCTGGCCGGGCTCCCCAAGTCGCCCACGGCCTATTCTCCCTACAGCGACATCGACCTGACCAAGCTTCGGCAGCAGCATGTGCTCAAGCGGATGGCGGCGGAGGGATATCTCACCGAGGAGGAGAGCAAAAAGATCTACGATCAGCCGCTCACCCTCGAGAATTTGCGGGCCCGGGAGGATATTGCGCCGTTCATCGTCGATTATATCCGGAAATACCTCGAGAAGAAGTATGGGTCCGACAAGCTTTATCAGGGAGGGCTCAGGGTCTATACCGCCATTGACCTGGACCTTCAGCGCACCGCGGCGGCCGCGCTCAAAGAAGGGCTGCGCGCGCTCGACAAGCGGCAGGGCTTTCGCGGCCGCGTCGGGTCCAAGCAGCTCAAGTCCACGCCGCTCGAGTGGGGCTCGCTCCACGTCATGGTGAGACCCGGCGAGTCGTTCAACGGCCATGTGCTTGCGGTCGACGCTTCCTCTATCACGGTCAAAGGCCGCGGCATGATGGGTTACATTATGCCGGACGATATGGCCTGGGCGCTCATCAAACCCAAAAAGACCAAGGACGCGCCCGACGAGTTTAAACAACCCGCCGAACTCGTCCAGCCGGGCGATATCATCAAGGTCCGCCTGAAGGCCTATGACAAGAAGAGGCAGGTTGCCTCGTTCATCCTGGAGCAGACGCCGCTGGTGGAGGGCGCGGTCGTGTCGCTCGAGCCCTATACCGGATACGTGCGCGCTCTGGTCGGCGGCTATGACTTTGTCGAAGGCGGCTTTAACCACGCGACTGAGGCCAAACGCCAGCCCGGGTCATCATTTAAACCCTTTATCTACGGCGCGGCGCTCGAGAACGGCTTCACCCCGGCCTCAATCCTCATGGACCTGCCGGTGATTCACGAAAAGAGCGAGTTCGAGAAAAAAGGATGGAAACCGTCAAATTACGACAATCGCTTCCTCGGTCCCATGCGTCTGCGCACGGCGCTTGCGCTCTCGCGCAATGCCGTCACGGTCTCCCTGCTCGAGACGATCGGGCTGGGCAAAGCCATTGATTTTGCCCGCAGGGCGGGCATCACGAGTCCGATCAGTTACGATTACACAACAGCCCTCGGCTCGTCGGCGGTGACGCCCCTCGAACTCACTTCGGCGTACGCGACCTTTGCTTCCGAGGGGATACGCTCCGAGCCCATCGTCATCAAAAGGATCGTTGACGGCAACGGCGCGGAACTCGAGAGCTATGAGCCCCAGCCCAAAGAGGCCATAGACCGGACCACCGCTTATCTCGTCACAAGCCTGCTCAAAAGCGTGGTGGAGGAGGGCACGGGAAGGGGCGCGCAAGTCCTCGGGAAACCGCTGGCAGGCAAGACCGGCACCACGAACAATTATATTGACGCCTGGTTCATGGGCTATGCGCCGAGCATTGTGACGGGCGTATGGGTGGGATATGATAATTCGCAGGCCTCGCTCGGCAACAAAGAAACCGGCGCGCGCGCGGCGCTCCCGATCTGGATCAACGTCATGGCAAGAGCGCTTGCGGACAAGCCCGCCGAGGATTTCACCGCGACCGACGACGTGGTATTCGTGAAGATCGACCCCGAGAGCGGGCTGCTCGCGCGCGAAGACGCCACGGACGTTTATAATGATGTCTTCCGCAGGGGGACCGAACCGACGCAGTACGCGGATACGGAAAAAAAAGCGAAGACGAATTTCTTCGATCTGGACCAGGGCGTTGCGAGCGAAGCCACGACGACGAAAATAAACCCTGAGGAGATAACGGACTGACGAACGACAGTTCGGAGTGCGGAGTGCGGAATAAATAATAGAGGCAACTTGAATGGACTATAAGAATACGCTGAATCTTCCCAAAACTGACTTTCCCATGAAGGCCAATTTGAAGGACCTTGAGCCGCGGACGATCCTGCGCTGGAAAGAGCAGGGGACCTACGAGCGGATTCAGGAGCGGAACAAGGGGAAGAAGACCTACATCCTGCACGACGGGCCGCCGTACGCGAACGGACATATCCACATCGGCCACGCGTTGAACAAAATTCTGAAGGACATCATCGTGAAGTACAAGTCCATGCAGGGGTTCTCCTCTCCCTATGTGCCGGGCTGGGACTGCCATGGGTTGCCCATCGAGCACCAGGTGCTCAAGAACCTTGGGCCAAAAAAAGAGACGATGAGCAAGGCCGAGATCCGAAAGCTTTGCCGTGAGTATGCCGGTGCGTTCATCGACATCCAGCGCGAGGAGTTCAAACGGCTCGGCGTGTTCGGCGACTGGGACAAGCCCTACCTTACCATGAACTACGCCTATGAGGCCGCGATCGTGCGGGAGCTCGGCAAATTCGTCGCCGCCGGCGGCGTCTATAAAGGGAAGAAGCCCGTGTACTGGTGCGGCTCCTGCGAGACCGCGCTTGCCGAGGCGGAGGTGGAGTATGCCGACCATGAATCGCCCTCCATCTCGGTCCGGTTCGCGCTCCCGGGCGCGGCAAAGGCATTCCCATCGCTCGCGGGGAAGAACATCGCTGTTGTGATCTGGACCACCACGCCCTGGACGCTCGTCTCGAACCTTGCCGTGGCGCTGCATCCGGAGTTAGACTATGTGGCCGTCGATATCGGTTCCAACTCGGTCATCATTGTTGCCGAGGCGCTCCTCGCCCAGTCTCTCCAGAAGTTCGGGGTGAAAGAGCACAAAGTCATCGAGAAGTTCAAGGGCCGCAGGCTTGAAGGCCTCAAGGCGCGCCACCCGTTCATAGACCGGGATTCGCAGGTCATCCTCGGAGAGCACGTCACGCTCGAGGCAGGCACGGGCGTTGTGCATACCGCCCCCGGCCACGGCCAGGAGGACTATGAGGTCGGCATCCGGTACGGTCTTGAAGTGTATGCGCCGGTCGATCATAAAGGCAGATTCACAAAAGAGGCCGGCCAGTTCGCGGGCGAGCACGTGCACAAGGCGAACAAGGGCATCATCAATCTTCTGAAAGAAAAGAACGCTCTCCTTGCCGAAGAAAAAATTTCTCATTCTTATCCGCATTGCTGGCGGTGCAAGAAACCCGTCATCTTCCGCGCCACCGAGCAGTGGTTCATCTCCATGAAGAACAACGACCTGCTCAAGAAGACCGTGGAGAACGTCCAGAAGGTCGTCTGGGTCCCGGGCTGGGGCAAGGACCGGTTCCTCTCGATGGTCGAGAAACGTCCTGACTGGTGCATCTCGCGCCAGCGGGCCTGGGGCGTGTCCATTGCGGCGTTCACGTGCAAGGACTGCGGCCAACTGCTCCTGGACAAGTCGATCCTCGACCATGTGGCAGCGCTCGTAGAAAAAGAAGGCGCTGATGCCTGGTTCACCAGGTCCGTTGCCGAACTGATGCCATCCGGCGCGTCATGCAAAAAGTGCGGAAAACAGGACTTCGAAAAGGAGATGGACATCCTTGATGTATGGTTCGATTCTGGCGTGAGCCACGCCGCGGTCCTCAAGCAGCGGCCGGAGCTCTCCTGGCCCGCGGACCTGTATCTTGAAGGGAGCGACCAGCACCGCGGATGGTTCCAGTCCTCGCTCCTTACGTCCGTGGGGACCACCGGCGCGGCGCCCTATCGGACGGTATTGACGCACGGCTTCACCGTTGACGGCTCGGGCAAGAAGATGAGCAAGTCGGCGGGAAACGTAACGGCCCCCCAGGAAGTGATCGACAAATACGGCGCGGAGGTGCTCCGGCTCTGGGTCTCGGCTGCGGACTATCGCGACGACGTCCGCATCTCCCCGGAGATACTGACCCATCTGGCGGAGGCCTATCGCAGGATCAGGAACACCTGCCGCTATCTCCTCGGCAACCTCTCCGACTTCGACCATGAAACGGACAGTGTCGCGGACGAGGACCTGCTCGAGATCGATCGCTGGGCAATGCATCGGCTGCAGAAGCTGGTCCAGCGCGTGGAGAAGGCCTACGATGAATTCGAGTTCCATGTCGTGTTCCACTCGCTGCACAACTTTTGCGCTGTTGACATGAGCGCGTTCTATCTCGATATCCTGAAAGACCGGCTCTATACCGCTAAAACCGCTTCGGTTGAACGCCGGTCAGGTCAGACCACCATGCATGCGGTCCTCTCCGCGATGGTCCGCCTCATGGCGCCGGTGCTGTCGTTCACCGCGGATGAGGTCTGGGGTTATATGAAGGAGAGCGGGCAGCTCAAGAGTGTGTTCCTGGCTGACTTCCCGAAGGTTGAACCAAAGCGCCTCGATGACGCGCTCGATGCGCGGTGGGACAGTATCCTCGCAGTGCGCGGCGAGGCAGCCAGGGTGCTCGAAGGGCTCCGCAGGGACAAAAAGATCGGCCATTCACTCGACGCGACCTTGTCGCTCTATGCCGCGCCGGAACTGTACGAGCTTCTGAACAGGTATAAAAAAGACCTGGCCTTTATCTTTATCGTCTCGTCCGTGTCTCCGGCAAAAGAAGCTGACGCGCCCGCGGACGCTTTTACGAGCGAAACGATCAAAGGGCTCAGGATCTCGGCCGGGCCGGCCACGGGCGTGAAGTGCGGCCGCTGCTGGATGTACAGCGAGACCGTGGGAACCGTGAAGGAACATCCGGAAATCTGCGGAAGATGCGCGGGGAACCTGTAAGTAAGCGCGGAATGCGGAATGTGGAGTAAGGAGTGATTAATTAGCGCATGAAAAATAAATATCTCCAGGTTGGATCGATTGTCGGCATCGTGGTGGTCCTCGACCAGATCACCAAATACTTTATTCAGACACACGTCCGGCTTCATGACAGTATCACGGTTGTTCCCGGCTTCTTCAACATCACCCATGTACGGAACAAAGGCGCGGCCTTTGGCATGCTGTCCACTCTGCCGGAATTCTGGAGGAGCGCGTTCTTCATCACGGTTACGCTGATTGCGGTGGCTGCGATCAGCGCGTTCATCGTGAAAACACATGAGCGCCTCCTTGTATACGCATTTTCACTCATTGCGGGCGGCGCAATAGGCAATGTGGTCGACCGTATCCGGTATGGTGAAGTGGTGGATTTTGTCCAGTGGTACGTTAAAGCGTACTATTGGCCGTCGTTCAATGTGGCGGATTCGGCCATCACGCTCGGCGTGGCGCTGCTGGCGTTCGAGATGCTGTTTGGGACAAGCGCCAATAAGCAATCGCCAACTTCTAACCTGTGAGCTGGTATTTGCAAATTGGAATGTTGAATAAAGGAGCAAAGAATGCATCCCATTTTATTCGAAATACCCGCAATTACGCTTGGCGACTGGGCCATTGGCCCCATCCCGATCAGAATGTATGGTCTTATGATCGGGATCGGCTTCCTCCTTGCTATTACCCTGGCATCGCGGCGCGCCCGGAAGGAGGGCGTGGATCCTGATCGCATTCTCGACATGGGCGTGTACCTGCTGCTCGCGGCCATTGTTGGTTCGCGCATCCTCTATGTGCTGACATCGCTACAGGAGTTCAAAGCCAACCCGCTTGACGCCTTCGCGATCTGGAAAGGTGGTCTCGTATTCTATGGCGGGCTGCTCGCAGCGGTTCCCGTCGGCATCTGGTACGTGCGAAAGCACAACCTGCCGGTCTGGAAGACCGCTGACATCATGGCCCCTTACATCGCCCTTGGACACGCCTTCGGCAGGCTCGGCTGTTTTTTTGCCGGTTGTTGTTATGGCGCCTTGCACAGCGGACCGTGCAGTATAACCTTCCATGATTCACACTCGCTTGCGCCCCTTGGCGTGCCTCTCTTCCCGACCCAGCTCATGGAGTCGGGCGGCGAGTTCCTGATCTTCGGCGCGCTCATTCTTCTCCGGAGCTCCAAGAAGTTCGACGGCCAGCTCTTCTGGTTCTACCCGCTCTTCTATTCGGTCCTGCGGTTCATCATCGAGTTCTTCCGCGGCGACGCGATTCGCGGCCTGTACTTCGGAGGCCTGGTCTCGACATCACAGCTCATCGCGGCGTTCATGTTCGGATTCTCTTTGTTTATGCTTTGGAAGCTCGGGAAGACAAAGAGAACAAATGCCAAATGACGAAGCTCAAAGTTTGATAATTCGTAAACAAACCAGATCCACCGCTGAGACGCAGAGGCGCAGAGAATTCTTTAATATTTACAATTTGTATTTCTCCGCGCCTCCGCGGTTAAATCAGACTTCTTACAATTTTATCAAGTTTAGATGAAGTTTAAAACGTAAATACCAAACTATGTGTATGAGTTGTTAAGTCCTTTGAGCTTTCCCTTGAAACATGCCGATCATAATCCATATCGTCACCGAACACCACGTCAGCAAGCGCCTGGATATCTTCATTGCGCATTACGAGCCGCAGCTCTCCCGCAACCGCATCCAGGCCTTGATCAAAAGCGGCCTGGCGCTCGTCAACGGCAAAGCGGAAAAACCGGGGTATAAGGTGAAGCTTGGCGAGACTATCTCGCTTGACCTGCCTGAAAGAAAAACCCACGACGTCCTGCCGGAGCCGATCCCACTTTCCGTTATCTATGAAGACCCCCATATTATCGTGCTGAACAAACCCGCCGGGATCGTGGTGCATCCCGCGCCGGGCAATTATACCGGCACCCTCGTGAACGCGTTGTTGTATCATTACGGCAGCCTGCCGCCTCGCGGCGCGGGCGCGGAAGGGGGCGCACGCGAACGCGCCGGCATTGTGCATCGTCTTGACAAGGACACTTCGGGCGTGATGGTCGTGGCACGGACGCAGGATGCGCTCCGCTCGTTGTCCATGCAGTTCAAGGACCGCGTGGTCAGGAAGCGCTACATCGCGCTGGTCGCGGGTGTTATCAAGAAAGGCTCCGGGACGATCGACGCCGCCCTCGGCCGCCACGTGACGGAGCGGAAAAAGATCAGCGTGCATACGAACAAGGCGCGCGAGGCGGTCACCCTGTTCAAGGTAAAGGAGCGATATCCAAAGGCGACGCTGGTCGAAGTGGAGCTCAAGACCGGCCGCACGCACCAGATACGGGTACACATGGCGCATATAGGCCATCCGGTGCTCGGCGACCGCGTGTACGGAGGAGGGAAGGCATCGACCTATGGAGAAACCAGCATCACCCGCCAGATGCTGCACGCGGAAGCGCTTGCGCTCCAGCATCCTGATACCGGCAACCCCATGTCATTTACCGCCCCACCGCCCGAGGACATGTCTATGGTCATTGAGAAGTTGCGGACGATGAAGCGTAATGAGAAGGCGCGCTAAGAACCGGAACTGAATCAGGCAAGGGATGCCGCCGCACTGAGCTGTCCACAGGCGGCGTTGATGTCGCGGCCGCGGCTGTTCCTGACCACGGCCACGTAGCCGTTATTCACAAGGGCATCCCGGAAGATGAAGGCCCGCTGTTCGTCGGGGCGGTCAAAAGACGAGCCGGGGAAGGGGTTGAAGAGCAGGATATTGATCATGCAGGGCAGGTCCTGAAGCAACTCCATAAGCCGCTCCACATCATCATGCGAATCATTTACTCCCTTGAAGAGCACATACTCGATCGTCACGGTCCTGCCGGACTTTTCACCGTAATGCCGCGCTGCCTGCATCAGCCTCGCGATGGGATACGTCTTGTTCACCGGCATCATCGCGCCCCTCACCTCGTCCGTGGTCGCGTTCAATGACACGGCAAGACTCACCTCCACGCCGTCATCCGCGAGTTTCTCGATCATCGGCGCGAGTCCGCAGGTCGAGAGCGTTACTTTTCTGGGTGAGAAGCCCATCCCGTTCCGGTCCGTAACGATCTCGATGAAAGATTTAACGGCGCCGTAATTACTGAGCGGCTCGCCCGTGCCCATCAGGACGATGTTCGAGATGGTCTTTTCGCCAACGACCTTTCGCGCCGCGAAGACCTGGTTCACGAGCTCCGAAACACTGAGGTTCCGCACCAGCCCGCCCGAGCCGGTGAGGCAGAAGCCGCAACCCGACGCGCAGCCGACCTGCGACGAAACGCAGAGCGTGAGCCGTCCCCCGGGGCCGGGGATGAGCACGCCTTCGATCGTGTTCCCATCATTAAGCCGATAGAGCAGCTTCTCGGTCCCGTCCTCGGAGGTAATGCGCTGTACAATGGTGAGCCGTGAGATCGAAGCATGTTGTTTCAATTGTTCGCGGAACGGCCTGTTCACGTCGGCCATGGCATCGATATCTTCGACCTTTCCGCGATAGAGCCATACCGCGACGCGGGTCCCCTGGCCGGGTTTCCGGCCCAGCCGGTCAGTACAAAATCGGTCGAGCTCACCGGGTGTGAGCCCTTTGAGATCGATGCTCTGGTGAGAAGAATTCTTCATAGGCAAGACGGTGGATTTTAATCCCTGTTGCCAAACAATGCAAGCGTATTGTGCGGAAATGTCAATTATTAAATATTGACTTCAATATGAAGACTACTTATAATGTGTAAATGTTTTTTATACTGGCTTGTCTAATTATCCTAAAATTAAACAATGAGTTGTTTGAGATGATCTTGTCAACGTAAGTACGTATGAGGGCTGTTTTATTGTGCGGCACAGTCACTGATATTTGATAACTACCCTGTTTGCCGGCGCCCGTCAGCGTGATTCAGAAAGGCGGCATTATAGTCCGGGCTTTACCCTGAATGCAAAAAAGAAAGGCAGTCCTCTTTATTTTATGGTTTCTATCGGCACAGGAATAAGAGTTACAAAAGCGGTCTTGCTTATCGGCGGGCAGGGAACTTCGTTGACCCCCTTGACGAAATACAGACCCGCGGCCATGGCCCCGATCCTCAACAGGCCGCTTATCGAGCACACGATCATGCGGCTGCAACAAGGCGGGATGACGGACATCGTCATCGCCGGCTCACGGGGTGACCACAGCCCTTTTTGTAAAAATTATTTCGCGAACAACGCGATGATTTTTCCCCGAGTTCAGTACGTTGAAGATGACCTGCCGCGGGGTGCGGCAGGAGTTCTCCGGGACCTTCGGGAACAGATCGGAGACGAGCCCTTTCTGGTGGTCAGCGGCAGCTGCTTTCTGGGAGACATCGATCTCGATGCTGTCCTGGACTTTCATGTCAAGAAAAAAGCCGTCCTTACCATTGCGGTCAGACGGACGCGGCAGATCTCACTCGAGGGGATCCACTGCTCTGATGACGGCATGGTAGAAGATATTATGCGCATTCATCCATCCCGACGGCGATCCTCCCTTGAAACCATCGGTGTGTACGTTTTCAGCCCCCGCGCACTTGATTATATTGGCGCCCGGTCATATTTTGATATTAAAGAGCAGCTTGTGCCTGCCCTGCGTCAGGCCTCTCTCCCTGTGTATGCCTATGAAACGAAGCAATTCTGCAAGGCACTTTATACGGTGGAAAATTATTTTGATCTGCAACGCACACTTCTTCTTAATCATCCCGCAGATGTTTTTCGCGAAGGAATGACGATGATCGCCGACGGGATATGGGTCGGGAAAAATGTCACGGTATCGCCGACGGCTTACCTGATCGGTCCTGTTGTCATCGGCAGCAACAGCTCCATTGAGCCCAATACGCAGATAATCGGTCCTGCCGTTATTGGTCAGCGATGCGCAGTAGAGACAGGCGCGGTCGTGAGAGAAAGCATTCTATGGGACGATGCGGTGATGGAAAGCGGCTCACGTGCGCAGTTCTGCATCATCCTGGAAGGGCTGCGCGTTACTTCAGGGGAGTCCTTTTCCAATACTGTTATTGTTGACGAGGCCGAGGTTGAAGATGCCAGTCTCATGGCCCTGGATCATGTGCTTTACGGTATAACGGCGCTGAATCCGTCCCTCCTGCTTGGTCAGAAACGCCCCTGGTATCTGTTTCTGAAGAGGCTCATGGACATAACGATTTCCGCTGTCGGCTTTGTAGCAATTCTGCCGGTTCTTCTTATTATAGCGCTTGCCGTCAAACTGGATTCAACAGGCCCTGTTTTATTCCGGCAGAAGCGATGCGGTAAAGGCGGACACGATTTCAGAATGCTCAAGTTCAGGACCATGGTCCAGGATGCGGAGAGCCAGCAGGAGAAATTAGCCGCGCGCAATAACATCGATGGCCCCATGTTCAAGCTTGCCGACGACCCGCGGGTCACTCGTGTCGGAGCATTTCTGCGGCGGACCAGTCTCGACGAGCTCCCGCAGCTCATTAACGTACTCACCGGCGAGATGAGCCTGGTCGGTCCGCGACCGCTTGTTATGGATGAGATGACGTGCAGCCCGAGCTGGCGTGACATCAGGCTGCGGGTGAAGCCGGGGATGACAGGGTTATGGCAGGTGAGCGGACGCAGCGAGGGGCACTTCCATGACTGGATCCGGCATGATGTCCATTATGTGATGAATCAGTCTCTGTGGCTTGATCTGAAATTATTATTCAGGACGGTCAAGGTCGTTCTTAAAAAGGTGGGGGCCTATTAACAGAGAATGGTGATAAGTACGGGGAGTTCCCGGGCATTGAACGCTGCGTCAATAGTGATAGCCGCTTCTGTCGTATGCACTTGACTCAACCTATCATATGCTGTAATATCCGATACTTTCCTCGACACAGATCACACTCAGAATATCTCCTCACGTCGGACCGGGGGGCGTTAGCGGGGGAACGAAGGTAAAAGATCCGAATGCCATCAGCCTCATGGGGCAATGATAATTGAAGCTGAGAAGCATGAGTGCCTTATCATGCTTCGCTACGCTCACGGTTAGGACGTGTTCTGCATAGCGATACAGGGCTTTTAGTGAACTGCGAGAGGATGACATCGTAATAGCGACTATGGGAATGACACTGGGAAAATTACTGGAACGCAATGCGAAGGCGCTTCCGGAAAAGATTGCCATCGTTTTTCACGACAGGAGACTGACGTACCGGCAGCTCAACGAGACTGTGAACCGGATGGCAACCGGCCTGATGCACCTTGGTATGAACAAGGGAGATCGTGTCGGCTTGATGCTGCCGAGAATCCCCGAACTGGTTATCGGATTTTTTGCTGTTGCCAAAGCGGGAGGGATTGCCGTCCCCATCAATTTTGAACTTGCCGCTGAGGGGATCCAGGCAGTTCTCGATCGGACTCTGCCCCGGTTCCTCATTGTTGCCGAACAGTTTTCAGAGCAGGTGAGAACATGCTTAACGCCGAACCATCGAACATCCGTTATTACCACGGGAAAATCTGCCAATGGATGGGCTTCATGGAACGACGTGATGGATATGGGCACTCCGGATGATCCAGCACTCGAGAACAAGGCCGGTGACGTCGTGTATCTTAATTACACCTCAGGCTCTTCGGGGAACTCAAAAGGGGCCGTTACGACGCATGCTCATATTTACTGGAACACCGTCGCTTCCGTTGAGGCCCTCGGCCTGACGCCGGAAGACGTACATCTATGCATGTTCGCTCCCTTTGCCCATCCCCACGAACTCTTCGCCCGGCCGCTGTATCTGGGGGGCACGATGGTGCTTCTGGAGAATATCTACCCGAAATCCCTGGCGAAGGCCATTACGGACAACCGCGTGACCTGCGTGATGGGACTGGCGCCGATCTATGAGAACCTGCTGGAGGTGCTTGAGCATAAACCGTATGACCTCAGCTCATTGAGACTCCCGGAGAGCGGCGGCATGTTCACACGCCCGGACCTCATTGAACGATTTCAGCAGAAACTGGGTGTTCCCATCATCCCTGTCTGGGGCAGTACGGAGACCACGGGAATAGCTCTTGCTAACCGCCCGGGTCTGGATGTCGTCCCCTGTTCGGCAGGGCGGCCTTGCCCTTCCTACGAGGTTAAGATCGTTGGTGACGACGGGGAAGAACTTCCGCTTGGTGAAATCGGTGAAATGGTTTTTAAAGGACCCGCCGTTGTCCAGAGTTACTATGGGGATGAGGCGGACACCGCCGCGTGTTTTTGTGACGGTTGGTACTACAGTGGCGACCTCGGGAGACAGGACCAACAGGGGAATTTCTATTTTGTCGAAAGAAAACGCGGCATGATGAAGGTGGCGGGGCACAAGGTATTTCCCCTCGAGATCGAGCAGGTGCTCCTGGACCATCCGCAGATAAAAGAAGCGGCCGTCATTAGCGCCAAGGACCGACTGCGGGGCGAAATCCCCAAGGCGATCATTGTTCCGAAAAACGGGACCCGATTGACAGAGAAAGAGGTCTTCGTGTTCTGCCGGGAGCGGCTTGCGCACTATAAACTGCCGCGTATCGTGGAGATACGAGAAGCCCTTCCCAAGACTGGGAGCGGAAAGATCAACAAAAAAGTCCTGCAGGCGGAGGAGGCATGAAGGCATTTGTCGCAGAGGCCGACTGGAATCCGCGCAAGGATTATCCCCTTACGGATGATGAGAACAAGAGAAGGCATGCCATAGTGGGGAGTCAGGCCTGGCAGAACCCCCGCTTCGCGATAAAAACCGTCCCAACACCGGTTGTTCGTGATGATGAAGTGCTTATACGGGTCGCGGCCTGCGGGATCTGCGGCTCCGATACCCATCTTTATGAGACCGACAGCGCGGGCTACATATTATTTTCCGGTCTTACGAAGTTTCCCTGCATACCCGGACATGAATTCTCCGGTGAGGTTGTGGAGGTTGGAAAGGACGTCTTTGGATTTGAAAAAGGAGACATCGTCACGAGTGAGAGCATCATGTGGTGTGGAACATGTCTGCCTTGCCGCAGTGGCAAGTTGAACCAATGCGAGAATATCGAGTTGATGGGATTGAGTTCGAACGGCGCGTTTGCCGATTTTATATCAGTCAAGGCGAAATATTGCTGGAAGCTGAACAGTCTTGAAGGACGGTTCGAGAGGAAAGAGATATTCAAAGTCGGGACACTTATAGAGCCCATAGGATGCGCTTATAACGGTATCTTCATCTCCGGCGGTGGGTTTTTACCGGGCGCACAGGCTATTGTATACGGCGCCGGCCCGATAGGCCTGGGAGCGGTTATGCTCTTAAGGATCGCCGGCGCATCAAAAATCATCGCTGTGGACGTTGTCGATGAACGCCTTGCCATTGCCAAGAAACTAGGCGCGGACTATGTTTATAACAGCAACAATGAGGATTCATCGGACGATGTTCTCATGGAGATAACATCGGGATGGGGCGCCGATATTCAGGTTGAAGCGGCAGGCGCCGCCCATATAACCATGCCCCTGATGCAAAAATTATGTGCAACACGCGGCAAGATCATCTATTTGGGGAGGGTCGATGCATCGGCGCACGTTGATCTGAACCGGGTTGTTTCCGGTGCGCATTCCATAATAGGATCGAGAGGGCATTCCGGGTATGGCATCTACCATGAAATCATTCGGATGCTGCAGGGGGGGAGGCTCGACGCAGTTACGGAAATGGTGACGTCCGTCTTTCCTTTTTCCCGGATCATGGACGGTTTTGCAAAAGCGGCAGACAGGACGGATGCAAAGGTCCTTATCGAAATGAGGTGATCGGGCGAGGCGTTGTCGTTGGGCCGTTTTCTTCGATATTTAAGCTACAGTGTGTTTTCGGTTCTTTTTGAAAGGAGATGTTCTGACAATGTTGAAAAGGTATATCGTTTTCATTGTTTTGCTCGTTTTACCAATGTCGTTTTTCGGATGCGCCTCGCCGGGGAAAAAGTCCGCTGATGCTGACTTGGTGAGCATGCAGACGACCAGCCAGCCCATGGCATCTGAGTTTGTCCTCGGAGTGGGAGATGCGCTTGATATTACCATATACAGGAACGATGACCTCAAAACGGCGTCGAAAATAAACCCGTCCGGAAGGATAATGTTCCCGCTGATCGGGGAGGTCCAGGCTGCTGGAAAGACCCTCTCTGCCTTGCGGGATGAATTGCAAATGCGTTTCTCGAAGTATCTGGTGGATCCTCAAATCACGATCTCTGTTTCCTCGATGCAAAGCCAGAGGGTCCTTGTCCTGGGTGAAATAAGGAACCCCGGCGCCATCAGTCTTGATTCAGACCTGACCGTCATGGACGCCATGGCCAAGGCCGGCGGATGGACACAGGATGCCAACTTGAGCAATGTGTTCCTGCTGAGAAATGTTTCGGGAAAAGTTGAAAGCCGGTCCCTCGACATGAATGCCCTAATCAGAGGCGGAGAATTATCGAATAACTATCCATTACAGAGGAATGATGTCGTCTATGTGCCTACGAAGAAAGTTGCGGACGTTGCCCGATTCATGTCATATATAACCGCTATCCTTAGCCCGGTTGTGATGATAGAAAGCGGGATCGTGCTGTGGCCGCAGGCTTTAGATGTGCTTGAGGGGAAAACATCAACCACTACACCTCTTACGATACCTGCTCGGTAAGCCCGCCTTGTGAGCCGGACTACTCGGGTTACGCCATGAAAAACATCTTGCGTTAATCGTTGGTTGAAGGAAATATTCGGCAGACCATGGATGTGTGGACTGCTTGCGGAACTTGGTTTTCTATAATAATTTGGTCATTATTCTTCTTGTAACAGGAACAATTTGAGAAATCGCAGTTCTCTCAAATGATCAAGTGTCCTCAGGATACGGCGGCGGCTTGTTGCGGGGAGACTCATTAAAGGAGCGTTCATGGAACTCAGGCAAATACTGGAGATACTCTGGCGGAGAAAGTGGATCGTACTCAATTTATTTTTGGCCGTTTTTATAACGATAGTATTGGGATCGCTGCTGGTGCAGCCATGGTATGATGCAACGGCGAAAGTATTATTACGCAAATCATCCGCGGCCTCATCCCTGCTTTCAAGTCTTGGTCTTCAGAATACCCAGCCCTCGCAAACGCTTTCCGATACTGATAGGGCGGATTATGTCGAGCTTGCCCAGGTCAGGTCCATGGTGAAAAAGGTCATCGACGATGAACATATTACGAGAGAGAGAACCCGCGCGAAATTGATGAAGGCGCTGCCTTTCACAAAACCGATATTGAAGTTATTGGGAGTGGATGTCAATAACACTACTGAAATCATGAATGCGGAGGACCTTCTTACTTTCTCTATGACTTCCTACATATTCCCAAGGCCCTATGTAAGCGTTGACCAGTTCGAATCGACCGACATCATTGATATCAAAGCGTACTCTCCCGATCCGGTGCAGGCCATGAGAATGGCAAACGTCATGGCGGAAGAGTTCATTAAGAACGAAATGATGAGGGTGACCGATGATTACAAGGGGGCGCGGACGTTCATCGAAGGAAATCTGCCCCGGGTAAAGGCCGAATACCTGCAAGCCCTCGGGAACCTGAAGCAATTTAGAGAACGAGAGGGGACCGTCAACCTTGATACCGAGACCGCACAAATGATCCAGAAAACATCCGCAATCCAGCAGGGCCTTGAGAGCAAATTGACCGATCTGTATCTGTCTTTGGCGGAAACCAAGACAAAATTTACGCCGAACCACCCCTCCGTCATTGATATTGAGAACAAGATCGCAGACGCGAAAAAACAGTTGAAACTGGAGTATGAGAAATCCTATGCGCAGGAAGCGGGCATGATGAAATTCCCGAAGAAGATGTCCGACTTCTCGTACCTGAATCTTGCCGTGACCGTTACCCAGGACATCTACAATTCGTTTCTGAAATATAAATATCAAGTAGGTATCGCTGAATCCATTGCCCTGTCAAACATTTATATCATTGAGAGCGCAATAACTCCCGCGAAAAACGAGGCCAAACATAGGCATCCGTCGGTATTTTTCAACACGATCATCGCGATATTGCTCGGTACGATTCTGGGGATCAGTGTTGCATTGCTGGTAGATTATCTGGATGATACGCTAAAAACACCAGCCGACATACAGGCATATGCCCCCCTTACCTTCCTGGGAAGCATCCAAAAATTGAAGAAAAGAGACCGCCAGCTGGTTCATCAAATGGACCCCAGGTCTCCATTTTGGGAATACGTAAGGACCATCCGCAACAGCATACGGTATGCGACGCTCGATAATCCTGTCAAGAGCTTCGTCGTAACCAGCGCATTGGAGGGGGAGGGAAAGAGCTTTTTTGCTTCCAATATAGCCACGGCACTTGCGAAAGAAGGACAAAAGGTACTTATTATCGATGCAGACATGCGAAGACCCAGTATACATGCAAATTTTAATATTCAGAACAACATGGGACTTACCAACTACCTCGTCGGCGATGCGGACCTCGCGGACATTCAGAAAAAAACCGAAGTAACCGGCCTGACCATTATCCCCACCGGGCCGATCCCTCCTGATCCCGCGCGGCTGATAGAGTCAAAGAAATTACGGCAACTGATCAGCGCAATGAAGGAGATCTACGACATCGTCGTCGTCGATAGCCCCCCCGCGCTTGACATCAGCGATGCCGTTTTTCTGACGGGGTACACGGATGGCGTTGTTGTCGTCATCGAAAGCGGCAGGGTGAGCAGAGTGCGTTTTGCGCATATTCTTGATAACTTTAAAAAGGCGAACAAGACAATCATTGGAGCTGTCATCAATAAAACATCGGCACACAGAGCTTCATATTATTACTATAAAACGTAAAAAGAGACCCGCGAGCGAGCACGCGGTCGCAGAGTAAGCGTGTGGCTGCTGCCGTTTGTTGACAGGTCGAATTGACGTTCGGCGCATCGCCTGGTTGGAAATATTGAAGAGATAAATGGTCCTGGGGGACATGAGATGAATAATGCAACTGGATTCATTGATATTCATTCACACCTCCTTCCTGGCGTGGATCATGGGGCCGATACCATGGAAGAGGCGCTCGGCATACTTTTCGATGCGGCTCAGGCAGGGGTCAGAAAACTCGCGCTGACGCCGCATGTTGCCGGAGATACTGCGCCGGATTTGATCGAGACCATGGTACGGCAGTTCAATTCGCTAAAGGAACTCGTACGGCAGTCGGGAGTGAATATTGAGCTGCATATGGGCGCTGAATTGATGCTGCATCCCGAGCTTCTCTCCAGGCTTCAGGGCGATAGAAGGCTTACCATAAACGGGAAAGGCAAATACGCCTTGGTGGAAATGCCTGTATTTTCCAAGCCTATTTTCGCGGATACGGTCTTCTTCGATCTGCTGGCGCGCGGTTTCGTCCCCATTTGGGCGCACCCGGAAAGGTGTGTTGATGTTATGGAAGACTATACGACTCTGATCCGCCATAAGGAAAACGGGGTCCTGTTGCAGATCAATGCAGGCAGCCTGGCGGAGCTCTACGGCAGGCGGACGGCTAAAACCGTTAAAAAAATGATTGAAAAAGGGCTCGTGCATATGGTAGCAAGCGACACCCATCACAGACACGACAAGGGCGTGGCATTAAGAGACGCATACCGGAGCGTGGTCAAGATAGTCGGGGATTGTCGGGCCGACGAGATCTTTTTTGCAAATCCCTCAAAGGTTCTTGAATAAGGTGTTTTCCGGCAACACATCCTTGATATTTACAGGAGGATGACGCTGTTGCCCGCGCCAGGAACGGCGGCATTCCTGAGGCAACGACAGACGGCATGTTCTTATGAAAAGTTATTTTACCCAGATGGATAATAAACGGATGAAGTTATTGACGGCAGCGCTGTTTCTGCTGAGCATTATCACGGCGGCTTCATATCTTTTATTCCCCGGTCCTGCCTATTATGCGCTGTTCCTCTCCGCTTTGATCCTTTGCGCGGCCTGCTTTTTCAACCCACTGGTCGGGTTGTATGCCGTGATTATCAGCTCGACCATTGAAATGATCTATATTTTCGTCGTTCTGAAAAAAAACTTTTACGATATGAGATTGTACCCCTACCTCGCGATCGTGTTGGTCTCCATGCTCGGATATATTGTTTTCAGGAAACCCCGGCCACGGGAAGGATTCCAGACGAGCACTCCATTGAACGGCCTCCTGCTTTTTGTCGTTGCCTATGAGCTCTTTGCCATGTTTTGGACACCCACGTTATTTTTCGGTACGTATGTATCGATCATGATTATCATCAATATTTCCATCTTTTACCTGTTTACCGGGATAGTCACGGATGAGGATATTCTGAAAAAAGTGATCACGGTCTGGATCATTGCCGGTTTCATTCAGGCGACCGGTATAATGATCGCGGTATGGGTCGATGAGGAGAAAATCATTTATTTTTCCAGGGACGTTGGATTGCGCCTCGCGTTCGGCCAGTTATTTACCAGGCCAGGTGGACTGGCAGGGCCAAGTCACGCCTCAGGTTTCGTAGCAACCGCCATAGCGCTTCTTTTTGCGAATATGCTGTACATCAAAGGAAAAAAGCGGAAAATACTTTTGTTTATCCTGATCCTGTATATGATCGCTGCCGCGGTGCTCAGCCAGACACGGGGCGTTGTCTTGAGTCTTATGGCCGGCGTCGTGTTCTTTATATACATTTATCCTCATTTCAGGAGAAAGATCATAACCTATAGTATCGCGGGCATCCTGGTGGTCGTGATCGTGTTGTTTTCCGTTCAACCGAGGTTCATTAATAGAATACTGATCGGGTTCGGCTACACGGGCACTGTTTATTTTACCGATAGTGAAACAACGTACGAGGCCAAGACATCGGCATCAGGCGAGCCTGAAGGTCAAAGCGGAACCAGGATAAGAATTTGGTGGTGGGAGAATGGATTCAACGCCATGCTGGAAAGACCTTTGACGTTCCTGTTCGGGCTGGGTCCAGGCGGTTTCGTCTACTATTCTCAAGGCAGTCCCGAAGTTAACAGCATATTTTTTGCCTTCTTTTACGATATGGGGCTGATCGGCGTGGTCCTGCTTATCCTCATCTTGTATATTCTTTTATCCGGTATCCGGTATTATCTCAGAAACGCCGAAAAAAGTTATTCCTATTATATGTTCTTGGGGGTAATAACCGCGTTGCTTATGGATGGAGGAATTCACGCGCTTGTTGATTTTGATCTAAATTCCTATGGTTCAAAAAATGTTTGGATGCCGTTCAGTCTTACGATGGCGGTGTTTAATATTTTGAGAGAGGAGAAAAAACATGCGGACATGGCTCGCGGCGCGATATCCGGTGTATAGCAGAGCCGGCGCGCTCATCTTGTTGCTTGCCTGTTTTTCTCACGCACCCGTCCTCGCACAGGTTGATGTATTGCCTTCGGAGCGATCGGTACTCCCCACAGATGCGCTGGACGAGCTCATCAAGGAGGAAAGACTATCTCCGACGGACGCTTCTAATGTCCGGGAGCGGTATATGCGTCTTATACAAAACGTCCGGGCGCTGGCAGATGCCGGATATCGGGATGTGATAAGAAGGATATTGCCCAAGGAACAGGCGGAATCGATCGGCGAGCAGCTGAGGAATGGAGAAATGGCTGCCGCGGTCGACAGGGTACGGAGCGCTATCAAAGGGCTGGACGAAGCGGTGAAATCGAAACAAATTGCGGGATTGCCTCCGCGGAGCGTGCAGCCGCACCCAATACCGATGAGTCAGCCGGCGTCGACGGTTGACAGCGAGATGAAATCCGCCGCAACAGCCGGAGCACCTGCGCAGGCACAGCAGGTCATCAATTTCCATGCGCTCGCCACCAGAGGCCGGAATGCGGACATCCTGAAGCTTTTTAATTGTGTTATCAACGAACGCAAAAGGGAACTGTATGTAACCGGTTCTAAAACGACGACAATCGGGGTCGTTGATCTCAACAAGGACGAACTTGTCAGGACGTTCGACGCCGGCATCTACGGAGGATTTCTCATTATCAACTCGAACACCCTGTATTCCTATGATTTCGGCGCAGGCAAATGCTATCAAATCGATACGGACCAGGGCCGCGCTCGGGAAGTGTCGGTTTCCGACTGTCAATCAATATTGCCGCGCGACAAAGATAAGCCTAAGCAGTGGGGCGGTTACTTATTTTACATGACTGGTTATAGATCCAGACCGAACAGCCCCCCGGGATTTGACGTAGGCTGGCGCCAGGATTTAAACGCCGCGTACGGGGTCATCGAGATATCCGATGCCTCGAAAAAAAAACTGGGAGAGATTTTGACCGGTCCTGACGCGCTGTATTTCACGATTGACGGCGTTGCCGGAAAGTTGTATTCAACAAACACCGGGGATGGCTCCCTTTCGGTCTTTGATCTTCATAAACTTGAAAGCACTGGCTATTGCAAAGACAACGGATGCAGAATAAAGGATATCGATGTCGGTACATCAGCGGACCAGGTAATCGAGGATTCCTCCGGGAAGCTGTATGTGCGAAACAGGCTTGGCGGGAGCGTGATCTACAAATATAAGCCTTCCACCGGGGCATTTTCCGTGATCGAAAATGAGAACCATGTCCCTGGAGGCATCGGACTTTGGCCTACAGCAATGGAACTCAGCGGCGATGAGAAAAGACTCTATGTCCTTAGCCATTACGGCGCGTCGATCGATGTGATCGACACATCGATCGACAGAGTCATCAACAAAATACCCTTTGCTCTTTCCTTAAAGCCGAGGACTGACAGCATTTCGACGATGGTTCTCGACAAAGCGCATGATATCCTTTATGCCGTCTGGCCTGAAACAGGGATCATCGGCGCGGCAAAGGGCATCACCGGCATGAAAATCGGAACCGTCGATCTGAGCAAGTATGGGTTCAATAAAGCGCAAGCGGCAAACGCCGGGCCTGGTCTTATAAATCTGGCGGTAAACGAGAAGACCGGGACTCTCTATGCGTATCTCTTTAATGAACAGAAACTGCTTGTGTTCAACGGGAAAACACTTGCCGTTGAAAGGGAGTCTTCCTTTTCGATGGAAAGGAAAAGGGAGATGTCGCTCTTTTGCAATGACGACAAGGGGGTACTGTATCTCGGGAACAAAATCATCGATGAGACAGGTCAGCAGGTGACGGGTATCTTTCCACGGGGCCAGGCAGTCGTCGGATTTAATAACCGGGATAACACGGTATTCGTCATCGAGAGCAGTCCTTCTTTTGACCGTAAAGGCAGTCAGGAAACCATGCTTGAATATAACGACGGGAAAATGATCCGTCAATGGACGCTCGACAGGACAGGCAGCATCAATTCACGGTTTTTTTTCAATTTCAGGAAAGGCTATTTTCTGGCGGCATATTTTGAAAGCGGCACGGTAAAAAAGTACAACTTCTAACAGCATGAACCGTCGGGCGCCGGCAGGACAATCCGTCCTGAAACATCATTGCGGTATCGCGCGGGATCTCCAACGAGGAATGACAGCGTGAAATCCAGGCTTGCAAAAAACTTTATTTTTATCATCGCCACGATGGCGGTCCAGATGCTTGCCATGGCATTTGTAGTGGTAGGGATCGCGCGGTACCTGTCGGTAGCGGATTTCGGGCAGTACAGCTTCATTGTCGCGCTGATCACAGGCATCATGACGATTACCCATTTTGGGCTTCAGCAGATCATGATTCGGGAGATCGCTGTGGACAGGGAGAACGCCGGGACCCATCTCGGCAATGCGTTATTGACGAGAAGTGTGATGCTTGTTGTTGGCGCTATATGCATCCTGATCATTCTGAAAGTCATGGATTTTCGCGGCGTGGTTCTTCTTGCAGCTCTTGTCGCCATGCTGTCTGAGTTCCTCGTAGGCATATCAGCTCTGAGCAAGGCTTTTTTCCAGGCGATAGAACGGATGGAACTGGAGACGATCGTCGCAGCTGTTTTTTATGCAACCCTCCTGATTTTCATTTATACCGTTTTCTGGTTAAAGCTGGGTTTTCTGTGGATATTTATTGCCATATTCGCGGCAAACCTGGTTCAGCTGATTGTAAATGTTCTGCTGCTGCGCGGATTTGTTCGCATATCATTTAATCCTTCGGGGATATTTCAGTTCTTTTTCGCTGATTCGTTTCTCCTCGGGATCGGGATTCTGATGCGGCTGAACATCCCGAGGGTCGGCACACTTATGCTGAAATTCATAAAAGGAGAAACCGCGGTCGCCTATTTCCAAGCTTCTCAAAGCATCCTGACCCTGGTCGAGACCCTCCCGGTGGCGATCACGATAGCGTTTTTGCCTTTTTTGGCGCGCTTGTCGCGGAGCGACGAGGGTGCGTTCGTCGGCGTGTATGAAAAAATGTTCAAGATCTTCATTGCGATCAGCCTCGGCATTTCGCTCTGCCTGTTCTTTTACCCCAGGGTGGTCCTGACCCTGATTTATGGAGAAAAATATATTGCCTCAATTCCCGCCCTGAGGATCATGTCGGTCATGGCGGTATTTCTATTCATAAACCTGCTTATCAGCAGCATGTTCGTCGTGTTAGGCAAACAGCGGCATATCCTTGTTTCGGCATTTCTGGCAATACTCGTTTCTCTGACCGGGTCTTTTTTGACGATCGGCAAGTATGGCTTCAGAGGGGCGGCCATGGCTACGACGGCAGCCTATATGACCTATTTTCTCGCGGCAACATATTTTCTGGTGAATCTGAACCTCGGATTTACCGTGATGTCGATCTGGAAAAAAAGTATTCAAAAACCCGCTGCCGCTGCCATGGTAACGGCAGCGCTCCTGGGAACGCACCAATATTTATTCCGAAGCGAAAGCGTTCTTGTCCTCTTGGCAGGGGGCGCGATCTATCTCTGCCTGCTCATCCTGTTCAAGGCGGTCGTTGCTGAAGAGCTTTTTCTCATCAGGGACGTCCTGTTCAGAAGGAACAAACCGGCTGTTTCCTGAAATTGGCGAGGATGAGCTTGAAAATCGCGAGAGCGGCCGGCGTCACCGGATAAAATCCGGAGGCTTTGTGCGGGAAAATAACGGGTAAGAAGGGATTGACAGTACTGAACCACATCTGGCCGTTCATCACAGAGATACGCGTATTGGGAAAAAGAAAGGAGAAAGGAAAAGATGGAAAATAGAGATTGTAAAGTCATGCTCATCGGGATCGATGGCGCGACATTCAGAATTATCGAGCCCCTGGTCAAGGCAGGGAAATTACCCACGATCGGACGATTGATGCGGGAAGGGGTACATGGCGAACTGAGGTCCACCGTACCCGTGGTAAGCCCCGTAGCCTGGACGTCATTCATGACCGGAAAGAATCCCGGGAAGCATCATATTTATGATTTCATGCATAAGCTTCCCCAAAGCTATCGGTTCAGGATCAACAGCGCACTTGACCGGAAGGCCAAGGCCTTCTGGGTCACCTTGAGCGAATTCGGGAAAAAGGTGTGTGTCGCGGGGGTGACGGCAACGTATCCGCCTGATCCGGTAAACGGCCTGATGGTGTCCGGTCTCGGGACACCGATGAATCCGGATTGCATTTTTACCCATCCTGCCGCGCTTTCCGGGGAAATTACCGAGACAATCGGGCAGTACCAAATCATCCACAAAAAAAAGCATAACCTGGATACGTCGGGGGGCCGGGTGGCATTTATCGAGGAGATGAACGAGCTGATAGAATATCGGGTCAAACTGGCCGAATTCCTTATGCGAAAAGAGAAACATGATTTCCGGATGTTCTTCTTCATCGATACGGACGGCATAAGCCACAATTTCTGGAAACATATGGATCCCTCGATGAACAGGCCTGATAGGGACCCGCGACATGAAAACGCGATTTATTCCATCTATGAAAAAATAGATGAAGCATTGGGTAAACTGATCGCGCTTTCTGACAACAGCACCAACGTCGTTTTGATGTCGGATCATGGTTTCGGTCCCCTTAAACGCACGGTGGCGCTCAATGTCTGGCTTTGGTCGAAAGGGCTGCTTGTGTATAAGTACGGAAGACGGAGAGAAACAGTCCAGAAGCTCTTTGGCCGGGTCGTGTCGAAGGTCGTCGGGAAAAAAGGGGAGTTCAAGCTCGAATGCAATGCAGATGAGATTGACTGGAGCAAAACCAAGGCCTATTACAATGGATCGGTGGGCAACATTTTCATTAATCTCGAAGGCAGGGATCCGTTCGGCATCGTAAAGCCTGAAGAGTATGAGCAGGTGAGGGCCATGATCGCTGCGGGTCTTATGGATATGGTTGATCCGGGCAACGGAGAAAAGGCGATTGAGAAAGTCTATCGCCGGGAAGAGGTCTTCCAGGGGGAATATCTTGCCGAGGCTCCCGACCTGGTCGTCATGTTCAAATCCGGGTATGGCGTCTTTTCCGGATCATCACGGCAGAGGGTGGAACGCGGCGCAGTGTTCGAGGATTCACGCCACTGGACGGGAGAACATGAGCCCGAGGGGATCTTCATCGCCCGAGGCCCTGATTTCAGGAAAAATGCCACGATACTGAATGCCAATATTATAGATGTGGCTCCGACGCTGCTCTATCTCCTGGGAGTGCCGATACCTGCGGCAATGGACGGGAAAGTACTGCAGGATGCGATCGCTGAGGATTTCCTGAAGAAGAATGCGGTCGTGTATTCAGGGCAGGATGAGAATCACACGACGGACGACAAGGGACAAGGCCTCAACGACGATGAATCGGAAATTGTCAAGGGCCATCTGAGAGACTTGGGGTACATAGAGTAATGCCGGTCATGACTACACGGTCTTTTCTTTCTGGAATAGCGCACCTGACCGGTTCGGGAAATACAGAAGAACACGTGACATCAAGAAGTCACCTCCTGGCTTTGCGTGAGGGCGAATGAAAGACATCGTGCTTTGGCTGTACTGGTATCCGTTCAGGTTTCTTGTTCACTATCTTCCCGCATCTGCCGTGTACCGGCTGGCCGGCGCGTGCGGCACGATCGCCTACTTTCTCCACGGAGGGAGGAGAAACCTGCTCGAACAGGAGCTCTCGCGATTCTCGGGCGATATGCCTGACAGACAGGCCAGGACGATCGTTAAGAACGCTTTTATTAATTATTTTCAAAATGAGATAGAGGTCTTGCTCTATTCAACACTGAACGCCGGGAATATAGATCGGTTCGTGGCCTGTTCAGGCCTTGATTATATCGACGCGGCCCTCGGCAGGGGACGGGGAGTGATGCTCCTGTTCGGACATTTCGGGGCCAACCAGATGGTCATGCCGGCCATCGGATACCATGGATACACCATGTGCCAAATGAGCGCGCCTGCAACGGTCTGGGTGGAAAAAATGCCGAACAGAAAATTCAGCGCCATGGAAAAGAAAGCGCTTGCAATAAGGTGGAACCAGGAACTGTCCCTGCCTGTGCGGCACATTAATATTTTCGGCCCACTGAAAGCGGTTTATGCCTGTTTAAAAAAAAACGAGGTGCTGGGTATCGCTGCCGACGGGGGTGGTGGACGCGATCGGGTCGCGGTCCCTTTCCTGGGGAGAACAGCCTATTTTTCGCCCGGGGCGCTTGAAATAGCAAAGAGGACCGGGTGCGCCGTGCTCCCGGTCTTTATGATCAGAAATAAGAGTGGGCATCACACAATGATTGTCGAGCGGCCTTTGGAGTTCGACGCTGCCGGTCCGGAGATGGTAACGAGAAGTTTAACGCGCTTTGTCGAACGTCTCGAGCACTATGTGAGAAAATACCCCTGCCATTACCTCAACTTTCTCGGTTTGAGAAAAAAAATGGAACTCCAGGATGATACCCCCTTTTTTAAAACAGCAGACCCAGGGACGTTATCTCCGTAATGCTGTTTTTGCGAAGAGGGTGTTGTTTCGCCTATCCGAAGGGAAGTGTTCGGTACGGGTCCGCACTATTTTATTGCTAACCTCAGGAGAAGAACGATGAAAGTACTGCTAATCAGGCCGCCTTATAATAGATTGAAAGGGTACCATCCCGATCCCTACTTCCCTCTCGGCATCGGCTATATCGCTGCCGTTCTGGAGCGGGCCGGACACGACGTGAAGATCTGGAACGCCGATGTTACGACCGGCATTACCTCGGGAGTCATGCCGGACGAGGTAACGATGCTGGGCGAGCGGCAGCAGCGGTACGAAATGTACATGGCTGCGCTGGCAAATCCAAAGCATGCAGTCTGGCTGGAGATGCAGGAGATCCTTGAGTCGTTCGACCCCGAGATCGTCGGTCTTTCGGTCCTCACGCCCGAAGTCGGCGCCGCGCATAAGCTCAGCACGCTGATTAAGGAAGAGAAGAGGGACAGGACCGTGATCTGGGGCGGACACCACGTCACCTTTTTGCCGGACGATGTGCTCGGCTACGGACCGGTCGATGTCGTGGTGCGCGGGGAGGGAGAAAATACGATGCTCGAACTTGTCTCCGCCATCGCCGGAGGCAGGGGCGGCTGGAGCGCTATCGCGGGCATCTCCTACAAGGAAGGCTCCGTTATCCGGCATAATCCCGACCGGGAACTCATCAAAGATCTTGATTCCCTGCCGTTCCCGGCCCATCATTTAAGCCTGTTCCCCGATGCCTACAAGCGCATGGAGCGCATCGGCATGATGACGAACCGGGGGTGTCCCTTCCGGTGCGGTTATTGCTCTTCTCCCGCGTTTACGAAAAAAACCGTTCGCTTCCGCAGTTTCAACAATGTGCTGGAAGAGATCCGCTACATCACGTCCTACTATAACAAGAACATCGTGTCGATGCTCGATGATAATTTTACGATCAACAAAAAGAATGTCATTGATCTCTGCGAGCACCTGATCGATGCTGACATCAAAGTGTCCTGGGACACCATGACGAGAGCGGACATCCTGACCGAGGACGTGGTGATGCTGCTCAAGAGGGCGGGCTGCTGCGGGATCGCCATCGGCATCGAGAGCGGCAGCGAGCGAGTGCTTGAGATGATCAAAAAGGGGGTCAGGCTGGACAAAGTGGTGGACGCTTATGAGCTTCTTTACCGGTATGATATCCCTTCAGGCGCCAATTTTATCATTGGCTTTCCCGAGGAGACCCGGGAGGACATCATGAAGACCTTCGAGGTAATGAAAAAAATAAAGACCGTGAATATCAACTTCAATATATTCGAGCCCATTCCCGGAAGCCCCCTGCTGGAGGACTGCAACAGGATGGGGCTCATTCCCAAGGATGTCGACTGGCGGGAGTACGGGTTCTGGCCGATGCATCACTATGTCATCGCTATTCCGCCCGACGAATTCAAAGAGCTCGCTTTCAAGATAGCAACCTGGGTCTTTCAATACAAAAGCAGCTTCAAGGTGCGCTGGATGCGGTTGAAGCCCTATATCAAGAATGACCCCTTGTTCATTTTTAAGAAGATCCTCAAGTCGCTCCGGGTGCGGCTGATGAAACGGTTTATGAAAGGTTGAGATGAAATGAAAATAACCCTGATCGCACCAACCCCTCCCGATGTCGCGGCCTTCGGCGTGAGGACGTTATCATCGTATCTTAAACGGCACGGCAAAGAGGTCCAGCTCGTCTTCCTGCCCGGCGGTGTGGAAAAATTCAAGCATACGGCCGGCTATCGATACGAGTATGAGAGAGCCATTCTCGATCAGGTTGTCGACCTGTGCAGGGGATCGGCGCTGGTCGGGATCTCGTTCATGAGCAACTATCTTCACCGGGCCGAGCAGATCGCGAGGGCGGTGAAGAAGTCTCTCGAGGTCCCCCTCCTGGCAGGCGGTATCCATCCCACTGTCATGCCGGAGCAGTGCCTCGAGTTCGCCGATATCGTATGCGTCGGAGAAGGGGAGGATGCCATCCTTGAACTCGTGCAAAGGATGGAAGCGGGAAAGGACCTGACGGACATCAAAAACCTGTATTTCAAACGGGGAAAGGACATTATCCGCAATCCCCTTCGCCCGCTCATTCAGGACCTCGATACGCTGCCGTTCTTTGACTTCGGCATGGACGGACACTTCATATATGACATCATTAAAAAGCGCATTGAGCCGATGAATAAGGAACTGCTTCGCCATTCGTTCCCGCTCGAACCCCATCAGGAGGGGTCGTTCAATGATTCCTATACGCGGACGCTGTCGTACAAGACCATGACCACCCGCGGGTGTCCGCACCATTGCACGTTCTGCGCTGAAAAGACCATGGCGGACCTCTACCATGGCCAGAGGTATCTGCGCAAGAGGAGCATTTCACACATCATCGAAGAATTGCAGGCGGTAAAAAGGGACCTTCCTTTTGTTGAAAGCATCTTTTTGTTCGATGACACGTTCCTGGTGCGCACGAATGAAGAGATCCAGGAATTCGCCGGCGCCTATAAAAAGGCCATCAATCTGCCGTTCCACATCCAGGCGAGTCCAACAACCGTTACGGTTGAGAAAATGGAAGCGCTCATCGATGCCGGGCTGGCCTTTGTTGAAATGGGCATTCAATCCATGAGTACAACGGCGAAGGACCTGTATAAGCGGACGGTTTCTGAAACCACCATTTTGCAGGCCGCGGACATTTTCCGCAAATACGGAGACAAAATCTATCCACCGTGTTATCATGTGATCCTGGACAATGCATGGGAATCTCCCCAGGATGTGGTTGAAACATTGCGTCTGGTGCTTAAACTGCCGCGGCCATTCTGGCTCAAGCGCGCGTCTCTTGTTTGTTTTCCCGGAACTGAGCTGTACCTCAAGGCAAAACAGGAGGGCATCATCAAGACCGAAGAAGACGAATTGCGGGAGATATACTCCAAGCACCTCCACACCCCGAAAGGGACCTATGTGAATTTTCTGATGTATCTCGCCGGGTTTTCGTACTTCCCCCGGTGGATCATTCGGGTGCTTTCGGGCAGGGTCTTTGTCGCGCTTTTTGAAAGGCCGGCGCTGAGCAAGGTATACTCCGCGTTCTACCGGATCGGCGAGGCGCTCATCATCCTCGCAAAGGGGGTGCGCGCATTGTTCAAAGGAGATTTCTCCAGGATTTATCGATATTTTGTAAAATTCACCTCAAAGACGGCATAGTCCATGAAAATAACGCTCATATCACCCTATCCCGACATCACCTCCTTCGGGTTGCGCACAATATCCGCATACCTGAAACAGAACGGCCACCAGACAAGGATGATCTTCATTCCCGATCCCCTGGGTGACAATCTCCTGTACGGTGTCAAACGGTACGAAGACCGCGTTCTCGAAGAGGTCGTCTCCCTGTGCAAGGGGTCCGACCTGATCGGCATCACCCTGATGACCAATTTCTTCGACGGCGCCGTTCAGGTGACGGAACGTATCAAGCGGGAGCTCAGGTCTCCCGTGATATGGGGCGGCGTACATCCCACGATCCGGCCCGAGGAGTCGTTGGAGCATGCTGATCTGGTGTGCGTCGGCGACGGAGAAGAGGCTCTGCTCGAACTCGTGGAAAGGATGGCGGCGCGTCAGAACTATTCCTCGACGGCGAACATCTGGATGAAGGCCGACGGCAGGATCATCAAGAATCCCGTCAGGCCCCTGAAATCAAACCTTGATGAGTATCCGCTCCCGGACTACAGTCTTGATGACCATCACGTGCTGTTTGAGGGACAGGTACGGCCGTTAACGGAGGAACTGACGCGGCAGTTTCTGGAGCGCGGCACGGTATCGCACTACCTTCATAAGACCGGGTATCAGACGATGACGGGTCGGGGTTGTCCTCACAAATGCACCTATTGTATCAATGATGCGATCAAGTCCATTTACGGGAGCCAGGGCTATCTGCGATGGCGGTCCACGGACCACGTCATGCAGGAGCTGCTTTGGGTCAAGGAGCACATGCCGTATGTGGGTTTCGTCTGGATTTCGGACGATGCGTTCTTCGCGCGCAACACGGCCGCGCTGCAGGAATTCTGCCGCGTGTACAAGGAAAAGATCGGCTTGCCGTTCAGCTGCCTCGCGAGTCCCCTCACGGTGAATGAGGAAAAGATGGCGCTGCTTGTCGACGCGGGAATGATTTACGTCCAGATGGGCATCCAGACCGGCAGTGCAAAGATCCAGGAGCTCTTCAACCGCAAGACCATGTCGAACGATAAAGTGATGCAAGCCGTGCGGATCATCAACAAATACAAGGACCGGATGTTTCCGCCGAGCTACGATTTCATCCTCGATGTCCCCTACGAAACGGATCAGGACGTTATCGAGAGCCTGAAGTTGATCGCGCAGTTTCCCAAACCCTTTCAGCTCCAGCCTTTTGCCCTTGTGCTCTACCCCGGCACGAAGCTGCACGAGATGGCGACGCGCGACGGCAAGGTGCACGACGAGCGCAAGGAAGTGTACGCAAAGAGCTACACCATGCGGGAGCCGAATTACCTCAATCTGCTCATGACGCTGGCAAAGCGGGGGAAGTTTCCCAGCCCGCTTCTCAGCATCCTGGTCAGTTCTCCCCTGGTCGACATTCTGAACAGCCGGCCGCTGCGACCGTTCTTCAAATGGTTTTACCGGGCGCTTGAAATGACGTATAAATCCCTGAAGAAGGTGCTTGGCAGAACGTGAAGGTACTTCTTGTCCAGTCATACCTTGGCGGCAACGAACCACTGGTGTATCCAATCGGCATCGCCTGCCTTGCCGCAACGCTTCGAGACCATGAGGTCTCCCTGTTCGACATGAACACATCCACGCGGCCGTTCGACGAGCTGGGGGACGTCATCGCAAGCGGCAAACCCGATGTTGTCGGTATTTCGCTCAGGAACATCGACTCCACGAACAAGCGGACCGTGGTGTTCTATTACCCGTACCTGAAGCAGACCGTTGACGCGATCAGGTCACGTTCCGATGCAAAGATCATTGTCGGCGGTTCGGGCTTTTCCATGTTCGCCCGCGAAATCATGGAGGATGACCAGCGGATAGATCTGGGCATCAGCCGGGAGGGTGAGCATGCCTTCCCGCTTCTCCTCAAGAACCTCGACAGTCCGGAGAAGGCCCCCTCGGTCTATTATCGCAGGAACGGCTCGCTTGCGAGCACCGCTCCCGGCCAGCAGGTCGATCTCAATGCAATGCCCCTTCCTGACCGGAAGGCGCTCCCGCTCAGCGCGTATCTGGCGGTGCCCGAAGCAGTGGGGATCGAGACCAAGCGGGGGTGCGCGCTGGGGTGCGTGTACTGCATCTACGGGTTCCTGAACGGCAAAAAACTGCGGTTGCGAGACCCGGCGCGGATCGTGGATGAGATCGAGCTGCTCGTGAACGAGCACGGTCTCCAGCGTTTTACGTTTGTGGATTCCGTGTTCAATATTCCGCAGAACCATGCGGAAATGATATGCAGAGAGATCATCAGGAGGGGGCTGAAGACGACGTGGTCCGCGTGGTTCAACGAAAAGGGGCTCACGAGGGAGTTCCTCGAGTTGGCGCGGGAAGCGGGCTGCCGGAATGTCATCCTTTCCCCTGATGGATTCTCGAACGCGACCCTGAAGGCCTTGGGGAAAAATATCGCGAAAGAGGACATTCTCGCATCCTATCAGGTCCTGAAGGACATCGAAGGATTTGAGGTGAGTTATAATTTTTTTAAGAACCCTCCGGGACAGGACCTCGTGACATTCCTTTCTCTCCTGCGTTTTACCCTGACTGCAAAAAAGGAATTAGGAAAACGGGTCCACTTCGAATTCAACTCCATGAGGATAGAACCGAATACGAAGTTGTATGATATTGCCCGTTCGGAAGGCGTTATCGCGGCGGGGGACAAGCTCCTCCTCCCAAAATATTATACAAACCGCAAAACCAGATATATTGAGACGGCGTTCAACGTTATGTTGAGTTTGAAAGGGAAGTGAGGGTCTCCTCACTGTGCAATGCGGCGGCCGCGACGCATTCCTTCCCATGATGTGTGAAGCGCGCCATGCTGCTGCCCGAAGCGGGAAATGATACTTGTGGAGAACCTTGCGCGGACGCACCCGTGTTGGATGCGAAATAAACAAACAGCCTCGCGCGAGAGCGCATCAGAGCGCTGTTTTCTCCAGGGCCCTTTTATCCTTGCAAATAAGACGGGAGCAGAGATGCCGCCGATTTTGAAGAAGATGGCCGTAGAAAATATCACGGGGTCGCCCCAAGGGTAAATCAGAGGGCGCTGGTACGGAAGTATCTGCTCGAAGTTCCGGCCCCTGTGTTAAAGAATTAATAAAAAATGATCATAAAAAAATAATATCTGGCGGGAGGATATTCAGGTGAAGTTTAAGAAATTATTAGTCAACAGCCTTCTCTCGATAATAACAATATTTATTCTTCTTCTTGTGGCTGAAGCGGTTGTCCGGGTGGTAATGCCAAATACGGTAAAAATTCGGATGATGCACCAGCCTGATGAAAACCTCGGCTACAGAATGGTCCCGGGGTACGAGATGACATATACAACCCCTGAGTTTAAGGAATACGTAAAACTCAACTCCAGAGGATTAAGAGATCGAGAATATTCAACCGAGAATGATCCGAATACATATCGTATCTTAGCGCTGGGTGACTCTTTCGCGTTTGGCGTGGGCGTGAACGCTGAAGAAACGTATCCCAAGGTTTTAGAGACCCTGCTCAATCAACATCCTATTGGCGGCAACTCAAAAAAGTATGAAGTCATTAACGCCGGGGTCGAGGGATATGGAACGGAGCAGGAATATGTTTATCTTAAAGAGCTTATCGATAGATATAGGCCAAAGTTGATTATTGTCGGTCTTCACTACAACGATGTGGGTGATGTAATGAAGGGGATACCTTCAGCTTATACAAGAAGCAGGCTGAAAAATCGGGTTTATTTCTTATCATATCTACGTGGATTGCAGATACTGCTCGCTAATAAAAAGCACATACGCGAGAACTTATTCGGAGTGTATCAAGATACGTATAGTCCCGAGCTTGAGAAGGGGTTTCAAATGACCGAAGAATATCTTGTCAAGATCCAGGATTTTGCCAAGTCATATGGAGCAAAAACGCTCATTGTCACTGTGCCCTTCTGCTTTGAGCTTGATAAAGCAGAATGGGAGAAAAAAGGATTGGGGCAAGAATATACCGATGAATTCTTCCGCAAGAATATGGGTAAATTTTCCGACAGGATTATGGAGTTTGGAACAAAGCGAAATGTTCCGATTTTGCCCCTTTTGCAAACCTTTAGAAATAGCAAGGTGCGGCCGCTATACTTTACCGAGGATGCTCATTGGACCAAAGACGGCCACCGGTTGGCGGCTGAAACTATCGACAACTATTTAAGAGCAGGAAGTCTTGGTAATGGGAGTTTATGAGAAATGAATATCCTGGGGATCTCTGCTTTTTATCACGATAGTGCGGCATGCCTGGTGCGTGACGGCGATATCGTGGCCGCTGCACAGGAGGAGCGGTTCACCCGGAAGAAGCATGACCCCGACTTCCCGAGGCGGGCTATTAATTATTGCCTGCGTGAGGGCGGGCTCACGATCGAAACGCTGGACGTTGTGGCTTTCTATGAGAAGCCCCTCATCAAATTTGAGCGGATCCTTGAAACATATCTGGCTTATGCACCGGCCGGGCTGAAGTCCTTCTTAATGTCAATGCCGCTCTGGATGAAAGAAAAATTGTGGATGGCGGAGCTGATCAAAAAGGAATTGAAGGGGTTTCAGGGGGAATTTCTGTTTCCTCAACACCACGAATCCCATGCTGCTTCCGCTTTTTATCCTTCGCCCTTTGAAGAGGCCGCCATCTTAACGATTGACGGCGCAGGGGAATGGACGACAACAAGCTGGGGTGTTGGTGCGGGCAATCAGCTCGATATACACTCTGAGCTTCAGTTTCCGCACTCGTTGGGCCTGTTGTATTCAGCGTTTACCTACTATACGGGGTTTAAGGTCAATTCCGGCGAGTATAAGGTAATGGGCCTTGCCCCGTATGGACAACCCATATATGAACGGCTGATCTATGACCACGTGATGGACCTCAAGGAGGATGGGTCCTTTAAGTTGAACATGGAGTATTTTAATTATTGCGCCGGACTCACGATGACCAGCGAGCGGTTTCATGAACTGTTCGGAGGCAAGCCCCGTAAACCGGAAGGCAAGTTGACGCAGCGCGAGATGGACCTGGCCGCATCGGTCCAGAAGGTGACCGAAGAAGTCATGCTTAGAATGGCCCGGCATATCCGTAAGGAAACCGGTCAGCGCAACCTGTGCCTGGCCGGCGGCGTGGCATTGAACTGCGTGGCGAACGGGAAGATCCTGCGAGAGGGCATATTCGACGACCTGTGGATTCAGCCTGCGGCAGGTGATGCCGGCGGAGCCCTCGGGGCCGCGCTTTTTGCCTGGCATACGGTACTGGACGGCAAACGGGTTGTCATCAAAGGCAAAGACACACAGAAAGGCTCTTATCTTGGCCCCGGATTCGATGATGAAGAGATAGAGCGTTTTTTAAAATCGAAGGACATCCCTTATGAAAAGCATTCGCGAACGCACCTGCCTTCCCTTGTCGCAGACTTGTTGATACAGGGCAGTGTGATCGGCTGGTTCCAGGGTCGGATGGAGTTCGGGCCCCGTGCCTTGGGCGCCAGGAGCATCATTGGCGATGCGCGCCTGCCTGGAATGCAGGCCCAGATGAATCTTAAGATAAAGTTCCGGGAATCCTTCAGGCCCTTTGCCCCGTCTGTGCTGAGCGAGAAGGTATCTGATTATTTCGACATTGACCGGGAAAGTCCTTACATGCTTTTGGTGGCCAATGTAAAAAAAGACAAACAGAGGCGGATGTCATCGAAGGAAGAGCAGCTCTGGGGCATTGAAAAATTAAATGCCGTCCGAAGCACGATACCAGCGGTCACCCATGTGGATTACTCCGCCCGCATCCAGACGGTTCACAAGGAGACGAATCCGCTGTATCATGCCGCCATTGAAAAGGTCTTGGAAAAGACGGGTTGCCCGGTTATTATCAATACATCCTTCAATGTTCGCGGCGAGCCGATCGTTTGTACACCGGAAGACGCTTATCGGTGTTTTATGCGAACCCAGATCGATTACCTGGCCATAGGTTCGTACCTTTTGGATAAAACAAAGCAGCCGGCGTGGCGCCATGATGTTGATTGGAAAAAGGAATATGAGCTAGACTGAGGTGTATATGATTTCGGATATACGAAGAGAACTGTCCCGCCTCGATATATCGCAGAAGACACTGCGGAATTTCGGATTGCTTTTTTGCGCGGTCTTCGGTTTCTGGGCAGGCGCTTTATTCTGGAAAGGAAGCCTGAACGGGCTATGGCCGGCAGTGGTGAGCGTCGGTTTTCTCCTGGCAGGCCTTTTAATTCCTTCAGCGCTTCGTCGTTTTTTTCTGCTCTGGATGTCACTGGCCGCTGTGATGGGTTGGTTCATGACACGGCTGATACTTCTCACGGCGTTTGCCTTTCTCATGACGCCCATCGGGCTGTTGCTGAGACTGATGGGCAAGGATTTGTTGAATGAGAAGCTCGACCGTGCTGGCGCCACCTACTGGAAAAAGCATGAACCGGTCGGGGACCGAGGACAATATAGAAAACAGTTCTAGGAGGAATTCATGAGCAAGCTCTTAGTTCTCAAAGAACTATGGGATTTTTTAAAAACAAGAAAAAAATGGTGGCTGCTGCCCATCATTGTCTTTCTGCTCTTGTTGAGCGCTTTGATTTTTTATACGTCAGGCTCGGCGATTGCGCCGTTCGTGTATACCTTATTTTGAACCGCGGTACACAATTACGCCCCCGGCTCCTGCCGAGGGATCACCGCCCCCGGAGGCTCCTCGCAACACCTCTTCACAGGAATCGGATGAGCGATCTCTGCTGAAAGATATGTTAAACACCCGGTGACGACACATGGAGAAACATGCAGGTTCGTGAAAGTTTGGCGCGTGACATGCTGCGCCTGTTCGTGTGGTATCCTCTCAGGTGGATGATCGTGATCCTGCCGATCGGATGGGGCCTGCGGCTGTTCAACGTCATGGGGGACCTGCATTGCGCGCTTTCACGTGGTAAAAAAAGGATGCTCCTTGGCAATCTTGCGCTGCTGCGGGAGACAGTACCGTCGAGCGAAAGAACCTTGGGGATCGACTGCGTCCGGAATTATTTCAGAAATCATTATGTGGACCGCCTCCTGATCTTCATCTTTCCCCGGTTTGGCCTTCAGGAGGTGGAACGCCTTGTGGAATTGGACGGCCTGGAGCATCTGGACAAGGCGCTGAAGCGGGGAAAGGGTGTGGTGCTTGTTCATGCCCACTTCGGTCCGGTGCATCTTCCGCTGGTGGCGCTTGCGCGGCTCGGTTACCGGATGAAGCAGATCGGACTCCCCTCAGATGAGGGGTTGAGCTGGATCGGCAGGAATGTGGCGTTCAGGCTGCGCCTGCGCTATGAGGCAAAGATCCCTGCCGAGATCATCATGGCCGACGGATTCCTGCGGTCCGCCTTTCGATGGCTGCACGACAATGGCGTCATCATGATAACCGGTGATGGAAGCGGTACGGAGAGACGCGTGGGGAGACACGAGGTCTTCAGCTTTTTCGGCCAGAAGGTCATGTTCCCTCTGGGCCCGGCCATCCTTGCAGAGAAAACAGGGGCAACGATCCTTCCGATGTTCATCCTCCCCGGCGAGCGGAAGCAATACCGGATCGTGATTGGGCAGCCATTGACCTCGGATGGAAAAGGGGAAGATGGCATCAAGGCCGTCACCGGGCGGTTCATCGAAAGAATGCAGCATCATATTTCACTCTTTCCCGGCTGGATGCATTTTCTCGACCGCTTCTCGGTTGGCAAGATGATTGAACCTGAGAAGGCTGAGTAGTGAGGCCGGCGCGGGGATCATGAGAACGAAGCGCCACGCTGGTTACCGTGAATAGGTTTCGGAGCTTTCAACTGGTATGAACTTTCTGCGGAGACTGTTCCGGAAGAACAAACGGCATGTGTTTGAGGATGTTGCCGGATACCATCTCGTCGCCACGACCTGCGACGAGACCTGGATCGAGCGCCCGCGAGGAAACAATATCTATGCTCACCTCCATCGGCCGGTCGAACCAGGCCGATATCCCGGCGTTGTTTTTGTGCCCGGAGGAGGCAGCACGGGAACGGATTACGACGGAAACACGGAAGTTACCGCCGACGATGTCGCCGCCCTGGGGTTCACGGTCCTCCACTATGATCCCTCGGGGCGAGGGAAGACAGGCGGGGAGGAGAATTTCTGGGGCCCCATGCATCAGGAGGAGCTTGCGCACGTTGTGCACTCCTTTGCAAAGACCTCCTCGGTGGACGCCGACCGAATCGGCATTCTCTCGTTCTCGATCGGGATCGCCATAGCCGCGGGCGCACTGGCGCGATTCGACCTGCCGGTGCGGTATCTTTTCGACTGGGAAGGGCCTTCGAACAGGTTCAACATCACCAAGAACGATACCCACAAGCCGCTTATGGGTTTTCCAACATCGAATGATCTTTTCTGGAACGAACGGGAACCTTCGCGTTTCATGAGTGACATACCCTGCGGATACTTCCGCTATCAGGGCGAAGAGGACCACATGCAGGGCGCTTACAAAGGACATGCCGTCGAGCTCATAAACCTGGCGACCCGGGGAAAGGCGGCATGGACGAAATGCAATGACAACCCCCTCGATGTGTTTTTTGACGAGGGGAAGATCGGGGATTATCACTGGGTCCCCTGGCAATCAAACCAGAAGTCCCGGATACTGAACTATCTGCTTGCTGTTCAGACATTATGTAATGTACAAGATCATAAATAAAAAAAAGCTCGTTGCCACTGCTGTTGCCGACGGCATCGGTCATCTCCTTTTCGGCGCGTACCGGCTGTTCCGGAAGAACGGGAAGATACGGACAGAGGAGATCAAAGATATCCTGATCATCCGCACCGCCTACATCGGCGATGTGGTGATGACCCTGCCGGTCCTGAAGCCGCTGAAGGAGCTGTTTCCCGGAGCGCGAATCTCGTTCCTCACGGCAACCGGAGCAATCGATGTACTGAAGAACAATCCCTTCGTGGATGAGGTGATCGCCTACAGCCCGTTCTGGTTCTACGCTTCGCAGGGCGGATCATACGGGCAATTCATCAGGGATATGCGCGGCAGGCAGTATGATCTGGTGATCGAGGCCCGGGCGGATATCCGGGATATCCTGCTCATCGCCTGGCGTATCAAATCACGATACCGGATGAGCTACGACGTCGGTGGAGGCGGTTACCTGCTGACCCATGTCGTACCCTATCCCGGTCTGAAGCACAAGGTGGAGTATCACCTCGACCTGGTCCGCTACCTGGGATACCGCGGCGCGGACCTCGAATGGGGCGTTTATCTGACTGACGCGGAAAAACAGCGCGTTGATGCGGTCATGTCGAGATATGGCTTCAGGCAGCCCTTTATCGCAATACATCCCGGCAGCAGGCTCAGCCTCAAACGCTGGTCGATCGCGCGCTACGGCGCTCTCGCGGACGCCCTTGCCGACCGGTGGAAGCTTCCCGTCGTGCTGTTCGGCGCCCCCGGGGAGAAAGCGGTCATTGAAGAGATGGTCCGGGGAATGCGGAACAACCCAATCTCCCTCGCAGGCATTGTGAACTTGCGCGAGATGGCGGGCATGCTGGCCCGGGCCGAGTTGTTCATCTGCAATGACAGCGCGCCCATGCACCTTGCCGCGGCCATGAAGACTCCGACGGTGGCGATCTTCGGACCGTCCAAGAGCGTGGAGACCCGGCCGTACGGAGAGGGGCACCGTGTCGTGGAGAAGGAATTCCCGTGCCGTTACGCCTGTGATGAAAATTCATGCCGTTACGAGCGGTACAACGCATGCATGGAAGATATCACCGTGGATGATGTTTTCCATGCGGCTCAAGAACTGCTGAGGAGCACAGAGAAACATGTTCAGACTTGATATCATACAAGCGCGGAAGGTCGCGGCAATACGGGTCGGGATCAAGGAGACCCTGGGTAAAAAGTACGGTGATCTGCTGCCCCGCGATAAAAAGGCGCCCATCCTCCTGAAGCCGAACCTCAACAGCAATATGAACGCCCTGACCGGGAACACCACGGACCTCCGTCTTGTAGGAGCGGTGATCGAGTTTCTGAAGGATGCGGGGCATTCCAATATCACCATCGGCGAGGGCACGAACAGCGGCTTTTACCGCAGCAACATCAACGTCATCTTCCGGCTTATGGTGGACAGGCTTGCGGACCATTACGGCGTGGCAATAAAAGACCTGAACTATTCCGAGAGGGTCCTCATTGATTTTGAGGACGAGATCAAGGCCGGCATTGCGCGGGAGTGCGTCGAGGCCGCGATGCTCATCAACATGCCGAAGGTCAAGACCCACTTCGAGAACGGCATGAGTGTTTGCCTCAAGAACCTGATGGGCTGTCTCGTCGGCCAGGAGAACAAGAAGAAGGTGCACCAGAGCCTTGCCCGAAATATCCTGAACATCAACAAGGCCCTCAAACCACACCTGCACATCGTTGACGGCCTGATATCCATGGAAGGCCTGGGACCCACGCGGGGAACGCCGGTGAACACCGGGTTCATTATGGTCGGCACGGACCCGTACCTGATCGACCTTGCGTGCAGCAAGGCCGCGCGCTTCGACTATCGCAAAGTGAGGACCCTCAAGCTCGCGGAAGAACTGGGCCTGTTGACCGATAAACACAAACGTTTTGTTGACGAGCTGGACCTGGAGGGCATAACTCGCACATTCAAAAAACCCGAGGCCAACCCCCTCGTGTCTTTCGTGCACAGCCCCAAGCGGCAGAAATATTTCCTCGCCGTGAGGAACACAAGATTCTTCGCCTATCTCGCGTCCACGCGGGCCTTCGGCTACCTGCTGTTCCGCAGCGGCCTGCGGCAGGATAATTTTATCCCCAGCGAGATGCGCTTCGAGGGGTTCACCCTCCATGCCGATAAGTGCAAAGAGGGCTGCACGCGCTGCGCGGACTACTGCCCCCTGGGCCTCGCCCTGCCAAAGCAGCTCGAAGACCCGAAAAGCGGCTGCATCGGGTGTCAATACTGTTTTTTGGTCTGTCCCACCCGGGCCATTGAATTCCGGGGAACGCTCGGATTCATGTCCGATCAAATAAAACAATACGACGTTATCACACGAAAGGCAACCGAATGAACGTACTGCTGTTGAATCCCCCGTTCCTGAAAAATTTTTCCCGGTCCCAGAGAAGCCCCGCGGTGACCAAAAGCGGCACCCTCTATTTTCCCCTGTGGCTCGCCTCCGCGGCGGGTCTGCTTGAGAGCAAGGGCATCGGCGTGGACCTGATCGACGCCCCGGCCGACGGCCATGACATGGATTATGTGCTTCAGCGCGCGCGGGGATTCCAGCCGGACCTGATCGTGGTGGACACGAGCACGCCGAGCATCGCCAATGACGTGGGCATGGCCGCCCGGCTCAAGGATGCGTTCCCAAAGTCCTTCGTGGTCCTCGTCGGCACCCATGTTTCCGCGCTGCCGGAGGAGACGCTTGCCCTGAGCGAACGGGTGGACGCCGTTGCCCGGGGCGAATACGACATCACCCTTCTTGACCTTGCGGAAACGCTGGGCCGGAAGGGCGATGTCCGCACTGTGGCCGGGTTGACGCTCAGGGAGAACGGGAAGTTCGTCCAGACAGCGGCGCGGCCGTTTATCGAGGACCTTGACGCGATACCCTTTGTCAGCAAGATGTACAGGAAGTTCCTGCGCATCGAGAACTACTTCAACCCCAATGCCCTCTTCCCCATGGTCACGATCACGACAAGCCGGGGATGCCCGTTCCAGTGCATCTTTTGCGTGTATCCCCAGACGATGATGGGCCACCGCGTCCGGCTGCGGAGCGTCGCCAACGTGGTGGACGAGATGGAGTACATTATTAAAAATTTCCCCGGGGTAAAGGCGATCTTTTTTGAAGACGACACGTTCGCGGCGATCAGGAAGCGGTGCATCGAGATCTCCGAGGAGATCATCCGGCGTAACATCAAGATATCCTGGTCCATCAACGCGCGGGCTGACCTCGATTATGAGGCCATGAAGGTCATGAAGGCCGCCGGCTGCAGGTGCATGTGTGTCGGATTTGAGAGCGGCAGCAAGCTGCTGCTGGAAAACATCAAGAAAAAGATGACGATCGAGAAAATGCATCAATTCGTGGCTGACGCACGGAAAGCCGGGATCCTCGTCCATGGCTGTTTCATGGTCGGCCATCCCGGAGAAACGAAAAAAACGATGGCACAGACCCTGGAACTTGCGAAACAGCTCACTCCCGACACGGTCCAGTTCTACCCCATCATGGTATACCCCGGCACCGAGGCCTACCGCTGGTACCGGGAGCGCGGTCTGATCACCACTGACGATTTTTCCAAGTGGATCACGCCGGCGGGGCTCCACAACACCGTGGTGCGGACCGAGGCGCTTTCGTCGGAAGATCTTGTCCGGTTCTGCGACCACGCGCGACGGGAGTTCTATCTCCGTCCCCGCTATCTGCTCTATAAATTAAAGCAGACGCTGATGGACCCTTCGGAAAGGAAGAGGAACCTGAAGTCGGCCAGGACATTCCTGAAGTATCTCATTAAAGGTTCCGATGTCAAGGGCCCCGAGGGAGAGTGCAAGACCTGTAAGTGAGGAAGCCGTCATGAGCGTCGTGAAATATTCCGTCATCGTTCCGGCCTACAATGCCGGGAAGACCATTGGCGATTGTCTGGGCGCGCTTACCAGCCAGTCTATGGATGCGACCGACTATGAGGTCATCGTGGTGGACGACGGCTCGAAGGACGGCACGGCGGAGGTCGTGAATACATTCCCCGTACGCTACCTGCACCAGCCGAACAAGGGCCCCGCAACAGCGCGGAACCATGGCGCGCGGGAGGCCCGCGGCGAGATCATTCTCTTTACGGACTCGGATTGCGTCCCTTCGGCCGACTGGATCGCTGAGATGACAAAACCCTTTGGCGATCCCGACGTGGTTGCTGTAAAGGGCGCGTACCGGACGAACCAGCGGTCCTTGACGGCCCGCTTCGCCCAGGTGGAGTTCGAGGAGCGCTTCGTGCTGCTGAAGCGCGCCCCGTCCATCGATATGGTGGACACGTACTCCGCCGCGTACCGGGCTGAGGTGTTCAGGCAGGCCGGGGGTTTCGATGAGTCCTTTCCCGTTGCGAACAACGAGGACACGGAGCTTTCCTACAAACTTTCCCGCATGGGAAGAAAGATGGTCTTTAACCCTGATGCCGTGGTATATCATCTCAATCATCCCGATTCCCTCAGGCGTTACGCGCGGCTCAAGTTTTGGAGGGGATACTGGAGGATGGTGGTCTACCGGAGATATCCCGACAAGATGATGAAGGATTCCTATACCCCGCAAACGCTCAAACTTCAGATCCTTTTCCTCTTCCTGTCGCTCGGGATGCTGCCCGGGCTGTTGCTTTGGCCGCAGGGCATTGTGTATCCGCTGACGGCCACGCTTTTGCTGTATTGTCTGAGCATGGCCCCTTTCGCGCTGCTTGCGATCAGCAGGGATCCGGTCATCGGCATGCTCTCACCTTTTTTTCTCTCGGTCAGGGCCGCCTCGCTGGGGCTGGGATTTCTCTGGGGTGCGGTGGGACCGAGACGGCAAAGAACTGCATGACGGACGGTGTGACGACTTTCCGGTGAAAGCATGGTCAAACGGTTTCAACGTCGAGAATGGAGGCATGCCATGACAGCTCATACCATCAGACGGTTGCCTTGCGAAATTCGATCAGAATTTCAAAAGCGACACGGGAACACTGACCATCGATGAAATCCCCTTTTCAGGGAGGTGCAACAATGAAGGGACTGAACATCATGCTCGTCCTTTTCATTTTTATATTGCCGGGGTGCGATAGAAGGGACACCAATACATTCCGGTCCGCAGCGGGCGCTGCTTCGATCACCAGGGTCGAAATGCAAAGCCGCGTGCCGACTCTTTATATCAACGATCACGCGGTCGCACCTACCAGTCTTTATGTTTACAACGTCGAAGGAACGGTGACCTACGATTCGACGGACTGGCTCGACACGTTCAAGGGCTATATTGACAAGGCAAAAAACATCGGAATGACGTACATCAGCTTTGAGCTCTATTTCCACTCTGCCATGTTCAATACCGCCGCGCAGCCGGTCATCGTCGGCACGGACCTGGATTTCAGCAATATGGACTCGCTCTTCGATTATGCGCAGCAGCAAGGGGTCTATTTGCTGCCGACGCTGTGGGTGAGCAGTCCGCCCGAGTGGTGGGCCACGCAGAATCAGGATCAACTGCAACTCGGCTATGACGAAACCGTTCCGTCGGCCGACAGCCTGGCCATTGCAGCTTCCTACAATAATCCGGGCTACTGGGAAATAATGGATGCATACGTGACAGCTGTTGTTGAGCGCTACAAAGACCATTCCGCCCTGCTCGGTTGGAGCCCCTGCGTCGGCATGACAAGAGAAAACAATTACGGACCTTCCTATCTCTCCGACCCTTGGAACCCGCCTCAATCATGGGCCGATTATTCTTCCTATGCAAAAGGCCGGTTTCGCGCCTGGTTGACGGACGCCTATGGAACGGATTCCGTGCTCCGGTCCGCGTGGCGAGATTCCGTTGTCACGCTTGCTACAGCTGAAACGCCTACGCCCCAAGCCTTGATCAACGATGCTCTGACCGTTGCCAATGGCGCGGGCGATACGCGGCGGGAGATGCTGGATTGGCTGAGTTTTCGCCTTGATGAAAAGGGAGCGGACTGGCGGCACTTCGTGGATTTAGTAAAATCCCTTGATCCGAACCACGTCGTCGTCATAAATCCCGCTGACCCCCTGTTGACGCCGATCGGCGCTATTGCACAAAATGGTACAGCGGATGGTCTCAAGTGGATGCGCTCTTTAAACGTGGATATGGCGGTCATCCATCCCCGTATTTCCTTTGATGAAACCGCGAGCGCTTTCAATACCCAAGACTATGAGCTTTTTTCTTTCGCTGCATACGCGCGTCGGCTCGGGAAAATCGGGACTTTCGCGCTCGAGGACACCGGGGACTCCATGCATAGCGACACCGTGGAAAGTTATGACCGTATTGCGTCCCTTGCTCCGATGCTTGCCTCCGCCGGAGGAGGAATGGGCTGGGCAATCGAATCATCGACAACGAGACTTCCCGTATGGTCGGATGCGGAACTTGCTCAGGTCGGCATCTACAGATATCTTTACGATCCGTCGAACCGTAGCGTGGAGGTGCCCGAAATAGCCATCCTCCTTGACCCCATGGGAGAGCAAATGGAATACCCTCTTGGAGGCGACGGGGGAATCAACTATCGATCAAAGGACAGGATGCATTTTTATCAAAATCTTTACAATGCAGGCATTCGGATCGATCCGATAGATGTTGCCGAGTTGGAAGCCGATCCTCACATACTTGACCAGTACAAGGGAATCGTAATCGCAAACCTGGCCAGACTCACCGCGACCACTGCGCAGATCCTTCACGATTACGCGAAAAGCGGGAGAGGTTTATTTGTTGCCGGACGCTCCGGGGTGTTTGACAGCAACGGGAACAGGGACTATACAGCCCTCAAAGCACTGTTAGGACTCGCTACCTTGCCGTCGGGCAACACGACACAATATGCCGCGTGGAGTTTCGACTCAAATTCCGACCCGTTACTTGGCGATCTTTCAGGTCTTGAAGCAGATACGGGAAATTTCTATTACCTCCCGGTTGCGGACTGGGAGGGCGAGGGCTATAGGGAACTCGGCCACGCTTCTTTGGGAGACCGGCTTGCCACACTGATCGCAAAAAGCAAGACCGTCGCCTGGTTTCCCCGCCTCGAGCTTTCGAACGCGGACTTGGCCGCGCGATTCGTGAATAGATGGATAGCGTCGCTGTGATGTTTCATTAGTGTGCGCTCGTGCCCCTGCTGTGCAGGAGAAACTATGCCTGTTTTCTTTCCCGATAATAAGTATGCGCGTCGAGCGCGAAAGGACCATATCATGACACTATTGCAGGACGGCGTCTTTCGCAGCGTCTGTCGCGTCTGCCACGGCGGTTGCGGGACGATCGTTACGATCAGGGACGGCAAGGTCGCGGCAATCAAGGGCGATCCAACGTCGCCCATGTCGCGGGGATGGATGTGCGTCAAAGGTCTGGCAACGCCGGAAATCGCGAACCATCCCGACCGCCTGGAATATCCACTGCGCAGAAAAGGCAAGCGGGGCGCGGGAGAATGGGAGCGGATCTCCTGGGAAGAGGCAATCGACGGGATCGCCTCTCGTCTGGACGAGCTCCGGAAAGAGACCGGCCCTGAATCGATCGCCCTGGGCCAGGGCACGGGCAGGCACCACTATATGCATGTGGTGCGGTTTGCCAATGCCCTGGGCACGCCGAACTGGTACGAGCCCGGTCTGGCGAATTGTTTCATTCCGCGCATCACCGTGAGCAATCTGACCTATGGCGGCTTCGTGGTGGGCGACTACTACGGTGATGTGCGTCCCAAGTGCATCCTGTTCTGGGGGCACAACCCCATCGTGTCCGGTCCCGACGGCGAGTTGTCCATTGCCATCAAGCGCGCGCTGGACTCGGGCAGCATCGGGATCGCCGTGGACCCGCGGAAATCCGAGACTGCCAAACGCTGCAAACAGTGGCTGCCCGTACGGCCCGGCACGGACGCGGCGCTGGCCCTGGCCATGGTCCATGTCATTATTGCGGAAATTATCTATGATCAGGAGTTCGTTGAGAAATGGACGACCGGCTTTGACGAGCTGAAGTCACACGTTGCCGGCTGCACGCCTGAGTGGGCCGAAAAGATCACCGGGGTCAGGTCTTCGGATATCGTCCTGGCTGCCCGCACATACGCCTTGAACAAGCCGGCGATCCTCGACTGGGGTCTTGCCATCGAGCAGAACGTCAACTCCCTCCAGACGGTGAGGGCGCTGGCGATCCTGCGGGCCATCACCGGCAACATCGATGTCCCCGGCGGCGACATCCTGGGCATGAACGTCATCAGGGCCTATCCAACGCTCAAGGACAAGCTCCCGGAAGGCATGTTGAAAAAGCGCCTTGGCGGCGAGACCTTCAAACTCCTCGGCGGGTGGCGCGCCTTCATGCCGTCAGCCCACATTCCCGCGCTGTTCAAGGCCATGAGGACCGGTGATCCGTATCGCGTACGCGCCCTGCTGCTCTTCGGCAACAACCCGTTGGCCACGGTGGCGAATGCCCGCGAGGTCCACGAAAGCCTGCAGAAGCTCGACCTCCTGGTGGCGACGGACCTGTTCATGACGCCCTCGGCGGAGCTTGCCGACTACGTTCTGCCTGCCGCGTTCGGAACCGAGGTGGAGCAAGTGATCGGCTATCCCCTCGTGGTGGAGAACATGGTCATGGCCCAGCGCAAGATGACCCAGCGCGCCGAGTGCAGACAGGATGAATGGATCATGGACATGCTGGCAAAACGGCTCAATCTGCCGGGCAGCGAGGAAAGCCTGCGGGACGTCATGAACTACCAGCTCGAGCCGATCGGAATCACCTATGATGAGCTGAAGGAGAAGGTCTTCCACTATCCGCCGCACGAATACCGGAAATTCGAGGGGAAGGGGTTCAGGACGCCGTCGAAAAAGGTCGAGCTCTACTGCAAGTCGCTGGAGCGTATGGGATATGATCCGCTGCCGACCTTTAAGGAGCCGCCTGAGAGTCCGGTCTCGACGCCGAAGCTCGCTGAAGAGTATCCCTATGTGCTCACCACGGGCAGCAGACGGCGCGAGTTCTTTCACAGCGAACACCGGCAGATCCAGTCGCTCAGGAAGCAGCGTCCGCATCCCCAGGTGGAACTCCATCCTCAGACCGCCGCAAAGCACGGGATCAGCCAGGGTGATGATGTCCGGATAACATCGCCGCGCGGGAGCATAACCATGAAGGCCCTGGTTACCGAGGACATGACGCCGGGCGTCATTAATGTCGAGCACGGTTGGTGGTTCCCGGAAAAGCAGGGGCCGGAGCACGGGATCTGGGAATCGAATGCGAACGTGCTCACGAACAACGCGCCGCCGTATGATCCGGCCTTCGGCTCGTACCAGCTCAGGGGCCTGCTGTGCAGGATCGAGAAGGGGGCATAGGAGAACGAGATGAGTGTGCCGGTCAGCAACAACCAGAGATGCTGTGTCATCGGCCTTGACGGAGTGCCCTATTCATTGCTCAATGACTATCTGCGGGAAGGGCTCCTGCCGAACGTGCAAAAGATCCTGTCAGCCGGATTTCGTCTGCACCAGATGGACGCTTCCATACCGGACGTTTCATCCACCTCATGGACATCGTTCATGACCGGCGTAAATCCCGGTGAGCACGGGATCTACGGGTTCATGGACCTCCGCCCGGGGAGCTACCAGCTTATCTTCCCGAATTCAGGAAGTGTGCAGGCCCCGACGATCTGGGACATGCTCGGGCAGACAGTGAACGGAAAAACCTCGACGCTGTACGAAGAGTTCCGGACAAGACTGCGCAGCCCCCTGCGGTCCATTGTCCTCAATATCCCCCAGACTTATCCGGCGCGGCCCCTTAACGGGATCCTGACCGCGGGATTCGTGTGCCCCGACTTGCGGAAGGGCACCTACCCCGAGACGGCATACACCTACCTAAGTTCCATGGGCTATCTTCCCGATGTGGACTCCGCCAGGGCCGTGGACCAGCAGGACGCGTTCTTTCAGGAACTGTTCCTGGCGCTGGAGAAGCGGGCAGAGGCTTTTGAACACTTTCTGACGACTGAACCCTGGGACCTGTTTATCGGCGTCATCACCGAGACGGACCGGCTGCATCACTTTTTCTACAATGCGGCGCAGGATGCGAAGCACCCCCGCTTCAACGTGTTCCGCTCCTTTTATAAACAGATGGACAGCATCATCGGGAGGCTCTATGAGCGGTTCATGGAGCTCACGGACGGCAAAGGGCTCTTCCTGACGCTTTCGGACCACGGGTTCACCGTGCTCAAACAGGAGGTATATGTCAATGCCTGGCTCAAGCAGCAGGGGCTGCTTACGCTCGATCCCGTGCGCGAGTATTATGAGCAGATCGGCGCGGGAACGCGGGCCTTTGCCATGGATCCAGCGCGGATCTACGTGAACCTTGAGAACAAGTATCCGCGGGGGTCCGTGAAGGCATCGGAGAAGAACGAGGTTGTCGCCCGGATACGAGCAGCGCTGGGATCGTTTGTTGATGCCCAGGGGAATCCGGTGATCAAGGCCGTGTATGATGGCGCCGACCTGTATCCGGGACCGGCGGGCGACCGCGCCCCCGACCTGGTGTGCCTGCCGCATGACGGATACGACCTCAAGGGGTCGCTCAAGAAGCAGGAGGTCTTCGGCAAGGGTAGCTTTACCGGCATGCATACCCGCTTCGATGCGCACTGCATCCTGCCGGAGGCGCATCAGCCCGATGGACGGTTGCATATCGAGGGACTGGCGCGCATTCTGCTTGAGAAGCTTACTGCGTCGTAGTCCAGGGTGAAATAACAAGGCAGTGTCAAAGGTGTCTCTCGCCAAGGCGCAAAGGTCGCAAAGAAAATCAAATCCTTTTGGATTTAAACCTTGGCGAGAAATTTATTTGCTTTATTATTTTGAATTCGTATCGAACCTCGACAATCTTTTGTCGATGGTATGGGCGTACGCGTCTGACGTGAAAGGATACAGTATGGACCATTTGACCGATCTGGAGAACAGAAGCATCTATATCATACGAGAAGCCTATGCGCGATTCAAGAACATGGCCATGCTCTGGTCCATCGGCAAGGACTCGACCACGCTTCTCTGGTTGTGCCGCAAGGCCTTTTTCGGGAAGGTCCCGTTCCCGGTCATCCATATCGACACCTCCTACAAGTTCCCGGAGATCTACCGCTTTCGGGAGGAGTACGCAAAGCAGTGGGGCCTGGACCTTATCGTTGGAAAGAACGAGGGGCAGATTGCTCAAGGCATGGGGCCGTGCGAGGGCGCCAAGCTGGACTGCTGCAATGAGCTCAAAACGAACGCGCTCAAGCGGATCATCGCGCGGGAAGGGTTCCAGGCGGTCCTCGTCGGCATCCGGAGGGATGAGCACGGCATCCGGGCAAAGGAGCGCGTTTTCTCGCCTCGGGACGAGAATTTTTCCTGGAACTACAAGGACCAGCCGGCTGAGCTCTGGGAACAGTACCGGTCGACCGCTGCCGAGGACAATCACGTCCGTGTGCACCCCCTGCTGCACATGACGGAGCTGGACATCTGGAAGTACATGAAGAGGGAGAATATTCCCATCGTCGACCTGTATCTGAGCAAGGAGGGGAAACGGTACCGCAGCATCGGCTGCATGCCGTGCTGCAGCCCCGTAGACTCCGACGCCGCCAGCGTGGACGATATCATCATTGAACTGGAAACATCGCACACCTCGGAGCGCGCGGGCAGGGCACAGGACAAGGAAGACGTGTACACCATGCAGAAGCTCCGTTCACTGGGATACATGTAAGGAGAACCAATGACTGACGAACGATCCATGCACATTGTCATTGCCGGTCACGTGGACCACGGCAAGAGCACTCTCGTCGGGCGGCTGTTCTATGACACCGGCTGTCTGCCTCCGGACAGAATGGAGCTTCTCCGGGAGGCGTCGGAGGCCCAGGGCAAGAAGCTGGAATTCGCCTTTGTCATGGACCAGCTCGAAGAAGAGCGCGAGAGAGGCATCACCATCGACATCGCCCACACCTTCTTCCGCACGGCCAGGCGAAGGTATGTTATCATCGACGCGCCGGGGCACAAGGAGTTTCTCAAAAACATGATCACCGGCTCTTCCCAGGCCGAGGCCGCGCTGCTCCTCGTTGACGTCACCGAAGGCATCAGGGAGCAGACGCGGCGGCACTGCTTCATCCTGGGGCTGCTCGGATTCAAACAGATAGCCGTCCTGGTCAACAAGATGGATGCTGTTGACTATTCCGAAGCCCGCTTCCGCGCCGTCAAGGATGAAATCGGGACTGTGCTGGGGCAACTGAAGATCACGCCCACTCATGTTCTTCCCATTTCCGCGCAACGGGGGGAGAATGTGGCAACACGATCAGAACAGTTGGCCTGGTACGACGGCCCCACGGTTCTGGAGGCGCTTGACAGCTTCTCCCTTGTCACGGCGGAGGACAAGGACCTCCGTTTTCCGGTGCAGGATGTCTATGACGTTGATGGACAAGCCGTCGTTGCAGGCCGTATCGAGGCGGGAACGATCAAAAAAGGGCAGCTTGTCCATGTTTTCCCGCGGAAGGCAACCGGCCTGGTGGCGGAGGTCAGGAAATTCATGCAGAATGACATGCCCGAGGCCGGCGCGGGGCATTGCATAGGCCTTCGCTTTCAAGGCCCTCCTTTGCGGAGGGGCGATGTTCTTGTCGACAAGCCAACGCCGACAATTACCGATGCGGTTCGAGCCACCATTTTCTGGCTCATTGATAAGGACTATGAGTTGGGCATTCCCCTCACGTTTCGGTGCGCAACGCAGGAGGTACCGGGCGTCATCGAAAAAATTTATCGGCGCTTTGATCCGGCCACCATAGAAGTGATCGAGCGGGACGCCCGCCGGATCAAGGCAGCGGAGATCGCTGACGTCCTGATCAAACTTGACAAGCCGGTCCTCGTGGACGCCTTTGCCGAGGTCCCCGAGATGGGCAGGTTCGTGCTGGAGCATGCGGGGCGCCAGGTGGCCGGGGGGATTGTCATCTGAGTGTGAGGTGGAAATACGGTCCGCGGCATCGCGCAACGGCAATAACCGTAAAATGAAACGCCATTGATCGAGCCGGTGACTGTTATAAAAAAACGACCCCGGCTGTTCCTTCACAGAAGAGTGCGCGAAGGGAAACTTCGCGGCAGCGGCGGTAAAAACCTCCTTGACAAGCGGGGGCTTTCACTTTATCATGTCCTCCGTGCCGAAGTGGTGGAACTGGTAGACGCGCTGCGTTCAGGGCGCAGTGGGAGCAATCCTGTGGGGGTTCGAGTCCCCCCTTCGGCACCATACTTTTATTTTCCCTTCTCATGAAAAAAATCTTGTTCATAGTGGTCCTTTCCCTCCTTGCCGGTTGCGCGGCGAAGGCGCCGCCATATGACTCAGCGGTCGTGTTCAAAGATGCGGAAGAGAACATGCGGCAGGAAGCCTTCGAAAAGGCGCGCAAGGGGTACCAGCAGATACAGGAAAAGTCGCCGGACAAGAGCTACGACGCCGTCCTGATGCTTCGTATCGCCGACACATACTACGGCGAGGAGCTCTACAGCGAGGGGCAGGTCGAGTATCAGGCCTTCCTGAACTACCATCCGGTGCACAAGGACGCGGCCTACGCGCAGTACCAGATCGCGATGTGCAGCTACAAGGAGCTTTTGACCATCGACCGGGACCCCGCGCCGGCCCATGCCGTGATCAGAGAGATGCGGAAGCTCCTCGACAAGTATCCGAAGAGCGGGTTTGAAGAAGAGGCGAGGAAATATATATCCATTTGCACGGACTGGCTCGCGGAGTACGAGCTCTATGTTGCGCGTTTCTACCACAAGAAGGGGTCTTATAAGGCGGCCGCGGGACGGTGCGAAAAGCTGCTGCATGATTATCCGGGCTCGCCCTCGGAAAAGCAAGCGCTCTACTACGCGGGCCTTTCCTATATGAAACTCGGCGAGCGGGACCTGGCGCGCGCCAGGTTCGAAACGCTTGCTCAGAAATACCCGGCCATGAAGGAAACGGCGCTTTCCCATATCCATAAACTGTAAAAGCCATGAAATACTATCCCGCGTATCTGGATCTGCGCGAGCGGCCCTGCGTGGTCATCGGCGGCGGCAGGGTGGCCGAACGCAAGACACTCGCGCTGCTCGAGGCGGGGGCTGATGTAACGATCATAAGCCCCGCGCTCACGCCAAAACTGCGGGAACTCTCCGATTCCGGCAAAATCACCCATCTCCAGAAGCAGTACGAAGAGCAAGATCTCAGCGGCGAGTATCTCGTGATCGCCGCGACCCCTTCAGCCGCGGTGAACACGCTCGTGGCGCAGGCTTGCAAGAAGAAGCATACGCTGGTCAATGTGGCTTCGCCTCCCGAGGAGAGCAGCTTTATTGTGCCTTCGGTGGTGGAGCGGGGTGATCTTTTGATCGCGATCTCCACGAGCGGTGCGAGCCCGGCGCTGGCGAAGAAAGTCAGGCAGGATATCGAACGGAAGTATGGCACGGAGTATGAGATCTTCCTCGAGGAGCTGTTGGCCATCCGCAAGCGGATCCTTGAAGAGATCCCTGATGAAAGTAACCGGGGTCAGGTGTTTCAGGCGATCGTGGACTCCGATGTCCTCGAGCTCATCAGGCAGGGAAAGACGCACGCGGCGGAGCTGCGGATGGCGGAGCTCGCGGGATTGAAACACCGGCTTTAATGGCTCTTAACGGCACACGTTGTACGTGGACGATTGGAAACCGATAATTAAGCTTCTTTCCCGGGGATTTTTCCCGGGCTTCTCCCTCGAAAATGTCGCATACAATACTGCATAAAGATTTTATGGTGCCGGCTTGTCCGGATTGGGACAATACAGGCAAGGCGAATTTGAGATAGCAATGAAGTCAGCAGATAAAAAAAAGGGGTCGTTGACCTGGCAGGCAGAGGTAAGGCGTGTCGCAGCAGGCATCCGGCGGCGCGTGCTTGAGCATACTATCAGGAACAACGGCGGGTATCTCTCCCAGGCCTGTTCATCAGCGGAGCTTCTGGCGACGCTCTATGTCAAGGTTATGGACCTCGGCAAGATCAAAACTCCTCTTGTCCCACAACCGTTCCCGGGTGTGCCCGGCCCGAACAATCCGGATTACTTCACCGGAGCTTCATTTAACGTCCCGGGCCCGGAACACGACCGCTTCTTCCTCTCGCCGGCCCAGTACGCGCTGGCCCTGTACGCGACCCTGATCGAGACCGGCCGCATGGCGGAAGAGGGGCTGCTCCAGTTCAACAAGGACGGCAGCTCCGTCGAGATGATCGGCGCGGAGCACTCGCCGGGCATGGAGACCATGACCGGTTCTCTGGGACAGGGCATCAGCCAGGCGGCCGGCATTGCCATGGCCAGGAAGAGAAAAGGCGAGAAGGGGAGAGTGTTCATCTTCATGTCCGACGGCGAGTTCCAGATCGGCCAGACGTGGGAAGCGCTCCAGTCACTGTCGCACCACATGCTCGACAACGTGATCATCTTTGTGGATGTGAACGGGTTCCAGTGCGACGGCAAGATGTGCGCGGTGATGGACATCGAACCGCTCGACAAGAGGCTTGAATCCTTCGGCTGCCGAGTGCTGCGGGTGAATGGGCACGACATCAAACGTCTCGCGGATGCGGGAGAATTAACGCCCGACGGAAGGCCGATCGTCGTCCTCTGTGACACGGATGCCGCGCGGGGACTCGACGTCCTCAAGTCCCGCGCGCCGAAGATGCACTATGTCCGCTTTACAAGCGAAGAGGAAAAGGAACGGTATGCGAAAGCCTATGATGAACTGTGCGGCGAAACCTCTCGAATAAAAATCCCCCTTGTTCCCCCTTTTTCAAAGGGGGATATAACCAGCCCTCCTTTGGAAAGGGGAGGTGCGCGAGGATTTGTCGCTCAGAAAGCTTCCGGTCACGGCCCCGAGATCGTTTCCCGTGTCCATGCAAAGAACTTCGTACGCTGGGCTGCGGACAAACCGAAGGCGCTGGCGCTCTCCGCCGATCTCACGAGTTCCACCGAGATCGACCTGTTCCGCGACACCTACCCCGACCGCTTCCTGTCCATGGGCATAGCCGAGCAGAACATGCTGAGCTTTGCCGCGGGCCTTGCGCGGGAAGGGTTCATTCCCTTTGTGCATACCTTCGCGGTCTTCATCTACCGCCGCGCCTACGACCAGATCGCCATGTCAATCGCCTATCCGAACCTGCCGGTCAGGATGATCGGCTTCCTTCCGGGCATCACCACGCCGGGCGGGGCGACCCATCAGGCCATTGAGGACATCGCCATCATGCGCGCGCTGCCGAACATGACCGTGCTTGAGTGCGGAGACGCGACCGAGGTTGAGTCCGTGCTTGAGGTGATCGAAAAGATCAAGGGGCCCGTATATGTGCGAATGCTCCGGGGCGAGATTCCGCGGCTCTTCGACAGTCCGATGAAATTCGGGACTTCTCGCGTATTATCCAAAGGGAACGACATAACGGTCCTCTCCAGCGGCATCATGACCGAGGAGGCCATGCGGGCGATACAGGTGCTCAAGAAGCGCGGCCTGTCCATCCAGCACATGCATATCTCGACCCTGAAGCCATTTGAAGATCGATCGGTCTTGGATGCGATAGCAGAATCAAAGCATGGAGTGATCACCATGGAGAACCACACCATTGTCGGAGGTTTGGGGAGCATCATTGCCGAGAAGATGGCTGAGTCAGGCATTGCCAGGAAGCTCGTGCGGATCGGTCTCCGCGATACCTTCAGCCATGGGGCGAGTAAACAGTATCTTTTGAAAGAGCACAAGATGGACGCGCTTTCGTTGATCAAAGAGATTGAGATTATGGTTGGTCAGCGGTTCAATATTTCCGAAGACGAGCTTGCGGGAACGCACATCACGGCGGTGCACAGTGCGGCAAAGGCGGAGGCGCTTTAGAACCATTGCGGATTTCGGATTTTGAATTGCGGAATAAAAAACCGGGGCTGTTCCCCTCACCCCAGCCCTCCCCCGCAAGGGGCGAGGAAGGTTTGCATCCTCTCCCAACGCGGGAGAGGACCGAGGTGAGGGGGATTTCGTTGGAATGTAGCAATTGTTTTAGTCTGTGGCTGTAAAAAATGGGAGGAACAATTCATGAAACTGCATGTCAACATAGAAAAAGATGAGGCAGGCTACTATGTAGCGGAGGTTCCCGCCTTGCCGGGTTGCCTTTCGCAAGGAAAAACGTACGACGAGGCGGTCGCAAACATTAAGGAAGCTGTCGAAGGATGGCTTGAGGTCATGGAAGCGAAGGTTGTCCCACCGCCTTCTCATGTTATCGAAGTAACTGTGTGATGGGCCGCGAACTGAAAGGTTTCCGGCTTGAGTGTTCTTGTTCATATTGCAAGCCGCAAAGCTTCTTCCTCCTTTTATACACTCCTTTGAGCTCATCATCTTCAAACTCCTTGACAAAACCAGTTCCTGTACTATAATCGGGCAGAACCATCCGCAATCTGCGGCTATCGCTGTTGGGAGGTAGTTCATGAAGATCGATATCACGTTGCTTTCCGAGGATGAACTGATTGATCTTCACCGTAAGATCACCGAACGGTTGCGCTTCCTGAGTCAGACTCGGGCGCACAATAAGATGTTGCAATTCAAGGTTGGAGATCGCGTGAGCTTCAAAATGGACGACGGTCCTGCGCTCTGCGGCGTGCTGACCAAATATAATAAAAAGACCGTCACGGTCATTACCGACAACGGGGAACACTGGAACGTCGCGCCGGGTCTCCTGACGCTTGCGAAGGACGCCAAAGCTTCGGACAATAGACAGTCAAACGTTATCCAAATGCCCAAGCGGTGAGGAGTGAATGAAAAACGGAGTTATTGCTGGCAAGATGCAAATTTTCAGTTTACTTGTAATTGCTCTTGGTTTTGTAATAGCACCTTTGACAAATGGTGTAATGCCGCCTGTTCTGATTTATTGGCTTGGGTTCATTCTGTATTTTGGATTGAATCCGAGTTCTATGATACAGGCCAAATGGCAATTATGGGGGCGTCGTGGATTATTCGTTAATATTATTTTAATAGCATTTTTATATCTGTTGCTTTATTCAGGTCAAAAGTTCCGCATAACTGAAAATTATTACTACTATTTACAGCGAGGACTCAATTATATTATCAGGCCTGTTTCAAATATTGCCAATTTATTTTACCCGGATGAAATGAAAAGAATGCCTAATGGAATTGTTCTCATTTCAAGGAGTTTTCTAAAGGGTACAATTACAACCTTTTTTGACACAATATTTTATATATCTGGAAGTATTCTCATCGGAAAAATCATTTCATCAAAAAATGACGCCAAATGAAACACTCTTCCGAAGAAATTGAAAATTGCATCACCCTGCTCGCAAACCTCGTAAAAGATACGGAACAGTTTGCAAATCTTCCGGAAGAACAAAGAATCGCTCTTCTGAAAGTGAGCGGCGAGATATCCCGTCCCGATAGAGCGGAAAGAAAAAAGAGAAATAAGACGGCAAGTAAAAAGCATAGTCTGGCAACTCTTGAGCAGAATCGGCGTGCCAGAAATACCACGGGGATCCGGAATGCACGCGTTGATGCAACCTTTACTGCGCCTGCGCAGATCGAAGACAGCTCCGCTGAAGCAGAACAGAAGAGCGATGAACTGGATTCGCCGCGCAATTGCTATGTGTGTAAAGAAGAGTATATCGCGTTGCACCATTTCTATGACACCATGTGTAAAAAATGCGGTGACCTGAACTATCGGAAGCGGTTTCAGTCCGCATCGCTTAAGGGGCAGGTGGCGTTCATCACCGGCGCACGGCTTAAGATCGGCTATCAGGCGACCCTGATGATGCTGCGCGCCGGAGCCACGGTGATCGCCACGACACGCTTTCCCGTTGACGCGGCGCTCAGATATTCCAAAGAAGAGGGATATGCCGTCTGGGGAGACAGGCTCAAGATCCATGGTCTTGATCTGAGGCACATACCCAGTGTTGAATTATTCGCGAGTTATGTGGAACAGAGATATGGGCGTCTTGACATCCTGATCAATAATGCCGCTCAGACGGTGAGACGGCCTCCGGGTTTTTATGCCCATCTGATGGAGAATGAAAAAATCGGTTTCAGCGGATTGTCCAAAGAGGCGCAGAAGCTTCTCGCTGACCATGAGGTGTGCAAGAAGCAGATCCAATCCCTTTGTCGGAATGACAATGGCCAAAACCCCGCCCTTCCTGTTGCATGGCATAATCAGAACCCCGGGATCGGTTTGCGCGAATCGGCCCAGCTGTCTCAAATCCCTTTTAGTCACGATAACTCGATCGCGGCTGAGGAACTATTCCCCACGGGGAAGCTGGATGCCGATCTGCAACAGGTGGATCTGCGCAAGGCAAACAGCTGGCGCTTGCGGTTGGGAGAAATACCGACAACGGAAATGCTTGAAGTGCAGCTGGTGAATGCCGTGGCGCCCTTTGTGCTTTGCAATAGATTGTCATCTCTGATGCGGCGTGATCATACCGGACAAAAGCATATTGTCAACGTGACTGCCATGGAAGGGAAATTCTTCAGATTTAAAAAAGACCCGCGCCATCCCCATACAAATATGGCGAAAGCGGCTTTGAATATGATGACCCATACTTCGGCGGAAGACCTTGCCAAAGACGGTATCTTTATGAATGCCGTTGATACCGGATGGGTCACGGATGAAGATCCTGTGGAGCTTTCCCAGTACAAGCAAAAAGTCCATGATTTTCAACCTCCCCTGGATATTGTCGATGGAGCCGCGAGGGTCTGCGATCCCTTCTTTGACGGCATTGCAACGGGGAAACACTGGTGCGGAAAATTTCTTAAAGATTATTTCCCCATTGATTGGTAGAGACGCGGCCTGCTTTCTCGTTCCAGAGCGGATCGAAACAGTATTCATCAAATTTCGTCGATCAAAGGAGCACAGCTTCATCCGATGTCGATTATAAAGAAGACCTGCACCCCCGCCACTCTGTTTTCCGGAGACCGCTTTTCCGTGACCTATCGTTTGTCCGGCAGTGAGAACGACGCGCGCGCCAGGGCAGAGGACATCTGTATCGAACAGACGGTGGAATTTCCCGCGGACGAAGTGCCGGAAGGGACCATCAGGGACCATGTCTTTGGCCGGATCGAACTGTTTGAACGGCTTGATCGTGAAAGCTTCAGGGCAGTCATCAGCTATGCAGTCGAGATCATCGCAGGCGAGCTGACGCAGTTCCTGAATGTCGTGTTCGGTAACAGCAGCATAAAGCCGGGTATTCGCGTTGAACATCTCGAGCTCCCGGACTCGCTCCTTCGCTGCTTCAAAGGGCCGCGCTTCGGGAGGGAGGGTCTCAGAAGCCTCCTGAACATATTGAAGCGGCCGCTGCTTGCCTCGGCGATCAAACCCATGGGTCTTTCGTCACAGGAGCTTGCTGACCTGGCATACCAGCTCGCCCGGGGAGGCATGGACATCATCAAGGACGACCACGGCCTGACCAATCAAGGCTGTTCACCGTTCGAGGACCGGGTAAAACGATGCGCCGCAGCAGTGGAACAAGGAAACCGGGAAACAAATCAGCACAGTATCTACGTTGCGAATATCACTGCACCCCATCGAGAGGTCTTGAAGAGGGCCAGGATCGCTAAAGACGCCGGCGCCGGCGGCCTGATGGTAGCGCCGGGGCTCATCGGTTTCGACCTGATGCGGGAACTGGCTGATGACGACACGATTGCGTTGCCGATCCTGACTCACCCGGCAATGCAGGGAAGTTTTGTGGTGGGCCCGAACGGGATATCTCATGGCGTCATGTTCGGACAGCTGGCGCGGCTTGCCGGCGCTGATGCGACCATATTCCCGAACTTCGGCGGACGTTTCTCCTTTAGCCGCGAGGAATGCAAGGAAATCGCAGCGGGTACTGCGTCACCCATGGGACGGATAACATCCATTTTCCCTGCGCCGGGCGGGGGTATGAGCCTTGATAACGTGCCGGATATGCTCGAGACCTACGGCCGGGACCTGATATTCCTGATCGGCGGCGGATTGTTCAAGCACGGCCTGGATCTCGTGGAAAACTGCCGTTACTTCAGAGCTCTGGTGGAGCAGATCAGGTAGTCTTGGCGACGCAAGACTAAACCCCCTTGAAATCGTAAAATACATATACAGGAAAATTTGATCATGGATAAAGATACCTTTTCACTCTTCGACGATACTGATACTGGCGCGGAGAGAGGTAAAAACAGCCTCAAGATCGTCGCGGGCCGAAGCCAGCCCCTGTCGAAGAACCAGCGGATGTTCAATAAATTGACGAAGCGCATTGAACAGCTGCAGAACGGCATCAAGACTGAAGCGGCAAAACTTGAAAGCCTTCTCAATGTCTATCACGCGGAAATACCCGCGAGGAAAAAGGCGCTTGCAGCCTGCCGCCTGGCGGTCGCAAAAGCCCTCGGGAACTCGGCCAAGACCATCAAGTTGACGAAACGGCAGTACGAGCAGGCGCGGGACGTGGTCCTCTGTCTCTGCGATGAGGCGTTTTCAGACATCGAGCCTGATGCGGAGGCCGAGAGCTTTTACGATGCATGGTCGGAATCGAGCTACCGCGAGGAACTTCAGGGGCAGAGCGATTTGGCGAAGCAGATGATCGCCGAGGAGGCACGACATGCTTTCGGGATTAAAATAGATCCCGATGAAATAGACGATACGCCCGAAGGATTCGCGCGCTTTGCCAGGCGGTTGCAGGAAGAGCTTGCCGGCAAGGAACGGAACCAGGAGGACCACGCCTCCAGGCGAAAGAAGACGAAGAAACAGCTTGAGCGCGAAGAATTGCGGAAGCAGGACGAAGCGCTTACCCTGAAAAGCATGCGGAGCATCTATCTTTCACTGGCGAAAGCCCTGCACCCGGACACGATAATGGATCCCGCGGAAAAAGCCCGCAAGGAAGAGCTGATGAAAAAAGTGACCGCGGCCTACGCTGACAAGGACCTCTCGACTCTCTTGAAGCTCGAAATGGAATGGGTCGCCTCGGAAAGCGCCGCGCTGGACACGCTGCCGGATGACAAACTGAAACTGTATATTTCGTCGCTCAAGGAGCAGGTTGACGCGCTCGAACAGGAGCATGACGCATTATATTATCATCCACGGTTTATGGGCCTGTCCGAATTCGCGAGATATCCGGAAGGGATGGCACGGCGGATTATTCATGAGCAAGCGCGGGAATATGAACGGGTTGCAAAGGGTCTTGGTGAAATAGAGGTTATATTGTCCAGGATGTCTTCGAAGAAAGAAATAATGGCCTTTATCAAAGAATACAGGGGATTAATGAGTACCCGGGATTCTTTCTCGGAAGATTTTATACCGGATTTTTTTTGATTCGATATGGATTTGTCAGTTCTCTGTGAGCTCGCCCGCGCAAAATCATAGCCGGCGATAATAGCCAAAACTTCATATTGCTTTATCCTTTTTCTTGATCTATAATCTGCCGCGAAAGAAATGAAGACAAGAAACAGGCTTCTCTTTTCTGGAGGCAAGATTTGGCAGCAACCTATACCGCAAAGGACATCACTGTTCTTGAAGGATTGGAGCCGGTCCGCAAGCGGCCGGCCATGTACATCGGTTCAACCGATGTGCGTGGTCTGCACCACCTCGTCTGGGAAACGCTCGACAATGCCGTGGACGAAGCGCTGAACGGCTACTGCACGCAGATAACGCTCACGCTCGAGAAGGACGGCGGTGTGACGGTCGTGGACAACGGCCGTGGCATCCCGGTTGACATTCATCCAAAAACAAAACGTCCTGCCATCGAGACCATCCTCTGCACGCTCCACGCGGGCGGCAAGTTCGACCACACGGTATATAAGTCCTCGGGCGGTCTGCACGGCGTGGGGGCCTCGGTGGTGAATGCGCTTTCCGAGATATTCATCGCCACGGTCCGGCGCGATGGGTACGAGTGGACGCAGGAGTTCTCGCGCGGCAAGCCCAAGGGCAATCTCAAAAAAGGAACGCCGACCAAGGCGCACGGAACTCGGATCTACTTTCGGCCGGACCCCGAGATCTTCGCGAAGACGGGCTTCAATTACAAGGACATCCTCGAGGTATCGGAAAGCAAGGCGTTCCTCAATAAGGGCCTCACGATCACGATCGTGAACGCCCACGACGGTGAGAAACCCGTCACCTTCAAGTACGACAACGGGATCCAGGACTATATCAAACGCATCGTTTCCGGGACCACGGTCGTGAACCCCTCCCCCTTCTATTTCGAGAAAGAAGACGACTTCAAGATCGAGTGCGCGATGCACTGGACGATCGCCACGGACATGGAGATCCATTCCTACGCCAACTCCATCAATACATCCGACGGCGGGACCCACGAGATGGCGGTCAGGGCGGGGCTGACCAGGGCGGTGCGCGCCTATGCCGAACGCAAGAGCCTCATCCCGAAGAACATCAAGACCATCGCGTCGGAGGACGTGTACGAAGGGCTGTACGGCATCGTGAGCGTGCTCATAAAAAACCCGCAGTTCCAGGGCCAGACCAAGGAGAAGCTGAACAACCCGGAGATCTCCTCGCCCATAGAGGCCTCGGTCAAGACCGCCTGCGAGGCCTATCTGCTCGCGAATCCCACCATGGCCGATGCCGTTGTCAATCGAGTGCTGCTTGCCGCCGAGGCGCGCATGGCATCGCGGGCCGCCAAGGACAACGTGACCAGGAAGCTGTCGTCGCTGAAACTCAATCTGCCGGGCAAGCTTGCGGACTGCTCATCCAATAAAGTCGAGGACACCGAACTTTTCATCGTGGAAGGCGATTCGGCGGGCGGTTCCGCCAAGATGGCGCGGGACCGCAAGACCCAGGCTGTGCTGTCGCTCCGTGGAAAGATACTGAACGTGGAGCAGGTGGCGTCCCTCGAACGGATCCAGCAGAACAACGAGATCAAAAACCTGCTCGCCACCCTCGGCTGCGGCGTGGGGGAGCGCTTCGACCGCAACAAGCTCCGCTACAACCGCGTGATCCTGATGACCGACGCGGACGTGGATGGCGCACACATCAGTGTTCTGCTGCTCACCTTTATTTACCGCTACATGCCCGAACTCATCAATCATGGCCATATCTACCTTGCCATGCCGCCGCTGTTCAGGATCGAGGCGGGCAAGGAGGTCTTCTACGCCATGGACGAGATGGAGAAGGATAAGATCCTGACAAAGCTGAACGGAAGAAAATACGAGGTGGGCCGGTTCAAGGGTCTTGGCGAAATGAATCCGGAGACGCTGAAAGCGACGACCATGAACCCGAAATCCCGCACCCTGATGAGGGTGCAGGTACTGGACCACAAGGCTACTGATGACGTGTTCGAGCGGCTCATGGGCAAGGACCCAAAGGCCCGGTTCACGTTCATTCAGGAGCGGGCGGAGTACGCGGAGCTTGATATTTGATGCAGGATTGCGAATTGGAGATTAAAGAGGGCACTGTGTGCTCCTGCTGTACTGGTTTAGTAAAATAAAGGCACTGATATACAGTCCACGTCGGGCAGTGACATCGTCAGATGACTGTGTCTGTAGGCTGATGTTGGATATGCTTTTATGGCGAATCACGTTGTAATGATATGGTTCAATCTGCAAGATTGAACCAGCGAAGTTGATGGGGATGTTCACGTTGACGATATGATGCGGGGGAGAATTGATGCTGTTGTAAGGGCGAACCGCGGCCGCCCGATTAAGCGATGGATGACTTATAAATAGGCTTTCATTGTAATACACATTGTGATAGACTTCGCCGTGTTAGACGAGAAACTTCAGAAGAACTTGTTATTTATTATCAATTTTGTGTAGTCAAGGGAGAGATATGTCAAAAATCGTAATCAGTGTCGACATGGTCTATGGCGGTGGGGGGCGAGGACTCGGCCATACTGAAGAGGGTCGTAAATGCCGATGAGCAGGACATTACATCTTTGTATGAGAACTTCTGCAAAGCCAATGGCTACGATCTGTCCAAAAAATCACATATCGAGAATGCTGCCGTCCCATTTATTAAGAAGCATGAAATGATGCTGCCGTAATAATGAGGTACTAAATGCTAAATGAGCATCGAGTGGAAAGTCGAAGCGCACAGTTTAGGTGAGTCGTTGGCTCATGATTTCCAATTGGGACTAATTGTTGATGACTCCGGTCAGCGATTACTCACGGAAGAACTATTAGCAAACTTGAATGGGCTGCGGATCGAGATATTTTCTAATGAGCATCCGCCTCCCCACTTTCGTGTCCACTACGCCGGCGAGACCGCTAACTTCACAATTATGGACTGCGCCAAACTGAATGGTGGCCTTAAGAAGTGGGAGCGAAACATTCGGTCATGGCATAGCAAAAACAAGGCAACCCTGATTGAAACCTGGGACCGGACGCGCCCCTCAAACTGTCCCGTTGGCCCATTTCGTACCTAGGCCTAACCCATCATTCAATGCGGCTTGACGCGAAAAAGCCTCGCCGGTTGACGTTACATCAATTTGAAACATATTGAAGGCAGTCAAAGATGGACGGAGGTATTAAAATGTTGAAAAAGATATTAGTATTATGTTTTGTAGTACCGTGTTTCTATTCAACTGCATTGGCATATGATATTTACGATTGGCGGGCAGGAACAGAAAAGATGTGTAACCAGGGATATCAGGCGCTAAGAACTCCTATCTTACAAAGTATGGCAGGAGGCAGACCAGAAAATCTTGTTGTTAAAAAGCTAGAGGAAGCGGATTGGATATCAGGATTAGCCCATAATATAGGAACAGATTTAAATACAGCCGATATCATAGTTAGTTCGCTTGTTCATTCTATGTTTATAGATAAAAGGTTGCATGAGGCTCTCAACTTGTCACGTGATTCCTATAAAGAAATGTTTAAACGGTGCAGTAGTGCTATACTAAAATACGACCCGGACGGTAGAAAAACAGAAATCTGGCGTAATCAGCAACTAGCACCAATAAGAGAAGAAAACGAAAGACTAGAAGCCCAAGAACAGGAAAAGAATATAGCTCAAGAGAAGAAACAAGAGGAAAAAAGACAAATAGAAAAGGAGATAAACGATAGGGGGCTAAAAGGTAAATATACCGTTGACGGATGGGCATATATGCTTCAACTAGAGAAAGAAGGTTGTAATATTCAAAATGTGGATGAGGCTGTTGTACGGCATTATGCAAATAAGTACCCATATATGATAGGTGTAACAGACGCAACCCAAATTAAATCTATCTATAGTTGTCCCAGCCGTGAGCAAGTAGAAGAAGAGAAACAAATAGCATTACAGGAAGAAGCAGATAGGCCTGCACGGGAAGCGGCAGCTCTTGAAAAACAGAAAGAACAGGAAAAGGAGCGATGCCGAATTGTTACTACCGAAAATCCAATTAACAGGGATAACTATAAAAAGGATGCGTGGCAATATATGGACAAATTAGAAAGAGAAGGCTATTGCAGAGGAGAGCTAAATAAATTTACAATACTGTTCATTACAAGAACGGCATACTTCAATCCTAGTTATTCCAATCCTATAACAATAGAATATATTGACAAAGCTATTAAAAATGCGTCTATTCTTTCGGGTAATAATTCGGCTCTCAAGAAAGAGCAACTTTCGTCAGCTGAAGTTGAGGAAATAGTGAAGCTTCAAGATGAGCGGAATAAATCCTACAAAGGAAGAAGTTTCTTCGATAACCTTTTGAAAAGGGAAAGATAGCTAATTAACAAATTACTCGTCTTCTGGGTCAGTGGAAAACAGTGTTGGGTACCCACGCACTCTCTTTCCGTCTTTAACTGTAACATAACGATTTTGCGTCAGGAAAGCGTCATTCCATTCTAGAGTAGACATAACAGTTACTATCTGAAAATTTAAACGTTTCAAAGAATGGCAACTTCAACGAATCCGGAAGGAATCCATAATGTTTCATATTCGTTGTTAGGCCGAGAGATAGAGAGGAAGATAAAACTCGATTTACCCACGATTCGCGTACAACAACAAATTAATGAGCTAAGAAAAGCCCTCGCTTCAAAACGCGAGGGATTCAACCGAATACTATCTAAAATATGGACTGTTGTTTACTTCTTCTTCTGACGAATACACGGCCTCTATTGTTGCTGGCGCATTGATGGGACGATTTTCCATTGTGACCTTTTCACCGTTTCTCACTGTTTTAAGGGCTTCTACTCTTAATTCTGCAACCATCTGTAGTCTTCCGCTTTAACTCTTCCCTAATAGTCTTGCCTCATTCAAAATAAACCAACTCAAAGCTACAGCCGTTCGGATTATAATAGCCGCCCTAAGAAGAAATAGAAAGGTGCCCGGAGCGGCG